>Ga0209431_10004846_pt1 | contig 10508 bp, 9 predicted proteins | sample RifCSP13_3_FD_184021 | JGI IMG/M metagenome (GOLD analysis project Ga0209431, IMG submission 184021) | Soil microbial communities from Rifle, Colorado - Rifle CSP2_sed 13_3 (SPAdes) (version 2) | ecosystem: Environmental > Terrestrial > Deep subsurface > Rock core/Sediment | place: Rifle... | reverse complement strand
TTCTGACCATGGCTGCGCTGTTACGGCCTGGTGATCACCTGCTTGCCAGCCGGCAGATCTTTGGAACCACCCATTTGCTGATCACCCAGGTGCTCTCCAAATGGGGAATCTCGCATACCTACGTTGGTATTGGCAATAAAAAGGAATGGGAAGAAGGCATTTTGCCCACCACCCGTATGATCTATACCGAAACACCCTCTAATCCCGGTCTGGAGATGGTTGACCTGAAGTGGCTGGGCAGACTTTCACGGAAAAATAACCTCTATCTGGCAGTTGACAATTGTTTTGCCACCCCCTATCTTCAGAATCCGTTGCTGCTGGGTGCAGATGTGGTAATTCACTCGGCCACCAAGTTTATAGACGGCCAGGGCCGGACTATCAGCGGAGCTGTTCTAAGCAGTAATGAGATCATTGCGGAGATCCGTCCGCTTTCCCGGATTATCGGTCCTACCCTGTCGCCGTTTACCGCTTGGTTGCTTTCCAAAAGCCTTGAAACATTATCTGTGAGAATGGAAAGGCATTGCAGCAATGCATTCAGGCTGGCTCAGATCCTGGAAAAGAATCCTGAAGTAAGCCGGGTCATTTATCCATTCCTTCCTTCACACCCGCAATTCAGGCTCGCCAGAAAACAAATGAAGCATGGAGGCGGATTGGTGTCCTTTGAACTGAAGGGGGGACTAAAAAGAGCCAAAAAGTTCATCGATTCCCTGAAGCTTGTTTCCATTACATCCAACCTGGGAGATACACGGACAACAGTGACCAATCCTGCAACCACCACCCATTCAAAACTCAGCGAGGAAGAACGCAGGGAGTCAGGGATAACCCCGGGATTGATCCGTGTTTCGGTCGGACTCGAGCACATCGATGATATCATTGCTGATTTTGAAGATGCTATTTTGAGGACAAAAAAGTAATACCATAAACGGTTATGAAACGCAGGAAATTCATTGTAACTACCGCCACGGCAGGCGCTGCTGTTATGGGAATCACACTGATTCAGTCATGTTCCCCCCAAAAAGGAGATAACACGGCTGAAATATCAGCAACAGATCCTTTCGAACTGGATGAAATTACCATTCTGCAACTGCAGACCGATTTGCAGACCGGCGAGTACACCGCTGAAGGACTTGTAAATCTTTATCTTGACCGTATTCAAAAAATTGACAAAAGCGGACCGCTTCTTAACAGTATCATTGAGCTGAATCCTGATGCGACTGCCATTGCAAGGGAAATGGACACCGAAAGAAAAAACGGTAAGATACGAGGCCCGTTGCATGGAATACCCCTCCTCATCAAGGATAATATCGAAACTGCCGACCGCATGCAAACCACCGCGGGTTCACTTGCCCTGGAAGGCTATGTGGCGCAGAAGGATGCTTTTATCGTAAGCCGGTTGCGCGAAGCAGGTGCTGTTTTACTGGGTAAGACCAACCTGAGCGAGTGGGCCAATTTCCGTTCTTCCCGCTCCTCGAGCGGCTGGAGCGGCCGGGGCGGACAAACGCGCAATCCGTATGTAACCGACAGGAATCCGTGCGGATCAAGTTCAGGCTCTGGTGTGGCGGTGTCTGCCAATCTGTGTACAGCCGCCATTGGAACAGAGACCGACGGATCGGTCGTTTGCCCCTCTTCCGTCAATGGTATTGTTGGTATCAAGCCAACCCTGGGATTATGGAGCCGTAGTGGAATAATTCCCCTTGCCCACAGCCAGGATACAGCCGGTCCTATGACCAGGACCGTTGCTGACGGTGCGGCAATTCTCGGACTGCTTACCGGCATTGATCCGGCCGATGCGGCCAGCGGCAACAGTGCGGGAAATATGCAGCATGACTATACCCGGTATCTGGATGCAGCAGGACTGATGAATGCCCGCATCGGGGTAGCCAGAAATTTCTTCGGGTTCCATGAAATGGTAGACCAGCTCATGGAGGCGGCCATTGCAGTTATGCGGAACCAGGGTGCCGAAGTGATCGATCCGGCTGACATTGACACAGCCAAAGAAATTGACCGTTATGAATTCGATGTATTGTTGTTTGAATTCAAAGACGATCTCAACCGGTATTTATCTGCTTTGCCTCCGGCAATAAAGAACAGGAGCCTGAAAGACCTGATAGCTTTCAATGTGGCTAACCGCGACAGGGAAATGCCCTGGTTCGGGCAGGAGATATTCCTGCAGGCCGGGGAAAAGGGACCGCTTTCTGATAAAGCATACACCGATGCACTGGTTAATTTGAAGAGAATTGCCGGAAAGGATGGCATTGATGCCACCCTGCAAAAACATAAACTAGATGCGATTATCGCACCTACAGGCGGACCGGCCTGGAATACCGATTGGGTGAACGGTGACCATTATTCGGGTGGAAGTTCGTCCCCTGCCGCATGCGCAGGTTATCCGGCCATTACCGTGCCGGCGGGATTTGTGTCCGGTCTTCCGGTGGGAATAACCTTTATGGGAACTGCCTGGAGCGAACCGGTTCTGCTAAGGCTTGCCTATGCGTTTGAACAGGCAACCAAACACCGGAAAGCTCCCGGTTTTCTTTCCACGATCAGCTGATTATTCTTCCAGTGTGCTCAGGTCACCTTCGGGCAGACCCAGTACCCTGGCCTTCAAAACACGGCGCATGATCTTGCCGCTCCTGGTCTTGGGCAGGGAATCCACACATTTCACAGCTTCGGGACGGGCTATCGGACCCAGGTGGTCGACAATATGCTGTACCAGTTCATGTTCCAGTTCCCTGGAACTTTCAAAACCTTTTTTCAGGATGGCAAACATATAAATTGAATTGCCCTTGACATCATGCGGAACGGCAATGGCAGCCGATTCGGCTACTGCCGGATGACTTACCATGATGCTTTCGATCTCGGCAGTGCCAAGTCTGTACCCACTTACCTTGATCACATCATCAACCCTGCCTATGATCCAGTAGTAGCCATCCTCATCCTTTTTTGCCGAATCACCGGTAAAATACCATCCCTGTTCCCTGTATTTGCTCCAATAGGTTTCGATAAAGCGGTCGGGATCACGGAAGATGCCGGCCGTCATGCCAGGCCAGGGCGACGTGATCACGAGATTGCCCTCCTCGCCGGGGTTAACATCCTTACCGGCTTCATCAACCACGGCCACTTCGATGCCAAAAAATGGTTTGGTAGCCGAGCCCGGTTTCAAGGGTGTTATGGGCAGCGGGCAGATCATAAACCCCCCTGTTTCGGTTTGCCACCAGGTGTCCATTATAGGGCACCTGTCCTGCCCGATATGCTTGTGATACCATTTCCAGGCTTCGGGATTTATGGGTTCCCCAACCGATCCGAGCAACCTGAGCGAACTGAGATCGTTTCTCCGGGGCCACGATTCTCCGAACCGCATGAGACCACGGATGGCGGTTGGTGAGGTATACAAGATGTTGATACCGTATTTTTCCACCATTTTCCACCAGCGGTCGGGATACGGATGATTGGGTGCGCCTTCGTAAAGCATGATGGTGGCTCCGGTGATCAATGGTCCGTAGACTATGTAACTATGCCCGGTGATCCACCCCGGGTCAGCTGCACACCAATACCTGTCCTCCGGCTTGATATCGAAAACCATTTTGATCGTTGAGGAGGTATATACACTGTAACCTCCGTGTGTATGAACCAGCGCCTTGGGTTTTCCCGTTGATCCCGAGGTGTAAAGCAGGAAAAGCATATCGTCGGACTCCATCTGTTCCGTCTCGCATTTGTTACCTGCAATGGGCAAGCTTTTTAAGTCGTGATACCAGTAATCGCGGTCATTTTCCATATAAACTTCCTGGCCGGTCCGTTTTACCGTAATACAGATTTCCATGGTGGGTGACAGTTCCATGGCCTTATTGACAATGCTTTTGAGCTCAATTATTTTCCCGCGCCTGTGTCCCCCGTCAGCCGTTATTACCACCCTGCTGTTTGCATCGTTGATCCTGTCGGCGAGTGCTTCATGACTAAATCCCCCATAAACAACACTGTGAGCAGCTCCAATTTTCGCACAGGCCAGCATGGCAAATATCTGTTCCGGAATTTGCGGCATATAAATGGTTACCACATCCCCTCTTTTTACGCCCATGCTTTTCATGATATTGGCAAACTGACTAACCTCCCTGTTCAGGGCATGATAGGAAAAAGTTCGCAGATCACCCGGTTCACCCTCCCAGATCAGGGCCAGTTTGTTACGCGTAGCGGTTAGCTGATGCCGGTCAATCGCATTGTAAACGATATTGGTTTTGCCACCGGTAAACCATTTATAAAAGGGAGGATTGGAATCATCCAATACCTTGTCCCATTTCCTGAACCAGTGAAGTTGGCTGGCTTGTTCCGCCCAGAATTGTTCCCTGTTCTCAACCGAATACCGGTACATGTTCTCATACTCGGTGACATTGGCATTTTCCAGAACGGAGTCCGGAGCATAATACATATTGTTGCTGTGTTGTTCCATAATTTGGTGACGGATTTTGCATTAAGGATTTGTTTTGAATGTAACAACCGGCAATTCACTTTTGTTCAGGATATTATTATCCGGATATAAACAGCCATGGAATTATGTGTTCAGTAAAGGGACAGTTAACAGTGGAAAAGGGATTTCAGAAGCGGACCGGCAACCATCATTACAATAACCGCCAGTACGAAATAATTGATTTTCATGAAATAGTTGATGGCGTTGAATTCTTTTTGTCCGTTCAGGACAAGTGTTCTGAAAACGAAGACCAACCACAAGCTGGAAAGAATAATAATTGCGGAGCTGATCCGGCTGGCGGTAACCTGTACCAGGGAAAGAACAATGGCCGCCAGTGCGGTGATGATGATCCAGATGAAAATGTTCATTTTTAAGCCGGAAAGGGTGTATATTTTGGTAACCGAAGGCAAACCGACCTTTTCGTATTCCTTGCCGTATTTGATCGCCAGAAGGTAGAAATGAGGTACCTGCCAGACAAAAAAGAACAGCGCGATGATCAATGCATGCATGCTGAAGAGATATGCTCCGGCTGATACCCAACCCACCAGCGGTGGTATCGATCCGATCAGGGATCCCGGAATTACAGCATGCGGGGTGATTTTTTTCAGGTTTGTATATACGGCATTGTACCAGACCAGTGCAAATAAACCAAGAAAAAGCGCGGTAAAACCCGCGCTGAAAAACAAGACCAGGGAACCAGCCAACACTTCAACCAATGCAAGTGAAACTGCGAAATTAATGGAAACTTTCCCGGCTGGCAGCGGACGCAACCGGGTCCTTGACATAATGGCATCGGTGCGTTGTTCCTGCAGGTGGTTGATCACGGATGAACCGCAGGCCAGGAGGAATATACCGGCAGTGGGAAGCAGGAAACCGGTGTTGTAAGATCGCGAGGCAAGAATATAACCGGCTATGGTGGTTAGAGCAACGGCAATAGTGATCCTGAACTTACTCAGTTCCAGGATGATCTGAAATAGATTATCGGATTTATAACGGGACATGCTGATCGGGATACCTCCTGGTTTTCCTTTTCTGTGAGCTCAAAGATAAGTAAACAAACAGGAAAACGGCAAGTACAAGGATTCCGATACCTCCGGAGGTTACAACAAGCCGGAAAGGAATGTTGTGACCAGGGGTGTAATTATAACAATACTTCTGGTCTTTTAGCCTGGAGGCATTTGCCTGTTCGTTTTTTGCATCAATTACGGCCAGATGAAAATGCATGGGCAGAATAAAGGTACCATAGAAATACTGGCTGATCATACGTTTCGGGCTGATCATAATGGTTGCGGCGGAATGGACAAACTGGTCGCCCTGGCGCTTAAATTCCCATCCTGCAGCGTCTGTCAGTTTCTTAACAGCCAGACTGTCGGCAACATAAAACTGCCAGAAACGGCCGGCCATGGGAGATTCAATGTTCTTCAGGTAGTTATTTTTCTTGGACCGTGCCAAACTGATACCTTCGTTGTAATCAATGCTTATTGTAATAATTTGGTAATCAACACCTGGCTCAAGGTCTGATTTTTCAATGATTTCGGCAATTCCATCCATAACCGGACTGCATAGTCCGGGGCATTTATAATAAACAAAGGACAACAGGGTTGGCATGGTGATGAGATCACCAAATTGGACCAACACGGAATCTTCGTTAAGCAGATTTACATCCCCGGGCAAAATATTCCCTGTTTTTTCAACAATTCCGAAACGGTTATCCTGGGCTGCAACATGCAAGACCGGGGAAAGAAGAGCCAACGGGAATGCAGTTAAAACAAGGATATGCCTTAGAGGTCGCATGAGAAAATTGCTTTATGGGACAACGCTGTGATATTGTATTTGTTCAATAAAGTTGTAAAGATTATCGGGTACTGGCATAATCGCTAAAGCACCCGGAATGAGTGCCGGGGCTGTAAAAAAAATGCAGCACCATGGCTGCAATTGTAACCTATAACTGATTGAGATTTAGGGGAAATTTGTCGGTCCGGAGGGGATCGAACCCTCGACCCCATGATTAAGAGTCACGTGCTCTACCAGCTGAGCTACGGACCGAAAGCGGCTGCAAATTTAATAATATTTCCAACATGGCAAGTTTTATTTTTTATTAACCGGATCATAAACCAATTCCGGTTATTATCCTTTACTTTTGCAGGGTTATGAAGGAACTGGAATACTGTATCCTGTGCCCGCGCGAATGCGGCGTGAACCGGCTGGCGGGCGAAACGGGTTATTGTCTCAGTGATGCAGGATATCATATCGGTTCAATTTGTATTCATCGTGGCGAGGAACCTGCCATCAGCGGAGCAAATGGTATCTGCAACATTTTCTTTTCCCATTGCAACCTGCAATGCCTGTTTTGTCAGAATTATCAGATAAGCCGGAACCGGAAGAACACAAATACCAAACCGATGGCACTGGAAGAGGTGGTGGATACAGTAACCGGTATTCTTGACCAGGGTATAGAATCAGTGGGTTTTGTAACACCAACCCATTTCCTTCCTCATGTAAAGGCAATTATCCATTCGATACAAGAAATGGGGTACCATCCGGTTACCGTATACAATACCAACGGATATGATAAGCCGGAAAGTATCAGAACGTTGGAAGGTTTAATTGATGTTTATCTTCCTGACTTGAAATATTCAGATACAACCCTGGCTAAAAGTTTTTCCGATGCAGCCGACTATCCGGATACAGCCAGAAAAGCAATCCGGGAGATGTACCGGCAAAAAGGCAAATCGGTGATCTTTGGAGAAAACGGGCAGGCGTTAAACGGGTTGATCATTCGGCACCTGGTATTACCGGGCCAGCAAGGTGACAGTATCAGCATTCTTCGGTGGCTTGCGGAGGAATTATCGCCGGAGGTTTATATCTCCCTGATGTCGCAGTACTACCCCACTTCCTGTGTTTCAAAGCATCCATTGCTTGGACGAAGAATAACCGTAAAGGAATACAACGAAGTTGTTGAAGTTATGCATGCGCTTGGATTTGGTAACGGCTGGATACAGAACCCGGACAGTGACGCCACCTACCAACCCGACTTCCTTAACGACTATCCTTTTAAAGTATGAGGTTTGAATCCAATAACCTGAAACCTGAAACCTATTTCTCCATCTTCTCCAGGTTCTCCATTCCCTCAATATTCATGGAGCGGGCGAGTTTGGAGATGTTTTTCATATCAATATCGCCCTGGATGCTGATCAGAACATTTTCACCCTTTCCGCCTATGGTCATCAGCAGTTCAACAACCCTGGCCTTTTCCTCCCTTGCGTAAAACCTGATATTCTGATCTTTTTCCTTGACCACCATGACTTCCTTATAGGATGAGGACGGTATCAGCTTCATGATCTCCCCGTAAAGATCAACCGGAGCCGGTGTGGCCGGATCATCATCCGTTACGAGTATTTTGATACAGTCTAGTTTACTGATGATTTGTTCCATATCCTCACTTGACTTCACATCGGTTTCATTATTACGGAACATGTCGAACATGTACTTCGAAATATACACCGATGTATATCCTTCAACTCCCGAGTATTTGTCAAACAGCTTGTCCATAATGCTCTGTGACATTGCCCCCGTGGTAAGGAGAAGAATTCCTGCAAGTAATGTAATTGCTTTCATAGTTATTTTTTCAGATTTGATGACACATAAATGATTGAAACCAGGTTTAACATCTCAAGGCTGCGGTCCATCTTTTCAAGTGACTTGAGCTGGCTGGTTGCTGAATTAATTTTTGAAACACTCGACAAAGGCTTGATTCCCTTGTTCATTTTTTCAGACACGTACATCAGGGCCTTTTGGGCTTCGATATAAGCAAGTTGCGGATCAGCATAGGTATCGGTCACCGGTGAGGATGATTTCTGGAACAGAAGCACCCCGGATAAACCCACCAATACTGCAATGGTTGCGGCCGCTGCATACCGGTAAAACCGTTTCCGGCCTGGCAAAGGTTTACTGCTTGCTTCGTCATCCCTGATAAGGCCGGCAATTTTGTTTTCCATTCCCCGGATTTCAACGCCCTGGTAACGGTTCATGTGCAGCAACGAAAACATGGACCGGTATCTGACAAGGGAATCGGGAAATTCATGATTGCCCGAAAAATATTCAACCAATTCCTGCTCTTCGGCAAGGGTGGATTGGCCTTCAAAATATTTTTCCAGCAAATGCTTTATCCGGTTATTTTCCATACGTTTCATATTTAAAGAATTCTTCCCTGATCCTGTTCCTTGCCCGGGAAAGATTGACCCGGACAGCATTCAGATTCATTTCAGTAATTTCAACAATTTCATCAAATTCCAGACCTTCGAGATCACGGAGCTGGATTATCAGGCGCTGCTGATCTGGCAACTTGTCTATGATAAGACGGAGAAGGCTGAGCCTGTCGGTGCTTTCCAGAAACCTTTGCGGATCACTTTCGGCTGATTGTCTGTCATAACCTGCCTGGTAATTATCGATGTAAACCGGTTTTTTCGCTTTTAGCCGGTCGAGGCACCAGTTTTTCGTTACCTTCATGGCAAAGGCTTCCATGTTATTCAAACTGTCAAGTGAGTCCCTGATCTTCCACAACCTGAGGCATACTTCCTGAACCGCATCTTCCGCTTCGGATGAATCACGCAACAACAGGGTTGCAAAATGGTGCAGCTTCCTGCTGATCGGTAAAACCTTACTTTTGAATTCAGCTGCATTCATTCCTGCATGCCTGTACTATTTTTCAATTCTCTTCAGGTGTTCAAACCCTTTCATCTGATACCCACCAGTCATTTCTCCCATTTCACTCAGCAGCATGTCTCCTTTGGCCTGTATCAGCACATTGTCATCTTTACCGCTTACAATGATAAGAAATTCGCTGATCCTGTCATTTGTTTCCTTCACCAATATGATAACATCCTCGGCATTTTGTTTTACGGTTATCATTTCCTTATAAACATTTTTATCAAGTCTGTCATAGACCTCGCTGCGAAAATTCACAGCCGGCAGTTCATTTGACTTATCTATGGCCAGAATTCTTATTTCATCAATCCTTGACCTGAAAGTGGTATCCCTCCTCGTCTCTTCAGCCCTGGCCATCATTTTAAGCATGTCACCGGAAACGTTAACCACGGTAAAGCCTTCCTTACCGGCATAGCTGTCGAATACGGCACTAACCAGATCTTTCTGGCCAAATGACAAAGTTGTAAGTCCCCATGCCAGCAATACAAAAATTGTTTTTTTCATGTTGATACGTTTTTATTATTAATTGAATTTATAGGACCCTTTTCTGGTTCTTCTTAATACATGACGAATTCCCAGAAAAAATATTACAGGCAACTGTGAAAAGATAAATGCAAGTTGTATTTTCGTTTCATATATTTGTAACCAAACTTATAAACCATGAAAAATTTATTTTCGATCCTGGTGTTATCGTTAATTACAATAACTTCTGCCAGGTCACAAACCGTTGATGAAATTTTAGGAAACTACTTTGAAAGTATTGGTGGTATTGAAAAGGTAAAGTCGGTTAAAACCTTTAAAATGATCGGAGTATTACCCACTCCCCAGGGTGAATTTGATTTTGAACTGGCACAGAAAACGCCTAATATGATAAAGATTACCGTAACTGTAATGGGTCAGACAATGGTACCCCAGGCCTATGACGGTGAAACAGGCTGGATGCTCAATCCTTTCACAGGCAGCAATACTCCTGAGAAATTACCTGATGAGCAAACGAAAGCACTTATGGACGAAGCCGAATTTGAAGATCCTTTTCTTGATTTTGCAAAAAAGGGTCATGCAGTTTCTTATGAAGGAACAAGTGAGGTTGATGGTATCAATTGCTTTATACTGAAGCTTGTAAAAAACAAGGGAAATCCTGAAAATGAAATAACATCCGATTATTATTTCGATGAGGACAGTTATCTGCCTTTGATGGTGAAACAAACCCCGCTAAACGGACAAATGGCCGGCCAGGAAGTTATGGTTTATTTCAGTGACTACCAGGATGCCGGTGACGGATTAATAAAGGCTTATACCATGGATTCAAGAATCGACGGCCAGAGCGTGCAGATGATCA
>Ga0209431_10004845_pt1 | contig 10509 bp, 8 predicted proteins | sample RifCSP13_3_FD_184021 | JGI IMG/M metagenome (GOLD analysis project Ga0209431, IMG submission 184021) | Soil microbial communities from Rifle, Colorado - Rifle CSP2_sed 13_3 (SPAdes) (version 2) | ecosystem: Environmental > Terrestrial > Deep subsurface > Rock core/Sediment | place: Rifle... | reverse complement strand
GCACTTCTTCAAGCCATGCAGGAAAGAAAAATTACAGTAGCGGGAGAGACCTATAGATTAGAACCACCTTTTTTAGTTTTTGCTACGCAAAACCCAATCGAGCAGGAAGGGACCTACCCTTTACCTGAAGCAGAGCTTGATAGATTCATGTTTCAGATTGATGTGGATTATCCATCCCTTGATGAAGAGGTAGAGATTGTGAGAACCACTACGGGGGCTTATACTCCCGAGCTTAAAAGGGTGCTTGACATTTCAAAAATTATTGAATTTCAGAACCTAGTCCATCGAGTTCCAGTCTCCGAGTACGTTGCAGCTCATGCGGTAAAGATAGCAAGGGCTACAAGACCGGACGAAAGTGCACATGAGTCTGTTAAAAAATGGGTTTCCTGGGGCGTCGGACCAAGAGCCTCACAGTTTTTGATCTTGGGTAGTAAAGCAAAAGCGGTTCTTGAGGGTAGATTTACACCAACGACAGATGATGTAAGATTTCTCGCTCCATCAATTCTTAAGCACAGAATAGTGCTTAATTTCCGTGCAGAATCAGAAGGTATTAAACCGATGGAAGTTATTCAGGAGATTTTATCTAAAACCGAAGTTGTAGCCCGCGCATCGTGACTCGTTATTCGTGACTCGTTATTCGCTTAGCTGAGCTAGGATGAGGTCGAATCACAAAACCCGAATCACGATCCACAAGTGCAATATGTTCCTCAAACTTGGTTTTTAAAAGCTCTCTAACAGTCGGCTCCATTCTCGATAGAAAAGGTTTTGGATAAATTCCCATTACAAAGAACATTATTGCTATTGGAAGAAGAACCATAATCTCCCTTAGACTAAGGTCTTTTAGAGCCTTATTCTCAGGTTTATCGAGAGGTCCAAACATCACTCGTTGATAAGCCCAAAGCATGTAGACAGCGCTAAGTATAATTCCAGTAGCGCCGAGAGCAGAGTATATATAATTCAACCTAAATGCTCCAAGGAGTACCAAGAACTCCCCGACAAAACCATTCAAGATTGGGAGACCAATAGAAGATAGGGTTGAAATCATAAAAAATGCGGCAAAAATAGGCATAACTTTGGATATTCCGCCAAACTCAGCAATGAGTTTCGTATGCCGCCTATCGTATATCATCCCTACTATGAGAAAGAGTGCTCCGGTAGAAAGTCCGTGATTAAGCATCTGATAGATTCCACCCTCTATGCCCTGAATATTGAGTACAAAAATTCCAAGCATCACAAGCCCGAGATGGCTTACACTTGAATATGCAACGAGCTTTTTTAGGTCATCTTGCGCAAAAGCGACCATTGCCCCGTAGATTATCCCTATAATCGCAATGACAGAAAGAATTGGTAATAGATCGAGCGTTGCCTCCGGAAAAAGTGGAAGCGAGAAACGAAGAAAACCATAGGTTCCCATTTTTAGGAGTACGCCTGCAAGGATTACACTTCCTGCAGTCGGAGCTTCAACGTGAGCATCTGGAAGCCATGTGTGTAGTGGAAACATAGGAACCTTTATAGCAAATGCAATCGAGAATGCAAGGAAGAGAAGCCCCTGAGGGCTTGTTATGCCAAAGTATGGAATACTTAGTTTGTAGAAGTCAAGAATATTCATCGTCGGAGTGCCAAAATGATCAATATGGTAAAAATAGAGATAAAGGATTCCAACGAGCATAAGCGCGCTTCCAAAGGCTGTATAGATAAAGAACTTTATAGCGGCATAAATCCTTCTCTCCGCCCCCCAAATGCCAATTATAAAATACATCGGAATTAATACAGCCTCCCAGAATATAAAGAAAAGAATCATATCAAGTGCCGCAAAAGTTCCAATTAGCGCAGTTTCAAGAATGAGCATAAGAATGAGAAATTCTCTCAAACCCTTGTGTATTGAATGCCAGGAGCTAAGAATTGTAAGGGGCATAATAAACGTTGTAAGAAGCACAAGAAAAAGGCTTATGCCGTCTATACCTAAGTGATAACTTATCCCAAGACTTTGTATCCAAGGAGTTTCAACCTCAAACTGCATTCCAGCAAATCCAGTTTTAAAGTTAATATAAAGTGGAATCGAGACAAGAAACTCAACGATAGCGACAATTAGCGCTCCAATTTTTATAGACTCTTCTGATTCTCGGTAAAGAATGGATAAGGCGATAATTAAAGGAACTCCTAAAAGAGGGAAAAATGTAACGAACGTTAGGTCTCCACTAAAAAGTGATTCCAACTTTTTTAAAACCCTCCGTCTAAGGAGTCGTCAGTCAATAGTGGATAGTCTCTGGCTGGAAGTTTTTAACTATCAACTTTCAACTAAATTTGGCTCTCGACCAGTGACTAACGACTAACAACTAGAAAAATTGTGGGTTTAAATATACAACAGAGCCTATGGGTTCTCAAGAAAAATGAAGTGTAGCGCGCTCCCTTCACCTATGCAAAGCTGATTATCTTTATAGGGCACCTAACGTCCCTGCTGTTTGTGAAGACCGAAGGATTTGCGCCAATGCAATGAGCCACAAACAGCGTGTTAGCCGAAGCGTTGGATATCTCATCATTTCAAGATTTCTATTTGGCTCGGATCGTTTAAAATAATCTCGGGTTTTCCCTTGTATTCTTTGATGTAACCGGTCACGCGGATCCTTTTCCCATAGTAGTAATTTTCTGGGTTTGCCGGGAAGCGAGAAAAATCCGATGCAAAGATAACCGCCGTGAAATATCGCTTGTAATCAGGATGGAAATTGAGAAAACAGGCTTTCCCTGAATTATGTGTGACGACAATCGTACCTTCTACCGTTGTATACTCCTCGTAGTGCTTCGCAGCATCCTGCCAGGAAATCACCTGGACTGTGCCAGCCGGTTGTCGAGATTCGGGAAAGAACGTGTCTGCTTGTCCGCTCGTCGGCACCTGTGAAGGCAAATCAGCGCGTCGCTGGTCAACGAACCAGACTTTGGCCAAGTAAATCACCAAAACCACCGCTGCCACCGTGACCCCAAGCCTAACAAGAAACTTTTTAAGATCAGGATTGTGATTTGTCATTATAATTTCCCATCCGAATATTACTTACCTCTTTTCCTTCGTTAAAGGATCAATGGTCTCCCTCTGTTCAAAAGGATATTTTTGGACAAGTTCCTCCAGAATTTCATCTAATCTTTTGCGTCCTTCCATACTAAGTGATTCATATCTCTTTACAAGGTTAGCAATCCTGCCATCCCGGAGTGATAGCTGCCATAGACCGTACTGACGTTCGCGCGCTTCACGTTCCAAAGCGATAAATTCAGCTTGTCGGCGAAAGGGGAACCGTGTATAAGCATACGCGTAACCTCGGCGGATTATCTCGGCATTTGCAAGTCTATCCCCCACAAAAACATATGCAAGGAGCCTTCCATGTTGATCACGAATATTGCTGGGTTCATATTCCAATGTGCATTCGAATCCCTCCGCAAACCGTCTCAGAAACTCCGTCGACTCTTCCCCAAACCTCTGCACTGGGAGCTCCGGGTGATGGGTCTCTGGAGCATCTACCCCGATTAGGCGGACCCTCTCGCCATTATCAAGAACTAGCGTGTCGCCATCAAGAACACGTGTTACGCGAAACGGCCCTCTGGAAGGCAGAGACTGAACTACAGGAGATGACGATTTTACCTCAGGCTGTACAGGCGTGGTTAGAGCACTTTTTGAAGCTATATCTGGTTGTATTTTCCTCTCTACCCGTCCATGGAGTATGAACATTCCCAAAATGATGGTTGCCGTAATTATCACGACTAATATTAAGAATTGATCACGTAAGAATCGCATTATCGAACTCCAAAACAGTTTTGTCCAACGTTTCGGCTAACGGCTGAGCGTATCTGAAGTTCCGAGTGAAGCGAGGAATTTGGGCGGAGTGCGGAAGGCCGTAGCTAGATACGCTCTGTTATACGTACCCCCCCCCAAGGGTCGGAGCGACCGAAGGAAGCGTATAGTCATGGAGGAAGAGAGGCTCATGGAAAGCCGTCGTTTGGCGGCTCGTTTGCATAGCAATATTCCTTCTTTTTTCATTTAACACTTTGGATATCAATAATCTTCCCCGTGAACCCAGCGAACTCCATTGGACGATGAGTAAATACTATTACTTGAAGACCATACTCTTTAATTGCATCATTTATTAACTCGATCATCTTATTTGAACGGTCTGAGCTAACATGCACGAAGGGGTCGTCAAGAACAAGACATTGGGAATCTCTGCCAGTTAGATGCTTCGCAACAGCCAATCTTACACAAAGAGCTAATACCTCTTTTAATCCGGAAGACCCGTCATTATATTCCAAAGATATATCATCAAAACCGCGCTCACCAAGTCGAATTGGGAATAGATATTCATTCAATTCCACACCATCATGCAAGAATTCTGTAACATAACTCAACGAACGCTTCACTTCCTCCTGTATTGGACCAACCACGCCGAATAAAGCTGAACGATGTTGTTGTTCTAATGTTTCCTTTAGTAATTTATACGATTCGGCACGAATCTCCTCCCTCTCAATTCTTTCACACAGAATTTCTATTTGTGATTCGATTTCTGCTAATTCTGAATGTGTTCCCTCTAAACTTGCCATGCTGATTCCACCTTTAAGTTGGTCTAGAGAACTTTGATGTTGTTTGATTATTTGCTCTTGATTTTTTATCTGTTGCTCTAGACGCTTTATTCTGTTTATTGGGCCTTTCTCTAGCTCTTCATACCGCCGCTTTATTTTTTCATACTCTTCCCTTTGCATCTTGAGATTTGTTTCTGCAGTCTTTAATAATGTTTCTTGATTTTCCACTGAGCCATATTGACGAATGAGGTCACGCTCTTGGATTCTCGCTGTATCCAATTCTTCAGAAAAACGTTTCTGCTCGGCTCGAATCTCAACCAATTCTTCCTTTTTTTCTATTACCTTTTTATCAACGTTGTCTCTTTCATGTCTCGTTTCGTCAAGGATTTTTCTTGCCTCCGTCTCTTCCTTTTCTCTTTTATTTACGAGTTTCCCAAGATCAAAGTCAATGGGATTTGACTTGATTGCATTTGGTGTCCTTTCAATTTTCTCAAGTTCTGCATATTTTTCTTTGTGTTTTCCTAACTCAAGAGCTACGTCATTGACTAGGCGCTCGTCGACTCCCCTTCTCTCTGCTAGTAATTCCTTGATATCGTTCGATAAATTATTTTGAGTTCGGTTCAGCTCTTTCAATTCGTCTATCGATTTTACACTGTATTTGCGCAATGCTCCTAGAATACTCTCTTCCAGGTGCTCAATGTCAACCTTTGCATCGCGTGCCTGTTCAAGTTTAGCTTCGACTGTAACCTTCCCCAAACCCGGTGATGCTATACTTACACTCTCAGTTCCAGTAGCAGTTAGTTCTTTATCATTGATTCTCTCCCCATCCACCTCAACTTCAAGAGCGCCTTTTTTACCAGGAGTAATGCTTACTGCAAGGCCTCTCGTCCTCAAACTTTCCCTTAAGGCGTCAATCCTGCTTTGGCTCTGGATGAGTTCCTCGAGTTCTTTGCTAGTGGGTACGATTGGTACTTCTCTCTCTCTCAAACTTTCAATTGTTTTGTCAAGTTCCCTCATCTTCTCTGCTTTCTTCTTCAGCATTTCGATTTTTTCCCCAGTATCGGATTTAGTCCATAAGATTCGTGCATCCCTCGTCAATTCCTCGCACTCCCTTATTTTCATAGCCTTCTCTTCCACTTTTTCTTTTATTTCCTGCTGTTGTCTTTCCAAATATTCACATAAAGCCTCAAGTCGAGAAAGCTTCTCTCTGGAATCTTTCTCCTTACCTTGGAGTTTCTCTATTTTTTCCGCTGATTTTTTGAGTTCTGCTAATGCCTTCTTTGCATCATTTACGTTTCTCTCTGCTTCCCTGACGCTGGCTTCAGATGCCTTTAATTCAGAATCGATCGAAGAGAAGTCCATAGCCTCGCTTCTAGCTTTTTCCAATTCTTCATTAGTCTCTTTGAGCTTTTTCTCAAGTTCGGGCAGCTCCTCCTGAAGAACTTCTAACCGCTGTTTGTCAGTGTCTACTTTTTTTATTTTATCCTTAAGAACCATACTTTCTTCTTGAAGTATTTGAATTTCTGCCTGAGTATTAAGTATTGATGAATCTTTTGTAGGCTTCCCTTTCCCTGTAAAATACTGGGCGTAAAGTATTTGAACCATGTCTTGAACTGCCCGAAACTTTTGGGTTATGAGCATGTCTTTACCCTCTTTTGTTTCTAGATGCAGAGAAGTGGTTGGATCACCTTCTTCATTTGTTGGCAGTTCTCTAAAGTCCTGAGGAGTCCATAGCCATTGAAAAGCACCCCACTGAGAGGGTTTACTTCCCCTTGCAGATGGCAATTCTGCTTCTAATAATTGTATCAGTCGTTCATCTGCTGACCTATCTTGGTCCAGAAGGGTACTTCTTTCACCATCCATTTTATACAATGAGGTTCCGATCCTTAAATTGAAATTTTTCTCTACACGGTACCTTGTATTATGAAGGGTGAATTCAATACGAACTGTTGATATTACATTTCCAGAAGCTGTACGTGGTCTGATGCGCTTTATTGTTTCGGCTTGGGAACTGGATTTATCGAAAAAACCTCTACTCAGGGCTTCCAGTATAGTTGATTTTCCCGTTTCATTCGGCCCATATATGACTGTTGTAGCCTCATCAAAATCAATTCTCGTTTTAGCGTGCCGTCTCCAATTTTCGAGTTCGACCCAATGAAGCCTCATCCCACAACCTCATTACCAAATCTTTGTAAATTACCAAGAGCTTCAATGATTATTCTCCGTTTCCTTAAATCAGTTTCGTCTGCTAGTAATTGTCTCAAATTCATCTCTGTTTGGTTTAGGGTTGGGTCACCAAAATCAAAGGCTGCTTCCAATTGAGGTGGTGCAGTAAAGTTGAGCGATTCTAGTTTCACTCTGAAGTTCTTATGTAATGTTGTTTGAAATTCTAATATATTATCAAGCTGTTCTTTAAATTCCAATGGAAGTTCTCCTTGGATGACCAATTTAACCATATCTATCCCTTTAATTGCTTCTAAAAAATCTTTTAACTCCGTGATGTAAGAGGAATCTTTCATTACAAACTCCTTAGAAACCCATGATAATTGGCCAGTTTTAATGGGCTGGATTTCAGGTGCAGCTCCTTTTTTATCAATTTGGACTAACAAGCATTGCCCAGCATCATCTTCATCATATTTAGTTTGTTCATGGGTCCCCGAGTAGGCTATTCGGGTTATGCCAGTGTTGTCTTCAAAAGTTCTATGGCTATGCCAATGACCTAGAGCAAGGTAATCTATCCCTGTCCTATCGACACATGATGGGTTAATTGGTAAATCGATATCTTCCCAGTTTGATACAGAAAATTTTCCTACCAAACTTCCATGTGCAACCCCTATATGAATACCATCCACTTCACGAACTTCTGGTATTGCATGGCTAAAATCTTTTGTGGAGAACTTTGAGAGAACTGGACAAGGATGAATGACTGCGCCAGGAACCTCGATAGGATCGCTTGTACAAAGGATTGTAAGATGCTTAATCCCTTGGAATATTGGTCTATTATAAACACAATCTGCACCGATGATATCATGATTCCCTGGAAGAAGATAAAGTGGAATGTTGGGATACTGATTAAATATTGTAATCACTTTTTTTACATCCTCTTGGCTAATCATATTGTGCTCAAAAATATCGCCACACAAGAGCACGAAGTCAACCTCTTGCTTTTCTGCTGATTTCAATACCTTATGGATAGACTGGATTCGAGCCTCACGTACTATAGGACCAGCTTTTCCAAGGCCACCACCTTTCATACCAATTTGCCAGTCAGACGTTTGAATAAAGCGAACCATCCTATCACCTCTTATCCAAAGGCTCTCTTCCTATTTTATTTGGATTGCACCGAACGCACTCTTTTGTTCCTTGGAGAAGGTTACTTTTCTCGAAAACACCAAATGCTCTTCCTCCATGATTGCGCATAACGCATTGGGGCTAAGCGAACTTGGGTAATTGGCGCGGTTTCTTCTTCCAATGCTTTTTTCTTTAAATAACAAAAACCGTGACAATAGCAGGTTGGGTGGAGCAGCCAGGCGAAACCGTTTAGCCCGTTGTTAGGCGACTGTTTCAAGGAGTCAACCATCTGTCCAATCGGGTCCGTCCATAATTTTAATAAGTGGGTCTGGGTCAAAACCTACCTCTTTAAGCCACCCAACATAATGTTTAAGTATAAAGTTTCTTATTTCTTTCTTCGTTTCTGTTAAGATATTGTTTAATTCACGATCAGTTAGGTCAGGTTGGTAAACCGATGCAATCTTTAAGATGACCATAACAAGGGTATAAATAAGGAAAGAATTAACCCAAACTATGTTATGTACAAAAGGACACCCACCTACCCATATGCGAAATTGCGGCCTTTCATCCTCGTCTGTTTTAGCCTTTTGAGTGGTACGGGACTGAATTCCTTTGAACGAACCGTGAGGTCCCAATTCGGAAAACATGCTGTACAGTGGGTCATATCTATTTTTTCCTAGTTTCTGGCGAACAAAAGCCGGTGAAAGCTCATGCAAAATTTTATGTTCATCATTAGGGTCTTGACTTGACCATAATATTGCCCATTCGGGTTGTTGATGAAACAGCTCAACCTTATCTAATGCTTCCCAAACGGTCCTTATATGGGAATAAGCTTGGCTAACAAAAAAATGTTGGGCCAAATGAAATGCCGCTAACAATTCGTCAATGCACAAATAAAGCAGACTTAATCTAGCAAACCCTGCTATACCTTTCTGTGTTTTGTCGGTAGCATCTGATAACAAATCCAAAATCGTTTGCAATCTTCTAACGAAAATACCTCTAGTATCAGTTATGATTTCTAAATTCTTATCAGATTTCTTTTCAAGAATTTCCACGAGAAATTTGCTATCAAAATGCCTTCCATCTGCTTTTTTTACAATTCTTAGACCTTCTCTTTTTCTTTGACTATCTGGCATGGCGCTTAAATTTTCTTTTGCCTGCTTAAGTAGTTCCTCGGAAAATTCATCAACAGCGATTTTAGCTTCAGGGTCAAGTTCAGAATAATTCTCAGTGAGATATTGAAAGTGTTGTTGAATTGCCTTATCAAATGCAGAAATATCATTTGGGTCAATACCAGCCAGAAGTTGAACAAGTTTTTCGTTCATATCTTTCTTGGTTATCATCTGAACATCCCTTGAAATGTCTCCTAACTTAAAATAAACGCATTATTGCGGTTATTCCCTCCAAATTGGCATATTATCCGCAATATTGCGGTTATTTCTTACTATATAGTTAAAACCAATCCTTCGACAAAGCTCAGGACAGGCTTGTTTTTTGTTTTCCTCACTGCCTTCCTTCTTCAAATTATCCAGAGGGCTTTTAATCCTGCCCAAATCTTTAGCGCTTGCAAGAAAAGGTAGTAGCTACTCTTTCTGGATCGTCTTTATTAATATTTATTGAAAACATAAGACACCTGCTATCAAAAGACTCTAGTTACCTTAAATTATACTACAATCATCCGATTTTATGCATAAGCTATTTATATCACAAAAGACAGCCCGATTTCAACACGGAAACCGCGTATCCAAGCAAGTAAAAGTAGTCCCTACTGGGTTAACCCTGAACACAGTTTCAGGGTTAAGCCCGTGCTGCATAGCGTTCTACTTTTATTTTGTTGGCGGCTTTTCTGGCCTGGGCAATATCATAGGATGTCTGCATTCTTAGCAAGGTATCCATCTTGAGGCCAAAAGCCTTTTCAAAGCGCAAGGCCATTTCCGGCGACAGAGAAGCCCTGCCGTTTAAAAGCTTAGACAAGGCTGGTCTGGTCACACCGAGTATTCTAGATGCAGTTGTAATGGTCAGTTTGAGAGGTTCTATGACCTCCTCTTTCAGAAAAACACCTGGATGAGGCGGATTATACATACGCATTGTTTTCCCTCCTAATGATAGTCTTCAAAATCCAAATCATAAATCTCGTTTTCTTCGGGGTCGTAACGGAATGTTAATCGCCAGTTTCTTGTTACGCTCAGGCTCCATATCCCCTTACGATCCCCCTTCATTTGATGCACCTTCCACATGGGCAGGGCCTTCAGCTCGTCCAGGCTCTCCATATCCTGCAAAAAACCCAGCATGTTATTGAGCTTTTTCACAATCCAAGTCCTGACCCCAATATTTTGACCCCAATATCCCTCTTTGATACATTTATTGAAGGGTCACACTATTTTGGGGTCAGCACTATTTTGGGGTCAGGTCTTTAATTGTGCATTCTCGGTTTCTTATACAAGATCTTATATTTCAAGACCTAACCCCATTCATCCTTTCCCACTGATATTTAAAGGGTTATAAGAAAAGGTAACCACTATTCAAGGAAATTGGGGTCTATAATTAATAAATTAAGGCAAAAATAGGGGACAAAGGGCAAGGAGCCTTCTTTATGTAATAAGATAAACAAAGTGGCATCGGGAGCATCTGTGGCTAATGGGGTCCGTCAAAGTGACT
>Ga0209431_10004843_pt1 | contig 10512 bp, 7 predicted proteins | sample RifCSP13_3_FD_184021 | JGI IMG/M metagenome (GOLD analysis project Ga0209431, IMG submission 184021) | Soil microbial communities from Rifle, Colorado - Rifle CSP2_sed 13_3 (SPAdes) (version 2) | ecosystem: Environmental > Terrestrial > Deep subsurface > Rock core/Sediment | place: Rifle... | reverse complement strand
TCTTTGCAGGCGGAAAAAGGGTAAGACCAATATTATGCATTGCCTCGTGCGAGGCAGTTGGCGGGGATATTGATTCTGTGCTGCCTGCTGCATCTGCCATTGAACTTATCCACACATATTCGCTGATACACGATGACCTCCCTGCAATGGATAATGATGATTATCGCAGAGGAAGGCTTACAAATCATAAGATGTATGGCGAGGCAATTGCCATTCTTGCAGGGGATGCTCTTCTGACAATGGCGTTTGATATGCTCGCAGACCGTAAACTTAACAGCAGGCTTGATTCAGACTCTTTGCTTTCTATCATAAAGATACTTGCCTCTGCATCAGGAAGCGCAGGCATGGTAGGAGGGCAGGCAGCAGACATACAGGCATCTGGCAATGAGGTCAATCTTCCTGAGGTTGAGTATATACATATCCATAAGACAGGCGCCTTGATTCGCGCCTCTGTATGTATTGGCGCTATTGCAGGCAATGCGTCAAAAGACGAGCTTCATGTCTTAACAAGATACGGCGAGTGCATAGGCCTTGCCTTTCAGATAGTGGATGATATCCTTGATATTGAGGGGAGCAGAGATGAGATTGGAAAGGATGTCGGGGGCGATATTGCAAAGGAGAAGGTGACATATCCATCAGTTATCGGAATCAGTGAATCAAAGAAGCTATCAAAGGAGTTAATTTGCAAGGCAGTTGAGGCAATTTCCACTCTTGGTGAGAAGGCAGAGCCATTGAGGGAGATTGCAAGATATATAGTGGAGAGGAAAAGTTAACATTATGGGTTTGTCGGAAAAAATAAATTCTCCTGAAGATTTAAAAAAGATAGATAAAAATAACTTGCCTCGCCTTGCAGAAGAAATTAGGGAGACAATTATTGATGTGGTCTCTAAAAACGGCGGCCACCTTGCCTCTAATCTCGGTTCAGTGGAGCTTTCTATTGCCATCCATTATATCTTTAATGCGCCAAATGACCAGATTATCTGGGATGTGGGTCATCAGGCATATACGCATAAAATCCTGACAGGCAGGAGAGAGGCATTTCATACACTCAGACAGTTTAACGGCATCAGCGGTTTTCCAAGAAGAGAGGAAAGCAGGTACGATGTCTTTAATGTTGGCCACAGCGGAACATCCATATCTGCTGCACTTGGAAAGGCAGTTGCAAGGGATTTCCTTGGCGAGAATTATAAAGTGATTGCAGTAATAGGCGACGGTTCAATGACAGCAGGCCTTGCCTTTGAGGGATTGAATCAGGCAGGGCATCTGAAAAAGGATATCATTGTTATCCTGAATGACAATGAGATGTCTATATCCAAGAATGTCGGCGCCTTATCTGCATATCTAAACCGCATTATGACAGGCCAGTTTTATACAAGGGTAAAAAAAGAGACAGAGCATATCTTAAAAAATATCCCTAAGATTGGCGAGTCCATGTTAAAGGCGGCTAAAGTGGCAGAAGAGTCTGTGAAGGGTCTGATTGCACCCGGCATCTTATTTGAAGAGATGGGTTTTAATTATGTCGGGCCTATTGACGGCCATCGCATAGAGCATCTGATAAGTACCTTTGAAAATATCAAAAGGCTCTCAGGGCCTATCTTAATACATGTTGTAACAAAGAAGGGCAAGGGTTATAAGTTTGCAGAGGAAGATCCTGCCTTCTTCCATGGTCCCCCTCCATTTTATAAGGAGACAGGCGAGGTAAGAAAGAGAAGCCCACTCCCTTCATACACAAAGGTATTTGGCGATACGATAATAAAGATTGCAAGAGAAAATGAGAAAGTAATTGCTATATCTGCGGCAATGCCTGAAGGCACAGGACTGGACAGATTTGCAAAAGAATTTCCAGACAGGTTTTATGATGTCGGGATTGCAGAGCAGCATGGCGTTACCTTTGCAGCAGGCCTTTCAACAAAGGGCTTCAAGCCTGTTGTAGCAATATATTCTACATTCCTGCAGCGCGCCTATGACCAGATTGTCCATGATGTATGCCTTCAGAATCTTCCTGTTGTATTTGCAATGGACAGGGTAGGCATAGTTGGAGAGGATGGGCCCACCCATCACGGCGTCTTTGATATTGCTTATCTCAGGCATATTCCAAATATGGTGATAATGGCGCCAAAGGATGAGAATGAACTTCAACACATGCTCTATACAGCAGTAAATCATAATGGTCCGATTGCTGTCCGCTATCCAAGGGGAGAGGCTATGGGTGTCTCACTGGATAGTGATTTAAAAAAGATTGAGATAGGAAAGGGAGAGATAATTGTTGATGGCGATGATATTGCAATTATTGCAATTGGAAACACAGTATATCCTGCCTTAGATGCTGCAGCAAGATTAAGGGATGAAGGGGTATCAACTACTGTTATGAATGCAAGATTTGCAAAGCCGCTTGATAAAGAATTAATTACTGATATAGCAGGCAAGGTAAAGGGGATTATAACTGTGGAGGAAAACTCCTTGCAGGGAGGTTTTGGAAGTGCTGTAATAGAACTCCTTTCAGATGAGGATGTAAAAATAAAGGTAAAGAGGATTGGTCTTCCTGATAAATATATTGAGCATGGCGCGCAGAAGATATTGCGGCAGAAATATGGAATTGATAGTGATGGGATTTATAACGCGGTAAAAGAGATTTTTGCAGGTGTATATGATAATTCCCATGTGACGCAGAGGTAAATGGCAAAGGCTCGCCTTGATAAATATCTTTTTGATACAGACTTTGCAGAAAATATTGAGTCTGCCAAAGCCCTTATAATGTCTGGCAGGGTTTTAGTCAATGGACAGAAGATAGATAAGGCAGGCGCATTGATTGAGGCAGACGCAGATGTCAGGATAATCGGCGAGGATATAAAATATGTAAGCAGGGGCGGGATAAAGCTTGAAAAGGCTCTTTTAGAATTTAAGACAGATGTTAAGGATAAGATAGCAATAGATATTGGCGCATCAACAGGCGGCTTTACAGACTGCCTTCTTCAATCAGGCGCAAAAAAGGTATATGCTGTGGATGTTGGCTATGGCATTCTCGCATGGAAGCTTAGAAATGACCCGAGGATTGTAAATATAGAAAAGACAAATATCCGCTACTTAGATAAATCTTTTATAAAAGAAAAGGCAGAAATAATAACCATAGATGTTTCTTTTATCTCACTTACAAAGGTTATTCCAGTTGTTATGGATTTATTAAAGCCGCAGGGCATTATCATCGCCCTTATAAAGCCTCAGTTTGAACTCACAAAGGAGGAGGTAGGAGAAGGCGGGATCGTAAGGGATGTGAAAAAACATGAAGAGGCAATAGGAAAGATTAAAAACCTTTCAATAAGTCTTGGACTTGAAATTAAAGGTGTGATAGAATCGCCTATCCTTGGACAGAAAGGGAACAGGGAATTCTTTATTTGTCTTGGTTCACGCTGAAAACGCCCATCTGCTTCGTTGTCGCTGCGGGGCCGCATCCTCACATACTGCTTTAGTATGCTCCGGTACGACCCCTTGCTCTGCCTTGCATCTGGGACATTTTGAGCGTGAACAGAAAAATGATATGGCAATTTGTTAACTGAATTGTGAGACAAAAACTTTATGCCTAAAAAACAATCTAAATCAAAATCACCAGCCGCCAGCCTCTATGCCGTCATAATGGCTGGAGGCTCTGGAACAAGGTTCTGGCCATTAAGCAGACAGTTGTCGCCAAAACAGTTATTGCGAATAGATGGCGATGACTCTCTTATCCAGCAGACTGTGAAAAGGATTAACAGCCTTGTTCCTTTGAGCAGGGTTCATATAGTGACCAATGAAAACCACTATCTTGAAATGAAGATGCAGCTTGCGTCTTTGGGAGACGATTCAGGGGTCAGGCCTGCCCCTGCGAGTAGTAAGCAGGGGGGTCAGGAGGGGTCAGGGGTCAATTTTTTGGTTGAGCCTGAGGGCAGGAATACAGCAGCAGCCATCGGCCTTGCAGCGATAAGCCTTTTTAAAAAAGACCCTAATTCTTTGATGCTGGTAATGCCTGCAGACCATATAATAAAAAAGTCTGAGAGGTTTTTGGATATTGTAAGACATGCTGCTGAGATTGCAAAGAGTGGATATCTTGTAACCTTTGGCATAAAGCCGAATAGGCCGGAGACAGGCTACGGGTATATAAAAACAGGGTCAAGGGTCAAGGGTCAAGAGATTTTTATGGTTGAGAGATTCACTGAAAAGCCTGATTTGGAGACTGCAAAACGATATTTAAAAGATGGAGGCTACTACTGGAATAGCGGTATCTTTTTATGGAAGAGCAGTGTAATCTTAATTGAGATTAAAAATTATATGCCGGAGTTATATAAGAATCTAATGGATGTTAAAAAAACTGTTGGGGGTGATAGATTTGATGCTGCTGTCAAGTCTGCTTATCATAGGATAAAGCCCATTTCCATTGATTACGGAGTACTGGAAAAATCAAAGAAGGCTGCTGTTATCCCTGCTGATATAGAGTGGTGCGATGTTGGGAGCTGGAGCGCCTTAGATGAGGTGGTTAAAAAGGATAAAGATGGAAATATCAAGATGGGTAATGTAATTGATATTGGGAGCAAGGACTCCATACTTTATGGAGGCAAAAGGGTTCTCGCAACCATTGGCCTTAAAGACTTAGTTGTTGTTGACACAGATGATGCAACCCTTGTATGCAAGAAGGCAGAGGCGCAGAAGGTTGGGAAGATTGTTGATGAATTAAAGAAAAGAGGCTCTGAAGCGTATATTACACACAAGACTGTTTACAGACCATGGGGCGCATACACTGTATTGGAGACAGGGAATAGATTCAAGATAAAGAGAATAGAGGTAAAGCCTAAGGCAAAGTTGAGCCTGCAGATGCATCATCACAGAAGCGAACATTGGGTGGTTGTATCAGGGACTGCGAGGGTTACAAATGGGGACAAGATATATAATATTCATATTAATGAGAGCACATATATTCCCACTTCAACAAGACACAGATTAGAAAATCCCGGCATCGTCCCCCTTCATATAATAGAGGTGCAGAGCGGAGAATATCTTGAAGAGGATGATATTGTGCGTATTGATGATGATTACGAAAGGATAAAAAAAGGTATTTAATAGTATGATTTCAGCAGGTATCTTTAGAGAATATGATGTGAGAGGGGTCTTTGGCAAAGACCTTACATTAGAGGCAGCAGAGCTTATTGGCAAAGGTTTTGGCGCCTATGCAAAAGGGAAGGGTGTAAAAAAAATTACACTCGGCAGGGATGTGCGCCTTTCATCTGATACCCTGCACGACAGCATAATAAAAGGGCTTACAGAGACGGGGATGGAGATAATAGATGTTGGCGTCTGCCCGACGCCTTTGTTGTATTTTTCCATCCATCATTTAAAGGCTGACGGCGGAGTTATGATTACCGGCAGCCATAATCCCCCTGAGTTTAATGGTTTTAAACTTGCCATTGGCAAAGAGACTATCTATGGTGATAAGATACAGGAAGTAAGAAGGGTAATTGAAGGCGGTAAGTTTGAGAAAGGTAAAGGGACTGTATCTGAATATAATATAGTTCAGGATTATCTGAATTATTTGAAAAATAATTTTAACGGCTTTAATAAATCTAAGAGACCTTTAAAGATAGTTATTGACTGCGGCAATGGAACAGCAGGCATTGCTGCGCCAAAAATTTTAAATGAACTTGGCTGCAATGTTATAGAGCTTTTCTGCGATTTAGACGGCAATTTTCCAAATCACCACCCTGATCCGACTGTTCCTAAAAACCTTGAGGCTTTAATCAAAAAGGTAAAAGAGGCAAAGGCAGATTTTGGCGTTGCATACGACGGCGACGCAGACAGGATAGGTGTTGTTGATGAGAATGGCGGGATAATCTGGGGCGATAAGCTGATGATTATATTTTCAAGAGACATATTAAAGAGGAAACCTGGCGCGACTTTTATATCAGAGGTGAAGTCTTCCCAGACCATGTATGATGATATTACTAAGAGCGGCGGCAAGGCTATTATGTGGAAGACAGGCCACTCTCTAATAAAGGCTAAAATGAAAGAGACAGGCGCTCTGCTTGCCGGAGAGATGAGCGGCCATATCTTTTTTGCTGACAGGTATTTTGGCTATGATGATGCTATATATGCCACATGCAGGCTTGCAGAGATATTGGCAGAGAGCAATAAAAAGACTTCAGACTTATTATCCGATGTGCCGAAGACCTATTCTACGCCAGAGATAAGGATAGACTGCCCTGATGAAAAGAAGTTTCAGATTGTTGAGGCAGCAAAGGAGAGATTCAAAAAGGAATATAAGATTATTGATGTGGACGGAGTGAGGATTTTGTTTGATGAAGGCTGGGGACTTATCAGGGCATCAAATACGCAGCCTGTGCTTGTTATGCGCTTTGAGGCTAATTCAGAAAAGAGATTAAAAGAGATAAAGGAATTTGTAGAATCTGAATTGAATAAGATTATATGAAAGTTGCACTTGTTCATGACTGGCTTACAGGGATGCGTGGAGGTGAGAAGGTTCTGGAGGTCTTTTGCGAGCTCTTTCCTGACGCAGACCTCTTTACGCTGCTTCATATAAAAGGAAGCGTTTCAAAGCTGATTGAAGATAGAAATATAAAGACCTCCTTTATTCAAAAATTTCCTTTTGTAGAAAAAAGATACAGGTATTATTTGCCTCTTTTTCCTTCTGCCATTGAGCAGTTTGATTTGAGAGGCTATGACCTGATTTTAAGCAGCAGCCATTGTGTTGCAAAAGGTGTAATTCCTTCACATGATGCGGTATCTATTTCTTACGTACATACGCCTATGAGATATGTATGGGATATGTACCATGACTATTTTGGCAGAGGCAGGGCAGGGATATTGACAAGACTTGTTATGCTATTTGTTGCAAATTATCTCAGGAGGTGGGATATAGATTCAACTAATAGATGTGATTATCTTATTGCAAATTCAAGTCATGTTGCTGGCCGCATAAAAAGGTATTATAATAGAGATGCCGATGTTATTTATCCGCCAGTGGGAATAAAGAGATTAAATATTTCTGATACCGTAGGTGATTATTTTCTCAAAGCGGTTAAAAAAGATGGCAGGAAAAAATATTGAATTTTTAGGATGGCGCGATGAAAGTGAATTAGTTGAGCTTTATTCAAGATGCAGGGCACTGGTATTTCCCGGTGAGGAGGATTTTGGCATTGTCCCAGTTGAGGCAATGGCTTCAGGAAGGCCTGTAATTGCCTATGGCAAGGGAGGGGCGCTGGAGACAGTGATACCTCTGGAGGGGTCAAGGGTCAAGGGGCAAGAGTCGCCAACAGGCATTTTTTTCTATGAACAGACACGAGATAGCTTGATAGAGGCTGTACGCATCTTTGAGAAAAATTCTAATAAATTTGATTCAAAGGCAATAAGAAATAGCGCTTTGAAATTTGATAGAGATATTTTTAAGGAAAATATCAGGGGTTATATTGCAGAAAAATGCAGGAGTCTAAAGGTATAAAAAATGTTGAAGAAACACACACAATTTCTTGAAAGTCTTCTCTTTCTTATTGACCTCTTTATAATCGGCTTCACCTGGTTTTTTTCTTATTATTTCCGCTTTTACAGCGGCCTTATACCTATTGAAAAGGGCATCCCTCCATTTAAGATATATCTGTACCTTATAATACCGATTCTTTTTATATGGGGATTTGTCTTTAAATACTTTGGACTTTACAGGCCCAAAAGGATGTCCTCTTATTTTAACGAGATATTTGATATTACGAAGGCATGCACATTTTCTGTGTTTATCTTAATATTCCTTACCTTTCTTTTCAGACAGTATGAGTATTCCCGACTTGTATTTTTAGGTTTCTGGGCAATGACAATTGCTGCTATGAGTGTTGAGAGGATTGCGTTCAGGGAGATTCTGAGATACATGAGGAGGAAGGGTTATAATCTTAGATATGCCCTTATAGTTGGAACAGGCGTGCTGGCAGAGGATGTTCTAAAAAGAATAGAGTCGCATCCCGATCTTGGTGTTAAGGTTGTTGGTTTCATCTCATCTAATGAGTATAGTTCAGCAAAGCCTTTTAAAGGCATTCCTGTTGCAGGTATTTATAAGGACATAAGGGGCATCATTAAGGAAAAAGGGATAGATCAGATCATTATAGCATTACCTGCAGGGGAACATAACATTACAGTGGAGATATTAAAGGATATTGGCGATGATATGGTGGATATAAAGGTTGTGCCTGACCTGTATGAGTTTATGAGCTTGAGAGGCGGCGTTGAAGAATTTGACGGCCTTCCAATAATAAGCCTTCAGGATACACCTTTATACGGCTGGAATATTGTGATTAAAAGGGCTACTGATATAATCGTTTCCATCATAGCGCTGATTATAATATTGCCGCTAATGGTCCTGATAGCTGCTTTGATCAAGCTTGCTTCACCTGGTCCTGTATTTTATAAACAGGAGAGGATGGGAATTGGAGGGGATACATTTCAGATGCTCAAGTTCCGCACTATGAGAACAGATGCTGAAAAAGCTACAGGCCCTGTCTGGGCAGAGAAGGATGACCCGAGGAGGACGAAATTAGGCTCATTTTTGCGAAAGACAAGTCTTGATGAGCTGCCACAGTTTATAAATGTTCTGAAAGGTGATATGAGCATAGTCGGGCCAAGGCCTGAAAGGCCTGTATTCATAGAAGACTTTAGAAAGAAGATACCCAAATATATGCTGAGGCATAAGATGAAGGCAGGGATTACAGGCTGGGCGCAGGTAAATGGATGGCGCGGAAATACCTCTTTGGAAAGAAGGATAGAATGCGACCTTTTTTATATAGAAAACTGGTCATTGTTATTAGATATAAAAATAATGTGGCTGACTATATGGAAAGGCCTAATTAATAAAAATGCATATTAACAGGAGATGATATGATTACACCGATTAAGACTATTTTTTAATCTGTGTAATCGTTTTTTCAGAATCTGTGTAATCAATTTTTTTGAGAGGAGTGGATTATGAATGTCTGTGTTGTTGGCACTGGTTATGTTGGTTTAGTTAGCGGCGCATGCTTTGCTGAGTTTGGTGTTAATGTTGTTTGTGTTGATAAAGACAAAAACAAGATTGATATGCTGAATAACGGAGCTATTCCAATCTATGAGCCGGGCCTTGAGGAGCTTGTAAGGAAAAATGTAAAAGATAATCGTCTTTTATTTGCAACAGACATAGACGGGGCAATTAAAGACGCCCTTGTTGTTTTTATTGCTGTTGGGACACCGCCAAAGGATGACGGATCTGCTGACCTTTCCTATGTAGAAGATGTGGCAAGGAGTATTGCAAAAAATCTTAATGGTTATAAAGTAATCGTGACCAAAAGCACAGTTCCTGTGGGTACAGGTGAGAAAATAAAGAAAATTATTCTTGAGAAAAACAAGAAGCAGGCAGACTTTGACATAGTTTCAAATCCAGAGTTTCTAAGAGAGGGCTCTGCCATAGAGGATTTTATGAGGCCAAACAGGGTGGTAATCGGCGCCTCAAGCGAGCGGGCTGTTGAGGTAATGAAGGAATTATACAGGCCGCTATATTTGATAGAGACTCCATTTGTAATTACAAATGTAGAGAGCGCAGAGATGATAAAGTATGCCTCAAATGCCTTCTTAGCGACAAAGATATCCTTTATTAATGAGGTTGCAAATTTATGCGAAATCGTTGGCGCTGACGTCCATTCAGTAGCGAAAGGCATGGGGCTTGACCACAGAATCGGCTCTAAATTTTTGCATCCGGGACCAGGCTACGGCGGCTCATGTTTTCCGAAGGATACACAAGCAATAGCACAGATAGCAAAAGATCATAAATATACTTTTCATATTGTAGAGGCAGTGATAAATGCCAACAAAAAACAGAAGGAGAGAATGATAGAAAAGATAGAAAAAATGACTGGTGAGCTGAAAGGAAAGACCATCGGCATTCTTGGTCTTTCCTTTAAACCAAATACAGATGATATAAGGGATGCCCCGTCGGTTGATATTATAAATAACCTTCTAAAAAGAGGCGTAAAGATTAAGGCATACGACCCTGTTGCAATGGAGGAGGCCAGAAAGATATTTAGTGATAATATTATATACTGCAAGGATTCTTATCAAGCTGCTGATGGAAGCGATGCACTTGTGCTAATCACTGAATGGAATCAGTTTAGGAATCTGGATTTAATAAAGATTAAGGGTTTGTTAAAATCACCTATAATTATTGACCTGAGGAATGTTTATGACCCGCAGAAGATGAAGGAATTAGGGATAAAGTATGCAGGGGTTGGTAGGGGATAAAGGAAATAATATCATGTAATTATAAAAAAATCTTGACTTACAATGAATATTATTATATAAAATAGCAAGTGATATTGATATTACAAATCGCTCTTTTAAACTGGCTACTTACAGATAGGAAGAGCTTCTCTGCCAATTTTATATATAATCAGAAAGTTTTAAGAGGTAGAAGGTGAGGCGAGTGTGCTGCTGAGGCGGCAGGGGTAGGGAGGTTTTAATCAG
>Ga0209431_10004841_pt1 | contig 10516 bp, 8 predicted proteins | sample RifCSP13_3_FD_184021 | JGI IMG/M metagenome (GOLD analysis project Ga0209431, IMG submission 184021) | Soil microbial communities from Rifle, Colorado - Rifle CSP2_sed 13_3 (SPAdes) (version 2) | ecosystem: Environmental > Terrestrial > Deep subsurface > Rock core/Sediment | place: Rifle... | reverse complement strand
TACCTGAACCTTCCATTTGACCTCTCTAATGTGATGTTTATAACCACAGCAAACCTCCTGGACCCTATCCCCCCTGCCCTTAAAGACAGGATGGAGGTCATATCCCTCTCAGGTTATACAGAGGAGGAGAAGACAAAAATAGCAAAGAAATACCTTGTCCCGAGACAGGTGGAGGAGAACGGGCTGAAACCGGAGGACATAGATATCACTGAAGACGGGTTGCGGATGGTCATATCCCACTATACGAGAGAGGCTGGGCTCAGGAATCTGGAGAGAGAGATCGCCGGACTATGCCGCAAGGTGGCCAGGAAAAAGGCCGAGGGGAAGAAAGGCGTCACAAGAATAAAGGGTGCAAACCTGCATAAGTTCCTCGGGATACCCAAAATATTGCCTGAGCCGGAACAGGAAAAGAACGAGGTTGGTGTGGCCACCGGCCTTGCATGGACAGAGGCGGGCGGTGAAATCCTGTTCATAGAGACCTCGATACTTAAGGGAAAGGGGAGCCTCATCCTCACCGGACAGTTAGGCGACGTGATGAAGGAGTCGGCCCAGGCTGCATTGAGTTATGCAAGGTCGAAGGCAAAGGAATTCAATATCCCCGAAGATTTCTATGAAAAAAACGACATCCATATCCATGTCCCTGCGGGGGCCATTCCAAAGGATGGGCCTTCGGCAGGGGTGACGATGGCCACATCTCTTATATCGGCATTGACCAGGATACCAGTCAGCAAGGATGTGGCAATGACGGGTGAGATAACCCTCAGGGGAAGGGTATTGCCTATAGGCGGGCTAAAGGAAAAGGCCCTGGCTGCCCTTATGACAGGGATAAAGACTGTGATCATACCGAGAAGGAACGAGAAAGACCTGGAAGAGATACCAAAGGAACTGCGGGAAAAAATAAAATTCATCCTTGCCGACCATATAGATGAGATATTGAAGGTGGCATTGCTCAAGAAGAAGGAGACAAAGAAGGCGGCTCTCCCGAAGTCGGTAAGGAAACCTGCTGTAAGGCGGGTAAGGGCGTAAATGCTGTGAGACGTGGGACGTTAGGGGGACTTTAAGAGCAACCTTAATTTACGGATATATTCTTATGCCTTTGGAGGAAAATAGTTGATAGAGGCTTTAAAGAGGGGCGGCCTTCAGCGTAAGATATTTATCCTTATGTTATTGGTCGGTGTCCTTCCCGGGATCGTGGGTGTGACCTCGGTCTATTTCATGGGCGAGAGACTCGTAATGCAGTCTGTGGGACCCGGGATAGTGGGGACTGCTGAAAAAGCCGCATCAGAGGTAGACACGATCCTCGAGTATGAAATAATGCATATGGACCAGTTCGCCAATCTTGCGAACATCCGGGAGTTTACCAGGAAGGCCAATGAGAGATACCGGTCAAAAGATGCAGATAAGTTCCGTAGGGAGATGGAGACACTCTGGGCCTCCAGTGACCCAAGGACCCTCAAGACTTTGCTCGAAAATGAAGCATCCTTGTTCCTCAATACATTGATCCAAGAGCCGACCGGGTACTGCAACATAATTGTTACAGATGAAAAGGGAATAATCATAGCCTCGACCGGCTATGTCCCTGAATTCTCCTATGCGGAGCAGACGTGGTGGAAGGAAGCCATGAAAGGGAAGAGTTATGTAGGAGGTCCCCATCTTTGCCCCCCGGGAAGAGGAATACACGACTTTCACTTCGCCGTTTCCATACGAGACCCTGAAGGAGGGATGCCCCTCGGTGTCTTATTTGTGGACCGAGATCTACAGCATATCCTTGGCTCTCTAAAAAACTTCCGGTACGGCAGAACAGGACACCTGGAGATTATCGATTCAAAAGGTTCTTATGTCATAGAGACATTGGGAGGGCAAGAGGAGTCAGTACCGGAATGGCTGATAAGGGAGATATCCAGTCAGAAAAAGAATGGTTGGAGCGTAGGCATCGATGAACACGGGAAGGAATCAGCCAAGGGGTTTGCGTCTACCAGGTTTAGCGGCTGGTACGTCGTCCTCAGTCAGGACCTCGATGAGATATATACCCCTTTAAATAGCCTTGTGTGGGGTGCAGCCGGTCCAGGTTTTTTAACCGTTATAATCCTGGCAACTATATGGTTTAACATATCAAGGAAGATAATATTAAGACCCATATCCCAACTTAGCGAGGGAGCCTACCAGATAGGTCATGGTCACCTTGACCATAGGTTCAACATAAAGACAGGGGACGAGCTTGAAGGTCTTTCCCATGAGTTCAATACAATGGCGGAGAACCTCAGCGCCTCCGAGGAGAAGCTCAAGAGGTGGAACGACGATCTCAGGGAGGAGGTTTACAAGAGGACATCGGAGTTTGAAGAGGCAAATGAGGAACTGAAGGAAAGCAAGGAGGAACTTCAGGAGTCCCTCCATCAGGTTATGACACTTAACGACGAATTGCATGCAAATAAAGAGGAGTTGAGCAGAAGAAACGAAGATCTGGCCAGCGCAAACCTGAGGCTCAGGGAGATGGACCGCCTTAAGTCCGAGTTCCTTGCCAACATGTCCCATGAGCTTAGGACACCTCTTACGGCAATAATAGGGTTTTCCGAGCTTCTGGTAGACAGGATAATGGGAGAACTGAGCGAGGAGCAGGCTGGATCCGTGGAAAACATCCTCACCAGCGGCCAGCACCTTCTCAAACTCATAAACGACATTCTGGACCTTTCGAAGATAGAGGCAGGAAAGATGGAACTCCATATGGAGGCCTTTCAGCTGGGGACCATAATAGGCTTCGTCAAAAAGACCGTGTCCCCGCTGGTAGAGAGAAAGGGACAGACCCTGAAGGTCGAGGTGGCCGACGGTATCCCTGATATCTGTGCAGATCCTGGAAAGATAAAGCAGCTCCTCCTCAACCTGGTAGGGAATGCCGTAAAATTTACGCCCAATGGCGGAACAATCACGATTGGAGCTGATTTTAAGGATAATTACTTTGCCATTTCCGTGACGGATACCGGGATAGGGATAAGGCATGAGGATAGAGAGAAGATATTCCAGGAGTTCCAGCAGGCGGAAAGCTCCACGTCACGTGAGTATGGCGGCACCGGCTTAGGTCTCACCTTAACCAAGAGGCTCACAGAGATGCATGGAGGAAAGATAGAGGTAGAGAGCGAGGTTGGCAAGGGGAGTAAGTTTATTGCCTATCTGCCGTTAAGGATAGAAAAGAGACCTCCCTTAATAGAGGAAAGGATTGGGGTGGGTCCGGAGAAACCTACTGTGGAGGTAGGGATCTTAACAAGACCGCAACCCAGGCCGGAGACTCAACCACTTATCCTTGTAGTTGAAGATGACCCAAAACTCTCCAAGCTTCTCACCGTCTATCTGGACCAGGCCGGATACCGGGTTGAAACAGCCATGGATGGTGAGGAGGCCATAAAAAAGGCCAAGCAGCTTCAACCCTTTGCAATTACCCTCGATATAATGCTCCCCAAAAAGGATGGGTGGGTGGTCATGCAAGAATTGAAGGAAGTGCCCGAGACAAGGGATATCCCTGTAATCATAGTCTCAATGGTAGAAAATCAGGAACTCGGCTTCTCTCTGGGGGCGGCTGATTACCTGGTGAAGCCTGTAAGCAGGGAAGACCTTTTGGAGAGCATTTGGGTATGCAGTTACGGAATAAGGGAGTCTAAAGGGACTGCGAATGTTTTGGTTGTAGATGATGAGCCAAGGATAGTGGAGTTCCTCTCCACTATCCTGAAGAAGGAAGGATTCCAGGTAAGCTCTGCCACTGGAGGTGAAGAAGGCCTTCGGATGGCCATTGAGGAGCTCCCTGACTTTATTATCTTAGACCTGATGATGCCGAAGGTCAACGGGTTTGAAGTGATAAGAGAACTTAAAAAAAATCCTTTAACGAGAGATATCCCTGTATTAGTCCTGACTGCCAAGGACCTTTCCAGAGAAGAGAAGGATAAGCTGCTCTCAGATGTCGCCAGGGTTGTCCAGAAGGGGGGGATATCCAAAGATGAATTGGTAGAGGAGATTAAGAAGATGGAGATCCTGCACCCTGACAGGGCAGGATTGATTGATCAGGTCACAGGCCTTTTCAATCAGCGATACTTTCTTAACCGCTTATCACATGAAATCAACAGGTCCCATAGATATGGAAGGGTGCTTTCTGTTTCTCTTATAAAGATAGATTCATTCGGGCAGTACAGCGATGTGAACGGCGACCTCCAGGGTGATGTGGTGCTTAAAGATATAGCCAGGCTCCTGAACAAAAACTTGAGGAAGGCTGATATAGCAATGAGATGCAGCGGCGGGAGGTTCGCCGTTATCCTCCCTGAAACAGGAAAAGATGCAGCAATGTTAGTGGCGGAGAAACTTCGCACGCTGATAGAAGGTTATCCATTTCCCAAAAGAGAGAACCAGGCCGCTAGAAGGCTGACAGTAAGCATTTCTGTAGCTTCATTTCCGGTTGATGGTAAGAGAGATGAGGAACTGATAGAAAGGCTGGAACGAGGCGTTGCTGAGGCAGTGAGGATTGGGGGGAACAGGGTGATGGATGCGGGGACGCAGACTATAAATTTTTAAAGGAGAAGCCTAGTGAACGAGAGGATACTTATTGTTGAAGACAATGAGATAAATATGAAACTCATAAAGGCTATCCTGGGAAAAAGAGGTTATCTTCTGGTGGAGGCCAAAGACGGGGAAGAGGCTCTCCAGGCTGTTGTCAGAGAGAAGCCTGATCTGATCCTCATGGACATCCAGATACCGAAGGTAGACGGTCTTGAGGTAACCAGGAGAATAAGGGGAATGGAGGAGATTAGCCAAACCGTTATCATAGCACTAACCGCCCATGCCATGGAGGGGGACAAGGAAAAGATCCTGGATGCAGGATGCGACGGCTATATAGCGAAACCGATAGATACAAGAACCTTTCCTCTGGAGGTAGAAGCCATACTGGCGAGGAAATGCCATGCAGCATAGGACATTATAGTTTAGCGGTTCAAACTGTTAAAAAATTCATTGAGGTAAGATTCAGTGACCAGTACGCACGATGGGTTAAGCGAAGAGCTTAAAAAATGCAAGACAGAACTGGATGCTACCGTTACAGAGCTTTCTAACAAGTATGAGGAGTTGGTCCTCCTGTATGACGTGAGCGAATCCCTAGGTTCCCTTCAGAATGTCTACCAGCTTACAGACATGATTTTGAAGAAGGCAGTAGAACACAGCAATGCCGATAATGGGATCCTTTTCCTTCTTGATAAAGCAAAAGGGGTGCTGAGCATAAAGGGGATGCACGGCTTGGACTGGCTTGACCCTAAAAGGTATGTAATCCGCATCGGGCATGGAGTTGTGGGGAAGGTGGCTATGAGCGGCCACCCTGTCATCGAGAACGACCTTAAAGATTTCGAAATAAAAAAGAAAAAACCAATAACTGCCATCCTCTGCGTTCCGCTCAAAGTGAAAGATGAGGTGATAGGGGTCATATCGGTGGCCCATGGAAGATCTGGGAAGATATTTACTTCTGTCGAACAGAAGCTCCTGTCTTCCCTTGCCGGCCAGGCAGCAGTGGCCCTGGAAAATGCCAGACTTTACCAGGAAACCAAGGAGATGTTTTTGGATATAATAGAGGCCCTTGCGGCCACTATAGATGCTAAAGATCCTTATACCCATGGCCACTCCAGGAGAGTTACACAGTACGGCATGGTGATTGCGGAGGCGATAGGCGCAACTCCCGAGTTTGTAGAGACGGTCAAGCTGGCCGGCCTCCTCCATGATGTGGGAAAGATCGGCATATCTGAATCTATACTCAGGAAGGGCGGCAGTCTTACGAGTGAAGAATATAGGACTATCATGGACCATACCACGATAGGGGTCAAGATATTGGGACATATTGATGCCCTGAAGCATGTAGTTCCGGCAATCAAGCACCATCACGAGAGGTATGGTGGGGGTGGTTACCCAGAAGGCCTGAAGGGTGAAGATATCCCGCTGGCCGCCAGAATCCTTTCCATAGCCGACACATTTGATGCCATGACGACAGACAGGCCGTACAGTAAGGGACTTTCTCATGAGGAGGCCTTGATGGAACTGAGCAGGAACCTGGGGATACACTTTGACCCGGAATTGGTCAAGGTGTTTACAGGCAATTGGAAGAGGAAGATAAAGGGGAAAACGATATAGAGGCGGGCAATTTATGAAGAAGGTACTTGTAGTTGACGATGACGTCTTTATACGGCGGATGATAGAGATCAGGCTTAAGGCGGCGGACGTTAACGTTATCGAGGCAGAAAACGGGGAGGAAGCCGTCGAAAAGACCATATCCGAAAGGCCTGACCTCATAATAATGGACATTATGATGCCTCAGATGGACGGATTTCAGGCATGTGAGGCAATAAGGTCTAACACTAAGATATCCGGTACCCCCATACTGATGCTTACAGCCAGAGGACAGCAGATTGACTTGGAGAAGGCGATGGCTCTCGGGATATTAGAATACATTACAAAACCTTTCAGCCCAAAGGAACTGGCTAAGAAGGTGGTGAAAATATTAAATGCCGTGAAGCGTGAGGCGTGAATGGGGACTGTCCCAGATTTACGGACGCAGCGGAGTGAAGTCGCAGAATCGGGACTGTCCCCAAAAAATTTGAGGGATATTGGTGAATTCGGCCTGATAAAAAGGATAACCAGGAGGTCACGAAGGAAAGATCCATCAGTCAAAGTTGGTGCCGGGGACGATGCGGCTGTAATTACCCCCCCCATCCCCCCATTAACAAGGGGGGGCAAAAGGGGGGCTACGCCCCTGCTGGTTACAACAGATTCCCTTGTGGAGGATGTCCATTTCCGGAGGGATTCCCCGCCGGAAGCTGTAGGGTGGAAGGCCGTGGCAGTAAATATCAGCGATATAGCAGCCATGGGAGGGGTGCCAAAATATTATCTCCTTTCACTCAGCGTCCCCGAAGGGATATCTGTAGATTATCTGGACCGACTTTCCGCCGGGATGAATGAGGCAGCAAGGAGATACGGTCTCTCTCTGATAGGTGGAGATACAACCTCCTCCCCTGATAGGATTTACATATCAATAACTGTGATAGGGGAGGCCTCAAAAAATATCTTGCTGAGGAAGGGCGCCAAGACCGGGGACCAGATATTCGTTACCGGGACGCTGGGGGATTCGGCCCTGGGACTGAGGATATTGGAAGAAGGTAGGGATGTGGTTGCCCCGCCCCTACAAAAACTAATTATGCGCCATCTGAGGCCCATTCCCAGGGTTAAAGAAGGGATATTCCTGGCAAACAGCGGGATGATAACTTCAATGATAGACGTAAGCGACGGTCTACTGGCAGACCTGGGGCATATAAGTGAAGAAAGCGGGGTAGGCGCCACTGTTTGGGCAGATAAGATACCTTTATCCAAAGGCTTTAAGTCCCTGTCAGACAGGTTTGGGGGGATAGATCTCGCTCTTAGCGGGGGAGAAGATTATGAGCTCTTATTTACCGTAAATGGGGGGAATATTACGAACTTTTTGAGCGAGACAAAGGGAGTGAAATTCGCCCATATTGGCGAGATAACAAAGGGGAAAGGGGTACGGGTCGTCGGCAGAGATGGGCGCTTGCATATCCCCCAGAGGAGTGGATATGAGCATTTCAAGGGATAAAGAGGGCCGGTCTTCCGACACAGCCAACCCTCCGCAAGCGGCCTCATTTAGAGAAAGACCGAAGTCTTTCCTCCATAAAGATCCTTTGTCTTTTCATTACACGGATGGCACCCTAAAGGCCATAAGGGACATTATCTTTGAGAAGGAAGGATTCGATTTAGATTCATATAAGGACAAGTGCATCCAAAGAAGGATATCATACAGGATAAGAACTTCGGGTTGCAAGAGTGTTGAAGACTATATGGAGGTCCTGAGGAGGAAAGAAGAAGAGGTAAAGAGGCTTCTCAGCGCATTGACTATAAATGTCACTGAGTTTTTCAGGAATCGATCAACGTTCGATAAGTTGAGGGACATTGTCCTCCCGGATATATTCGCCATGAAGGAGCGGGACAGATCGGTAAGGATATGGAGCGCAGGCTGCGCCAGCGGGGAGGAACCTTATACTGTTGCCATCATCCTGAAAGAGTCTTTCCCTGAAGAACTGAAGAGGTTTGACATATCGATAACAGCAACTGACGTGGATGAAGAAATAATAAATAAGGCAGCAGCTGGTGTTTATACAAGGGAAAAGCTGACAGGCGTGGAACCCACCTTAAGAGACAAATTTTTTCAGGAAAGCGGGGACTGCTACAGGCTGTCCGATGATATAAAGAAGATGGTTTCTTTCCAGAGAGAAGATATATTTCAGGGAAGACTGCACGGGGAGAATGACCTTGTCATTTGCCGAAACCTGCTGATATATTTTTCAAAAGAAAAGCAGGAATGGGTGCAGAACAAGTTCTGGAAAAGCCTCAACCCGGGCGGGTTCCTTCTTCTCGGCAGGTCGGAAATACTGGTTGGAGAGAGCAGGAGATTTTTCTTAACCGTATGCCCAAGGGAGAGGATATACAGAAAATCATTTTGATTTACCGTGAAAATCCTCCTTCTCCCAACCGGGAAGAAGGGTGGGGTGTGGGGGCAGATTTTCATAGTTTGGAGGGTGACGAACACTTGGAAGTTTTGTCATGACTATATTATAAGGGAGGTTTATATGAGGGTAGAGCTGGGTTACAAGTTTATTATCGGTTTTATTGTGATCATAGCATCTGTGGTGCTGGTCCCGTATCTAATCGGGTTTCTACAGATGGAGGGGTGGATAAACCAGTTCATCTCAACCCTTGCAGCCATAGTAGTGGGGCTCACAATTGGGACGATAATGGCCAGAGAGGTCAGCAGAGACTTTAAGAGGCTTGCCTCCTCAGCGGAACAGATCAGCAACGGAGACCTTACCTCTAAGATGGATCTATCTTATAAAAGCTTTCCCGATGAAACAGCAGATCTCGCAGAGGCACTGAACAAGATGACCTCAAACCTTCAGGAGCTGGTAGGACACATAAAGGAGGTATCCGACAAGGTCTCTGATTCAGCACAAGGGCTTTCGGCAACGGCTGAGGAGATGAACGCATCAACAGAGGAGATCGGCTCCACTATGGAACATGTATCCAAGGGGGCTGAGCAGCAGGCCGAATTAGCGGAAAGGACATCTAAGATCATAAAAGAAATGGCTTCATCCATAGAACTTATAGCCATAAGCGCAAAGGATGCCTCCGATTCAGCCACTGCCACGAGCCGGACAGCGGAAAATGGCGGGAATATGGCCCGGGCGGCCACTGACAAAATGAAAAAGATCTTTGAAACCATCGATTCATCAAGTACCTCCGTCATAAGCCTTGGGGAGAAGGTATCTCAAATTGCCAAGATTGCCGACGTAATAACAAGGATAGCCCAACAAACCAACCTACTGGCCCTGAATGCTACCATTGAGGCAGCCAGGGCCGGTGAGTATGGAAGGGGTTTTGCTGTTGTTGCCGAAGAAGTGAGGAAACTGGCGGAAGGCACGGCCAACTCTGCGGAGGAGATTACAAGGATCATAGAGGATGTGGAAAAGGAAAGCGGTAAGACATTGGAGATAATGAAGGAAAGCACCAGAGAGATAGAGGCCGGAAAAGAGGTTATAACCACCACAACCAGGTCTTTTGAGGATGTGGTCAGGATAGTTATGGAAACGACCGCAAAGGTAAAGAGGATATCTGACCTCTCTCATAATACCACAGAAGGTGCAGGAAAAATGGTCAGGGCCATAGATGAGATCGCAAAGCTGGCGGAGGATAATGCAGCCTCCACACAACAGGTTTCCGCCGCCACAGAGGAACAGACCGCCTCGATGGAGGAGATGGCCAGCTCTGCCCAGGACCTCTCCGACATGTCCGATAAGCTGAAAGATGTTATATCTAAGTTTAAGATATAAAAGGGCTTTATGAATCAAGTGCTTATATTCCAGCTCGGAGAAGAGAATTACGGCGTAGATATCCTGAAGATCAGGGAGATAGCCGAACTTGTCCCATTAACACCCGTACCCAACGCCCCTAATTGGGTGGAAGGGATATTAAATCGCCATGGGAGGGTTGCAACCGTGTTGAGCCTCTCCTCCTTTTTTGACTTCCCATCAGCTGGGAGGAATAGCCCGAAAAAGATCGCTGTAATCGATGACCCGTCTATGGATGTGGGGATATTGCTGGAAGACCCGCTGGAGGTCATTTCCGAATGGGAAACAGCGGCAGAAATATCAAGAAATACCGAATTTGTGAAAAACAGATATGTTGCCGGCGTTCTCATCTCAAAGGGCCGGGCCGTAAATGTATTCGACATCGACAAGCTGGTAAATGACTTGGATAGTTACTTTACATAACCATATTAGAGAAGAAGAACCACGGAATCACGGAAGAACTGAGACACGGAAATGATTTTAAATCATAGACATGATTGTTCCGTGTTTCATTAATTCCGTGCTTCGGTGGTATAAAGATAGAGGAGGAAATATGCCATACAAAATCCTTATTGTAGATGATGCGGCCT
>Ga0209431_10004839_pt1 | contig 10518 bp, 7 predicted proteins | sample RifCSP13_3_FD_184021 | JGI IMG/M metagenome (GOLD analysis project Ga0209431, IMG submission 184021) | Soil microbial communities from Rifle, Colorado - Rifle CSP2_sed 13_3 (SPAdes) (version 2) | ecosystem: Environmental > Terrestrial > Deep subsurface > Rock core/Sediment | place: Rifle... | reverse complement strand
TGCCGCGTTCACTGCGATGCGCGCCCGTGGGGCGCAAGGCGCGGATATCGTCATTTTGGTGGTTGCTGCCGATGACGGTGTGATGCCCCAAACCCGAGAGGCTATTGCGCACGCTAAAGCGGCACAGGTGCCTATTCTGGTGGCATTAAACAAGATCGATAAACCAAACGCAGACCTGGAACGAGTGAAGCAGCAGTTGGCCGAAGCCGGGTTGGTGCCGGATGATTGGGACGGAGATACGATCGTCGTGCCCATCTCAGCCAAGAAAAAGTTGGGGCTTGACGACCTGCTGGAAGCAATCTTGCTGGTATCCGATAATATCCAAATCCTCGCCAACCCAAAAGGTCGCGTTATCGGCACGGTCATCGAGGCTGAAATTGATCGTTCAAAGGGGGTTCTGGCGACATTACTGGTGCAGAACGGCACTCTGAACGTCGGAGATGTGGTCGTTGTGGGGAATACCTATGGCCGCCTGCGGGCTATGTTCGATTACCGTGGACGTCAAATTAAACGCGCAGGACCCTCGACGCCGGTGTCCGTGATGGGGTTAAATGATATCCCTCACGCGGGCGATTTGTTCCAGGTCGTGGAGAGCGATCGGGAAGCGAGGGCGATCGTGCAAAAACGCCAGGAGGCTAAGAAACAGGAAGCGGATATCGCCCAGTCCGCATTGACCCTGGAACAATTGTTCGATCGTTTTCAGGCTGGCGAAGTGAAGGAACTGCGCCTGATCGTAAAAGCGGATGTACAGGGTTCACTTGAGCCTATCGTCTCGTCCCTCAAAGAGATAAAGACGGGTGATATCGGGATAAACATTTTATATGCAGAAACGGGGAATATTGGTGAAAACGACGTGATGCTGGCAGCGGCATCGAAAGCAATCGTGATCGGTTTCAGTGTACTGGCTGACGCTGCAGCCCGCCGCTTGGCGGATTCTCATGGCGTTTCCATCAGGCTGTATGATATCATTTACCGGTTGACTGAAGACATCGAGAAAGCCTTGAAGGGTATGCTGGAACCCGAACTACAAAAGCGAGTCATCGGTCGCGCAATCGTTCAAGCGATTTTCCGGGTCTCAAAATTCGGCAATATCGCCGGTTGTAGAGTTACCGATGGTGAGATTCGCCGGAATGCCCATATACGAGTTTTGAGGAACAATGAGGCGATTTTTGAAGGCTCATTGGGTTCCTTAAAGCATCATCAAGACGATGTACGCGAAGTGCGCCAGGGATTCGAATGCGGCATTTCTATAAAAGGTTTTGACGAATACCAGGTGAACGATGTGCTGGAGTGTTTTGTCATCGAAAAAGTGCCTATGGCGTAATGGCATGCAGAGAACGGTGGCACAAGAGGTTGCGAGGTAGATTTTGGTTTCGACGACAAGGGCACAGAGGATTGCCACGCGCATCCGCGAAGAGCTTTCCGAGATGCTGGTGCTTGAAATTTCAGATCCCCGCCTGAACGGTGTTTCGATCACAGATGTGACTGTGGATCGCGAGCTGGCATATGCGGACATCTATGTATCTTCGATTCGAGGCGAGGATAGCGTTGAAAGCATTCTCAAGGGTTTCGAACATGCCCAGGGTTACATCCGCCGGGAATTAACCCAGCGGGTAGATTTGAGGACTTTCCCCCGCCTGCGTTTCCACTGGGACTCTACATTCGAGCGCGCTGATAGGATTGAACGCCTGATTGCAGAGCTAAGCGAACAAAACGCCTCTTCCGAAAGCGAGGAAATCCAGGATGAGGGATGACGTCTACGAGGCCTTCGGCGAAAAAATTCGTCGCGCAGGCCGAATCATGGTGGTTTCTCACATTCGACCCGATGGTGATGCAGTTGGATCGCTATTAGGTTTGGGTCTGGCCCTCGAAGAGACAGGCAAAAAGGTACAAATGGTCTCCCCGGATGGCGTCCCGGGGAACTTCAAGCACTTATCCGGGAGCGAACAGATCGTTCAATCTCCAAGCGGCGTGTTCGATTTAACCGTAGTGGTAGATTGTTCCGATCTGGCCAGGGTTGGAGAGGCCCTGGATGCTTACGCAATTCCGGATGTAAATATCGATCACCATATCACCAATTTGAATTTCGCCCGGCTGAACATCGTGGACACGCAAGCTGTAGCTACGGCGGAAATGCTGGTGCATGCCTTGCATTATCTGAATATACCCATCAGCGAAACCAGCAGTTCTGCATTATTGACGGGAATTATTACCGACACGCTGGGTTTTCGGACAAACAACATCACCCCAAAGGCATTGCGGATTGCAGCCAGCTTGATGGAAGCCGGCGCCGATCTGCCAGATCTATATAACAAGGCGTTGATCCAACGCTCTTTCGAAGCGATTCGCTTTTGGGGGGCAGGTCTGGTGCGCATTGAGCGCGATGAGACGATGGTATGGGCGACGCTTTCCATGGCGGATCGAGAGGTCGCCGGTTATTCAGGCCGAGATGACGCCGATCTGATTAATGTCTTGACTACGGTCAAAGATGCTAAAATTGCGCTGATATTCGTCGAGCAGCCGAATGGAAGAGTGAAAGTAAGCTGGCGTTCAGAGCCGGGGATTGATGTCTCTCAAATAGCCATGCGTTTTGGAGGCGGCGGTCACTCCGCGGCTGCAGGGGCCGTAATTCCGGGAGACTTAGATGAAATTCGACCCGTTGTTCTGGAAGAAACACGAAATCTGATTGCAGAAGGGAAAGCACAATAAATCGAAATGACATACGGGGAATCTAATATTATGAATAAAGATCAGATGAAAAATATCGTTTCGGGCGTATTGGTGCTGGATAAGCCCATTGGGCTGACTTCACACGATGTTGTTCAGATTGTCAGGCGCGGGACAGGTATAAAACGGGCCGGTCATACAGGTACGCTTGATCCGCGCGCTTCGGGTGTATTGGTGATCCTGGTCGGGCCTGCTGTGCGGTTGAGCGAGTATGTTTCCGCATCCGATAAGCGCTATCAGGCTACTATCCGATTGGGAAGCTCCACCGATACCTTTGATTCAGAGGGGATGTTTACTTCCGAGCCAGCCACAATCAATTTAGATGAGATTACTGAAGAAAAATTTGAAGAAATTCTTCAACAATTTATCGGTGAAATCCAGCAGGTTCCACCACCATATTCAGCGGTGAAGGTGAAAGGGCGAAAAGCATACGAAATGGCGCGTAAAGGCGAGGAGGTGGATCTGGAACCCAGGACAATCCATGTTTACAGCTTAGAAGTGTTGGAATGGGCGCCGCCGGAGGTTGTGATCGATGTATATTGTTCATCTGGCACTTATGTACGCTCGCTGGCGAATGATCTGGGGAACAAGTTAGGGGTCGGAGCCCATCTGGTGGGTCTGCGCAGGACGAAAAGCGGGCGTTTCACCTTGCGAGACGCGGTCCCTCTCCGTCGCTTGCAGGAGGCGTTTGAGGTGGGAGAGTGGTATCGTTATTTAATCCCGGCAGCCGAGGCGCTGGCAGATTGGCCTATGGTTGAATTGAATGGAGATGAGGTTGAGCTGGTCAGGCACGGTCACCGCATCGCGGCAGAAGCCGGGTCACACGGTTGGGCGCGCGGAGTAAGTCAGCAAGGAGACCTGGTGGCATTGTTGGAACTCGATCCCGAGACCCATGAGTGGCAACCTAAGAAAGTATTTTTCCAGACGTAATCTCATCTCACTAATCTATGCAGCATTTCAGGTCGCTAGAAGGCGAATACCTGCAAAAATCCTGGTTAACGATTGGCTCCTTTGATGGCGTCCACCTTGGGCACCAGGAAATTATCAAGCGCCTGGTGAGCGAAGCGCACAACCGGGAAGCCCTGGCCGTGGCGATTGCTTTTTTCCCAAATCCAGCCATTGTTCTTGGAAAACGACAAAATCCATCTTATCTGACCACAACCGAAGAAAGAGCAGAGATCATGGGGGAAATGGGGGTCGATGTGGTGATCACATATCCATTCGATCTGCAAACGGCAAATATGTCAGCGCGAGAATTTATCTCGCTGCTTCACGACCACATCAAATTCGATGGGTTGTGTGTGGGTTACGATTTCGCCTTGGGGAAGAACCGGGAGGGCAATACTGAAAAATTGTCGTTATTGGGAAAAGAGTTTGGCTACCAGGTCGAGTTGATCGAGCCCGTGAAGAATGGCGATGTGATCGTATCGTCCAGCGAAATCCGAGCGCGTATTCTCGAAGGAGAGATCGAACGAGCCGGACAGCTCCTGGGCAGGCACTACCGGATAAAAGGAAAGGTTATCCCCGGGGATGGGCGCGGCAAAACCATTGGAATCCCTACCGCCAATCTGGAAATCTGGCAGGAGCAGGCCATTCCAAAAACTGGCGTCTATGCAGCCTGGGCGAAAATCCGGGATCGGACCTACGAAGCTGTCGTCAATATCGGGGTGAGACCGACGTTTGAGCCGGGGGCGGCTCTACCGCGGGTCGAAGCCCATGTATTAGACTTTCACGAAGAGATTTATGGGGAGGAGATTATCTTGAGCTTTGTCTCGCGCCTGCGAGACGAGCGCCGGTTTCCGAACGTTGAAGCGCTGGTGGAACAAATTCATAATGACATTATTCGAGCAAAACAGTTGCTTTTATAATGGTGTATACTGAACCATGATGACCCAAATTTATCCAGGCGAAATGTAGGCAATTCAGGTATGCAGCAATATCTGGTTTTGTTAAACGATATCCTGGATCATGGTGCGATCAAACCCGACCGCACCGGAACAGGTACTAAATCTTTGTTTGGTTATCAAATGCGGTTTAATCTAGAGGATGGGTTTCCACTACTAACAACCAAGAAAATGCATTTGAAATCCATCATTCACGAACTGATCTGGTTTCTGAGGGGGGAGACGAATGTAAAATATCTACAAAATCATGGGGTGCGGATTTGGAATGAGTGGGCTGATGATAATGGAGAGCTGGGACCTATCTACGGGTACCAGTGGCGCTCCTGGCATACTGCGGATGGTGGAACGATCGATCAAATCTCTCAACTGATAGAAAATATTAAACACTACCCAAGCTCAAGGAGGTTGGTCGTCAGCGCGTGGAATGTAGGTGAAATCGAGCGCATGGCGCTTCCGCCCTGCCACGTCTTATTTCAGTTTTACGTTGCCGGAGGAAAATTGTCTTGCCAGCTCTACCAGCGCTCGGCAGATGTATTTCTGGGCGTGCCGTTTAATATTGCTTCTTACGCTCTTCTTACTATGATGATCGCTCACGTTTGTGATCTTCGGGTGGGCGAATTCATTCATACGTTAGGTGACGTTCATCTCTATTTGAACCATGTCGAACAGGCAAAATTGCAGGTTTCCAGATCGCCTTACCCGCTGCCCCAGATGAAGATCAATCCAGAAATCAAGTCGATCTTCGATTTCAAATACGAAGATTTTGAGCTGTTAAATTACCAGGCTCATCCCCATATCAAGGCTGTGATTTCGGTATGATCCTTTCATTGATCATGGCGATGGATGAATCGGGTGGGATTGGCTATCTTGGCAAGCTGCCCTGGCGGCTGGCGGCGGACCTGAAGAGATTCAAGCATATCACCATGGGTCACCATATCATCATGGGGCGTAAGACTTATGAATCGATTGGTAAAACGCTCCCTGGACGGGAGATGATTATTATCACCCGGAACTTGGGCTTCAGAGCAGAAGGCTGCCAGGTAGTTCACTCGTTAGATGAGGCGCTGCACGTCGCTGAGGAAAAGGGCGACCCGGAGGTTTTTGTTATCGGCGGCGGCGAGATATTTACCCAGGCGTTGCCACGGGCGGATAGAATCTACCTGACGATAGTACACACCCGTGTACCTGCGGATGTATTTTTCCCTGAGTACGACCCCTCCCGGTGGGAGATTATCGAAACGGAGAAAATGGAAGCGGATCAGGATAACCAATACGCACACACTTTCATGATTCTAAATAAAAAACTTGCTCCCGAAATCTGATCGACGGGAAATTCTCCGATCTTTTGCCTTGACAAATTGGCGCATTTTCGTATAATCCAGCCAATATATATAAAAATACTGTGAAGTGGACTAGTAGGCTTCGAAACGGCAGCCCAGAGAGTGGAGAGCAGGTGTGAGCTCCACCTGTACGCCGAAGCTGAATGGACCACCGAGTTGCAGGGCGAAAAGGGTTTACCTGATTAGCCTGAGCCGGATATACCACCGTTATCATGGTGATGGGTATAAACTCACGAGGAAAGCTCAGAGTCGTACCCACAACGAGTGAGGCTGGCTCCATATTCCCGTCGCAACACCGGCGGGTTTTTGGTTAAAGGGCATACAGCCTAACCGGGGTGGCACCACGGATGGATTAAGCGTTCGTCCCCAATGGGACGGGCGTTTTATTTAACCCATATTTACAAGGAGGAACCAATGTCCGCACAAGTTCAATACCAACTGAGTGAAAACGATATCCCGAAGTTTTGGTACAACATCAACGCCGATATGCCCGTACCACCCGCGCCGGTCTTGCATCCCCAAACCATGGAGCCGGTGACGCCAGATTTTCTGAATGTGCTGTTTCCAATGGAGCTGATCTTACAAGAAATTAGCACCGAACGTTTTATCCAGATACCTGAGGAAGTTCTGGAGATCTATAAGCTATACCGCCCCACACCTTTGCTGAGAGCCAGGCGCTTGGAAAAGGCTTTGGACACGCCAGCGCATATTTATTATAAGTATGAAGGCGTGTCACCCGGCGGCAGCCACAAGCCGAATACGGCGATACCGCAAGCTTTCTATAACAAGATTTCTGGCACGAAAGCACTGACAACTGAAACAGGCGCCGGTCAGTGGGGTTCAGCCCTGGCCCTGGCATGTAATTTTTTCGACCTGGCTCTCGAGGTTTACATGGTCAAGGTCTCTTACCATCAGAAACCGTATCGCCGGATTATGATGGAGACGTATGGAGCCCAGGTATTTGCGAGCCCTACGGAGCGTACAATCTTTGGCCGGGCGGTCCTGGCGGAGGATGGAGATAACCCGGGGTCTTTGGGGATAGCTATCTCCGAGGCGGTCGAGGCTGCGGCCACGTCCGGTGGAATGAAAAAATACAGCCTGGGCTCGGTCTTGAACCACGTGCTCATGCACCAATCGGTAATTGGCGAGGAAGCTCTCAAGCAAATGGACCTGGCCGGGGAATATCCGGACGTGGTTATCGGTTGTGTGGGCGGAGGATCGAACTTTTCCGGCATGGCATATCCCTTCTTGCGCCAAAATATTTTGGATGGGCAAAAAACGCGCCTGTTGGCGGTTGAACCCACCGCAGCGCCCAGCCTGACGCGGGGTACATACACCTTCGATTATGGTGATACCGCCCGCATGGCGCCCATCGTGAAAATGTACACGCTGGGCCATGAATTCATTCCGCCGCCGATTCACGCTGGGGGATTACGATATCACGGAATGGCTCCCAGCCTTTGCGCATTGTACCAGGCCGGGTACGTGGAGGCGGTTGCAGTGCAACAACTGGCGACTTTCGAGGCAGCGGTCCAATTTGCCCGCTGCGAAGGTATCATCGCCGCCCCTGAGAGCGCTCATGCAATTCGGGCGGCTATCGATGAAGCATTAAATGCCAAAGAAAAAGGAGAGAAGCGTGTGATCCTGTTCAATCTCTCCGGGCATGGCAATTTCGACATGGCAGCTTATCAGGCCTACCTGGTTCATCAATTGGAAGATTATGAATATCCGTTTGAGGCGGTTAAAGCTGCGATGGAGAAGCTGCCTAAGGTGGAGATGCTGGCATAGGGGATGGAAAATTATATTTAGAAAGAGGATGATGGATGGGTTTGGGAGGTGATGATCCAGCCAGGCCCATCCATCCTCTCTAGAAGCAGGTGTTCATTTGTTACGACTGTTGGACACCGGTAGCCACAGGTATGGTAAAACTGAATGTCGTGCCTTTACCGGGTGTTGATACCAGCCAGATTTTTCCACCCTGCATGTTTACCAGATGCCGGGTGATATTGAGGCCCAATCCCGTCCCTGTAGTATTCCGGACTTCAGGATTCTCCGATCTGAAGAACTTTTGAAAGACCTGGGATTGATCTGCTGGTGAAATACCGATACCGGTATCGCTGACATCGATTTGAACGACGTCCGTTTCACTGCCATCATCATAGCTGGTGGTGAGCCTGGCGGCGATGCCAATGCTGCCACCTTCAGGCGTGTATTTAATGGCATTGCTCACCAGATTAGTAACAATTTGCGTCAAACGCTGATAATCCCCCCATAACAACGGTAAATCTTCAGGAAGATCGACAGTAAAACGCTGTTGTTTTTGGTCAATCTGAGCCCGGATGGTTCTATCGACCTCTTCAACTACCTTTGAAAATGAGACTGCGCTAAATTCAAGGCGCAATCTGCCGGTCTCGATCCTGGAGATATCGGTCAGATCTGAGACCAGAGTCGCCATCCGGTTCGTATTTGAGCGGATGATGTTTAAAAAATCGGCCTGGGCAGTGTTAATGGAGCCAACGGCTCCTTGAGCAAGTAAATCGGTGTAGCCCCTGATCGAGGTCATCGGTGTTTTCAACTCATGGGATACCAGTGAAATGAAATCACTCTTGGCAATGTTGGCAGCTTGAAGATCCGCATATAGTTGGGCGTTGGAAATAGCAATTGCTGCGTGATCGCAAATTCGGGTGAGAAATGTGATTGCTTCTTCTCCAAATGCGTTCTGGGCTTTGCTTTCCAGGATCATCAAAGCAAGCACTTCGGATTGGCGCCTGATGGGGATTAATATCTCCGTTTTTGCCTCGGGTAGATACAGCTCATCCATTGCTGCGACTAACGTTGAACCATTATGCTGGTCGTGATTCGAGTCAACCGGACTTCTCTTTATCCGCCAGTATCGATTTTCCTGGTTGGCGACCAAATCAAGTTTTACCGGTTGACCTTGTGCCAGACTATTGAGAGTGGCTTCGTCCGTCAGTTTAACGATGTACGGATGTGAGTCGCCAATTTCGGATGGTATATCAGGCATTTTCGTATAGCCAATATATTTAATGACGATAAATGACAGGCTGGCTTCCTGGAGATATAGATCAGGGATACATATAATCCCCGCATCCGCTCCAGCCTGGCGCAAAGACCACTCCAGAGTGATCTCCAGCGAGCGGGTTAAATCCAGGTTTGTACTTAGCTCGCGGTCGACGCGTTGCATGATGGATAATTCCTCCACGCGTGAGCGGAGGGCTTCATCCGTCTGAGTGTATAATCTGGCGTTCTCAATTGCTATGGCCGCCTGGCTGGTAAAAGTAGCGAGCAGTTCCTGGTCGTCCTGGGTGAATGGTGAACCGTCTTGTTTGTTGATCACCTCGATCACGCCCAGTACTTTCTCCTTGATTTTCATGGGCACTACCAGGACATCCCGGGTGACAAAGCCGGAGCCCTTATCGGTCTCGCTAAACCAATATTCTGATTTACGCACATCATTGACAATCAATGGGTTTCCTGATTGGGCTGATTTACCCGCAATTCCGGTACCTGGGAGAAGACGTTGCCCGATAAGATAATCAGCGACCGGTCCCGCAGTTACTTCAAATATCAGCTCGCCGGTCTGGTCGTCCACCATGAACAGGCTGCCTGCCCCGCAGTTTAATATATGAGTAGAACTCTTCATAATTTGATTGAGCAAGGGCTTGATCTCGAGGGTCGAAGTCAGGCTGCGCCCGATCTCATTAAGAGTAGCCAATTGCAACGCTTTGCTTTCGGTTTCCGCCAGCAACCTGGATTTGACTATTGCTCCTGCAGCCTGGTCTGCGATCGCCTGGAGTAAATTAATTTGCTGCTGGGTGTAAACAGTGGACGGATCTCGGCTGCCCATGCTTAGCGATCCAATCGTTTTTGCGCCGGCGTTCAGGGGTACACCTATCCAGGCAAATAAACCTGGGGCATCTGGCAGCACAGCCTGCCGACGACATTCATCCTCATAATCGTTGGTCACCAATGCCCGCTGGTTTCGAATGACCAGCCATTCCAAACCGCTATTGGCTGGAATTGGCAGATTTTCGCGCTCTGGGTATCTCTCATTGTCCTGGATAAAAAATGCATGATAACCAATATCTTGTCCCTGCTGGGCTAACGTGACCCTGAAATCGCGGGTGCTGATGACCTGGCTTGTCTGAGCGAAGATCAGCTCGAGTATGTCGTCATAAGCGATAGTAATGCTCACTCCCTGAGCAATGCGGGAGAGCACATCCATCTCGCGAACACGCTGTTCAAGATTGATAATGACCTGAGATCGCTCGATTGCCAAGGCTGCCTGGTCGCAAAGTGATTCCAGGTAGCTGAAATCTGTGCTTGTATAAGGTTGTGCAGATTGGCGCGCTCCGAGGGCGATCCATCCTGCCAGGCGTTCCTGGCTCGGGAGGGGTATAAACAGATGGGCGCCTAACAGGGATAGGCGGGCCCGTTCTGCCTGCGGAAGAGAAGTTGATATATTGGAGCTGCCGAGATCAATGGAACCTTTACCCTGTGACAATGCCTGGACAAAAGCGCAGATT
>Ga0209431_10004838_pt1 | contig 10520 bp, 12 predicted proteins | sample RifCSP13_3_FD_184021 | JGI IMG/M metagenome (GOLD analysis project Ga0209431, IMG submission 184021) | Soil microbial communities from Rifle, Colorado - Rifle CSP2_sed 13_3 (SPAdes) (version 2) | ecosystem: Environmental > Terrestrial > Deep subsurface > Rock core/Sediment | place: Rifle... | reverse complement strand
CATGGTGCTTCACGATCTTTACCATATCTACACCGTCGACCAGCACTCTCTCAGACTGGTCATGGAGTTAGAGCGGCTGAGGACCGGAGAGTTCAGGGAGTCGCTGCCTTTGCTCACCCAGCTCGCGCGCGAGGCGGAAAAAATCGACATCCTGTATCTGGGGCTTCTCTTCCATGATATCGGGAAAGGTTACGGGGGAGGTCATTCCGAGCGCGGCGCTCGCATGGCGCGGCAGATCGCGCGTCGAATGCGGCTCAATGCTGACGATGCCGCCCAACTCGTTTCTCTCGTGCGCTACCACCTGCTTTTCGCCCACACGGCCTTCCGCCGGGACTTGGAAGATGAGAAGACTCATACCGATTTCGCGCGCACGATGAGCAACATCAGCAATCTCAAGATGCTTTACTTGCTCACCTATGCCGATATCCGGGCCGTCGGTCCCCAGGTATGGAACAACTGGAAGGCGTCGCTGCTGGAACAGCTTTACCTGAAGACGCTGGAGGTTCTGGAGAGCCTGGAGAAAGGCGAGCCGACGAGACTGGATCGCCGCTCGAGGGCGCGCCGGATTCAGGCTCGCCTGCGTCGCCGTCTCGGGCGCCGGTACGGGGCGGAGCGCGCGCGCGCCTTTTTCCAGCTTATGCCGGAGCGGTATTTTCTGACCACGCCCGAAGACGAGGTGCCGGGTCATTTTGAGCTGATGGAGAAGTTTACCGATCAAGTCTACCTGAGCACGCTGCGCCACTTTCCCGAGCGGGAATTCAGCGAGATCGTGATCTGCGCCAGAGACCGCCCCGGCCTCTTTGCCCGGATTACCGGCGTCTTCGCCGCCCACCGGCTGGATATCCTGAGCGCGCGCATCACCACCCGCAGGGACGGGATCATCCTGGACGTTTTTCGCATCTCCCACGCCGGCAGGCCGGAGGCGGCGATGGATGTGCGGAAATGGGCTAGGGTTGAAGCCACTCTGGAAGGGGTCCTCGGCGATACCATCGACGTGGCGCGCCTGGTCGAGGAGTCGGGTCGCCCCTCGCTTTTCCGCAAGCCGGCTCCCAAGGTTCCCACGCTGATTCAGATCGACAACGAGGCTTCCGACGACTTCACCGTCGTGGAGGTGTACACCCAGGACCGCGTCGGCGTGCTGTTCACGATTACGTACGGGCTCCATCAGCTGGGCCTCTCCATCTATCTCGCGAAGATTTCGACCAACGTGGATCAGGTGGCCGACGTCTTTTACGTTGCTGATGAGCGGGGCGGAAAAGTCCGGGACAAGGATCGGGTGGATCAGATCCGTCGCACCCTCTATCAAAGGTTGGTCCTAGAGGATGAAGGAGCGGCTCAGCAGTCACATTGACGCCTTTCTCTCCATGCTTGCGGTAGAGAAGGGGCTATCGCGGAATACGCTGGAGGCTTACAGCCGGGACCTCAACCGCGCCGCGGACTTTTTGCGTGACCGTGGAATCGGGGCTTGGGATGAGTGCCAGGCGCCGCATCTGCGCTCCTATTTCTCGCGGCTGCGGGAGCGGCGGCTCAGCGTGCGCTCGATTGCCCGAAACGTGGTCGCCCTGCGCCAGCTCTACCGGTTTTTGGAAAAAGAGGGCGTCGTCGATGAAAACCCGCTCCCGTCTGTGTTCCTCCCCAAAGTCTCGCCGAAGCTGCCGCACACTCTGAGCCGGGAAGAGGTGCGGCGGCTTTTGGCCCAGCCGGATCCGTCGAAGCCCCTGGGGTTACGCGATCAGGCGATGATCGAGTTGCTCTACGCAACCGGGCTCAGGGTCTCGGAGTTGGTAACTCTGCAAACGCATCAGATCGATCTTCAGGGCGACTACCTGACCGTTCGCGGAAAGGGAGCGAAGGTGCGCCTGGTTCCGTTTGGCAGGTGGGCGACGGACAGCCTGGTGCACTACCTCCGGGAGGCCAGACCCAAGCTGCTCAAGGGACGGACCGGCGCCTTCCTATTCGTAGGCCGCTCGGGCAAGAAGCTTACGCGGCAGGGGTTTTGGAAACTGATTCGTCGCTACGCCCGCGCCGCCGGTATCGAAAAGCGGGTGACGCCGCACACCCTGCGCCACTCCTTTGCCACTCATCTCCTAGAGGGCGGCGCCGATCTCCGCGCGATCCAGTCCATGCTTGGTCACGCGGATATCTCGACCACGCAGATATACACCCATGTAAGCCGCGCGCACCTGAAGGAGGTCCACCGCAGGTTTCATCCGCGGGAAAAAGCGCCGGCGGACAGGCCGCGGCGTTAAAGGACCGGTGTATGCTGGATCGCTATTTTCAGTTGCGCGAGCGCGTAACGACGGATCGCTTTGCCTGATCTACTATCTTTTGGGCTGCCGCATTGAGAGAATCCTTGCCGATAGGGACCAGGCCCCACCCAATGATAAACCTTGAGGCGATTCAAGCTAAAACTACCAAAGGAAGCTATGTCGTTTCATTCACCCATACGGAGAAACTACGACAAAGGAGAGTAAAAGCGGAGGATATTGAGCGCGCAATACAAGAGGGCAGCATTATAGAAGAATATCCTGATGACCCCAGGGGACCAAGTTGTTTAATTTTCGGCTTTTCTAGGACTAGGCCATTGCACGTCCTGTGTGGTAGATTGGAGGAGCCAGAAATCCTGATCATTACTGCCTATGAACCTGATCCGGTCGAGTGGGAGGATGATTGGAAAACGCGGAAGAAAAGGTGAGTCCATGATGACACAATGCTACTTTTGCAAAGGGAAGGTTATGCGGCAAAAGGTCAAGGTGGATTTTCGGTGGGGCACAAAGCTTAAGGTTATTGAGAGCGTTCCTGCCGGGGTGTGCCAGCAGTGTGGTGAGAAATACTTTGACTCGGCTGTTTACAAGGCAATGGAAAAACTTGCCTCGTCTCGCGCAAAGCCGGCCGCTCGCCTGACAGTGGATGTGATGAAGTTTAAAATGGGGGGAGCTCAGTGACGAGTTAGCGTTCTTGGTGTAACGAGGTGGCCTATGAGAAGGGAAGACGAAGTCTTCGGGACGGCAGAAGATATCGTTAGAGATTCCATGTTGGTTGATCGACGAGCCATCCAACTAGCGAAATTTGCTGGTAACGCTTGCCCGGTTGATCCAGAAAAAAGAAACTTTCCGAGGTTCACTCCCAAGGTTAAAGAACGAGATGAATTAGTAGGAATCGTAGAAGAAGAAGTTAAAAAGCCCATCTACCAAAGAGCGAACCCGGGGATTCAACTTTAACAGGCGGCAGCCAAAGCGGTAGTGGCCTCGTTAATGGCGTTTTCTTACTACAACCGTTTAACGCGAACGCAAAAGGGCATCTACGAAAAAAGCGACAGCATCGCCAGCGTTTCACTTCCAGCTCACCCGGTTTTGGGCAATGCAGTGGATGAACTTGAACGAGCCCTCGGAACCGGCAACCGGCCGCTCACGCGGGTGGCGAGCCATAAGTTCATCTCGCTGCTCGCGAACCTCCTTAGAGTTACGCCGGTCCGGGTGGAGGTGCTGGCGGTGCGCCCTTCGCAAAAGTGGGGGGAGCTTCACGGGCTGTATACTCCCGGCGCCGGCCGGGATCCCCCCTCGATCACGGTGTGGATGCGCACGGCGCAGCGGCGTCAGGTGGTCGCATTCCGCACGTTTTTGCGCACTCTGATTCATGAACTCTGCCATCACTTGGATTACGAGCTACTTCGCTTGCCGGAATCTTTCCATACCGAAGGCTTTTACAAGCGCGAGTCGAGCCTGGTCCATCAGCTTGTGAGAACGGTTGGGCGAAATGGGGCTGCTGTTCAAGAGGGCTGGAGCCCCTAGCCCGAATTGCCCGGAAGGCTCTTCGGGGGCCGAGCCATCAGGCCGCGGCCGATGGACGGTCCTCGCGGGGCTCGGAATCTCATATTGCAGATCTCAGATCTCAAATCTGGGATTTGAAATTTGCCATTTGAAATCCCGAAGGGCCTGTCCGCAGCCTCGCTCGCGCTCCCCTCAGTCGCGAATAATAAGAACGTCCCGGGCCTTCCTCCTCGTCCCCCTCGGGCTTCGAAGCAAAAGTGTGCCGGTCGAGAGGGCGAGCCGCGACGGGCGAGGGCACCGAGCGTGAAGCTCCAATGACTTCTTAGGATTGTTCCTCACTGCGACCGAGCTCTTTGAAGTCCTCGGCTTCCAACAGGAGAGAAATAGCGGTACCTCCTACCAGTCCCCAGAAGGGGGCGCCGATGTTGAGCAGGCGGATCCCCGACAGCGTGATCATGAAGGTGAACAAAGCTCCTAAACGGAATTTCTCCCCGAAAGCGACGTGGAAGGATCGCCACAGAACTTCGAGCAGCGCGAGTCCGGCGAGCAGCGAAATCAGCGAGGAGGGAAGGAGCTGACTGATCGCCGTCGCCATCGGAGCACAGAGGCCGAAGGCCATCCACAGAACCGCGGTGACGATCGCCGCGGCATATCTGCCTTCTTTTGGACCCACTTGCGGGTTGGTTACGATCCCGGTCATCGGACCGGCGAGAGAGACCGACTGGCTTCCGAAAGGAGCCACCAGCAACGAGCCGATTCCGCTCGTAATCGTGATCGCGTTCACCGGCGACTGGTATCCCATGTTCTGGAGAATTCCGATGCCCTGCGCATTCTGAACAGCGATGACGGTCAGGGCGAGAGGGATGACAAGTTCCGCTGCCGCCGCTAATGTGAACGCTGGGCGGACGAGCAGCGGTTCGGCGATTTGAAAACTCATGCTTGTCCAGTCCGCGTGCCCCAGGGCGGTTGCGGTGAAGAGCCCGACAACGATGGCGCCGAGGACAGGGGGAAATCGCTGCGCTACGGGTCTAGCGAGAGAAACCGCTAAGAATCCGGCAAACGTGACGAGGGATAGAGCCGGAGCCTCATTTACCGCTCGAACCATTCCCAGCCCGAAAGGGAGGAGAACTCCCGCCACCATCGCCATCGTAATCGGCATAGGAAGCCGGTCCATCGCCCGCTTGACCAGCCCGCTAAATCCGAGAGCCGCGACCAGAACGCCGGTCAGGAGGTAAGCCCCGATGACCTCGGAGAAGCTCAGATGGGTGAGTGCGACGCCGGCCAGTACTCCTCCGGGGATGACGATAACGGCCAAAAGTGGCTGGCGGTAATAGAGCGTGAGTGGGATGCTGAGGGCACCGCAGATGAAGTAGCCTCCGAAAATCCACGAGTTGAATTGGGCGGGGGATAAACCGCCCTGTTTGGCGGCGTTGACATAGATGAGAAACGGCCCGGTCACGGCGAACAACCATGCGGTGACTCCGTAGCTAAAGGCAGGAAGGTTGAGATGCCGGGGAAGGTGCTTGAGGCTGGTCCGAAAGCCCGGTCCGCTTTCAAACCGGGCGGCGCCCCGATCTTGCGGGGGAAAAGATTTTTTGTTCATCGGCTCACGCTGCGTTGCCGGTCCGAAGGCTGTACGTTTAGAATTTTAAGCTTGGAAATGCAAGGAGGCTGCGCTACGATGACCCGTCATCGACGGAGGTGTCGACCATGAGAATTCTGATCACGGGCGGGACCGGGGTAAATGGGGCAGTGTTGGCACGCCTCCTTCTGTCTGAGGGTGACCGGCCGGTGCTTTTTGATAACCGGATGGATCTCTCCCTGATCGCTGACATCAAGGACAAGGTCGATCTCGTCGAAGGCGATATCCTTGACCCCGAGGCTTTAAGGAAAGCTGTAGCGAGCTTCCACATCACCCATGTCGCGCATCTGGCCGCGCTCATGCCCGATCCGGCGGAGGCGAATCCGCGTCTTGGCGTCCGGGTGGGCACAGAGGGAACCGTTAATGTCTTGGAAGCAGCCCGAGCCTCCAAGATCCCGAGAGTTGTCTTTACCAGCTCGAAGGCTGTCTATGGCGAGATCGTTGGCGATTGTGGTCACCCGAAGTTCGTCCCCGTCAGGGAGGATCATCCCCAGAAACCGGCGGATCTGTATGGCGCCATCAAGGTTTGTTGCGAGACCATTGGGAACTATTATCGCGAAAGATACGGCGTGGAATTCGTCTCACTTCGCTTTGCTTCTATTTATGGGCCAGGAAAAGAAGTGCGCCATGGGGCTCTTTCTTTTTATGGGCAACTTATCGAAAAGGTGATGGGTGGAGAGGAGGTGATTCTCCCTGAGGGGGGCGATCAGTTAAACGATGCTATGTACGTGGGTGATGTCGCGCGCTCTATTTGGTTGGCCCTCAGGGTTGAGAGGCTCAATCAATGGACGTTCAATATCGGAACCGGAAGAGGCTCCACTCCAAGAGAATTTGTCACAGTCTTAAAGAGCCTCTTTCCTCAGGTGCGGATTGAGATGGGTCCAGGTCAAAGTAACCTTGGGCGGTCCAAGAGCAGCTATTGCATTTTTGACATCTCAGCAGCGAGCGCTCATCTAGGTTATGCGCCTGCGTACGATATCGAGAGGGGTGTTCGGGATTACGTCGAAACGATCCGCCGCTTGCGCCCTTAGGCCAATCTCCTGGTTCTGATTTCCGCGGCTTTCTCCTTGTGTTTTGGCACCGAGTGCCGTATTTTTTAACCAGATTCTTTGCTTTAGTACGGGGGCATGCGAGAGGACCATGATTGAAGGGGTGATCCGTCAGATCGCCATTTGGGCCTTGCCGGTGCTGGCAGCGATCGTGTTTCACGAAGTGGCGCATGGATGGGTGGCGTACCGCCTGGGCGATCCCACAGCAGCCCGGATGGGAAGATTGACTCTCAATCCGCTCTCTCACATCGACCTTTTCGGAACCGTGCTCCTGCCGCTTCTCCTGATCGTCATGCGTGCCCCGTTTTTGTTCGGCTACGCCAAGCCGGTGCCGGTCAACTACTACAATTTGAATCATCCGAAGCGGGACATGGTCTGGGTCGCGCTGGCCGGTCCGATGATGAACCTTTTGCTCGCGCTGGGGAGCGTGCTCGCGCTCAAGGTTCTGCTCTCGTTGGAATTTTCCGCTCAGACGCCGCTTGCCTCTTTTTGGCTTGCCATCTTGACTCCCCTAGCCCTCATGGCCAGAAACAGCGTCGTGATCAACGTGGTGCTCGCCGTATTCAACGCCTTTCCGATCCCTCCGTTGGATGGGGGAAGGGTGCTCGTGGGGCTCCTGCCTGAGCCACACGCTTCCACTCTGGCTCGGGTGGAGCCGTATGGTTTTTTGATCATCCTGCTGCTCCTGATGACGGATGTGATGGATGGGCTGATCGGTCCGGCGATACAGTTTCTCCTGGGGATTTTCGACGGGATGCTCTAGGTAGGAGTGGCATGGACACCATCGTCAGCGGTGCGCGCCCGACCGGCCGCCTGCATCTCGGCCACCTCCATGGCGCCTTGAAGAACTGGGTGCGCCTTCAGGAGGGTTATCGCTGCTTCTTCTTCGTCGCCGATTGGCACGCCCTGACCACTGATTATGCCTCCCCGCAAGGCATCGAGCAGAACACGGTGGAAATGGTGATGGACTGGCTCAGCGTGGGTCTGGACCCGAGGCGCAGCGTGCTATTTCGCCAGTCGAGGATCAAAGAGCACGCGGAACTCCATTTGCTGCTCTCCATGATCACTCCCGTCTCTTGGCTGGAGCGGAATCCGACCTACAAGGAGCAGATGCGGGAACTGGAGGGAAGGGACCTTTCTACGTATGGCTTTCTGGGATATCCCGTGCTCCAGGCTGCGGATATCACGATGTACAAGGCCAACAAGGTCCCGGTGGGTGTGGACCAGGCCCCCCATGTCGAGCTCACCCGAGAAATCGTGCGCCGCTTTAACCAGGTTTATCGCGTTATCTTTCCGGAGCCGGAGGTCCTTCTCACGGAAACCCAGAAGCTTCCCGGCCTGGACGGCAGAAAGATGAGCAAGAGCTATAATAACGCGGTCTTTCTCTCGGACACGCCCAAGGAGATCGACCAGAAGCTGAGCCGGATGATGACCGATCCGGCCCGAGTGAGGCGACAGGATCCGGGGGAACCGGAGAGGTGCCCCGCCTTTCAACTGCACAAAATTTACTGTACGCCTGAGGAGATCGACTTTGTTTCCCAAGGCTGCCGCACCGCCGGGATCGGTTGTCTGGACTGCAAAAAGGTCATGATCAAGCATGTGATCGAGGATCTGTCGCCTTTTCGAGAAAAGAGAGCGGCCTACGAAAAGCGGCCCGCGGAGGTAGGGGAAGTGCTCGCGGCGGGGAACCGCGTCGCGCAGCAGCAGGCGGCAGAAACGATGACCGAAGTTCGCAGCGCGTTGGGACTGTAAAGGCAAAAGGCAGGAGGCAGTGGATACCAGCGTAAAGTTAGAGATTTTCGAGGGTCCCCTGGACCTCTTACTGCACCTGATCAAAAAAAACGAAATCAGCATCACCGACATCCCTATCGCGACGATCACGGAACAGTACCTAGCCGCTCTGGAGCTGATGCAGAGTTTAAACCTTGATGTGGCGGGCGAATTTCTGGTTATGGCTGCAACCCTCATCCACATCAAGTCGCGAACGCTGCTTCCCTTCGGAGAGGACGATGAAGAGGGCGAAGAGGGTGAGGATCCGCGCGAGGAGCTGGTGCGCCGGTTGTTGGAATACCAGAAATTCAAAGAGGCCGCCGAGGATCTCGAAAGAAGAGAGATTCTGTGGCGCGATGTCTTTCCGCGATCCAGCGAGCCGCCCGAAGAGAGCCCCAGTGTTGTCTTCGAGCAGCCCTCTCTGTTTGATCTGATTTCGGCCCTGCGCCAGATCCTGGAGCGCTTCCCGGAGGAGCGGGCGCACGAGGTGGTGCTGGAGAGCGTCTCGGTGCGGGAAAAGATGAATTTGCTCCTGGATGATCTGCACCGCAGAGGCAAGGTGATTTTTCAGTCTCTGTTCGATACGGCGACCTCGCGCTTGGAGGTCGTGGTGACTTTTTTGGCCATGTTGGAGCTGGTCAAGATCCGCGCTATCAGAATTGCCCAAGAAGAGCGGATGGGGGCGATCGTGATCGAACTGGCCGTGCCTCTCGGCGAGGTCCACGAGCGGATGGCGAAGGAGCCAATCGGAGAAGATGGCGATGGAACGTGATCGTCTCAAGTCGATTCTGGAAAGCCTGCTTTTCGCCGCCGACGGCCCTGTGACCCTCGCTCGCATTCGGGAGATCCTCGGCGAGGTTGAAAGGAAGGAGATCGCGGCTCTGCTGGAGGAACTCCAGTCCGAGTACGAGACCGCCGGCCGGGGTTTCCGCGTTGTGGAGGTCGCCGGCGCCTACCAGATGAGGACCCCGAAAGAGAACGCGGAATGGGTTAAGAGCCTCTACAAGGGAAGGCCGGCGCGGATGAGTCGTCCCCTGCTGGAGACGTTGGCCATTATCGCCTACAAGCAGCCGATCACACGGGCCGAGATCGAGGCGATACGCGGCGTCGATGTCGATGGCGTGCTGGCGACCCTCCAGGAGCGGCGGCTGGTCCGGATCGTGGCGCGGAAAGATGTTCCCGGAAGACCCTTCCTGTACGGCACGACAGCCGAATTTTTGCAGACGTTCAACATGAAAGACCTGAGCCAACTGCCCACGCTCAAAGAGATGGAGGAGATGGCGGTAGCTCAGCCTCCGGACACCGAGCCCCCAGCGAATAGCGAATAGTAAATCGTGAACAGGGATCAGGGGGGGCGGGACTATTCGCCATTCACTTTTTACTAATTACTGCTTCTCATGGAGCGATTACAGAAGATCCTCGCCCGCGCGGGGTTAGCCTCGCGGCGGGAGGCGGAGAGATGGATCCGGGAAGGACGGGTCAGGGTGAACGGTGTGGTGGTGCGGCAATTGGGTTTCAAGGCCGATCCTGCCCGCGACAAGATCAAGGTCGATGACAAGCTGATCCGGGAAGCTCCTTCGCTCCGTTATTATTTGTTCCACAAGCCGGTCGGGCTGATTACCTCACTGGGCGATCCCCGCGGGCGGCCCCACTTAGGAGCCTACCTCGAACAGCTCGGGTTTAAAGAGCGCCTTTTTCCCGTGGGGAGGCTCGACTTTAACTCCTCCGGGCTCCTGCTTTTGACCAACGACGGCGAGCTCAGCGCGCGGCTCACCCACGCGCGCTATGGGGTACGCAAGGTCTATCGGGTCAAAATCAGCGGCCTCCCGGCGCAGCGGGAACTGGAACGACTGCGCCGTGGCATCGAGCTCGAGGACGGTCGGACGGCTCCCGCCCGGGTTCGGGTGCTGCAGGCCTTGACCAAAAAGGCCTGGGTCGAAGTCGAGATCTGTGAGGGACGGTACCGCGAGGTGCGCCGAATGTTCGAGGCTCTGGGCTATTTTGTGGAGCAGCTGGTCCGCGTCCGGATCGGGCCGGTCCGCCTCGGCACCCTTCCTCCGGGAGGACTCCGACCGCTATCGCCCAAGGAAATTGGCGCGCTCAAGCGCGCTGCCGGCCTCTAGTCTTTTGGTTTCCCTTAACCCCTTGAACCTTCGATCCCTTTTCATTTAGTAGGAGGGGATCGAGTCCGGCGTAGGGTTCGTGGCTGACGCGGATGAGGCCGGGAAGATAATTGATGAACTTGCATTCCGCCCAGGGCCCGTTCACTTCCAAGGCGGTCAAGGAGCC
>Ga0209431_10004834_pt1 | contig 10524 bp, 9 predicted proteins | sample RifCSP13_3_FD_184021 | JGI IMG/M metagenome (GOLD analysis project Ga0209431, IMG submission 184021) | Soil microbial communities from Rifle, Colorado - Rifle CSP2_sed 13_3 (SPAdes) (version 2) | ecosystem: Environmental > Terrestrial > Deep subsurface > Rock core/Sediment | place: Rifle... | reverse complement strand
TGGCCCAAAAGTAAAAGTACGACACCTCGCCCTCCTCAGCGACCGGATCCCGTGAGGACAGTTTTATCTCCCATCCTAAGCTCTCATTTCTTTCTTCTGTTCGATTTTTTGCTTACTCCATCATGCTGTTCAGCCTTGCTTCCATTGAACGACACCGCCTTCGCCAGCTCTAAAAAAGGAAGGTCTGCGAGCTCCTTCAATGCTTCATCATCCAGCAGTTCTGCCAACCGGATAATGTTTTCCAGTATCTCCTGCTCTTTCACACCCATACAGACACCCTTGCTCTTTCGGTACGATCAGCCCTCGCCTATAACTCGCCTCTTTCGACACCAACGAGCTGCCCAATCAAGCCGCGTCCGCCTTCATGCTCCCCAACTATAACGAGCTGGCCTGTGCCCAATCCTCAACGACAGACATCGAGCCATTTTGACCTACAGGACGGAAGGTTGGCACCGCCTCGGATAGCATCTCAACGACTTCCCTCGTATTTCCATCGATCGCGAACCGTTCCATCTCCGAAATCTTTTGCTGGAGAAAGGCTGTCTCCGGAATCCAACCCGATTTGACGCGCATTATCTTCTCAGCCCCGGAGGATTCCGCCGTCTCATCCATCGCCACGAGCTCTTCTCGCAGCTTTTCTCCGGGTCGCAGGCCGATAAAAGTAATGGGGATTTCTTCCCCGGGCACAAAGCCGGAAAGCCGAATCAGATTCCGCGCCATATCCAGCAGCTTTACCTGCTCTCCCATCTCCAGGACGAAGATTTCACCTCCTCTTGCAAGGGTCGCCGCCCGGAGGACCAGCTCTACTGCTTCGGCAGCAGTCATAAAGTAACGAGTCATGTCCGGATGAGTGACCGTAACGGGCCCACCTTGCTCGATCTGCCAGCGAAACAACGGCACCACGCTACCGGTGCTTCCAAGCACGTTGCCGAACCGCACGGCGCAAAATATAGTCCTGGAATCCGTCTCCTTCCGCACTAGTGCTTGCATGTACATCTCTCCGACACGCTTCGTAGCGCCCATGACGTTCGTCGGATTGACCGCTTTATCAGTCGAGATGAACACGAACTTTTCCACCCCATGTTCCAACGCCAAATCACACAGCCGCCGTGTCCCGATAATATTGTTGAGTACCGCCTCTTTGGGATGGAACTCCATCATCGGCACGTGCTTGTAAGCCGCAGCGTGGAAAACGATCCGGGGAGCAAAGTGAAGAAACGCGTCAGCAAGAGGACTCCCGTTCTTGATGTCTGCCAAGACCGAGGCCCGCTTGAGCGATGGAACAGTCTGGCTAAGTTCTTTATCGATGCTATAAAGCCCGCTTTCGCTCATATCTAACAAAACTAGCAGTTCGGGTTCATAGCGGGCGATCTGCCGACTAAGCTCCGAACCGATATACCCCCCGGCACCCGTCACCAGAACTCTCTTCCCCTTAATCAATTGTCGTACCGGCTCAAGATCTATGCCTACCGGGGCCCGGTCTAGCAAGTCTTCTAACGACACATCTCGAACCTGGCTCACAGAAACCACGCCGTATTGAATCTCTTGCAAGTGAGGTACAGATTTGATCTGTACTTTGAACGGCTCCAGGGCCTTTACGACCCGACGGATGGTCGCCGGCTCCGCGTTAGCGATTGCTATCAGCACCTCGTGGGGTTTTTTTAAAGCCATAATCCTCGGCAGATCTTCGCACCCTCCCAGGACTCTCACCCCATGAATCGACTGGCCAACTTTGCTCTTATCATCATCTACAAAGCCGACCGGCTCGTACCTGTAAAAGGCTGCGTTGCTTTTCACGTCCCGAAGGATCATTTCTCCAGCATCCCCCGCACCATAGATCAATACACGCCTCTTTCGACCCAGCCGTCTGCGCCGGTGCGCAAAACGCCAGGTCAGCCGAACTCCCCCCATGAAAAAGGCAAGCAGCATAGCGTCGATGAAAAACACCGATCGAGGATAGTTTGCAAAATCAATGTGCCAGTGAGTAAGGAAATAGAAGATGAGCGTGCTGATAGAAACTCCCGCGATAATATTCCGTAGATCCCAAATCCCCGCATAACGCCAGAAACCCTCATAAAGCTTGAAGGGGACAAACACGATTCCCCTTATCACCAGGAGCCACGGGAGCGTGGCCAGCAGCAGTGCTTTCTCCAGCTCCGGGATCGTCCCGTCAAACCGCAGCCAGAAGGCTAGATAGTTTGCAAGGATAACGAGACCCGCATGGAGACCCACGATAAAGGCACGGCGGTAAGCAACAATAAAACGAGGTATCATTGGCTACTAACGCTCCTTACTTTTGAAAAGGCTTCCAGGAATAGAGCCACACCACTACTTGGGTGCCACGATTTGTATGATTTGAAGTTGAAAAGGGACGGTCTTTCCCTCTGACACGGAGGTCAGGTTTTCTCAAATCAATGCCGGCAAAAGGAGAGGCAACAAGCGTTCTGGGACTGACGCGATAGTCGGCTGAAGAGCTCCGCAATCTCAAGCACTCACACCCTGGGTCTGATAGGTGTGAGGCAGCACTGCCGTGGGTTGCGAATAACGCCCTGGAAGCCTTTTATCATCAAATTTGTCTAACAGAAGAAAGCCCCTCACATTAATCATGAAGCGGTGATGGAAGAGCAATTCCAAGTCGACGTTTAGGCAAACTTCATAGTTATCCAGGACTCGATCCTACGAATCCACTTCCGGTTGATCTGCTCCAAGGACCATAGACCTAAGCTCTTGTTGGAGTAACGTCCGTTTCCTTCCGAGCAACTCTCGTTGATGAGTATGAGAGGCTCCGGGAAACTGAAAGGAGGGAGCTGTAGGTCAAGGGGACGCCAACTACCGGAAATAATGTTTTGGTTGGGGTTTGCGCCCGGAAACGTCGTGGTGAGCAGGTACTTCGATTTACTCCGGACGAAGTTTGAGATGGCCGCCTTAGCCCTGCCGAACGACAGGTGCACAAGACAGTCACGACAAAGGATAAGGTCTACTTGCGGCAGTCTCTCCCGGGTGATATCTCCACAAATGAAAACTACTCCCTCACGACCGTAGTGCTCCCGGTTTTTCGCAACTATCTGCGGCACAATATCAATACCAAAGTATCTTTCAACTTCAAGATTGCACTCCTTCATCCAGTAGAAGTCGCCACATGGAGCATCGAGGATGCTGCGGATATTTAATCGCCGGATGAGTTCCGCTAATGCCCCTCTGATAACCGTTGTCTGTTCGACGTCTGAACCCGTCCCGGAAGCCGATCTTACTCCACCCCAGGCGTTACGGTCGTAAATGTCTGTAAACGTCGATCTCAGGTTTTGCCTTGCCACGTGGCCCAAGAACCTCGCCCGCGCCCTCCCCAAGGCTCTTTTGGCTTTGGTGTAAATGGCCTGCGTTAGATATTGAGACCCGTCCATGACTTTGAGACGCACCACGAATCTGATCGCCGCGGCTTGGTCGACGCCCGGCCTTACCCTATCCAGAGTGAATGTCGTTCTCCGGCAAATTCTATCAGTTTTGGGCTATCGCCAAAGGAAACCATCCACACACGCTATCCATCGCCCTTCTTGGAAAGGGTGAGGGTCAATGTGATGCATCCCAGATTCATTCCAACCCACGCCACTTCCTTTTAATATTGGATTTTGCTTGATTTCCCGCTCGTAATAAGTTGTCGCGCTCAATTCGGTAATTTCGAACGCGCGAACTTGAGCCCCGTAGGTCGGATAACAATCTTGGGCATATCGAAAAGGTTTATTATTAACCACCAAGGCCCTACCAGCAGGACGCGCGATATGCGGATTCCCCGCTATAATGGGACTCCTGGGATGCTCAAACCACGGCCCCATCAGATGGTCGGCATAGAATAGACGCAGAGTATCATGCTTCATGTCTAGGTTTGTTTCAGTAAATAGCCACCATCTGTTCTCGTAACGAAAAATGGAGGAGTCTCCATAGTGGGGACCAGAAAGAAGAGTTCCAGCAAAGGACCACTTCGCTGGGAATTCGACAGCCCTGTATAGCCGGATAGAGCCCGCTATGTAGCTCTCGGGAATCATGTAATATCCGCCCATCCATTCGAAAACGTAGGGATATGAGAGGTGGTATCGCTCAGCTAACACTATTTGTTGATATCGCCACTTTAATCCGTCTTCGCTCGTCGCGAGCCCTATCTCTCCCTTACGGCTCTGTCGGTTCATGACCTCAAAGAACATGTACCATAGATGATTTACTTTTAGCATGAATGGATCTGCAACGAAGGCTGCGGTTACATCTGATATATCGTTTCGTGTCAGGACCGGGTTGTGTACGTTTGTCGGAGGTCGGAGATCAAAAGGCGATTCGCCGATATAAATTCCGATCGACCACTCCTGTTCCTTGCTGCCAACCGTCACTTCCGACCGCCGATTCCTTCGAAGATACACGCTATCCATGAATCGTTTGAGACGGCTCTTGAGACTATTTCTTGATATAGTTTCCCCTGTTATCACGGTTTCTCTCTCAGCCGGGACGATATAGATTCTGGGCCTCCATTCCGGACTGCTTTGGCAAGATCCTCGGGTGTCCCGATGTCCAGGTACGATTCGTTGGGAAGGATTACGGAATCTACGACCAAAAGGTTATCAATGGCGGCCTGGATCACTTGCCCCAGGGACAATTCCCATCGATCCGCCTCAGTTTCAGTTGGTTTGTCTTCGATGCCGACACTAGCTAGAAACTCATGCATAAAATGTGTAAAGACAGGCGCCCATACGGCGATGTTCCACGTATAGCGTAGATCAGTCTGCGGAGGTTTTATTATGACCTGGCGTACTCGACCATCCTCATTGAGATCGATCATGTCTGCCTTCTGCGAACTGTTCGCAGAGAAAAGCCCCAAAACGACGTCAGCGCTGGTTGCCTTTTGCCGAGATAGCAATTGGACAAAGGCATCATCAGGCTGAAAAAGGATATCTGGAAAACCAAAGGCTACCATGGCATTTTGGACAAATGGATAGGCCCGATCTAAGGTAAAGGGGACCCCAAAGGGCAAGCGCATGATCAAATAGGCCAAGTCCATATTCAATATCGCGCCATCCTCGAAGTAGGCCGGAATGTCCCATTTTCCTTTGCGAAGCACAATGTAAGCCTTAGTAATACCGGCCAATCTCAATTTCTCCAGTAGATAGTGGGCGGCTACCTTGGGACGCAGGCTCTGGCTTTCATTGACAGAGCGAAACCCGATTGGGTACAACTCCTTGCTGCATGGTAAGGGGGCAATTCTTTTTGCTCGTCCACCGGCAGGTAATATCCCAACCACCTCCCGCTCAGCCTCTTGATTTCGGTCCAGGGCGGCCATATTTTCAACATTGGCCTCCTTCAAAAGTAGTCACTCGACGGCGACTTGCAAAACTTCCCGTTTCAGTTGGGCTCTGTACCAGTTCACTGTAAGCTCCAAACCTTTCTCCAGGGGCGTCACCGGTTTCCACCCGAGCCTCGCATAAGCATCGTTCGTGTTAGCTGCTCGCACCGGCTCCAATGGCCGCGGAGGCAATGCCCCAAACAAGGGCTGAACGGGAGTTTTTACAAGTTCGACAAGCCGCAGCACGATGTCCCGAATCGAGACCAACGTACCGGATCCCAAGTCAATTGTGCGGCCCTCCACATCGGAAGCCTCCGCCGCCGCCAAAAGCCCGCGAATAACATCATCAACGTAGAGCCAGTCGATCAATCTTTCCCCGGTGGATAACTTTGGGACCTGATTTTTCAGTAGGGAGAGGGTCACGTACGGAATGAGTTTTCCTACCGCCTGGCCGGGACCATAAGTCATGAAGATACGGACAAGGACGAGAGGGGTTTGATAGAGTAGATGGAACATACGCGCGTAAGCTCCGCTCGCCCACTTGGCGGCCCCATAGGGAGAGGAAGGCGTAATTTCCGGATCGTTTGATTGAGGCTCCTCTAAGGAAGCGGTCAAAACCAGGCGACGAATCTTCAGCTCAGTGACCGCAGTCAACACATTTACGGTAGCGATCAAGTCGCTGTGTAAGGTCGACAAAACGTGCTCCAGGCCGGGCCCTCCCCACCCATGAGAAGTCAGATGGAAAATTACGTCCGGTTTGATCTCCGTTAGAAGCTTTTGCGCGGTCGTAAAATCTGACAGATCACCCTGCCACCAATGCAGTCCCCTTTTGTCGCCGCTACGCCAATTCCGAGATATTGCGTGAACTTCAGCGCCATCCACGCATAGAGAACGGCACAAGTGCGAACCGAGAAATCCGCTAGCACCAGTAACCAATACCCTTTCCTTAGAAAGCTTCAACTGCGATTTCATTATCGAATCCACAAGCTGGCAGACATGTCTGAGCTTGCTAAAACAGCTATTTACTTCGCTAGTTACCGTGTACGCCTGGCTAGACTTGCAGCCCGTTTTTAGACTTCCATCCGCTACCGCCGCTTTGACTGTAAACGATTCTGGATAATCTCAGCTACAACCCGATTGCCCCGTTCATTCCAGTGGTCGTCATCGCGAAAATAGAGCAGTTCTTGGCGGGCATACGGCTGCATGGCCGTGAAGAGATTGATGGAATCAAAGCGCGAGTCCCGAGAGAGGCTTTCCACGTAGTTAATGAAATGGGGCTCCCGTGTTAGGTCGTTAAGATCGCTGAAATACGGCGCATACAATCTAACGACAGTCGGGGCAATCACGACCGTTACTTTAAAGTGATATTTGCTTGCCAGGGCAGCCATGTCTTTGAATACCTGATCCAATAGCGGTCTGTTAGGATGATTGAGCACGTAGGATTCAGGCTTCGAGGCCCATTCCAAATAAGGTCGAAACAATAAGACATACCCGTGCATCGGCGAGTGATAAAGCGGGGTCGCTAATCTAATGCCATCCACCATGTAATGATTATCCGCGTCGCCATACCCCAAAGGGAGCGTCACGCTCAGTTGATGGGTCCTTAATCTGTTGATCAAGGCTTCCTTTTTAATGGTAAACGCGAACTCATAGACGCTCGCCATTATAGTTCCTTTAAAAAGGCGGGATATAGTTGCGTCTCCGCTGATTGGCCGACGATCCTCATAGTTATACTCTAGATCATTCCCCTCATAAATCATCCACAGCAGATGTCGGACGCGCAAGCGAGGCCCTTCTTTCTCGAGCATGTCTTTTAAAAGCAGCAACTCCTGTTTAGGTGAGGCGTCATGGATGCCGAGATTATAAACACAGGTCCCAATAGCACGGTCGAGAACCTTCGTCCACACCTTGTCATCGGTAACGCCCCAACCAAAAGCAAACGAGTCACCTAGCGCAAAGATAGTGCACTGCTCTAGCAGGTTGGTCTCGCGAAATCCGAGCTCGTTTATTGTTATTGACACGTGCTGCTTTTGAAAGACCGAGCTCGCCAACGTTGGCGATCGCATCAGATGAGGCCGATAGAAAATACCATAATGATCGCCGATCAACGTGAACTTGGGTTTGTGCAGCCTGAAGTTGTTCTCCGTTGGGTAATAGAACCGAGGGTACCATTCGCCGATCCAGGCGTTACGATCACCCAGCCGCTCCTCCTCCTCGCTGTACTGTTTGGGAATGTGGCTCGAAAGATAAACACTATAAGCGACATCGGCTGCGATCAAGCACGGGACTGTAACGCCTAACGCAAGGCTAATTTTCAACAGCCCGGATTCCGATACGAGCTGTCGTTTCAGCAACCATTGTACCCGCGAGTAGATTCCTGCGAGGCCGATCAGTAGGATGACGCATAGAAGTTTCAATCCAATACTAACTCCCAGTACATCTTCTCCCAGAAGAACAACTATTGAGAAATATGTCCACACAGCTCCGAAGGCCGTAGTGGAGAAGATTATAACACCCTGATGCCGAGTCATATTAGCACGGGTGGCAGGCTTCAGTGACGTCTCTGGAAGCTACACGTAAAAACAAACATAGGAGCAGCGTATACAGAGCGTATTTAACTATCCATACATCTCCCCACATTAAGTAGTGGTCAACCGTATGATATTGTTGCCCGGTAATAAGCTTGTTCAATAACTGTACCGTCTTACGTTGATACATAGTTTCGATAAGCCAATGGCCGAACAGGAGATATAGGAGTAGCACGCTGGTCGTAAGGAAAAGAACAGAAACCGCAAGGATTACGGGGAGTCTTGTACTTAAAATCCAGCTTTTCATTTTACTGCAGGGGCTGTACTTGTAATGGTTGGAGTTTGATGAAAGGCCCATGTCCCGGGTCTCGGACATTGGCTGATTCCGTTGAGGGAAATTGGGCTTTTCGCTCAATTAGGTTCCCGCAGGCCATAGTCTCCGGCAACGGCCGTAGAGCCGGCCCGAGAAAGCGGGCCTGCGCGGCGTCGCTTTGACTTGTTGAGCCTTTTGGTATGTTCAATTCACTAGAGGTCGCAGCTCGCTCTATCTGCGACCGAAGAACGAGCCGTTCCGACTCGGGCAGGTGTCGGCTGAGATCATATACGGCGTCGACATACTCAAGCGTTGACTGGTAGACCTCTAATCGCTAGAGCTTGTACACGAAGGTTCTCACTCGTCCGTCATTCGTCCTGCGTCTCCGGTCTCCCGTCTGCCGTCAGCCGTCCTTCTCCACCACGTACTCCCCAAGCACCAAGACGTCTATCCCACTTTTGCTGAATGTTTGAAAGGCTTCCTGGGGAGTGTTGACAATAGGCTCTCCCTTCAGATTAAAGGAAGTATTGAGCACCAGTGGAACCCCGGTCGCCTGTCCAAAGGTCTCGATCAGGCGGTAGTATTTTGGGCTCTCCTCTTTTCGAACTGTCTGAAGCCTTCCGGTTCCATCCACATGCGTAATGGCCGGAATAATCTCCCGCTTTTCCTCTTTCACATCCACAACATAGAGCATAAACCGGGCCGGATAGTGTTTCTTTGCTTCCGGTAAAACAAAGAACTCCTCTGCCCTCTCTGCCAGTACCGACGGGGCAAAGGGTCGAAACGGCTCACGAAACTTGATCTTGGTATTGACGATATCTTTCATATCCGCCCTGCGCGGATCGGCTAAAATACTTCGATTCCCTAAAGCCCGGGGTCCCCATTCAAACCGCCCCTGCGACCAGCCGATTACCTTCCCCTCCTGCAGGCGATCGACTACGTAGGCGATAAGCTTCTCTTCGTCTTCTATGCGTCGATAGGGTATACCACCATCCTTCAGAAAACTCTCGGTTTCAGCGGGTCCGTGCTCCTCCCCCCAATAAGCATGCTCCATAATGAACCGACGAGGTTTCCCCAAGACTGCATGATAGCCATAGAGGGCGGCGCCGACGGCTCCGCCGCCGTCACCGGCCGCCGGCTGAACGTACAGCTCTTCGAATGGTGTCTCTCGGAGAATTCTGCCGTTCGCCACACTATTGAGGGCGACCCCACCGGCCATGCAGAGCCGCTTGAGGCCTGTTTCCTTGTAAGCGCTTTGTGCCATTTGAAGCAAAGCTTCTTCTGTCACGGCCTGGATGCTTGCAGCTACGTCGGCGTAATATTGATTCTGTTTGGCAAGCTCCCCATAGTGTTTCGGTTTTTCTCCAAAATAAGAAGGGTAACCGCTCGTGGGAGTGAAGAAATGAGCTTTAGGATCTCGGGAGGGACCGAATAGCCCTTCAAACTTCCCGTTGAATGTTTTTTCCGTCGAGTAATGAAAGCAGAAGTAATCCAAGTCAAGCTCAAAACTACCATCCCTGCCGATCCGGATGAGCTTTTGAACTTTATCCACATATCTGGGTTTCCCGAAGGGGGCCATCCCCATCACCTTGTATTCTCCCTCGTTCACCTCAAAGCCCAAAAAAGCTGTAAAGGCGCTGTAAAGAAGTCCCAACGAGTGAGGAAAGCGGATCTCTTTAAGCAGCTTAATATCCGTACCCTTTCCGATCCCAATGCTGGCGGTTGTCCACTCTCCCACACCATCAACCGTAAGTATGGCTGCTTCCTCAAACGGGGAGCAGAAAAAGGCGCTGGAAGCATGCGAGAGGTGGTGCTCGCTGAAGATAATCTTAGATGGCGGTACACCAAGCCGCCTTTGGATCAGGTGCCTGATCCAGAGCTTGTCACCGAGCCACGTTATCATGGCCTCCCTGAATACGCGGTGGGAGCGAGGAAAGGTCTGCATGCTCGACAAGATGAGCCGCTCGAACTTGATGAAAGGCTTCTCGAAAAAGACCACATAGTCCACGTCGGAGCCCCGGATTCCGCCCATCTTAAGGCAAAAATCGATGGCGTGCTGAGGAAACTCGTAGTCGTGCTTCTTCCGAGTGAATCGCTCTTCCTCCGCTGCAGCAATAAGCTGGCCATCGCGGAGAAGCGCCGCGGCTGCGTCGTGGAAGTAGCAGGAAATACCGAGAATGTTCATACAAACCTCAATGGGGAATTGCGAATTGCGGAATTAAGACCTCCTTGGCCCTTCGCCATCCACTATTCGCCATTCTTGACCGGATTGCGAATTTCGAGTTTCGGAATTGCAGCTCTCAGAACTGTTTAGTGGACCGCTCAATTGGGACAGCCGCCTTATTGTCCCTGGGGCGCCA
>Ga0209431_10004828_pt1 | contig 10529 bp, 12 predicted proteins | sample RifCSP13_3_FD_184021 | JGI IMG/M metagenome (GOLD analysis project Ga0209431, IMG submission 184021) | Soil microbial communities from Rifle, Colorado - Rifle CSP2_sed 13_3 (SPAdes) (version 2) | ecosystem: Environmental > Terrestrial > Deep subsurface > Rock core/Sediment | place: Rifle... | reverse complement strand
ATACTAGCCTTCGCCATTTTCGTACTGGCTCGGTACCCACTTACCCACAAAATCCGGGTCACTGTGGCGTGTTATCGAGGCTGCAAGTTTCGCTTTATGCTACGGCCCGTAGGGTTTGCTTGCCCTGCCACGGCCAGGACTTTTACTTTCGAGCTTTCATCTCCGAGGATCGCTCCCCGAAGAGGTCGAGTATAACTACATGGGCATACAGTCAATTCCCATGACCGGTCTTGCACCGGCTAGACATGCAGCATTATGGGCTGCGAACGAAATCACACTAAATAAGTAACCGGCGCTTCGTGTTCTTTCGTGTGACTTCGTGGATCCCTTCGCCGGCGAGGCTCGGGACGCCTATCGACACCAGCCCTCAGAGTGCATCATCGAACCAAATTTGCTCTACGCTTGGCTCGCTCTCTATAATCAGCCCTTTAGTCTTCTAAGGAGGACTTTCCTTGTCTGCTCCCTTGTTGGAAGAGAACGATCAAACGCGCGTCCGGCGTGAGCATCTCGAAGGCTTACTCCAGCTCGTCGGTAACGTTTATCCAAATAAGTTTTCCCGAAGCGACAGGGTTGAACGCCCCCGCGAAGACACGATTACTTCACTGGTCGAAAAGTTCCGGGCTTTTGAGCCCGTAAAGCCTGGCGCCGAGCGAGCCGCCGCAGAAGAAATCGAACTCGCTAACCAACAATTGAACAAGATTACCGTGCGGGTGGCCGGCCGCATTGCCTCACCGCCGCGTGTCATGGGGAAGGCGGCGTTCCTCCATCTCTCGGACGGCTCACAGCGTTTGCAGATCTACCTCCGGAAAGCCGACGTGAAAGCCGTAAACAACGTGACGCAAAAGTTGATTGAAGACGAGCGCGCCGGCTGGGAGGTATTTGAATTGCTGGACCACGGCGACTTTATTGGTGTCGAAGGTTATCTCTTCATAACCAAAACCGGAGAGCTTTCAGTACACGTCGAGAAGCTTCAGTTCCTGGCCAAGGCACTCTTGCCTCTACCCGACAAGATGCACGGACTGCATGATCCCGAAATTCGCCAGAGGCAACGATATGCCGACTTAATTGCCGGCAGTCTCAAGCTGGAACGTGAAAAGGATGAACTTACCCCGCGGGAGGTCTTTGAGCGTCGCGCTGCGGTCATTCGCGAATTGCGACGAATTCTGGAGGATCACGGCTATCTTGAAGTTGAGACCCCCATGCTCACGCCACTGGCAACAGGCGCGGCTGCGCGGCCGTTTAAGACCCATCATAACGCGCTGGACATCGATCTCTACGCGCGCATTGCGCCTGAACTCTACCTGAAACGTTTGCTTGTCGGCGGTTTTGAAAAAGTCTTTGAGCTGAATCGCAACTTCCGTAATGAGGGCATTTCGACGCGCCACAATCCTGAGTTCACGATGCTGGAGTTTTACTGGGCCTATGCGGACGTAAACCAGATGATGGACTTTTGCGAAGAGATGATCCGCGCCGTCGTCTTCAAAGTACTGGGTCATACTCACATTCGGTTTGGTGAGCAGGATTTAGACTTTTCGCGCCCGTTCGAGCGTCTGACCATGAAAGAAGCGGTCCTGAAATATTCACCGGATGACCAAAAGTCAAATATCGACGACCTCGATGGATCCAATCTGGCTGACGCGTTTGCTCTGCATGCAGAACCAAAACTGATTCAACCGACATTTATCACTGATTTTCCTAAGACGATTTCGCCGTTATCAAAAGCTGCGCCCGACAACCCGGAGATAGCAGAACGATTCGAGCTCTTCATCTCGACAATGGAATGCGCCAATGGCTTCTCCGAGCTAAATGACCCGGCGGAGCAATATCAGCGTTTTGAAGAGCAAGTGCGACAGCGCGATCGGGGTGATGAAGAGGCGATGGCCATGGACGAGGATTATATTCGCGCACTTTCCTACGGCATGCCACCGGCGGCGGGCATAGGCATCGGAATTGACCGTCTGGTTATGGTCTTAACAAACAGACACTCGATCCGCGACGTAATAATGTTTCCCCACATGAGGCCTGAGCGAAAAGGAAACGAGTCCGGATCTCAGAAGAAATCTTAGCGTACTGAGATGCTGGGTGCTTAAGACAACCGTGACCAAAGCGCAAGCCGCTTCCTCACATTGGGCGGCCAGGCTGTTTCGATGCTAAATGGTCTCTTTGAAATAGCCCATTCCTAGTTGCGACGGCCTCCGAGAAAGCGCAACAGAAAGAAGAACAGGTTGATGAAATCGAGGTAAAGCGAGAGTGCGCCAACAACGGCGTAAGCGCCCACCCGGCCTTCAGGCAGAGCCACAGCCATCTGCTTTAGGCGTTGAGCGTCCCAGGCAGTAAGACCCGTGAAAACCAGTACACCCACGACCGAGATCACGAATTGCAGCGCATCGCTGTGCCAGAAAATGCCGACGATGGAGGCCAGGATCAGTCCGATCAATCCCATGAAAAAGAATTGACCCAAGCCTGCGAGACTTCTCTTAGTGACTGAACCAAAAACCGCCATGGCGCCAAACATGCCGGCCGTAACCACGAAGGTGGAGGTTATCGAAGCGGCGGTGTAAATCAACAAGATAACCGCCGTCGTCACTCCGGTGAGTGCCGAGTACAAGATAAAAAGAGCGGCCGCTGACGACGGCGCAATCCTATGAACCCGCGCCGACAGGAGAATCACGAGTCCAAGCTGGGCAACAATCAACATCCAGAACACCGGACGATTAAGAATTACAACTTCGATCAAAGCGGGTGACGAGGCGACCACCAAAGCTGTCAGGGCCGTGACCAATAGACCGGCGAACATCCAACCGTAAACCTTGCCTAGAAAGGCACTGACTCTCTCATCCCGTACGTCAGGGGTCGCCAGTGACGTCTGATTCCACGAAGATTGATTCCAGCTCATTTGTTTCTTCCTCGGTGACCTGCAACAGGCCAAAAATTTGTATCAAAAACTTCTTCCTATAATAACCCAATCCGCCTAGCTCTCGTTAGTCCTTACGTTCCCCCGCACGCGTACGGTGTCGCGTCTTCTGCCGAGGCAATGTAAAATGCGTTTCATCACCTATCCTGGACGGAAGAGGACAATGACAAAGAGAACCAACGACCAAATGTTTGTGTGGTTATGTACTATTCTGGGCGTCCTTGTGGTTTCGGTTGTTGTGACCGCGCAGAAACCGGCCGCCTCCGAAGAGGCCTCGCGCTACGCCAATTTTGAAGGAACGCGCGTTCACTACAAAAGCTTCGGTAAAGGTCGTGAGGCATTGGTTCTGATCCATGGCTGGACGGGAAACATGGATCTCTGGCGCGATCAGATTGCCGGCTTACGCCAACGGGCCCGGATCATTGCCATCGATCTGCCGGGACACGGCCAAAGTGATAAGGGCTCGCGCGCATATACACAAGATCTCTTCGCCCGTGCCGTCGACGCAGTACTAAAGGATGCCGGAGTGGATCGGGCCGTTCTGGTGGGCCATAGTATGGGGACTCCGGTGGCCAGACAGTTCTACCGTCTCTATCCTCAAAAGACTCTGGCAGCAGTAATCGTGGACGGCGCCCTGCGCCCGTTTGGCGATAAACAGACAATGGACCGGTTTATCGCTCCTCTTCGCACACCCGGCTACCAGGATGCCGGCGTGCAGATGCTTGTTGGCATGTTAGGACCACAGATCTCCCCGGAAATAACCGAACGGGTTAAGACCTCTTTTCTCAGTACTCCGCAACAGGTCCTGGTAAGCGCCATGGAAGGCATGGCGGACGAGTCTATCTGGGGTACCGACAAAATTAACGTGCCGGTCGTGGCCGTCCTTGCCAAGTCGCCTTTCTGGCCTGCCAATATTGAAGAGTTGTATCGAGGCATAGCGCCGCAACTGGATTATCAGATGTGGGAAGGTGTTGGCCACTTCCTGATGATGGAGAAGCCGAAACAATTTAATGATGCGATAATTGCTTTTCTGGACAAGAACGGGCTTCTTAAGAGGTGATCTGAAACGTGAAAGATCGCCAGAAAGTTCCATACTGATGGCAAACGTGGTGATAGCAGGAGGCGGATTCGCTGGCGTAGTTGCGGCCGAATCGCTGGCAACGAGACTGGACCCGGAGCACCAAATTACACTGGTGTCACGAAGTGACCAATTTATCTTCTATCCAGCGCTGGTTAGGCTTGCCTTCGGCAAATGCGAACTCGCCGATGTTTCTTTCGATCTACGGCAGGCGCTACCCAGTCGACGCGTACGGTTTATAAAAGCTGAGATTGCTCGTGTCGACCCCGCCTTCCGTCGCGTCATACTCGGGCACGGTGAAGTTGAGGGAGACCTGTCTTACGACTATCTTATTCTGGCACTTGGCCGCCGTTTGGCTACGGAACGGATCACCGGTTACTTCGAGTACGCCAATCACTTATTGGATGTCCAGGGTGCTCTGAAATTTGGTGAAGCGCTCCGGCAGTTTAACAAGGGCCGGGCGGTGTTGGGTCAGTGTCCCGGCGCACGTCTACCGGTACCAGTTTACGAAACTGCGTTTGCGCTGTCCCGCTACCTGACGGAACGTGGCGTGCGCGATAGTGTCGGAATAACAATCATCAGTCCGGATCCCCCCACTTACCAATTAGGCGACGCTGAGGTCGCGCGGGCCTTGCGGACCGCCCTCGAGACGCACAACGTCGAGTTTCTCCCGGATTTCTCGGTCGACAGAGTTACAGCTACCGCCGTAATGCCGGAGAGCAGGCACGGAATGAATTACGACTTGCTGATGCTGTTACCGCCCTTTCGCGGGCCAGGGCCCGTCACAGGGCTTACCATATCTCAGGAAGACGGGTACATCGGCGTCGATGAAACGATGAGAGTCAAGGGCGCCGCGCAGATGTACGCAGCAGGGGACTGCGTAAACCTAAGCGGGCCAAAACTCGGTCATATGGCCGTACAACAGGCAGAGGTAGTTGCTGCGAACATCACAGCGGAGATAAGGGGCCAACCACCTGCTGCCTCCTACAATCACGAGATGATGCTAGTAATCGATGAGGGCAGCCAGGAATCAATCTATCTGCACAAAGGTTTGTGGGACGATGAACCCGCTACGGTAAAGCAAGGACGCTTCTGGAGCTGGGCCAAAAGGATTCATGAGAAATACTGGCAGGCAATGCACTCTTAGTGGTTTCACTTCCCAAGCATGAGAAGCGGCAAGACAGCAAAGACCAGCAGCATCACATAATAAACTGCTGCGGCCACGGGATCTCGCGTTGCAAAGTACTCCCTAAATCGATTGGCCCCGCAGTGGGAACACGAGAACGAATTCCGCAAAGGAGCAGAGCAAGCGCGAGAATACCCATTCCGAGGCGGCTGGATGAATTTGTCGCAAGAGAGAAATACCGAACCAGCCACCATGCTGATAATGTTGATCAAGAGCATGATGGGAGCTTCGAGTAGTTCAGCTGTTCTTGCTACTTAAAGCTGTGGGGGTCTAAATCAAACGCGGGCCGCAGCCTCCTTCTTCTTCCCCACCGGCAACCTGTGGCTGGAGATTGCCTTAATCGTATCCAATACATCGTGGAAAGAGATTGCACCTTTCTCCCTACCCTCCTGAGCGTTAAGAACTAAATCATTCATCGACAGAATGCCTTCCAAAGCGCCATCAGAGTTGATTACCGGCAGGCGTCGGACCCTTTGCTCCTTCATCGTATCCAACGCCGTGCGGACGTCATCGTCGGGTTTCGTTGAATATAGCGTGCCGCTAACGACCTCTTCGACGGCCAAATCAGAAAGCTTCCGATTGCTCAGCGCGGCTGCCATGCAGATGTCCCGGTCTGTAACTAAACCGATTACCTGACCTGCTTCTGTAACCACAGGCACCACCCCACAGTCTTCGTCCCACATGAGGCCGGCAGCCTCTGCGAGAGTCGTGGTGGGCGTGCATGCCTTCGCGTTTTTCGTCATAATCTCCTTGACTCTCATAAAGATCCTCCTACAAGCCAAAAGGGCTTCGATGCTCTTACGGACCAGTGGGAAGTGTTCTAACACATTCCCTGAAACAGATTCCAGAAATTTACAAGGTACGCTGCCAGCGATTTTACAAGCTTAGTACTTAAGTTTGCGAGCGAGCAACAGAAAAGACATGTTTAAACTTAAGCCGAACTCAACCTGCATTGATTATAGGTTGACTGGCCTTGCGCGGGACAAGATGTTCATGGCTAGCCGGTCAGCGACTCGGTTTGGGGGCAAGTGCTCTGCCTCTGCGATCTTAAGAATGGTAGTGATCTTCTCGTAAATTCCGTTGACCTTAATTAGACAATCCGCCGGCCGCCACTCGAGAAGTTCCTGGCAACCATTGATGACACCACCCGCATTGCTCACATAATCGGGCACCAAAAGGATGTCCTTTTCATGAAGCAAGTCGCCATGCCGGTCTTCGAGTAACTGATTGTTAGCTGAGCCTACAACAATTTCTGCTCGCAACCGGGCAATTGTTTGATCATTGATGATTCCCCCGAGTGCACAGGGAGCAAAGATGTCCGCACGCGTGTCAAAGATCTGCTCAGGCGGAACGGCTTTAGCTCCAAACTCGTTGACTACTCGCTTTGCTCTGTTTGGATCAACGTCGGAGACGATCAAATTAGATCCGGCTTTGTGAAGCTGCCCAGCAAGTGAGTAACCCGTCTTGCCACATCCCTGCAGGGCAACGGTACGACCGGTCAAATCGGCTGATTTCCAACGATGGTTTGCGGCCGCCTCTAAAGCACGAAAGACTCCAAGCGCGGTCATTGGTGAGGGATCGCCCGACCGGCCCGGCAAACCTGCAACGTGGCAAGTCTCTTCCCGTACGAATTGCATGTCAGAAGGCGTGGTGCCGACATCCTCTGCTGTTATGAATTTGCCCGCCAGGGATTCGACAAAGCGTCCATGAGCGCGAAATATCTCTGCGCGGCTGGTTGTGAGGCTATCGCCTATAATAACGGACTTACCGCCACCTAGGGGCAGTTCGGCAAGAGCGTTTTTATATGACATTGCTCGCGATAGACGGAGTGCATCGAGAAGGGCAAGTTCCTCGGTGGCGTAATTCCAGAAGCGCGTGCCTCCCACAGCTTGTCCCAGTGCCGTACTGTGAATCGCAATTATTGCGCGGTAACCGCAAGAAGGGTCGGCCCGGAATATTACTCTCTCATGCTCGGTTTCGACCTTTATCTCACGAGTGCTCTCGATTGTTGATTCACTCGTCATCCGCGTTTCCTGTCGCTATTTTATTGTAAGACATAGACGCCGCTGTGTCCTTCGGCTTAAACTATTTCTCGCAAGACAGATTTCGAATACCGGACGCAGAAATGTTACAGATCTGCAGCTGCGTCAATTGGAAAGGGAGTCTGCAATGAGAATCTTAACGGCGGCGTGTATTCTCGCTTTCGGCATGGCCTGGGGATCGGTTCACGTCCAGGAAGCTGCCCAAGCTCCGACCAAACAACCCGAGACACTTGTGCTTTCCGAAAAGGCTGTATTGGGCAAGGTAACCTTCAGCCACCTAAATCACACCACCAAGAATTACAATGTCGAAGGTACCGCACCGGTCTCTTGCATGGAATGCCACCACGTTGAGCAACCTGAAGCTGAGGCCAAAAAGATCGCCCCGCATCAGACGGCTTACCCGCCGGATAGGACCACCACCCTTTCGGCGGAACTTCTCGACAAGGAACCGATGACGAAAGTCACAGCTTGCCGCAACTGTCATGCTCGTAAAGAAGAAAAGCCGGCGGTGTGGCCGGAAATTCCGAAGATCAAAAGCGAGAACTCAACCGCAATTCTCACCCTGACGAACCAACAGGCTTTTCATCGCGCGTGCGCCGGCTGCCATGATCAGGTTCTTAAAGCACGGCCGGGTGCTAAGGCTCCGGCAACATTAAAGTGCCCAGTCTGTCACAAGAAGGCGGCCACTTAACGCAAAGCGCACAAACTACACAACTTCACGTACTTTCGGAGATCGAGCTAAAGGTATCGACAGGGGTTAGTGCGGCTCTTTTAGGAGCCAGTGCACTAACGCCGGAATTACGTCATGGTCGTGGGAAAGGAGAAGGAGATCATGCAAGAACGAGGTCTGACACTTGGTGAGATTGGCTTGATTGCAGGGACCCGCGGGGCGCTCGGGGCCGGGTTGGCGCTACTCCTGGGTAATAGACTCAGTGAGGAGCAAAAGAGAGCGGTAGGTTGGACGTTATTTCTGGTCGGCACTGTGAGCACGCTTCCGCTCCTGCTCCATGTTTTAACCAAGCCCAAAGTAGTGGCCGCTTCCGATACCAACCTTTAGCTGTGAGGGCGACTGATGCGCTCTAAAGTTTTATCCCAAACAGAAAACGGCGTGATTACATTTACGCTGGTTTTTGAGAGTGGGGACGAAGTCGTATCTCTTCTAACACGATTCGCCGGGGAGAAAAAATATAGAGAGCGGTCACTTCACTGTCAAACCAACTCTGGAGATGGTTCTGGTCCAGTCTGCGGTGAGACTGGAGCGAAGACTTAATGAAGAAGCCGGCATCCCGCTGCTGGATATTCGCCCCCATTAACGAAGATTACTCGACAATACTTTAGCCGCTACGGTATGCCTGTAATGCACACCGAGACCAATTTATGGATTCCGACAGAGCCCCTCGGTGGTTAATTAAGGCATCGCCTGAAACTGGATGGCGTGCCAATACTTGGCTTCACATCCTCCTACTCCTGCCCTCTGCCTCCTGTATTCCGTCTTGACTTTTATTCGGCATTGGCATAGAAGCGGGCTCTCCACATTAGAACCTGTTGGTCCAGGCGAGGAGGCCTAAATGCTAAGGGAATTTCGCGACTTCGTTGCGCGAGGTAACGTCATCGATCTGGCAGTTGCGGTGGTTATCGGGGCCGCATTCGGGAAGATTGTCACCACATTGGTCGATGGCGTCATAATGCCGCCGATCGGTTTATTGCTGGGCAGGGTAGATTTCTCGAGTCTCTTTATCGATCTCTCCGGGCAACGTCCTGCTTCAGTGGAGGCAGCGAAGGCGGCAGGCCAGCCGGTAATTGCCTACGGTGCGTTGATAAATGACATCATCAGTTTCCTCATCATTGCTTTTGTAATATTCCTGATTATCAGACAAATCAACAAACGTCGGGAAGAAGTGGCAGCAGCCACGAAAGACTGTCCTCAATGTCTTTCAGCCATTCCCAGAGGCGCCAGCCGCTGCTCGGCATGTTGTGCTGATCTGAAGGTGGCCTGAATGGAAGATAGCTGGGGAGGCAAACATCATGAACAGATCCGTTCTGGAGCGTGAACTGAAGAGGGTCGGCATTAGCGTTTTCGGCTGGCTGCCTGTTTTGCATTGTGACGCCTGCAAACATCGATGGGAACCTTTTTACGTCGTTGCCGGGGCAAACACTCCGACCGCCAAACTTGACTACTGGAAATGTCCCAATCAGTGTAATGCCCAAGCTAGAGTTCCGCAGGACGTGGAAACCGTCATTCCGCAGTATGTCATGCTAAACGATATTCCTGGAATGGTCTTTGGCGATGAGGATCTCCACGAATTTGAACGTTACGTCCATTCCATGGACCTAACTGTGGTTCCCAATCGTGCCGATTGACAGACTGAAGCTCAACTCCTTGGAGTGCGGGGACTTGTCACCGCTTTGACATGTAAGGTCTCCCTGCACCAAAAGCGGTGACAAGTCCCCGCACTCCAAGGAGTTGAGCTATATGGTCTATGCAGTATCCCGCTCTTCAGGTAAACTGATGGCTAAGCCACAAAATCAGTAACAGCTCTACAGAAGCAGAAACTTCCTTAAAGGAGGATGCACGAATGTTAGCAATTCTGGGCTGGATAGTTTTCGGTTTAATCGCCGGTTTGATCGCCAAAGCCATCATGCCCGGCAAGGATCCAGGCGGCGTGATTATTACCATAGTGCTGGGTATTGTTGGGGCGGTAATAGGTGGCTTCATCGGCCGGCAGCTCTTCGGCTATGGTGGAGCGGACAGTGCCGGAGGTGTGAGCGAGCCAGGGTTCCTGATGAGCTTAATATTGGCCGTTATTGGGGCCATCGTGCTGCTGGGCGGCTACAGATTGATCACGCGTCGCAGCCTGAAGACGTAAGCATCAGAATACGGAACGACTTAAGGGGCGCAAGGCCATTGAGGTCCGTGAAATTCCTTAACATGATGACCAAGAAGCGGCTTTGATACCGCATTGATCAGCCGGAGGACTTTTCCCAGCCCTCTCTTTTGGCCGCGCCCCTTTTTGTCAACGCTGCCTCAATCTCAGAGTTGACTTCGCCGCCAATCAATACCGCGGCGCCGCTTAAGTAAAGCCATAGCATCAGAATAATGACAGCACCCAACGAGCCGTATGTTCTGCTATAAGGGTTCTTTGCTGGGAGTACGCTGGATTTTAGCTTGATATGATTGACATGGTTTCGTCATAGTTTGCGTATTCAATTCTTCCGCGAAGCGTTAACCCCCAATACCGACATTTAGAGTTGGCCCCCCGAGTTGACTTAGCTTGAAAGTCCGAGCAAGGACACTCCAGCCACCAAAGA
>Ga0209431_10004826_pt1 | contig 10533 bp, 8 predicted proteins | sample RifCSP13_3_FD_184021 | JGI IMG/M metagenome (GOLD analysis project Ga0209431, IMG submission 184021) | Soil microbial communities from Rifle, Colorado - Rifle CSP2_sed 13_3 (SPAdes) (version 2) | ecosystem: Environmental > Terrestrial > Deep subsurface > Rock core/Sediment | place: Rifle... | reverse complement strand
GCAAAAAGGAAAATAGCGCAGATACCCTGATCATCGTACCCACAAGAGAACTGGCTATTCAAATCGAACAACAGATACAGGGATTCTCCTATTTTATTTCCGCCGGATCGATTGCAGTATATGGCGGTGGTGACGGAATCGATTGGGAACTGCAAAAACACGCCCTGAAAAAAGGTACCGATATCATTATTGCAACTCCGGGTAAATTATTGTCCCATTTGAAAACCGGCGATGTCAATTTTGCAGGTATTAAACATCTGGTGTTAGATGAAGCGGACAGAATGCTCGATATGGGGTTTATCGAGGATATTCAGGCAATCATTTCCTACCTGCCAAAGAAACACCAGACGTTACTTTTTAGTGCCACCATGCCTAAGAGCATTCGCCAACTGGCCAAGAAAGTATTGCACAACCCGGTAGAGATCTCTTTGTCCGTTTCGAAACCGGTTGAAGGGGTGGATCAAAAGGCGTATTTGATCTTTGAAGATCAGAAAGTAAAACTATTGATACATCTTTTGGCGGAGCGAAACAATTATGACAGCATCCTTATTTTTACAGCCACCAAAAGAAAGGTAACCGAAATTGTCACATCGCTTAAAAAAAACGGTTTCCCGTCACAGGGAATTTCTTCCAACCTCGAACAGGATAAACGGGAAGAAGTTTTAAACAAGTTCAGGGCCAAGCGGATACGTATTTTGGTAGCCACCAGCGTAATGAGCCGGGGCATTGATGTTAAGGAAATTAATATGGTGATCAATTACGATCTGCCGCATGATACCGAAGACTATGTTCACCGGGTGGGAAGAACCGCCCGTGTAAACGCGAAGGGTGAGGCGATCACGCTGGTAACGCAGAGGGAAATAATTAAGCTGAAAATGATTGAACAATTGATTGAATCTGTTATTCCCAAAATTCAACCACCCGATGAATTAGGCGCTTTACCCAAATGGGAGGATGGAGAATTTAAATCAAATTCCCGAAAGGAGTTTTACAGAAAAAAAAAGAATTTCAGAAGTAAACCCGGAAAAGATAAATCATGAATGTAGTCGGATCCCTGATTGATCAGGTGGGAGTATCAATCGCAAAAAGACGTTGGGGATTGGTGAAAAATAGTTTTTCAAAATACCTGCCGATCCCTTTTGCCTCAAGTTCTTGTCTGAATTCTGTGAGCAAATAGACAAGTCCGGGCTTTCCTCCATATGATTTCCAATAGGTATTTTTTGCCATATCCATACCGATTACAATGCGATCGGCATAATAGGGCAACAAATTTTCAAGCAGCGTAATGGTCCAGTTATCATCCATTGTCTTCCACCGAAAATGGCTGTCGTACTCTGCATAAACACCGGTTTGCATCAAGTCCTTGTGAAAGGCCATATCTTTTTGTTTGTCAACATGCGATATAACAACGTGATTGAGATCCGCACCAAGCTTTTGAAATAACCCTACCTGCTCCAGTGCCAGTTTACCCCCGTTGGTATGCGTAAGTATCGGTGCCCCGGTTTCAAGATGGGCATTTACAACTGCTTCAAATATTTTGCGCTGGTGACCGGTAATTTCTTCATCACCTGTGGCCAGTTTAATGATGCCGGCTTTATGGCCGGTCCGCTTAACAACCGGGCTATTGTAATCGAATTCATCAACCCCTTCGGTAATATCTTTAATAAATAATTCTGTTATGTCATCAACAGATAAATGATAACGCCAATGATTGGGCGGATAATAGATCTCAAGATGAATTCCTGTTGGGACAATGATGTTGACACCAGTACTCCTAGAGACTTCAGCCTGTTTAAGAATATTCCTTCCACAGGCGGCAGGCATTGTATCAACCAGTGTCCGGCCCCCGAGCTGGTAGAACTCCCTTAGTTCTTCTGAGATCCGGACCGTATCATTAAGAATAAATGCCGGATTGGCCAGTGTTGTAAAACCTTCCTCGATAACTACATGTTCGTGGGAATAAGTCAGTCCCATTTTATCAGGATGTATGTCTCCGAGCACTGTTCTTACGAATGGCATATCAAATACTATAATATGGTTTTTTTCCTGTTGAAATTATTTTTCCATCCCGCCCTGGTCGTATCAGCTTCATAATCCGGTACTTCAAGTATCTGGCCAATACCGGCCAATTCATTCCGCAACATGGCAACATCAATATCTTTGGCATCGCAATCTTTTTCCAGCGACTGAATTGCGGCAAGGCCTGCCGCCTGACCCATGCTCATGGTCTGTGCCATCGAACGGCATGACGCATGTGCATCATGCGTTGCGGAAAAACAACGACCCACCGCCCATGTCATACCGCTGCCTTCCGGAACCAATGTTCCGTAGGGAACTCCATAGATACCGCTTCCCGGAATATATTCCCAGTGGGTTTCGTCTTCTCCGTCCTTGCCTTTACGGTGATCTTCAATCGGGGCACCACAAAGCAAAACCGAAGTATCAGGAATTTCTCCTTTCATGCATTCTTCTTTTGTCAGCCTGTGTTCACCGTACACCCTGCGGGTTTCTCTTATACCTATCTGATGCGACAACCAGATGATCTTTGAATCCTCATAACCAGGCACCTTATCGCGAAAAAATCTTTCGTACTCATACGCTTGTTTCCGTCCTTCAGTTTCTGCTTTTGTCAATTCATTAATTTTCAATGCACTCAGGTCGGAAACCTTTACAGCAACGGTGGAAATGCAGCCTGGCTGGCACATTTCATGGGCTGAACCCTCTTTTCTGGGCAACAAATGCGTTTTATTGTTAAAAGCTTCCTTCATCCTTTCCTTCATCATTTTATTGCCGCCAGCCTTTTCAAACCGCTGAAGATCTACATTACACATCCGGAAGGTAGTTGTCATGCTTTGTGCCGGTTCGTTTTCGCCCGCCATTTCAACCCGGCACCCTGAAAGCGTGCAAAAATCGGCATCACCGCTGGCATCAATCACCCTTCGGGCGCGTACTTTATAAAAACCCGATTTATTCCACAGGATACACGTTATCCGTTCACTTTCTTCCTGAATTACATCTGCCAAAGACGTATGCAGGAAATAATTTATCCCGGCCTCTGTGATTAACCTGTCCCATACCAGTTTCAGGCGCTCGGGGTTGTAATTCACACCGGTCCCGGCACCATACGTATTGGGCCTCAAAAAAATATCATTGGTCTTATCCAGTTCATGTACCACTTTATCGGGTAAACCACCAACAATTTTTCTGGCGCTTGCACCGGGGGTAAAAAATCCATAAAATGTATCCAGCATTTGCGTGGAAGTGCCTCCGGGAAAACCATACCGTTCAACAAGCATTACGGAATAACTGCCACGGCTTTTTGCTGCCAGCGCGGCCATACAACCCGATGAACCTGCACCTGTCACAAGTATATCGGTTTCGGCAAGCAAGGGTATATTTTTATGAATGAAAATATTATTCATGCGAATCTTTTTTCAAACAAATTACATCATTTACCGGGGTGGGGGGTTGCCCACATTTTCAAATAACCTGGTAAGGCGGTGAGCATGCTCATCGTATGCACTTTCGAATAATGATACAGCCCTCTCTTCTCCAACAACGGCGGCGCTGCTTAAAACCCTGGGAGGATGACCGGCCGCAGTCAGTAATCCGGCCAATTCGGCCTTAATGCTATTGATGATCATTGTTCCTCCAACGGTTGATCCCGGCGCTACCGGGGTATCCAAACCCGGAACAAGCACCATGGCATCGCCCACAGGTGCACCGGTATCCAGTATCAGGTCGGAAAAGTCACCGAGTTTTTTTCCATCGCTGCGTTTGCTGGTCGACTTTTCTGAGTGTTTTGTCGAAATAATGGAAACTACTTTGATTTTCTTTTTCTGAAACAGTTCGGCTATTTCAATGGGTACCACATTGCATCCGCTTGACGAAATTATTATTGCAGTATCAGTTTCACTGAGATCAAAATTGCGTAAAATCCTGTCCGCCAGGCCACTCACATTTTCTAGAAACATGGCCTGTCGTTGCCCGTTGGCGCCAACAACCAGGTTGTGAAAAGTAAGCGAGAGTTCAACAATCGGGTTGAATCCAGGAAAAGAACCATAGCGGGGCCACATTTCCTCAACAAGTATCCGGCTGTGACCACTTCCAAAAACATGCACCATTCTCCCGGCCAGTATTGTTCCTGAAAACAATTGTGCGGCTTGTCTGATCTGAGTTTGCTGCGCTTTGACTATTTCAAGAATTTCCGCACATTTTTGTAAATAGGTTTCCGTAATGTTCATGATCCCTTGTGTAATAGTTTAACCCCGTATATTACCGGCTTCTCTTGCAAAACAAGCGGCTCCGACGGCTCCCGACAGGTCGCCATACTGGGCCGTCACAATTTCAGTCTTATTACCACCGGTACGCCATTCATAGTAACCCATAAATTTTTCCAAAGGTTCAAATAAATCTTTCCCGGCTTCGGTAATACCACCTCCCAGAACAATCATCTCCGGTGAAAGGATATTTGTTAAAGTTGCCAGCCCGATGGCTAATTTTTTCACGGATGTAAGCCATACCCCGGCGGCAAAATTGTCACCCTCCCTGAAAGCTTTAAGCAGTTGGTGGGTTGTAGTAAACTTTCCGGAGGATCTTTTTTCAATGCTGCAATTTCCAATGACATCTTCCAGGCTCCCGGGCATTCCTATTATATCAGGCTCTCCTTCACTGTCAATAACCATGTGTCCGATATGCCCCGCTTTGTTAAATGCCCCCTGGTAGGGTTTGCCTTCAATCAGTATTGCACCGCCAACACCGGTACCCAAGGTAAGCATGATCACATTTTTCTTATTTTTTGCCGCACCGAATCTTGCTTCAGCCATCATTGCCGCAATGGCATCATTCAAAACAAAGGTCTTTATTTTCAAAAAATCACTCCAGACAAAATTTTCCAATCCCTTCAGCCTGCCAGGCATATAGGCAATGGCAGAGTTGCCTGAATTGGGCAGGCCCGGTGCGGAAATACCTATTGTTGTACAACTGATTTTTATTTTGTTTTGTATTTCCTGTACGGATGCTGCAACAGCATTCTTCCACAATGTATGATCGCCGTCATTCGTAGGTTGTGAATGTTGGTGCAGGGTATTGCCCAGGTCATCAATGGCTGCGGTTTTAATTCTTGTGCCTCCCAGGTCAATTCCTATTGCTACGTTTGACATATTCCGGTTTTGTTGCATGACTAAAAATAACAGATACGGTTTACCATTGCCCTTCACTTATTGTCCATCCACCATCCACTGCAACTACCTGGCCCGTAGTAAACCTTGACAGATCACTCATAAAATAAACTGCCAGTCCATCCAGGTCCGAAGGTTGACCAATCCTGCCACCATCCAGGGGTTGCTTGGTCCGGATATAGGACAGTATCTTTTCATCCTCAGCTGCCCGCCGGGCCATAGGTGTTTCTACCAAAGCAGGAGCGATAACGTTTACCCGTATATTGTTTTTCGCATAATACGAAGCGATGGACCTGGTAAAACCGATAATTGCAGATTTGGAGGCTGCATAGGCATGCGTGGCAAAGTTTTGCGGTGAAGGCGAATATCCGAGTACCGATCCCATATTCAAAACAGTACCTTCGGTTCCAAGTTTCAGGAATTGTTTAATTGCTCCCTGGTTTGACAACATTAACGAGGTAAGATTTAACTCCAGGGTTTTGTTCCACCCTTCAAGTGTAAGTTCGTGCAGGGGCCCGTCTCCCATTTTTCTTCCGCTGCCGCCGGCCACATGATAAAGGCCATTAAAGCTTCCGAACTTAGCAATACAGACTTCAATAGCATGAATGGCGGTAAAAGGCAGAACTGCATCACCAAGTATAACTTCGGCTTTGCTGCCCAGTATCTTTAGTGCCTGGGCGGCACTTTCTTCATGCCTGCCCACAACAACTACCCCGGCTCCATTTTCAATAAAGGCTTTGGCTGCGGACAGGCCAAGACCGGTTGTTCCGCCAATGATAACAAGGTTCTTATTGATCAGACTATTTCTTTCCATTGAATTCCCTGATGGCCCCCACCATCGCAACAATGTTTTCAACCGGCACATTGGCCTGAATGTTATGAACGGTGGCAAAAACGAATCCGCCACCCCGGGCAAAAATGTCACACAATCGCAATACTTCTTCCCGTACTTTCTCAGGAGTTGAAAAAGGCAATGTTTTTTGTGTGTCGACGCCTCCGCCCCAAAAAACGAGATCGTTTCCGTAGGTCTTTTTTAAATGTACCGGGTCCATCCCTTTGGCATTCACCTGCACCGGATTGATGATATCGAAACCTGCGGCAATAAAACGTGACATGAACGATTCAACGGCACCGCATGAGTGTTTAAATGTTTTCCAAGTGGTATTGGAATGCACCCAGTCATTTATTTTTCGATAATAGGGCAACCAGAGATCATCGAACTGTTCGGGCGCGCAAAAAGTAGAATCCTGTGTTCCAAAATCGGTTCCGCAAATGTAAACCGCATCCACATTATTCCCAATAACCTTGTGCAAGCGACTGAAATTCTCGAGGGCAATTTCCGTCTGACGTTCAAAGATTGCCCGGATGTAATCCGGACGCATAAGAATGCTCATGTACCATTCAGTGATATCGCGAATACCTTTGGGATTTTTTAATTTTATACCCGGTATATGTGCTATATCGCCCAACGCTGTCCCCCCAAGCCCGGCAATTACAGCTTTTCCGCTTTCACGTGCCTTTTGGGTGGTTTCTTTCCAGTAATCCAGGTCACTGGTTGTTACCAGGCCATATTCTTCAAGATTGTCATTGGGATCCAGTTTCTCTTCATCCAAGGGAGACTGGCGGATAATTGCATCAAAGAAGTAACCATTCGCGGGCATGCGGCCTGATGGGGTAGCGGCGGTATCACCTTCGGGGTATATCAATACATCGCCCTTTTCGTCGGTAGTGGTACGAAAATCTTCGGGAACAAGCACTATTTGTCCCCAGGGTGTTCTATATTCCTTCAAAGGCTCATGGTTGTAAAACCCGAAAGAATTCCTGGCACCCCTGGCAGCTATCACATCAATACCAATTATTTCAATCAGATCCTGGTCAACCTCTCCCAACATCTGATATGGATCGGTAACACGAACGGGGTTATTTTCAAGTCCGTAATATTTCCTCAGGTTTTCAATCGACCGGACATGGATCCCGGTCACGGAAGTCGATCCAAAATCAACCACCATCTGATCGGGTTGCCGGTGATTTATTGTCAGATCAAATCTTTCTTTCGGAGTCATATTTTATAAGTCGGTATTAATGCCAAAGTTCCTCAATTTTTTCCAATGATTTTCCTTTTGTCTCAGGAAGATAGCGGTAACTAAATACCAGCTGTAAAATACACATGAATGCCAGAAACAGAAAGGTTGTTGCTCCTCCTGCCGATGCCAGGAAATAGGGAAAGAATAGCACTACCAGGAAATTGAAAGTCCATTGGGTAAATGAGGCAAAAGCAACCGCTGAACCGCGAATACTATTCGGAAAAATCTCCGATACCAGGGTCCAGAAAACAGGGCCGACGCAGGAAGAAAAAAAGGCGATAAACAGCATGATACACGCCAGTGTTATGATACTGTTCATGTTAAAATAAAATGAAACTGACAATACGATCAATGAAACCGCCATTCCTGCCGAGCCAATCAGGTAAAGCCGGCGACGCCCCGCTTTATCGATCAGAAAAATGGCAACAAAGGTGAAAAGCCCGTTAATAATACCAATAAACGAAGTCTGCAGGAGGGCAGATTTAATTTCTATCCCGGCTGCCATAAGAATTTTAGGGGCATAATCTATCACGGTATTGATACCACTTACCTGCACAAAAAAGGCCAGAAAGAAACCTACCAGCAAAACTTTGCGCGAGGAGGGTTGAAACAGCTCACGGATAGAGGATGTTACAGCATGTCCCTTAAATGATTCCGCGATCTCCCTGAATGCTATTTCAGCCGATGCAATTCCCCCGATACGGGTAAGTACCTGTTTTGATTTTTCTTTATACCCTGCCTTATACAACCAGCGGGGACTCTCCGGAATAAAAAACAAACCGGTAAAAAACAGCACCGAAGGTAATATACCCGTGGCAAACATCCAGCGCCAGTTATTGTCCACATCATGAAGCCAGTAATTAATTAAATAAGAAGCCACGATTCCAAAGGTGATCGTGAATTGATAGATTGCCACAAGCATTCCCCTTTTATCCGGTGGTGATACCTCTGATACGTACATGGGAGAAAGGACCGACGCAGAACCTACCGCCAGGCCCCCAAGAATCCGGGCGGCAATAAAAAGGGTTGAACTGGTTGCCAGGGCTGTTGCCCCGCAGGAAACCGCGAAGGATAAAGCAATAAAGATCAGCACTTTCTTCCGTCCGTATTTATCGGTAAAGATGCCTGACCCGAAGGCCCCGATTATCGCTCCAACCAGCAACGAACTGACCCCCCATCCCAGTTGAAGTTCGTTCCAGTTGAAATGAGATTGAATGAACGGAACAGCACCTGATATAATGGCAATGTCGAAACCGAACATAAGTCCACCCATGGTGGCAATCAGACAAATAAAATACAGGTACCGTAGATTCTTATTCATAAGTGATGTTTGAAAATGAAAGTATAGTTACACCGGCATCGCCGGTAATTTCCAACCCTCCCGATACGTATGCCTGATGTATCCGGTGACGCTCTCAAGTGCATTGCTGCTGGCATATTGTGTATTGAAGTTCGGATGTCCGTCGATGACCTTAAATTCATTGGACGTGACAATTCTCAATTCATCCGTTTCCGATATGTTCTCAAATCGCATTTGCAGGGCATCCCACTTCAGTGTTTTATTCAGGCTCTGTAAGCGAATAGCAAGAACTCCCAATAAAACCATTTCATTAAATGGCCCCGAATATGCAAAATTTGAGGTTGGCTGGACCCTGTTTTCCGGCGATTCCTTGCAGGCACGAATCCAATCCTGTTCATGCGGCCCGTCAACATAACCTATTGCACCGGGAATACGCCTTAAATAGGGTGTTACATTGGGGACACGACCGGAAACCAACCTGGCCCTGAATCCTCCGCAATCGCAAATCAGTGTATCTTTTGAACCCACAAATATACATCCTCCCAATCCGTCCGACATCAGGTTTTCCCCGTCGGGTATCAGGTCCGACCGGTTTGGAAGAAGACCGCCGTCATACCAGTAAATACTTACCGGAGGCATGTCTACTTTTTCCATTTTCTCACGGGCTGGAAATGAAAATTCTACCGTTTCTGCCTGGGGTGCTGACTCTGTATTGATTACCGTTGAACTCCCCCGCAGCTTGTCGGGATAGCCTAATTTTAATGCCTGGTAAACCGGGTCCAGCACATGGCAGGCCATATCGCCAAAAGCGCCGGTTCCGAAATCCCACCAACCCCTCCAGTTCCAGGGTGTATATATTGAATGAAAAGGACGGGATGGGGCAGGACCGATAAACAAATCCCAATTCAGCGTGGAGGGTACCGGCATTTCCTCGGCCGGTCGCGATAGTCCCTGCGGCCATATCGGCCGGTCGGTCCAGGCATGAACTTCCCGTACTTCACCTATTTCACCGTTCCATATCCACTCACATACCTGCCGGACTCCGTCGCCCGAGTTACCCTGGTTTCCCATTTGCGTGGCAACCTTGTGCCTGGCGGCGAGCCTGGTTAGCAGCCTCGATTCGTATACCGTATGCGTAAGCGGCTTTTGGCAGTAGACATGTTTGCCCATGGACAGGGCAGTGGCTGCGATAACAGCATGGGTATGGTCGGCAGTGGCTACCATTACCCCGTCTATTGAGTCTTTCATCTCATCAAACATCCTGCGCCAATCCCAGTATTTCTTTGCATTGGGGAATTCCTGAAAACACGGTTCGGCATACTTCCAGTCGACATCACACAAACCCACGATATTCTCAGAAGCCATACCCACGAGGTTAGGATGTCCTTTCCCCCCAACTCCGATACCCACAATGTTGAGTTTATCACTCGGGGCAGTATGCCCCAAACCACTAATAACATGACTGGGCAATATGGAAAGCCCTACCGATGCAAATGCGCTCTTTTTTATAAAATCGCGGCGTGTATTTTTGAAAGTTTTCATGACGTAAGGTTTTATAGTGGATTATAATTCTTTGATTTTCAGGTTACGGTACCATACTTTTGTTCCATGATTTTGCAATGAAATGAATCCCTCATCAAATTTGCCATAGTCAGGATAATCAACCCATTTTCCGCTTTCACGCTTCTTTTTCCAGTCTTCGGAGTATTTTTCATATTGAACTGTAATTTCTCCGTTCAGGACCTGGGTAACATTATTTCCATCCACAACCAGCAGCGCGCTGTTCCATTCTCCTACAGGCTTAAAGGGCCGTGCAACCGGTGGATACATGGCATAATTTGCGCCAAGTATCTGCCAGTCTTCGAGCGTATCCGGCCAATTTTCCTGGTCGATCACCTGAAATTCCGGTCCCGTTTCGTACGGGAATTTGTACGCCGTATCTTCCTCAATCTGATAAATGATCCCGCTG
>Ga0209431_10004810_pt1 | contig 10551 bp, 8 predicted proteins | sample RifCSP13_3_FD_184021 | JGI IMG/M metagenome (GOLD analysis project Ga0209431, IMG submission 184021) | Soil microbial communities from Rifle, Colorado - Rifle CSP2_sed 13_3 (SPAdes) (version 2) | ecosystem: Environmental > Terrestrial > Deep subsurface > Rock core/Sediment | place: Rifle... | reverse complement strand
AAACTCGTGGGCAATACACTCAATTTAGGAAGTTCGCTAACTACAGCAACCGGCGGAAGCGGAGGAGCAACAGGGGGAGCAGGAGGCCTAGCAGGTGGGGCTGGAGGAAATGGAAGAATTGCTACCTACTCTGCCTCTACCCCCTCGGGAACAACCAATCCCGGGGCAAATGTAGCATCAACCACAACGTATAACTATTCGCTTTTTGTTTCAGATGAGGTTCCTACTCCTAATGCAACTGTCTATTCCAAGATCAGATGGCTTGCGGATGTTGAAGGATATGGAATGGTACAGCTTCAAACCCGGTCTGGTAAAAGCAGTAATGCAACCGATGGGTCATGGGAATCTTGGAAACCTGCAGTTGTAGGTACCAATATTCTCTCTCTCGATGATGCAGATACCCATACTGTTTGGACGGGCACAAATCTAACTGTTGCCAATGGGGACACAACTCCAATGCCGAGAAACGTCGACGAATTTGAGGACGAGGACGAAACTAATTATGACAAGATCGTCAAGCTTTCTTCGGTAGGGTCAGCCAATGGGTACGCCGAAACGGCTACGGCATCCGCCAACCTGTCCAACTTTGACTACATTGCAGCCTGGGTGTATGCCACAGCCTCCGGTAACCTTGTAAAACTAGGGTTTGGGGAGTCAGCCGGAACCGAACAGGAAGAAACATTCCATATAGATGCGTCAAATACCTGGCAAAAAATATGGTGGGATATTACTGATATCGACCAGTCTTTGCGAAATGCAGTGACAGTGTTAAGAGTTTCCGTTCTGTCTACAAACAGCACCGTTTACTTTGACAATATCACGGCGGATAGATACTTAACCGACAGTACGGGGTCAACTATTACCTCTACCCCCAATGAATACATACAGTATCGGGCAATACTGACGTCAACCAACTCAGGATACCGACCCAATCTTCATAATGTCCAGATTGAATGGAATAATGGATTTAAGATTCAGCAGACGGATGCAAATACCGTCAGGCTTTATAATTTCTCGGGGTCTACCCAGCAATTAAGGCTTGATGCCGTTGTCTTTGGGGCTGACTTGGCCGAGTGGTACACCGTTGAGGATGCTTCAATTGAACCCGGGGATGTTGTTGCGTTAACTGGTAAACTTGATGAGTTTGGGGTTCCGATCTTAAGGAAAGCCACTTCTGAAAATGATGCTCTGGCCGTCGGAATAATTTCAACTAAAGCTGGACAATCCTTGGGGCTTGAAGCTCCAAATAGACGCCTTCTCGGACTTGCCGGAAGAGTTCCCGTTAAGGTTGACCCCACTTCAGCCGATATTAAGGCCGGAGACTACATTACTCCTTCTGAAACTCCGGGGTTTGCCAAAAAAGCGGGCTTAGGGGACGTAACTATCGGGAAAGCATTTGAGGACTGGAGTGCGGGAATGGGCAAGGAAACTACACTAGTAATGATTGACAATTCTCCGGGTCAGAAGGTTATGTTAACTACAATAGACACCTTCGGGACGGTCAGGAATTCGACGGGTGACGGCTGGGAAATAGTAAGTCAGGCTACAGGAGAAATTGTTACAGAAGCAGGAATCTACGCAGACTTGATTGCGGCAAATGTTAGAGCAGGTGCAATAGAAACAAAAGAGTTTACCACTGAATCGTTTACCGCTGTCCAGGGAACGGTTGAGAGTCTTATTGCCACCAGTTTCAAAACCAATCTTATCTCTCCCCTTCCCGATTCAACGGACGTTGCTATCCAAATCGGCTCGGAGGCTACCCCCTCAGGAAAGTTTGCAATTCAGGATGCGGAAGGAACGGAAGTTGCATCAATTGATTCCCAAGGGAATGCAACCTTTAGCGGCGAGGTCAAGGCTAGAAATATTGATGAGATTCAAGCACTTTTAACACAGGTACAGGCGGACCAGAACGTTCTTTTATCTGCAACCGCTGGGGACTTGACCGCAAGCGATTCGGCAACCATCAGCACTCTTATTTCGGAAAGCCTTTACATTACCTCGCAGGCGGCGGTTAACTCCCTTTCGGTGACTAACAATCTTGCCCTGGGGAATGACCTTATTTTCGGGCCTGACAATACTATTAATACGCTTACCCAACCGCTTAGAATCCAGTCTCTGGCCATGGCCCCGATTGAGCTTATGGCCGGTCTTGTGACAATTGACACCAAAGGAAACGTCACAATTGCCGGGGACCTTTCGGTTGCAGGAAGGATTAACTCATCTGGCCTTACGCTTAAAGACGGTAGCCAGGAAAGCGCCCAGAGGCTTCTGACACTGCAGAATGAACTCGGAAGCGACGTTGCCACTGTTGATGCATCAGGAAGCGCAAACTTTGCATCTATTGCCGCAGGAGAACTGGTAGTTGCCTCACCCGACGCAACGGTTGCAGGACAGCTTATCGACGGGATTATAACCACAAACGCAACCATCGGTTCTGCAACAATTCCTGCGGGAACTTTGGAAATAACAATTAAGAATGCCAAGGTCACGGACTACACCCTGGTCTATGTAACCCCGGCATCGACAACGCAAAATTCCGTTCTCTATGTTAAAAGCAAGCAGTCCGGGCAATTTACAGTCGGATTTGATCAGGAACTGCCGATTGATGTCGCCTTTAACTGGTGGATTATCCAGGTACAGAATTAAAACAACATGTATAGGGAAAAACCATTAATATATCAATCTATATACATTTATATAATAAGTGACATTTTGTTCTTAAAGGGGCTTGACAATCTTTTAATAATAGTAAAGAATTGAGGACATGATTAAAGCACTAGACACGATAGAGAAATACATTTTATTTATTGTTCTTGCACTTTTCCCTGTATTCGTGCTTCCCCAGTTTGCCTCACCTTACGTAGTGCCCAAGGAAATACTTCTGGTTGCAGGGATTTGCCTTCTTGTTGTCTTTTGGCTGATAAGAATGGTAGTCAGAGGTTCTTTTTCCTTTTCCGTCGGGAAGTTTGATCTGGGAGTTCTTTTCGTTGCAATCTCATACCTTCTTTCAACCATCCTTGCTACTCCCAATAAAATGGAGGCTTACCTTTTTCCCGGGGTAACGACTTTTGCCCTATCAGGCGTGGTTTTATACTTTCTTATCAACCAGTTTGACAAAAAAGTCAAAGAGGAAGCAAAAATCTCCCTATTTGCCGGGGCTCTTCTTCTTTCGCTTGGCATTTTTCTGACCACTTTGAGTGCGTTTTCCAAAATCCCGCAGCTTCCTGCATTTATCAAGGATGCCTCTTTCAATCCGATGGGTGGTAATGTTCCCTCGGGCGTTTTTCTTATTGTTTTCCTTGCCTTCTCAATAGGGCTGGCCATTAAGGAAAGTGAATCGGTAAAAAGACTATTTTTCGGGGTTGTGGCCGCAGTAATTCTTTTTGCCTTGGTGATTCTTGTCGGAGGGGCTCTTCCGGGTAAGGCTCAAGCCCCAAGGTTCGTTCCCATGCAGTCTTCCTGGGAAATTACGGTTGAAGCCCTGAAAAAAAGCCCCATACTGGGAGCGGGACCCGCAAATTACTTAACAGCGTTCAACCTTTTCAGGCCAATCACCTATAACCAGTCAGACCTCTGGCAGGTGAGGTTTACAACTGCATCAAACTATTACTTTACATTGCTTACCGAGAACGGATTCCTGGGGCTCTTTGCCCTAGCGGTCCTCTTTATCGCCATCTACAGAGCCTTTGCCAAGGATCCCAAAAGCGATCTTGAGAAATACTCTCTGGTTCTTCTCATCGTTCTTTTCGCCGTTCTGCCTGCAGCCCCGACCTTACTTGTGGTCTTCTTTATTCTCCTTTCCCTCTTTTCCCACTCCGAGGGTAAGGTTCTTAAGCTTAATGTTTCGGCTGCAGAAGGCTCGTCTATCTCCTCAAGGATTCCGGCAATAATAGTTAGCCTGCCGTTTCTGGCTGGAATAGCGGTCGTTGCCTTTTATATGTTCAGGTCGTTTGCCGCAGAAGCAACCTTCAAGGGGGCCCTTGATGCCCTTTCCCGAAATGATGCCAGGCAGACCTATGATCTCATGGCCAAGGCGATAGGCCAAAATCCGCGGGTTGACAGGTATCACGCAAGCCTCGCCCAGGTCAATATGGCAATTGCTTCTTCCCTGGGTTCAAAGGAAGACATAACAGATACCGACAGGCAGACAATCACCCAGCTCGTGCAGCAGGCAATTTCCGAGGGCAAATCCACAGTCACCCTAAATCCGTCAAGATCGGCAAACTGGGAGGTATTGGCTCAAATATATAGAAGCATTATGCCTTTTGCCACAGGAGCGGACCAGTTCACTATTCAGGCCTACACCCAAGCTGTGGCGCTTGATCCCATTAATCCCAACCTTAGGATCGGCTTGGGCGGGGTGTACTACGCTCTGGGAAGGTATGACGAGGCTATTGACTCATTTAAACTGGCTGTATTGGCCAAGGGGGACTTGGCAAACGCCCACTACAACCTGGCTATTGCCTATCGGGAGAAGGGAGACAACGACAAGGCCATCTCCGAAATGAATGTAGTCCTTTCCCTCCTTGATGCGAATTCCGAGGATTATACTCTTGCCAAGAATGTCTTAACTGAACTTGAGAAAAACAGGTCCACAGAAGCCGCGTCAGGAACCGAGCTTCAGGCGCCCCAACCGGTGGAACAGACAAATATCACCCCTCCAATAGAGCTTCCTGAAAACTCAACTCCTCCGGAAACTCCATAAACGCGGGTAGACCATGAAAGGAGTTCCTTACAAGAGAGATTGGCCTCGAAATGGCCCTTGCAATGTATCTCCTTTCAAGGTAGCGTGAAGTTATGCCTGCCGAAGACCTGTCAAACGGGACTACCCTTCACCACGTATATAATAGTGGAGTAGAAAAAAGAGCTATATTCAGCGACGCTTCAGATTACGATGCGTTCAAGGCCTTCCTTGGGGACTATTTAACCCCCCCGGGAGACCCGGAAAGCACAAAAAAAGTATTCACTGTAAACGGCAAGACTTTTAAGGGTACTCCCCATCTTCCCAAGAACTACTACGGCAAAATTGAGCTTGTGGCCTTTAGCCTCATGCCTGACCACTTTCATCTTATTTTGAATCAGAAAGAGCCTAATTCCCTCGAGAGCTTCATAAGGTCGCTTTGTACCCGCTACTCTATGTATTACAATAAAAAACAGAATCGAACTGGATCACTTTTTGCCGGACCTTATAAATCCGTTCAGGTTGACAAGACCCAGCTTCTACCCTTAATTAGCTTCATTCATCACAACAAAAACACCAATTCATCATACCCGGAATACACAGGAAACGGGACAATGCCATGGGTAAGAACGGATATGGTGACACCTTTGGCTGATGGCTTTAATCCCGGTGATAACTTTGGTGAACTGCCTCCTGGAATCACGCTGGAGAATAACGCCAAGCCCCTTGAAAGGATTGCCTCCGCACAAACTGCAATAAGTCAGCCGCAAAGCACCCGTGCCCCCCGCAGAATACCCGAGGTGTCAGTAATGTTTGGAACTTTTGTTCTTCTTGTCGGTTTAGGCCTTAGAAACATTAACGCATCGTCTCCTGGGAGCGTTGCCGATCCCCTCCCCACTCCCTCGAATGTTCTTTCGGAAGCTGTGGGGCCAATAGTGTCTCCTCCCGAAGTTGTGGAGCCAACAGCCCCTCCTCCCGAACCCACAAAGGTTGTTAAAGTCCCGGATGGGGCGCCTAATATAAACATCAGGCAGGAGCCGTCATTGGAATCGGCAATAATCGGCAAGGCTGTAGGCGGGGATGAATTTGAATTCGTTTCTGAAAATTCAGGTTGGTATGAAATAAAACTGGGGGCAAATGAAACGGGATTTGTAATGACTGAATTTACAGTACTGGATAATACTATATATTAATGGGTAAAACACTAACATATTCAGGTTTTCTAATCTCTGCTTTCCTTGTGATTTTTGCTTTCGTGACTGCCAAGACCTATACCCAACTTGCGATTGCAGTTCTTCTTTACCCGTTAATTGCCTTTTTTGCCTTAAAGCTCTTTCCCCGGAAAACCAACGGGGTATCAAACGTAACTACCGCCGTCCAGATATCACCCCGGCCCTACCCCAAAGCAGAAGATACAGATAATCATAGAGTAGAAGTTGCTGATGTTGACAAAAGAACATTTTTAAAACTCATCGGGGCGGCCGGACTTTCCTTCTTTATCTTTTCCCTTTTGGGCAGAAGGGTTGAGACCCTGCTTTTCGGTAAGGCCATGCAGTCTAGGGTCGATGAGCTTGGAGGAGCTCCGTCGACTGAAACTTCACCAACCACAGGTTCGCCTACGGAGGGCTACAGAATTGCTGAGATTGAGGATGGGGTTATCACCTACTACGGGTTCACCAATAAAAGCGGCGGTTGGCTCATCATGAAAGAAGTGACAGACTCAAGCTCGTTCCGCTATGCCAAAGGGGAATCTGATTTTCCGGGAAACTGGGCAAACCGTGAGAACCTGAAGTACGACTACTTCTACAACCTGTTCTAGATAACTTCGCTTTAACCCGCTTTCTCTATCGGCTTTTGTGGTTTAGCTGCAACCTGTCCCCCAAACTCACTCTGAACCTCGCGTGAAACTATTACTCCAAAGGTAAGAATTGTCAGAAAAACCAAGAAAAGCAGGGCCGCCAGTCGTCCATATACGGGTCTTGTTTGTTGGTCAACTGCTTGAGTCGGTGTTGCCATAATCAGCACCCAGTTTTGACTGTTCAAAGTGACCGGAGACCAGGCAATCAAGCGCACCTCCGAAGTTTGGGTTTTGGTGTTTAAGTACGGAGCTTGCAGCTTCCCTTCTTCGTTTGAGCCTAAAGTTTTTTTAAGGGAATCTTCGAGCATTTGACTAACCAATAATGGATTTTGTTCTATAAGCTCAAATAAATTCGAGCCTGCAAGATCAGGGTTAGAATTGCTGTATATGAGAGATCCGTCCTGGTTTATAAGATAGACGTCGGTTGAATCGGAAACTCTCATAAACTCCAAATACTGATTTGTTAACGGAAGCAGCTTAACTGAGGCAGCAATAACTCCGACAAAAACGTCTTCCCGAAATATTGGTGCAGCCACGGGAACGATCATCTGTCCTTTTGTTGCCCCAAGGCGGCTTATTACCGGCTCGCCGACATAATACTGTCCTTCTTTGGCGCTTTCGGCCCAGACAAAGTAATCACGATCTGCAAGTGATGCGCCAACATCCGACGTCCCCAATACGTTCGAGTTGAGCTGTACCACAGCGTCGGTCCCCGCCCAGACAATTCCCCCGACTAGATCGCTGTCGCGCCACTGTTCCACAAATGCGTCCATGTTTTGAGCAACAAAACCACTTTTGTTTTTGACACTCCCCAACCTGGAAAATACAGCAATTGAATCACCGAATGTTTGGAAAAAGGATGTTATATTGCTTGCTTCTGCTCTGGATAAAGTCTGCTGCTGGTCCAAAAGCCTTTCGGCAATCGACAGCCGGGTAACCCGGGCGAAAGCAAAATAGAAAACCACCCCCAAAATCACCACAAGAAAGGACCCAATAACAAGTACACGGGGCGAAAGAAACGTCATAAGAGCGTTATTCAAAGCGTAGGGATAAATAATGCAGTTGTCAATGGCCTTGACGTTTCCAAAATTTCAATGTAAAACTACCTCTGATGCCTGAACTTTCTGTAATTATTCCATCAAGAAACGAAAAATATATCCAGCAGACGATTCGCGATGTAATATCCAAAGCCGAGGGGGATATTGAAATCATTGCTGTTTTGGACGGATATTGGCCTGATCCCCCGCTCATTGGCGACGACCGCTTAAGAATTATCCATCGGGGGGCTCCTTTGGGGATGCGGGCGGCAATAAACAGCGCCGTAGCACTTGCGAAAGGGAAATATTTACTGAAATGTGATGCGCATTGTATGTTTGCGAAGGGGTTTGATAGCATCCTAAAGGCTGACTGCAAGGAGGATTGGGTGGTCATTCCCAGAAGATATGCCCTTGATGCTGAGAAATGGGAAATTCTTGAAAATCCCAAATATCCGGTCGACTATATGTATCTCTCCCCTGATCTTCACGGCGAGGTCTGGAATGAAAAAAATAAAGATCCGAAATTGGCAGAAAAATTGATTGATGAGGTGATGTCTGCGCAGGGTTCCTGCTGGTTCATGCAAAAAGATTATTACTACAAGCTTGAACTTGAAGACGAGGAAAACTATGGAACTTTCGCAAACGAATTCCAGGAAGTCGGCCTTAAATGCTGGCTTTCGGGACGGAGGGTTATGGTCAACAAAAAAACCTGGTACGCACACTTGCATAAAACCGAAGGAAGAGGATATTCCCTTGAGAGAGACCAGACCGAAAAAGGAGCGGAGTATACTAAAAGATGGGTGGCTAATACAGCCTGGCACAAACAGACGCTCCCATTCAACTGGTTAATTGAAAGGTTTTGGCCCGTACCAACATGGGAAACACAACCGTAATCTACTATACAAGCAATAGGGAGAAAGAAGATTTTGAAACAAAAATCAGAGAGAGGTTGTTAAAAGCCGCAGGCCGCACCCCTCTTATTTCCGTTTCCCAAAAACCGATTGATTTCGGGGAAAACATTTGCGTCGGGGATGTTGGTATCTCCGATCATAATATATACCGCCAGATACAATTGGGGTGCCTGAAGGCGACTACAAAATTCGTCTGTACGGCAGAAGCAGACTGTCTATACCCCTCAGCCGGGTATTTCGATTTTGCCCCCCCCGATAAGGAGACCGCCTATCATTACACCAACGTCTGGATACTTTATAAAGGTACCCATATTTTCAAAAAGAAAGCTTACTCCTTATGCGCGCTCTTCGCCAACCGGGAGTACCTCTTGTCCCGCCTGGATAGGGTGCTTCACAAACTCCCCAAATGGAGCCTTAAAAAACCTCACCCCCTGTTCCATAGGTATCAGGGCTGGACTCCCTTCACAAACGAATTGGCAGTGGTTAATATCAAAACCAAGGACGGGATGCGCTGGTTTACGGGCACGGAAGAAAAAGAAGCCAAAAGTCTTCCCTTCTGGGGAAGCGCAAAGCATTTAGAGGGGGAATTATGGCCCAAAAAATAACCAAAAACGATTTAACGGTTGTCTACTATACAAGTAACTGGCTTGATACCCATAATCCCTATTTTCTGGAAAATACCAAAAAACAGCTTCTCAAGGCTATCGGGGACCTTCCCTTGATTAGTGTTTCCCAAAAACCGATCGCTTTGGGGCAAAACATCTGCGTCGGGGAAATAGGCAGGTCCCATTTAAACCTTTACAGGCAGATATTGGAAGGCTGTAAGGCCGCTAAAACCAAGTATGTTGCAACGGCCGAGGACGATGTTTTGTATTCCCCCGAACATTTTCACTATCATCTCCCGGAAAGGGACGTTTTTTCCTACAATATGGCTAAGTGGTCGATCTTTACATGGACCCGCCCTCCCCTTTTCTCCTTCAGAAACAACCGAAAAGTTGTTAACAGCTTAATAGCCAAAAGAGATATGCTGGTTGGGGCTCTTGAAGAAAGATTCAAAAGGGTAGAAAAATTGCTTCAGGAAGGACAAAAAGAGGAGTCCATAATTCATTATTGGGGAGATCCGGGAAGGTACGAAGATAAGTTGGGGGTTTCCCCCAGAGAAACGGAGGAATTCTATACAACCGAGACCAATATAGTGTTTTCCCACCCTGAAGCCTTTGGATATCTTGCCAGGGGTACGCGCAAAAGACTCGGGGACATAAGGGCCTACGAAATCCCATATTGGGGCAGGGCTGAAGATATCCTGAAGCTGTATTTCAAAGAAAAGTGAAAGACCTTTTTACAATTGTTTACTACACAAGTAACCGCGAAAGCCCAGCTTTTGAAGAGAAAATCAGAGAAAAGCTTCTGGGTGTAAGCGGTGACATTCCCATTATCTCCGTCTCCCAAAAACCGATTGATTTCGGGAAAAACATTTGTGTCGGTGACGTCGGAGCCTGCGACGCAAATTTATTCAGGCAAATTCAGATCGGGTGCGAGGCGGCAAAAACACCTTTTGTGATCTCGGCCGAGGCGGATACTTTATACCCACCGGATTATTTTCAGTTTGTGCCCAGAGACGAAAACGAATATTACCGGTTCGACAACTTGTATGTCTTAAGCCAATGGGGAAAGGGCGAATATGCCGGTTTTTATAAAAAGGACACGGCCCCATTTGCCCAGATAGCGGGAAGGGCGCTTTATATCCGAATGATCAAAAAGGCTCTCGAAGGCAACCCTTTATGGAACGATCCAAAGAAGCGAATTCGGATTCCCCTGTTTCTGGACCACCCCTGGAAGATATTCCACAACACCAACCCAATCATAAACCTGAAAACCTTCAGCGGAATGAGGGTTCGCACAAAAACTTCCGGATCCTCCGTTGCAAGTCTTCCCTACTGGGGAAGCGCAAATGATTTAAGAGTGAGGGTTTGGGGATAAAAAGGTTGGTTCCTTGAGTTTGAGGAGGCCGTTTTTGCACTTAATAATCCCCTGGCCGTGATTGTCTATCAGCCTTTGCCGATT
>Ga0209431_10004807_pt1 | contig 10554 bp, 7 predicted proteins | sample RifCSP13_3_FD_184021 | JGI IMG/M metagenome (GOLD analysis project Ga0209431, IMG submission 184021) | Soil microbial communities from Rifle, Colorado - Rifle CSP2_sed 13_3 (SPAdes) (version 2) | ecosystem: Environmental > Terrestrial > Deep subsurface > Rock core/Sediment | place: Rifle... | reverse complement strand
CAAGACTGCCAGCCTACCTACCCCTGACCTGCGCAAACACCTGCTGGCGATCAAAGGCATCGGCGATTACGCCGCCGCCAACCTGCTCATGCTCCTGGGGCATTACGACTTCGTCCCGGTTGATTCCTGGGCGCTCAAGATGGTTTCTCAGGAATGGTATGGGGGGGAGCCCGTGGGTCGGGCGGAAGTCGAAGCCGCCTTCGAGCGTTGGGGCCAGTGGAAAGGCTTGGCTTACTGGCTGTGGGACTGGTCTGAGTAATCTCTGTGAAATACCCTTAAATTGGCGTTCAATGATATTTCTTATTGGCATCAATTATAATGATATCCCAAGTCGCTCATCTCCCCGAAAGCTCCCCGCAATGTGTGGCCTAAGAATATACGATGTCCCCGGCTTTTGTCTTTATCGTCCTGGCTAGTCTTGTGAGCGCCAGCGTGGTTCTAATGGGATAACATAGTTGTGCTCGAATGGTATACCTCTAACTCCCAGGTGGTGGAGAAATGAATAAATCAGAACTCAATGGTTTTAAAACAGACCTGCATGTGTCAAGCACGCCTTTCATCGTAGCATTAGTCTGTATTGGGTTAGGTACGGGTATATTGGGTGGTAGACCGACCACGGTTACCTCCTCATTACCCATTGCCTTCGCATGTTTGATCTTGGCTTTTACAACCTGGTTGCTCAAAGAGCATCATCCTGATTTTTCCTCAAAATTCTTGATCCTTGGTTTGGTGTTTACAATGATGATAGTTATCAACCAATTAGGAGTAGTACCACAGGCGTTTTCTCTATTAATAATTCCTCCACTTCTGTCATTGAGTCTGGTTGGGACGCGATTTGCTTTGAGCACCGGTTTGATCAGCATTCTCGCAATCCTAGCGCTTTGGAAATTTAACCTTGGAGAAGGTGATGCTTCAACACTTTTCCTATCAATTCTTACTTTAACCGGTACTTTTTCGATAGCTGCTCTGATGAAAAGGAATTTTAGCTATCTGGCTCATTGGTCATACGATCAATACCGGGAATCACTGGAATTGCTAGGAGAGGCGCGCGATCAGCGAACGGAGTTATTGCAGACCACCAAAGAACTCGCGCACGCAACTCAACAACTCTCTTTAATGAACGAAAAACTTGCCATTTCCCGTCATATCGCTGAGGAAGCCCAAAAGGCCAAAGCGACTTTTGTCGCAAACGTCAGTCATGAGTTCCGCACCCCCCTGAATATGATCATTGGGCTGATCGACCTGTTGATGGAAAATCCAGAAGTGTATGGAAGACCACTCCCCTCTGCTCTCGTGGAAGATATCGGGATAGTTTCACGCAACTGTGAGCATTTATCATCCATGATAAACGATGTATTGGACCTGAGTCAGGTAGAAGCCGGAAGAATGGCTCTCCAAAAAGAAAGGGTAGATCTTCTTGAAGTCGTTGAGCGGGCTGTTGCCGTGGTCAAACCCCTGCTAGACAAGAAGAACCTTTACATAAATATCAATGTCCAGTCTGAATTGCCGATGGTTTATTGCGATAGAACTCGCATTCGCCAGGTAATCGTAAACCTGTTTGGGAATGCTGCTCGTTTTACCGAAAAGGGTGGGATCACAGTGAATATTTGGAAAGAGGAACAAAGTATAGTTGTTCGAGTTACCGATACTGGACCTGGAATCAGCCCAGAGAATTTAAACAATCTATTCCAACCCTTCTCACAAGTGAATCATGACGCCTCAAATCTACAGTCTAGCAGCGGACTTGGTCTTGCAATCAGCAAACAATTTGTTGAATTGTCGGGTGGCCGAATGTGGGTCGAAAGTACGCTCGGGGTTGGGAGTTCTTTTCATTTTCGCCTGCCAATCGATCTCCCCATAGAGTCATCGGTTTGGAGGAATTTTAAGCTTGTCGAGGATTGGATCTGGTATGAGCGGTTAGAACCGGTGAAACTGCCCCTCGAGCCGCTGAAGAGACATGTTGTGCTCTATGACAGCACAGGCGATTTACATCCTCTGCTCGCAAGATACATGGATGAAATCGAATTCATCAACACGCCCACAATCGACCAGGCAATGAACGAGTGCCGGCATCAGCCAACCCATGCATTGTTACTCAACCTACCAGATCCTCTCGAATTGGTTAAACAGGTCGAGACACTTCTCCCAAATATCCCAGGCGTCCCTGTGGTGGGTTATTCTTTTCCGCCAAAAGACAAAAATGCTCAATTAGCCGGTGCAGCAGGATACATTCTTAAACCAGTCCATCGCACATCGCTTAAGAATTGTTTACAAATACCTGGAAAGCCAGTTAAACGACTCCTTCTGGTAGACGACCATCTCGATGAATTGATTTTGATGAAGCGAATGCTGATGACGGTAGATAGCTCGTTGCAGGTTGAGGTCGCCTCCAGCGGAAGAGAATCACTGGAAAAACTTCGCCAGGGACAATTTGACCTGCTATTATTGGATATTGTGATGCGGGATATGGATGGTTGGGAAGTCTTGAACATCAAGAATCAAGACCCAACTATCAAGGAGATCCCAACGATCATTATCTCTGGTAAAGATCCTTCCGATGTCCCCTTAGCAAGCAGGGTGGTCATCTCCGGATCAGGCGAGGGATTATCCTTGAGCAAAGCGATTCGTTGCTTTCGAGCTCTATCTTTAATTCAGATGCAATCGGATTGAAACCTCTTCTAAAGCCTGGATCAATTGTTGCCGACGCACCGGTTTAGGGAGGAATTTCGTTGCACCGAGCACTAAAGCCAATTCCGTCTCGCGAACGACGGAGCAGACGATAATCGGGATCGAGCGGGTTGTGGGATGTGCATGCAGATGGGATAATAATTCCCAACCATCCACATTGGGCAACATAACATCTAAAATGATGATATCCGGAGAAACCTGCTCAACAATCTGAAATACCTGGCTTCCATCCTCTAGATGGGCGATCTGGTAGGGTGTGCCTTGCACAAACCGTTGGAAGAAGTGCACCAAATCCAGGTTGTCATCCACAACCAAAACAGAAATTTTATCTCCGGGCAGGACCACTTCAAAGGTCAGGCGTTGATTCTCCATCGATTGAGTAAGTGACCCATTGTGAATGGCGAGCAATTCCCTCAGGAATGGATCCTCGTAAGGTTGATCCACAAGCATCGGGCCGCCAGAGATCCTCAATCGAATACGATCTTTCGTCTGGGAGGCACTTACGCTGATCTCTCCTGATTTCATATGCCTCATCAACTCAGAAATCGTATGGACAAAGATCTGCCTCAGGCTGGCCGGTCGCATCCGTACTCTCAATCCTGGTTGCACTCCGGTAACTCTCACCGCAACGCGATGTTGCTCCATCAGGGGGGACATCAATCCGGTGATTGCATCAATTGCAGTCTTGACTAAGGTGAACTCTAAGCCCGGAGACTGTTGGAGTACTCTAATTTCTTCCCTCACTTGTGACAGCCATTCGGGGAAATTTTGCCCCTCTCTATCAGAGAGGTTCTCCCTGAAGTTTAAATCTTCTATCGAAGAAGGAGATGATCTTCGATTCAAGAGTTGTAAAGCAAGGAAACGAATGGCAAGGCTCTGTTCGCGGCGCAAATGACGAGGGCTGATGCTTAATTGTTCTGCAGCCTCCTCTTGAGTCATGCGATGGATGTACCGGAAAAGCAAAATATTATAGAAACGCCAGATGCGAGCAGAATGGGGGATATCTGCTGGCGGGTTTAAATTGCGGATCATCTGGACGATGGCTTCTTGGATGGACATTACATCAGCTTGCGGATCGAGGCCTAATATGGACACCAGTTTCATGAAAGGCTCCTGATGGGAAGGATCGTACAGGTGATTTAGCGCGTCATGCAGATCCGCTTCATGCTCTTCCAGAGTGTTCATTTTGAAGGCCTAAATATGTCCGCCGGTAGTCCTTGAGTTCTCGCCGAAAATTCCTATACTTGATAAGTGATAGCAATAGGTCAAAATGTATTCTATCATAGTCAATAGTCGCCATTCAGCCAGGTGGAGAAAATACTTCTCCGAAAACCGTCCCCAATAATTGAAGGAGAAATTATGATGAAACCACAACACCTGAAAATACAAGCTGCATCTCTCATCATAATGCTGGCATTGCTTATTTCAGCCTGCCAACCCTCGGCTACCACACCTGCTCCAGAGACCCAAGCACCACCGACGCAGCCGGAACCACCAGTCGAAAAAATCAAGCTCAAATTCTGGCGGTACATCGAGGAGAACAAGGAAGAAAAAGAATTAGTTCTCGAATACGCAAAAAAATATACGGAGGTTAACCCAAACGTCGAAGTCGAGGTTTCCTTCATTCCATGGGAACAGTACACAGGCGACAAGTTGATCAGTGGTATCGCTGGCGGGGAAGGGCCGGATGTCTTCTGGCTGGCGCCGCCAGGGATGATCGATTTCGTCGATAATGGCGTTCTGCTACCATTGGAAAATTACCTGTCGGAGGATGTGCGCGCTGATTTCCGCTCGGAGACGTTGAATGCCGTTACCTTCAATGATCACTTATATGCTATCCCGAACGAACAGGAGTTGCTGGCCTTGTTCTATAACAAGAAATTGTTCGAGGAAGAAGGCCTGCAGCCACCCAAGACCTGGGATGAACTGCTCGATATATCCAGGAAATTGACCACTCTGGATCGCTACGGTATGGAAATCGAGACTGCCCCCGACGGGTATTTTATCTTCACCTGGTACCCGTTCCTGTGGGCGGCTGGAGGGAGGACACTCAACGACGATTGGTCCAAATCCGAGATCAACAGCCCTGCGGCGATCCGGGCCTTCGACCTGTGGGCAACGCTGATCGAAGAGAACTTGGCGCCGCCCTCTCACGTCGATCCATCCTGGTATGTAGACAATCTCGCCCAAGGAAAGGTCGCTATGTCTTTAAACGGCTCCTGGGCGGTCAGCATGTTGAAAAGTCAGTACCCTGATTTTGAATACGGCGTAGCTCCTATTCCGGTTCCAGCGGGTGGTCAACAAGCAACAGCTTATGGCGGCTGGACTACGGTCGTGAATTCAAAATCAAAGCACATCGATGATGCAGTGAAATTTGTCATGTGGTTGTATGCGAGCGAGGATCCCACCTTCAGCTACAAATGGAGCTTCGAAGCCAACTTCAAGTGGCCGGTACGGAAATCGGTCATGGAAATGGCCAAGCCTCTGCTCGACCAGTGGCCCTATAGTGTGTTTCGCGATGAAATCGAACCGTACGGGAAACCCGAATGCGCCTTCCCCCCCGAGGTGGGTAACGCCCTGATTGATGCCTTGCAGTCCGTGATGTTCCAGGATGCCTCCGGAGAAGAGGCGGCAGAAAAAGCAGCCAGCCGCATCGACGCCTTCTTAGAAACCTATAAGGGGTCGAAATCGTCAAGCCATTAGACAAACCGATGGGAGCGAGGATGGAGCAATAGGACCATCCTAGCTCCCTTTCTTGTGAGGCTTCAGCTGGAATCTACATCTTGTAAAGATCCAGCTGAAGCCTCGACTCTGGCGTTTACACTGGCCTGGGATTGAGGCCTGAGCCGGAACCAAGTAATGGTGGATGACCTGACAAAAGCCTCACATCCAGCTCCAATATATTTGATAGGACAATACGATGAGAAATGATTTCCCGGGAAGCTCCTTAAGGGATCTGGCCCGGCTGAGAGACTGCCGGCGAAAAAGATGTTCCAGTTACGACCAGACGGGAGCCAATAAAGATTTTGTAGTCATCCCAGCCAGGGAAGATAGAGTCCTATGCGGTATCCATGGTAGCGGGTGCATAAACCATATCTGGATGACTACAGAGTGTAATGAACCCAATTATTTGCGCAGGATCCTGTTGCGCATGTATTGGGACAACGAAACGAGTCCCAGCGTGGAGGTGCCTTTCGGCGATTTCTTCGGCATCGGGCACGGGTTGAGAAAGAATTACTGGTCTCTCCCTCTCAGCATGAGTCCGCAGGACGGGCGCGGGTTCAATTGCTTTTTTCCCATGCCCTTCAATGATGCCGCCAGGATATTGGTGAGCAACGAGATGGAAGACGCCGATCTTGTCTTTTATTATTACATTGACTACGAGGAATACCCCTCCCTTGACCCTGGTTTAGCCCGCTTTCACGCCCAGTGGCGCAGGGAGATCCGCCAGGGCATCGACGAGACGGGGATGACCAACGAAGAATTCGAGTTCGAGGGTATTAACCTGACTGGTGAAGATAATTATGTAATCCTGGAGGCTGAGGGGAGAGGGCAATATGTCGGCTGCAACCTGAACGTACATAACCTGCGGATCACAGATGAGTGGAACTGGTATGGCGAGGGGGACGATATGATTTTCATCGATGGAGAGCCATTCCCTCCATCTTTGCACGGAACTGGCACCGAAGATTATTTCAATATGGCCTACTGCCCGGAACAGGAATATCTCTCTCCTTACCACGGTTTGATCTATCCGGGAGGCCCAAACTGGTCTGGTAAGATCACATTGTACCGCTTTCACATCGAAGATCCAGTCGTTTTTCAGAAATCGATCCGGGTGACCATCGAGCATGGTCATGCCAACCGCAGATCGGACGATTATTCAAGCACAGCTTACTGGTATCAAGCAGAACCGCACAAAGCCTTGCCCCCGATCTTGCCGGTCAAGGACAGGTTGCCGTTACCTGACTAAACTCGAACAGATATGGAGCTGCAGATCCACAACTGGAAATGGAAGCCAAAGCCGGATTACGGGCGGTTGGTCAGGACACTGAGACGGCAGGGGGATTCAGATCATGTCCCTTTCCTCGAATTGTTCGCCGATCCAGAGGTTTTCGCCGGGGCTCTGGGAGCTTCGCTCATCCCAGATGACGTACAGATCTATGACCGGGATGCCCTGCGTGCCGCGCTCGACCAGAGAATCGCCTTCTGGTATCAGCTCGGCTACGACGCATTTTGGGTAGGCCCGCTGCTCGATTTCCCGGAGCTGCTCCGGTTAGAAGCGCAAGATACCGCCATCCTGTCACGCGGAAAGCGAGTCTGGGTCGACGAAAAGGGTGGAGCGATCACCAACTGGCAGGGATTCGAACAATATCCCTGGCCGCGCGCCAGCGACGCCGACTATTTTCCTCTGGAATACGCAGCCAGGCATCTCCCCGAAGGTATGGCTATCATCGGCCAGGTTGGTAATGGTGTTCTCGAGACAGTGATGTGGTTGATGGGGTACAAGTCATTTGCGGTTGCGCTTTACGACCAGCCAGATCTCGTTGAAGCGATGTTCCGCAAGGTTGAGGAGATTTTTCTGCCCATCGCTCAGACCGTCACCCAGATGGAGCGCGTCGTCGCCATCTGGTTGGCCGATGACATGGGATACAAATCAGGTCCGTTGATCTCACCCGGGCACCTCCGCAAGTATGTCTTCCCCATCCAAAAGAAGATCGCCGTCATCGCCCACGAACACGGCATGCCATTTCTCTTGCACTCCTGCGGCAATCTCGAAGCGGTGATGGAGGATCTGATAGAAGATATCCAAATAGATAGCAAACATTCCTTCGAGGACGTGATCCAGCCGGTGGAGGTCTTCTTCGCCCGCTATGGGCAGCGCATCTCGATCATAGGCGGGGTGGATATGGACTTGCTGGCGCGCGGCAGCGAGGGGCAGGTCAGAAAGCGGACCCGCCAGATCTTGCATTGCTGCGGCTATAGTGGCTGTTATCTGCTAGGCAGCGGCAATACACCCGCCAACTACGTCCCCTTGACGAACTACTTTGCTATGTTAGACGAAGGCCAGAGATTTAATGCCGGTCTTTCTAGTTAATCTAAAATGTCCTTCATCAATATAATTCTTGATTTATGAATGCACTAAGATCTTCATTTCTCCTCCAAACTCGCCTCGGCAACCTGAAAGGTAACCTTTCCGCTTTCTTACGCAAGAGGAACCAGACCATCCTGGCTTATACATTACTGGCCCCGGATCTGATCGGTATTATGATCTTTGTCGTCCTGCCGATCTTCATGGCGCTCTTCATGAGCCTCACGGACTGGAGCGGACTAAAGGAATCCACCTTCATTGGTCTGACGAATTATAAAACGATGTTCAAGGACGAGCTCTGGCGGAAGTCGATCGTCACCACCTTCATCTACGTGACTGTCATGATTCCAGCCACGACGATCGCTGCTTTAGGATTGGCGCTCTTCGTCACATCAAAACATTTCAAATTCAGAGATTTCTTTCGGATGACGTTTTTCTCTCCTTATATGCTCCCATTAATTGTGGTTTCGGTTACCTGGAAATTCATTTACGACCCACTAGGGGGCTTCCTGAACTTTGTGTTGCGCACCTTCAATTTCCCGAAACTGGCCTGGCTTGGCTCTGTGGATACCGCCCTGCTATGCATCATGATCGTGAGCCTGTGGTGGATCGCGGGATACTACATGATTATTTTCGTCGCCGGACTGAACGACATCCCAAGAGAGTTTCTCGACGCCGCAGCTATCGATGGCGCTTCGAAAACCCAGACTTTCTTTCATATCACCATCCCCCTGCTAAAGCCTACTTTGACCTTTGTCCTGGTGATATTGACCATCGATTCTTTCCAGCTATTCGATATGGTTTACGTAATGACCCGGGGTGGACCTGCCAGGTCTACCCACGTAAACGTCCTTTATATCTATGAGAAAGCGTTTATTCACCATGATATGGGTTATGCCTCTGCGATTGCTTTTTTCCTTTGTGTCATCATTTTTCTGGTCTCAATCTTTCTATTGAAAATCTTAAGAACAGGCAGGATTGATTAGGCACCAACTCAATTTGATGGATCGATATGAGAGTCTTTAATAAGCACAAACATGAAAAAAACAATCATCGCAATATTTAACATTTTAGTGTCGTTGATACTCTCATTCTTCTTCCTTTTTCCATTAATTTGGCTTGTTTCAAGCGCGTTCAAGAAACGGGAAGACATTTTCAACTATCCCCCCGAGATCATTCCTGCGAATCCCACTTATCGGAATTTCATCGATATCTTCCAGCAAGCGCCTTTCTTTCAGTATATGCTCAATTCGTTATTTGTGGCGATCTCCATTACGATCCTGGCCTTATTCTTCCACTCCATCGCCGCTTACGCTCTCGCCAGGTTAAAGTTTCCAGGCCGGGACGTCATCTTTGTGGCGCTGATCGCCACCATGATGATCCCGTTCAGCGTCCGCATGGTGCCATTGTTCATCATCACGAAGAGACTAGGATGGATCGACACCTTTGCAGGGTTAATCATCCCCTCGATCTTCAGCGCCTTCGGGATCTTTTTCTTGAGACAGTTCTACTTAACCATCCCAGTAGAACTCGAAGAAGCGGCGATTATTGACGGTTGTTCCCGCTTCGGGGTCTGGTACCACATCTTTCTACCCTTATCCAAATCGATCATGATCATCCTGGGGGTGCTCTTCTTCATCGCCAACTACAATGACTTCATCTGGCCTCTGATTATCACCAATAGCGACAATATGCGGGTGATCCAGGTCGGTCTGGTTTACTTTACCTCGGCGCGCGGGTCGCACTGGAACCTGATCTTGGCCGGCGCGGCCATCGCTGCGTTGCCAACGATCTTGATCTTCATCTTCATGCAGCAATATCTGGTGGAGGGGATCAAGATGTCGGGGATCAAAGGATGACAATGAACAAATTTGATGCGAATCTCCTCGACGCGCTCCCATATACCGCTGGGATACCCACGCGCCAGATATCCGCTGAAAACCCAACCGGAGAAAAAGGCGGAGGGTGTAAGTGGGATCCAGACCCCGGTGATCCGTATCTCTACCATTCCAGGCCGGCAATCGACCTGGGGCGCGGGTGGAAGGTACGGCCGTTCATCCCCCTCCGCGCCGGGGAAACGGCCACCTTGGCGGAGATCGACGGACCAGGTTGTATTAACCAGATCTTCTTGACTAGCGATCACCCGCGCTACCGCGACCTCGTCTTGCGCATCTACTGGGACTTTGAAGTCTACCCATCGGTAGAAGCGCCGCTGGGTGATTTCTTCGCCGTGGGCCATGACGGCGCGCCACACCTGGTCAGTTCACTACCCATCACAGTCGGCCCTAAGTTGGGATGCAATTGTTACTGGCAGATGCCTTTCCAGCGCTACGCCCGCATCACATTAGAGAACGAAGGCCCCCGGGATGCAGAAGTGGTTGCCTACCGAATCCTCTATAAATTGAATAAGATCCCTGAAGGGGCGGCCTATTTCCACGCCCGGTGGCGTCGTAGTCTGACCCGCCGAGAGTGTCCCGAACATGTTATCCTCGACGACGTGCAGGGAAAGGGCGTTTACGTCGGGACTTATCTGGCCTGGGTGGCGCTTTCCCGAGGTTGGTGGGGGGAGGGTGAAGTCAAGTTCTACATCGATGGGGATGGCGAGTTCCCCACCATCGTGGACAACGGCACGGAGGATTACTTCGGTGGCGCCTGGTGTTTTGAGGGTCAGGATGGCTTAGAACAAACCTTTCATTCCCCATTCCTGGGCATGCCGCTGGCCGATTATGGATGCAAACAAGGACCCCGACGTTACAGCCTCTATCGCTGGCATC
>Ga0209431_10004805_pt1 | contig 10557 bp, 6 predicted proteins | sample RifCSP13_3_FD_184021 | JGI IMG/M metagenome (GOLD analysis project Ga0209431, IMG submission 184021) | Soil microbial communities from Rifle, Colorado - Rifle CSP2_sed 13_3 (SPAdes) (version 2) | ecosystem: Environmental > Terrestrial > Deep subsurface > Rock core/Sediment | place: Rifle... | reverse complement strand
TAAATTGTCCCTAAGGTCGTTACTGGTCCCGGTTTTAACCGCCACCTCGGGATGATCTTTAATGTTTAAGTATGAGGTAATTCCGAATTCGCCAGCCCGGGCCAGATTATCCTTAAGAATATCGATAAGCATATAGGCAATCCTTTTATCCACGACCTCCGGGAGTTTTTCTTCACCCGAAGTTTTTAGAAGCCTGCCGTGATAGTCCTTTACCTGTAGAATGGGGGTAATTTCGGGTCTTGTGCCGTAACTGGCAACGGTTGCATAGACCCGGGCAAGCTCAATTAGCTTCACTTCTCCTCCTCCAAGGGTAAGAGACAAACCAAAACGGGAAGGGTCATCCCAAGTTGTAATCCCCATTTTTTGTCCCTGCTCAATCATTTTACCTACCCCGTAGGAGGCCAGTACTTTTACCGCCGGGATATTTCTTGACTCCGCAAGAGCAATCCTCAACGGGACCTTACCCTTAAACTGCCCGTCGTAGTTTTTGGGCGTATAAAGAGGTTGCCCCGGAACCGCAAAGGAAACTGGGCTATCATCAAGAATGCTTGCGGGGTTAAATCCATTGGACAGCGCATAAGCATAGTTAACCACCTTAATGGAGGATCCGGGCTGTCTTTCTCTTAGGGTTACATTTACATTTCCGTCATTGGCGATGTCAAAATAATCTTTGGACCCAACCATTGCCAAAACCTCGCCGTTTTTGGGATTTAGTACAATTGCCGCTCCATTACCGACATGTAGGTTTTTAATCCTTTCTACCTCGTCTGCAACCACCTTTTCGGCCATAAGCTGGACGGGCAGGTCAAGGGACGTTGTGACTTCAAGCCCTCCTTTTTCTACCATTTCCTCCCCAAATTCATCCACCAAAAGACCCCGAACATACATCACAAAATGCGGTGCTTTAATATCGGTTTTGTCGGTTCTGAAGCTTAATCTTTGGTTTTGGGCTTCCTCCTCCTGTTTGGGAGTAATGTAGTGGTTAATCCGCATTAAGCGCAAAACTTCTTTTTGTCTTTCAAACGCCAGGTCGGGATTTTCTCCAAAAGGGGAAAAACGGGTTGGGCTTTGGGAAAGCCCCGCCAAGAAAGCAGCCTCGGCCAGGTTAATTTCCCCAACTCCCTTCCCGAAGTATATTTGGGAAGCCTCCTCAATTCCGTATGCCGTTCCCCCGTAGGAAACTTCATTTAAGTACATTTCCAATATTTCATCCTTGGAAAAGGTCAGCTCCACCCTGATGGAAAGAATTACCTCCTTAATCTTCCTTGTTAGAGTTTTTTCCGGGGTTAGAAGGGCGTTTTTGACCAGCTGCTGGGTAATGGTTGAGCCACCCTGGAGTTTTCCGCTTCTTAAATTTTCAAAAAAGGCTCTGGAAATGCCCCTTAAGGAAAAACCTACATGATCGTAAAATTCTGCGTCCTCGGCGGCAAGAGTTGCCAGCCTTACATGGGGAGGGATCTCATCAAGGGCAACAACGGTTCTATTTTTGTCTTTGTAGATTTTGTAAAGTAGGTTTCCGTTTCGGTCATAGATTTTGGTGGAAACTTCAATTTGCCGCAGGGTTAGGTCCCTGGGGGAGGGAAGACCCCTTAAAATGGAAAAATAAAAAGAAAGAAAAGTTAGGGTTAAAAGCAAAGGAACGATTAAAAATCTGAATTTGGGACGCTTGATACGAATCTTTTTTGCCTTTTTGACCCTTTTTTTGAGCCCGGAGATTATCTTGAGTTTAAAAAGGGAGATTTTCAGCCACTCGAGTTTTAGGAAGCTCCGGACTGCCCGGGCAATGAAAAGGAGAATAAAAACAATCAACAGGAAGGCGCGGGAAAGTAAGTACAAGATCGGCTTTCCAATAAAAACCAATATATCCCCTATAGTTTTAGCCATAGCCACTGGGATTTTACCACTTACCTCAGAGGATATCTAATAGTTGCCGACTGGGAGGCAATGGGACAGTTCATGCAATAAATCCCTCCGGTAGGATCTTTATATATGGGGTGGTTTTGAGTTTCGATGTTTTCAGGAAGAGTATCCCGCCCCGCAATTTGTCCGTTGGTTTTATCAATTTGAATGTCCTGATTGGTAACAGTTGAGGTTGCAGGAACCGTTCCTGTAAGGAAGTATTCAAATCTAGTTGGGCAGCCCGGATTTCCCGGATCACCCGATGGGGGAAGTCCGCCAACATCCGAACAGATGGAAGCCCCAGTTACCCCGTCGGGTTGTCTTGGCCAGGAATGACCCTCCTCATCAGGGTCATAGGCCCCTTTTTCGGCTCTATCCAGGGCCGCCTTCATTACCTTATTCCAGATGGGGGATGCGCCCGATACCCCGGAAACAGCTCCGCTCATTGGGGTATTGTCATTGTTTCCGACCCAGGCAACAACCACAGCCTGCTCGGTATAGCCAATTGTCCAGTTGTCACGCCTGTCGTTGGTTGTTCCCGTTTTAACTGAAGTCTCGGGGTGTCCCGAAACGTTAAGGAATGATGTTGGGCCAAATGCCTGGGTTCTGGCATTATTATCATGCAGTATGTGAGAAACCAAGAATGTTACTCCGGGGTCAAGAATTCTTTCTCCTGAAAGCTCCTGATTTTTAATATCGTATTCATCCAGCAGCTCCTCCTTCCAGTTTGTAACTTTGATGATTGAGGTTAGAGGCTGTTTAACTCCCTGATTGGCAAAGACCCCGAATGCAACCGCCATATCGTAAGGCCTAACCTCTCCGCCTCCCAAGGTAAGGGATAATCCGTAATTTTTAGGGTCGGTAAGGGTGGTAAGACCCATGTTTTTGCCAAACTCGACAAAATTTTCAACTCCATTTAAGGCCAATACTTTTACTGCCGGAATGTTGTATGAGTTTCCCAAAGCAAAGCGCGCCTGAACCAGTCCATGGAAAGTTCCATCGTAGTTAACCGGACAGTAAAGCTCCTGACCCGGGACCGAAAAACAGCTGGGTATATCGGCGAGCGTTGTTGCGGCGGTAATTTTTTCATCTCTTAAGGCTAGGGCATAGTTGAGGGGTTTGATTGAACTTCCAGGCTGCCTTGAGGCCAAAACAACATTAACTTTTCCATCCTCATCCTCGGCAAAGTAATCCTTTGAACCAACCATAGCTAAAATTTCTCCGGTTTTTGGCCTGGTGACAATTACCGCTCCATTTCCGACATGCTGTCTTTTAAGTTTTCCAACTTCGGTGGCAACGGCGTCCTGGGCAAGGTCCTGAAGTTCAAGATCAAGAGTTGTTGTTACCCGCAGCCCCCCCTGTTCAACCATCTTTTCTCCGTACTTTTCTGCCAGCTGCTCTTTAATCCAAAGGGCAAAATGAGGGGCTTTGGGGGGTTTGACCTCTGTATATTTAAGCTCTTCCTCACTGGCTTTATCTGCCTCCTCCTGGGTCAAAAGCTTGTTATCCACCATCTGTTTTAGAACTTCTTCCTGACGGGCTTTGGCAAGCTCGGGATGGGCCCCGAAAGGAGAGTAGGTAGAAGGCCGCTGGGGAAGTCCGGCGATAAGAGCCGCTTCTGCCAGAGTTAAATCTTTTGTGGCTTTGCCGAAATAGGTTTCACTTGCAGCTTCAATCCCGTATGCGGTTCCTCCATAGGGGATTTGGTTTAAATACATTTCCAAAATTTGGTCTTTGGTATAAATTCCCTCAATAATAATAGTCAGAAGAAATTCTCTGACTTTTCTTCGTATGGTTCTTTCGGGAGTCAAAAGGGAGTTTTTAACAAGCTGCTGGCTAATGGTTGAGCCCCCTTGCAGTTTTTGTCTGAAGGCGGTTTTGTAGGCTGCCCGTAAAATTCCAGAGAAGGAGAATCCTCTGTGCTTGTAGAAATCTTTATCCTCAATTGCGATTGTTGCTTTTTTGACATGATCAGGCACTTCGGACAGTTTTATTGGAGTACTTCTTCTGTCGGAATAGATTTCATAAATCAAGTTTCCGTTTCTGTCCAAAAGTTTGGTTGAAACGGGTATGGTTCCGCTTGAAAGCTTGGTAGGAAGGGGAATTCCCCAGAAAAGATAAAAAGAAACGATAGTTAAGGTTCCGAAAAAGAAAATTTTTTTTCTTCCTCTAGAAGTTCTTAAGTTTTCTTTGAAACTAAAAATGATCTTTCTAAAGAAATTTTTCATCCCAGGATTATATTATAAACGAAAGCTCTTGCTTTTTTGGAGTGTACCGATATAATCGGGGCACGATTTAATTATGATAGGGAACGAAAGAGACACTGGGCGGTATACAGAGGCCATTACACAACTTGAAATTGCAGACCAAATTGGCCATTGGGCCTCCAGGGCAACAGAGGTAGCTGCGATTGCTGCAGCGATAACCGCAGGTTATGGGGATAAGAAAGCTTCTGATCAAAAGGCGGTTGAGGCGATGAGGACTTATCTTAATAGACTTCCTATTACGGGAAGGGTAGTTGTAGGCGAAGGTGAGAAAGATGAGGCCCCGATGCTTTTTATAGGCGAGATAGTTGGTAGTGACAATCTTCCCAATCGTGTTTTTCAACTGCCTTTATCTTTCCCTGACTACCCTAGATTACGTCTTGATATTGCTGTTGATCCGCTTGAGGGAACCAACGCTACTGCCGATCTTAAAGAAAGGGCATCTTCAGTACTGGTAATGACTGAGTTTGGGGGGATATTTCCGCTAGATCACACTATTCAGTATATGGACAAACTGATGGTCGGTCCCGAAGCAAAGGGAAAGGTGAATATAGATGCTCCAGTGGAGGAAAATGTTGCGGCAATTGCAAAATCGCTTGACCGAAAAATATCTGACGTTGCCATAGTAGTTCTTAAGCGGGATCGAAACGCTGAGTTGATTAAACGGATTAGGTCGTTTGGTGCAAGAGTGATGGCGGTTGAGTATGGCGACCTTATGCCTGGGGTTTTGACTGCAGCTCGCGGATCAAATATAGATGCAGTCATGGGTATAGGAGGAGCGCCTGAGGGAGTGCTTAGTGCAGCAGCCTTAAAAGTTCTGGGTGGTGAGGTTCAAGCAAGGGCTTGGGCAGAAAAGGGTGAAAAAATGCAAAGACTTCTGGATGCGGGTGTCGATTTTGAGAAAGTTTATACCCATGAGGATCTGGTTCCTGGGAAGATGATTGTATTTAGTGCGACAGCGGTTACAAACAACGAGCGAGTATTGGAAGGTGTAAGGTTTTTCGGTGGGGGGGCAAGAACGAATACCCTTCTAATTGCTTCGGTTAACGGAACCGTTCACATCAGCCTTATAGATCCAACTTTGGGAGTAGATAACATAGCGGGTTTCCCGTACAGATTAAGTTAAATTTATCTTCCCCAGCGCGCTTCGCTATTGAGTCTTGCCCAGTGCAGAAACGCTTCTTGAGCGTTTGCCGCATTTTCGATTTTACCAACCCAAGCCTTTAGTGCAGAGTCTTGGAGTGCACGGCCGAAAGAAAAGCTAAGTTCCCATGGTACATTACCCTTGTAAAGGCGATTCATCTCCCCAAGTCTTCTATTTGCCTCCTCTGATGTTTGTCCTCCAGAAAGAAACACTATTCCGGGAACATCGGATGGTACGGTTGCCATAAGAACTCTGATAGTGGCTCTGGCAATTTCTTCGTCACTCACTTTTTCAGGTGATGTTTTGCCTGGGGTTACCATGCTTGGCTTTAGAAGCATTCCAGAAAGGTCAACCCCACCCCTTTGTAATTCTTTAAATACTTCTCCGAGAACTACAAGAGAAATCTTTTGGCAGGTTTCAATTGAGTGATCTCCATCGATTAGCACTTCTGGTTCTACCACCGGGACAAGCCCAGCAGCCTGCGATATCAGGGCATACTCGGTCTGGAATCTGGCGTTTTTCCTGATAAGCTCCTCTGTCGGAGTATTTTGTGTGATTTTGAAGACCGATCTGGCTTTTGCGAAAACCAGCCCTGCCTCTTTATAACTTCTAGATCTCGCTTCCATGGTGCCTAGGCCTTTTGTAGTTTGCTCCCCATCAGTTCCAAAATCTTCTAAACCTTCATCGGTTTTTATTCCCGGATGAACTCCTTTAGTGGTGAGTAGTTCAACAAATGGAGTGCCATCATCGGCTCTTTGCTTAGTCGTTTCGTCAAAAAGGATAACTCCGCTAATATAATTTTCCATTCCACTGGCGGTTAAAAGAAGTTGCCTGTAAAACCTTCGGTTCTCTTCAGTTGATTCAACAGCAATAGTATCAAATCTCTTTTTGATAGTTCCGCCGCTTTCGTCTGCCGCTAATATTCCCTTGCCTGGAGCTACAAGTTGTCTTGCTATTCTAGGAAGTTCAACACTCATGCCGCGAGTCTATAATAGTAAATATTTTTTTGCAAGTACTAATGTGTGCCCACTTTGATACAATAATTTGTATGGAGGAGTTGGATAAAAAACCTTGGTGGGGATATGTCGAGGAGGACTTGCAGGAGCTTCTTAAGGAATCATTTCTTCTTATAGAGATTTTAAAGGGAATGGGGGCGGATTTGCCCGGTGGGAAAAAAGAGTTCCACGATTATTCTTTTGTAGTTTTTCCTGCAGCCAAAGCATATGAAGGGTTTTTGAAAAAGCTTTTTTGGGACCTTAAGTTTATTACTGAAGATGACTATTCCGGTAAGCGCTTCAGGATAGGCAAGGCCTTAAATCCAACCCTTCCTAAGGAAATTAGAAACGAACATTGGGTCTATAAAAAAGTTACCGATTATTGCCAGGGGAGGGAATTGGCAGATAAACTTTGGGATACCTGGAGGGTTTCAAGAAATCTTGTTTTCCACTGGTTTCCCAACGAAAAGAATGCCATAACGCTTGGCGAGGCGGAAGAAAGGGTAAATTTAGTAATTGAGGCAATTGATCAGGCTTTTAAAGAGTGTAGAATTAAATAATGCCGGGAAAAACAGTTCTTATTAAGCACTCAACCATTCTTGCAGTATACCTTCTAATAGTATGGGGATTTTACCGGTTTTTGTTTCAGCTTCCCGAGGAAATTGAGGAACTATTTATAAAGCCGGTCATTTGGCTTGTCCCGGTTATTATTCTTCTTAATAAAGAAAAATTAGGGTTATCCTCCCTTGGATTTACGCTCAAAAATCTTTTTCCCTCAATTTACCTTTCCTTAGGGCTAGGGGCAGTATTTGTTGCCGAGGCATTGGTTATTAATTATGTTAAGTATGGAGGCATTAACTTCGGGGCAAACATCGGAAACCTTCCCTTTGCTACCTCTTTGGGGTTATCCTTTGCAACAGCATTCTCCGAAGAAACCGCATTTAGAGGGTACCTTTTTAACAGAGTTTGGTATGTACTAAAAAGTGAATGGACGGCAAATATATTAACAAGTGTTGTCTGGGCTCTGATTCATGTTCCGGTGACATTTTTTGTCTGGAAGCTTGATGCATCCGCCGCCATTTTGTATCTCATTTTAACTACAATTTTTGGAATGGGTTCGGCATTCGTATTTGCCAGAACCAGAAATATCTTTTCCTCAATCTTTCTTCATGTCCTCTGGGAATGGCCAATAATACTTTTTAGGTGATAACCTTCAGGGGGTAAGCTTGACTTAATTTGAGTAAGTTTGTAGTATAATCCTTACCTGCTAATGAGGAAATATTTGTTCGGAAGTTTCGTTTTTCTTCTTGCTTTTGCGATTCTCTCAATTTCGGTTTTTAGAAGCGCATCCCCCCGCTATGCATTTATTGGCCCCTTGTCGGTTTCTGCTGCAAATGAGGAAGGCTCGGGGGTTGAAATTGACTACCTCTTGCCCTATCCGGGTAGAATCCTGCCGGACAGCCCATTATGGCCTCTTAAGGCGGTAAGAGACAAACTTTGGCACTTTTTTACGTTTGACACCCAAAAGGAAGCAGAACTTTCCGTTCTTTGTTCGGACAAGCGCCTGGGTATGAGCAAGATTCTTTTTGAGAGGGGAAAGCCCGAACTTGCCTACTCGACCCTAACCAAAGGAGAAAAGTATCTTGAGATGGCCCTGGAGCATGAACGGAAAGCAAGGGAAAAGGGAGGGGATACAGTTGAGCTATTACAAAAGATCGCAAATGCATCTCTAAGACACAGGCAAGTGATTGACGAGATATTAAATCTCGCTCCCGAGGATGCAAAGCCGGCAATTATCAATATCCAGAATTATTCGAAACAGATTTATAAAGAGGTTTCCGATGTCTTAAGTTCCAAGGGAATAACTCCTCCAAAAGACCCGTTTGATGGGGAATAAACAGGTTATCCGTATCAAAAAGTTGTCTAAGAAAAATTTTTACTATTTTTTATCTCCGCAGAAACTTCAGGAATTAGTAAAGTACTAGCTTCAACAGATGCCTGGGCTGATATCCTCTGACATAAAACTTTCTAGTTGACGAATTTTGCGGGTATGAGAATATATTTTCACTCGTGAAATATGCAGCTTGCTATTAAGAAACAAAAACATTCATTTGCCAAAATCGGAAAAAGAAAAATCGTCTATAAAAACGGCGAGACTAAGCTTTCTTTGGGACACCTCACCGCTCCTTCCTATGAGGAGATTATTGCAAAGATCAAAAAAAGGATCGGAGAGAGGCCTTCTTTAGTATCTGATCTTCCCAAAGGCGACTGGACAGAGCAAGCACTCAAAGTCTTAAAAGAAAGATATCTGGTAAAGGATGAAAACCTTAATCCGATTGAGACTTCGGAGGATATGGTTTGGAGAGTTGCTTGGGAGGTTGCCTCCGCCGAAGCATCCTGGGGAGCAAAAAGAAAGGATGTTGAGAAAAGAGCCAAAGAATTTTACAAATTTATGGCTTCCAGAGAGTTTCTGCCAAATTCTCCGACTTTGATGAATGCCGGAACCGGCAATGGTTTGCAGTATTCCGCTTGTTTTGTTCTTCCGGTTGAGGATTCAATGGAGGGAATATTTGATGCCCTAAAGTACCAAGCGATAATCCACAAAACCGGGGGAGGGACGGGCTTTGCTTTCTCAAGACTAAGGCCGTCAGGGTCGATTGTCAAAACCTCTTCGGGAACCGCCTCGGGCCCAGTTTCCTTTATGAGAATTTTTGATGCTGCCACAAATGAAGTTAAGCAGGGGGGCAAAAGAAGGGGAGCCAATATGGGCATTTTAAGAGTCGACCATCCCGATATTTTGGAATTTATTCACTGCAAGGAGGAAGGCGGCATCACAAACTTTAATATCTCAGTTGCAGTAACGGATGCTTATTACAAAAATGAGGATTATGAACTCATAAGTCCCAAGACCAAGGAGGTTGTCGGAACTCTGTCCGCAAGGCAGGTATTTGACGAAATAACCCAAGGGGCCTGGAAAACCGGTGACCCGGGACTTATCTTCATCGACAGAATGAATCGCGGTTCCGCCAACCCCATTCCTGCTCTTGGGCCGATTGAGTCAACCAATCCCTGCGGAGAGCAGCCACTTTATCCTTTTGACGCATGCAACCTGGGAAGCATATTCCTGGGATATTTTGTAAAAGGGAAAAAGATTGATTGGGATAGGCTTTCGGAAGTTACAAGACTTGCAACCAGATTTTTGGATAACGTAATTGAAGTAAATCCTTATCCGCTTGATGCAATAAGAAAAACTGTTTTTAATTCCAGAAGAATAGGTCTTGGAGTAGGGGGCTGGGCCGATATGCTTATTAAGCTTGGAATTGCCTATGATAGCGAGGAAGCCATGGAGCTGGGCGAGAAAGTTATGAAATTTATCAGCGACGAAGCACTAAAAGAAGATGAGCTCTTGGCAAAAGAAAGGGGGGCATTTCCTCTCTGGCCCCTTTCTATTTACAGAGACGGAAAACCCAGAAGAAATTCAACCATTACAACAATTGCTCCAACCGGGACAATCTCGATAATTGCCGGAGCATCAAGCGGGATTGAACCTCTTTTTGCAATTGCCTTCAGGCACATTGTTAAGGATAAACACCTGGATAGAAATATGGCATTTGTAGACCCCAAATTTGAAAGAATTGCAAAAAAGAGAGGTTTTTGGAGCGAAGAATTAATGGAAAAAGTCTCTCAAAAGGGCGTGGTAAGAGAAATCGAGGAAGTTCCCCAGGATGTCAAAGACATTTTCGGCACGGCCCACGAAATTGACCCCGAATGGCACATCAGAGTCCAGGCAATTTTCCAAAAGTATACGGAGAATGCGGTGAGTAAAACCATTAACCTAAGACACGACGCCACGGTTGATGATATTAAAAAGGCTTATCTCATGGCTTGGGAAACAGACTGTAAAGGAATTACCGTTTTTAGAGACGGCTCCAAGGATGCACAGGTGCTAAACCTTGGGACTAAAGATAAGGAAAGCAAAGTTATAGAGGAACCCAAGCCACTGGTTTTGGAAAGGCCATTAAAAGTAGAGGGAGCAACATACAGAATTCCGACGCCTCTTGGTAATGCCTTTATTACGGTTAACCACGATACTGAAGGAAATCCATTTGAGGTATTCATTACCATAGGGAAGGCGGGAAGCGAGGTTGCGGCAATGGCAGAGGCATTAGGAAGAATGATTTCAACAACATTAAGATTCGGGAATCACAAAGCTCCCAAAGAAAGAGCCAGGGAAATTATGGAGCAATTAAAACGA
>Ga0209431_10004803_pt1 | contig 10562 bp, 11 predicted proteins | sample RifCSP13_3_FD_184021 | JGI IMG/M metagenome (GOLD analysis project Ga0209431, IMG submission 184021) | Soil microbial communities from Rifle, Colorado - Rifle CSP2_sed 13_3 (SPAdes) (version 2) | ecosystem: Environmental > Terrestrial > Deep subsurface > Rock core/Sediment | place: Rifle... | reverse complement strand
CGGAGAAAGCATACTGGGCTTGAGACCCGATCAGAGGGCCACAAAAGGGCTGTTTCTGGGCTTCCAGTATCCCGTAGAAGTTCCCGGTGTAGGATTGGCAAGTTTCCTAAGAAACCTAGTTAACATGAAGAGAAAGCAAGAAGGCAAAGGAAGCATGCTGGTTTCTGATTTCCAGCAGATGTTCAACAATCAGATAAAGTCACTCGATGTCGATGAGTCTTTCACATTAAGGCAGCTCAATGCTGGCTTCTCTGGCGGAGAGAAGAAGAGGGCAGAAGTTCTGCAGATGGCTATCCTGAAACCTTCGATAGCGATTTTAGACGAACCAGACTCTGGATTAGACATTGACGCTTTGAAGTCTGTTGCAAAGGCGATAAGAGTGCAAGTTGGGCCGGAACTCGGAGTTTTAGTGATAACTCATTATCAAAGGATACTTTCACACCTCGAACCTCAATACGTGCACATTATGGTAGATGGTAGGGTCGTAAAGTCTGGCGGAGACGAACTTTCAAGGCTCGTTGAAGAAAAGGGCTACGACTGGGTAAAGAAGGAACTGCTATAACTTTATTCATGCGTCTTGTTTGATGGCTTATGCACATGGGTTCAGTTTCGCACGATATGCAGCTTGACATTAGTAAGATGAGAAGCGACTTTCCCATACTTTCGAAGAAGATTAACGGCAAGCCCCTAGTCTACTTCGATAATGCTGCAACGACCCAGAGGCCAGTCCAAGTTATCCAAGCGATCGACAGGTTCTACAGGGAAACTAACTCCAACGTACATAGGGGAGTGCATGAATTAAGCGAGCGGGCCACGGAGCAGTTCGAGGCTGCAAGAGAGAAGGTTGCAAAGTTCATCAACGCAAAAAGTCCAAATGAAATAATCTTCGTGAGAGGCACGACTGAAGCCATAAACTTGGTTGCATATTCTTACGGGAAGAAGCTCAGCAGAGGGAACAGAGTTCTGCTCAGCCTTATGGAGCACCATTCCAACATAGTTCCTTGGCAGTTCTTGCGAGAAAAGGGCGTCGAGCTTGATTACGTTGGAGTAAACGATGACGGAACCCTGAAACTTGAGGATTACTATAGGCTAATGACCAAGCAGACGAAGATTGTCAGCATAGCGCATGTTTCCAATGTTCTTGGCACGATAAACCCTGTTGAAGAGATTGCAAAGATAGCCCATGAAAAGGGCTCTCTGATACTTGTAGACGGAGCTCAATCAATCCCACATGTTTCAATAGATGTTCAAGAGATGGACTGCGACTTTTTCGCCTTCTCTGGGCACAAGATGTTAGGGCCTACAGGAATCGGAGTACTATACGCTAAAGAAAGCGTGCTAGAGCAGATGGATCCCTTCATGGGCGGCGGCAGCATAATCAAGGAAGTTCAACTGAACGAGTCAAAGTGGAACGATCTTCCTTACAAGTTCGAGGCTGGCACTCCGAACATTGCGGGCGCAATAGGTCTTGGCGTTGCGATAGACTATCTCAATGTCATAGGGATGGAGAACATCAGAAGAGTGGGCAAGGGCCTTACCGAATACGCATTAGAAACGCTGCCAGAGGTTGGGGATATTGAGATCTACGGCCCGAAGAATTCTGAAGACAGAGTAGAGGTATTCTCGTTCAATCTAGCCAAGGTTCATGCGCACGACGTAGCCTCTATTGTGAACGATTATGGAGTGGCAATAAGATCAGGGCACCATTGCGCTCAGCCACTGATGAGGAGATTAGGTGTTCCAGCAACCAGCAGGGCAAGCCTTTATGCTTACAACACCAAAGAGGAGATCGACCTTTTCATACAATCTCTGAAGAAGGCCAAGGAGGTGTTCAATTGATGGGTATGGATATGTACGCCGAGAATATCCTCGACCATTATAAGAACCCAAGGAACTTCGGTAAGCTTAACAATCCTACAGGAACTTACAAAGATTCAAACCCTCTGTGCGGGGACGAGGTCGAGATTCAACTGCAGTTATCCGGTGATAAAATCGATGATGTAGCCTTTACAGGAAGGGGATGCGCAATAAGCCAAGCCTCGACATCCATGCTCACAGAGCAGATAAAGGGTAAAGAAATCGGCCACGTGAAGAAGTTTACTCAGCAGGACATAGTTTCCATGCTCGGAATTTCAATTGGGCCAACACGAATGAAGTGTGCCCTCCTAGGCTTAAGAACTCTACAGAAAGGACTATGGGGTATGAGCGCTCCGAGCGACCTTACAAACCTGCAGTAAAACTGCTTACTCCTTAAATAGAATGGAGTTCACTATTACAATTACATTGGTCAGCGAATTTATTTTGGTTGGTCTTCTGGCAGCTTTTTCGGTCGCGGCTGTCGTACCTACGATAATAATACCCGTACTATTTGCTCCGAAGAGGCCAAATCCAATCAAATCGCAGACATTTGAGTCTGGACAAATTCCAAAAGGTGAGTCACGAGTACATTTGATGATGCAATATTACGCATATCTGATAATGTTCGTTGTCTTTGACGTTGTGATAATGTTCATGCTTGCGTGGAGCACCGCATTTGCAAGGCTCGGCCCCTCAAGCGCTCTCGTAGTATTACCATTTTTGGTAGCAATATTCATACCTATGTGGTACGCACTAAAATTGGCTGGGAGGAGAGAAATATGGTGACATCAGGCTCTGCAGCTTCCGTACTAGTTGGCAAGGTCAGCGATGTTATTGGAAGTATAGTGGAGCAGGCAGTAAAAGAGCCTGTAAGGTATATTGTGAATTGGGGAAGGCTCTATGCATTATGGCCTGTTCACATTGAAACCGCGTGTTGCAGCATAGAATTTGGAGCGGCCTCAGGCCCCCGCTACGACCTCGAGCGTTTTGGCGTTCTGGAGGCATTCGGCTCTTTGAGACAGTGCGACCTTCTTGTCGTGCAGGGAACCATAACAAGGAAGATGGTTCCAAGGTTGAAGTGGATTTACGAGCAGATGCCTGAGCCGAAATGGGTGATGGCGATGGGCGCATGTGCAATTTCTGGAGGTTTGTATATTGACTCTTACAATGTCGTGCCAGGGATAGACAAGTTCATACCCGTTGATGTATATGTGCCGGGATGCCCGCCTCGACCGGAGACCCTTATTCAAGGATTCATAGAGCTCCAGAACAAGATCAGAAAAACAAAGGTCAGGTAAATTATGTCGCAAAGCATTGAGAAGGAAGAGTTACTGCTAAGTAGTATTAAGGACAAGTTCGGCGACAAGGTCAGCGAGCTTTACGTAAACCCGAAGAGGATCAAGATACTCGTTGATAGGGAAAACATCCTCAATGTTGCTACCTTTGTAAGAGATTTGGGATTTAATCAGGTAATTTCTGCTGGAGGGACTGACTTTCCAAAAGAGGATTCTTTCGTCGTCGACTACCATCTGATAAGCGTAGATCATGAAGATCTGAAGAGGATAATCTTCAACCTTTCAACAAAGTTTCCCAAAAATGAGCCCAAAACACCAACTTTGATGGAAGTATGGCCGAGTGCGGAATACCATGAGCAAGAGACGTTTGAGATGCTAGGGATAATCTTTGAAGGACATCCGAGAATGGAAAGGTTGCTGCTACCAGAAGACTGGAACGACATCCCCCCTCTACGCAAAGAGTTCAAGCTCCCAAGCAGGTTGGTAGAGCATGGAAGTAGTTGATCAAGAGGGAAGGACGCTAACCTTCAGCATCGGTCCTCAGCATCCTGGATCGGGACACTTTAGGCTCATCGTCAAAGTTGATGGAGACTTTATCGTCGATGTAAAGCCAGATCCTGGATATGTTCACAGGGGGGCAGAAAAGATGTGCGAGGAACGGACATACATACAGAATATTCCTCACCTTGAGAGGCCAGTAATCTTCGATTCTTCTGGGATATTGTTTCCATATGTGCTTGCAGTCGAAGAGCTGCTTGGTGTTCAAGCCCCTCCAAGAGCCCAGTACATACGGATTATCATGGCAGAGCTGAACAGGATAATCTCACACTTATATTGGCTAGCGATATATGGAATCTTCCTCGGACACTCTACGATGTTCATGTGGCCCATGGGTGACAGAGAGCTCTTTATCGATCTTGCTGAAGCAATAGGAGGCACAAGGGTTACTTTCTCTTATTTCGTGCCCGGAGGAGTAAGAAACGATCTTCCGCCAGAGTTCAAGGAAAGGGCATTGAAGACGTGTGCCTACTTTGAGAAGAGGCTCAAAGAATATGATAGGATTTTCTTTAGCAACCCGATGTTCCTCAAGAGGACTCAAGACATAGGCGTTCTCAAGAGGGAAGATGCCATAAGGCTGGGCGTAACAGGGCCGAACCTCAGAGCATCAGGAATTTCATCGGACACAAGAAAAGACGAGCCATATTCTTCGTATCAAACAATAAAGTGGGACATCCCAGTAAGGAAGGAAGGCGACTGCTACGCTAGAGCCATGGTGAGGTTTCAGGAACTCTTTGATAGCATGAGCATCATAAGGCAGGCTTTGGATCTGATACCCGAAGGTTCGGTAAAGATCGCTATGAGAGGGCAAATAAAAGGGAAAGTTGGTGAATCTTTTGCAAGGACGGAAGCTGCAAGGGGCACGATGTTCTACCACATAATCAGCGACGGAGCGACGCATCCATACAGAGTCAAGATCAGTGTACCATCATTCAGAAGCCTCTGCGCGATGCCCTTCCTGCTAAAAGGAAATCACCTTGCGGACATGCCGGCTATTTACTGGGGTCTGGACTATTGGCCTGTGGAGGCGGACAAGTAGATGGACACTTTTGAAGAATTCCTGAAGCGCGTAATCACGATAGCATTCTGGCTATTGCTGCTTGGTCCTGTAATAGTTCTGCCCATAATACTTCTAGTTCTGCCCCAGTTCGGCGTGCCGGTAGAAGTTGCTAATAGGTTCCTTATAGCCCTGATAAACCCTCTTGAGATGCTGCAGTTCATAGATAGCCTTGGCATCGGCCCAAGTTCTTTGTTCTTCAAGATAGCAGCATTTCCGGGTTTTACCTTTGCAGCACTTTTTGCTACTCTCATGATTCTTTACGAAAGAAAGCTTCTAGCGAAGATGCAGAACAGGGTAGGTCCTCTCTACGCAGGAAGATTCGAGGGAATCCTCCAGCCAATTGCAGAGCTCTTCAAGCTAATATTCAAGGAGCTTCTAACACCAGAGAAGGCTGACAAGCCCTTCTTTTGGGCAGTACCTTTCTTAGCAATAGCAGTTGGTGGGGCTTTTCTCGCGCTTATTCCGCTCTCCCCAGAAATTTACATAGCGAAGTCTGAAATTGGGCTGGTGATAATTTTTGCAATCCTGAGCTTCACGCCTCTCATCGTTCTTACTGCAGGATGGGCAAGCGCGAACAAGTTCTCGTTCATAGGAGGCTTGAGGGCCCTGCACCAGCTCGTTTCCTACGAAATTCCCCTGATACTTTCTACAATAGGAGTAGTAATGCTCTCAGGTTCTTTAGACCTGATGAAGATAGTTCAGGCTCAGGCGAGCATGTGGTTCATCCTGCCTCAATTTATCGGAGCATGTGTGTTCTTCGTGACAATGATTGCGGAGCTCGAAAGGATTCCCTTCGACCTTCCTGAAGCGGATTCGGAGCTGGTTGCAGGCTGGTACACAGAGTATTCGGGTATGCACTTCGGAGCTCTCCAGCTTGCAAACTACATCAAACTGTACGGCTTCTCAGCGCTGTTCACGATTCTGTTCCTAGGAGGCTGGAACGGCCCTGCAACTCTTCCTCCGGTCGCATGGCTTTTCATCAAAATGTTCGTCGTAATTTCGTTCATTCTAGTGCTCAGGGGGACGAACACAAGAATCAGAATCGACCAGCTGATCAAACTAGGATGGGTATATTTAGTTCCCTTGGCCTTTGCAAACCTTTTCATAGCCCTTGCCGTGGCTTCTTTGGGGATCGCTTAGTATGAGTTTCTTTGTAGGCTTCTTTTCTGCGCTCTGGGCTGGAGTTAAGCAGATTTTCAAGCATAGGTACACTTTGAGGTACCCAGAGCAAAAGCTAGACATGCTCATGGTCAATAATCAGAAATCTGGTGGCTACGAATTCGATGCCAAGAAGCAAGTAGGTACTGCAGGGTTCAAAGGGAGGCATATTCTGTATATGGACAAGTGCACTGGCTGTTCTCTATGTGCAATAGCGTGTGAAGGTATTGCGGATTGTATCGACATGGTCAAAGTAGACAAGACCTTTGTTCAGAATAAGAAATCACAGTTCCCACAGATAGATTATGGTCGTTGTGTGTTCTGCGGCTTCTGCGTCGATGCATGCCCCTTCGATTGCTTATTCATGACACCCTTCTACGAGCTTGCTACTACAGACAAGAGATCGTTCGTCTATACCCCAGAAATGCTTAGCCAATATCCACAATTAAAGGGAGAATACAAGTTCATGCCTGACGAGAAGAGCGGAGCGCACCATGGTTGATTACTTCTTCCTCGTCCTCTCGGTAATGACAGTTGGAGCTTCAATCATCGCTCTGGAGTCAAGGGAACTGGTCTACGGTGCAATATCATTGGCAGTTTCCCTGCTCGGCATTGCTGGGTTCTTCATCTTACTCGATGCACCTTTCCTTGCGATGCTGCAGATTCTTGTTTTCGTCGGCGCAGTTTCCGTTTTGATAATATTTGTCGTCATGCTGGTAAGGAGGGAAAAGTGGGTTTCTGTACCGTCTGGCTATGGAAGGGTTGCTGGCCTTTTAGTTTCCATTCTGCTGATTGCTGGCGTTGGCTACCTAGCAATGAATTCAGGTATTGCTACAATGCTTCCTAGTTCAAACTCTGTTCCCTCTTATGTGGACATAGGCATAAAATTGCTTTCTGATTACTGGCTCCCTTTGCAAATTCTTGGCTTGGTGCTTGCATCAGCAGTAATAGGAGCTTTGACCCTTGCAAAGTTAGAGGGGGCAGAGCAGTAATGGAGCCACTCTTCAACTATTTCTTCGTCTCTCTTCTGCTCTTCGCGATAGGCGTCTATGGATTAATATCCAAAAGAAATGTATTAAGACTGCTCTTCGCAGTCGAAATCATAATTAACGCAGCAACATTGAACTTCGTAGCCTTCTCACGCTACCTCCCTGCACCCTCTGCATCTGGACAGGTTTTCGTTGTGTTTGCGATAGCACTAGCAGCAGCTGAAGCTGCTGCAGGCTTGGCCATAATTCTTGTGGCATTCAGGCTCAACAAAGATGTTGACATAAGAGAACTAAGAAGACTAAGGGGTTAACAGTAAAATTGGCAGTCATTTTAGGACAATCCCTATTCATACCGATAGTACTTGCTCCCATAGCCTATCTGATAGGCAGGAGAGCAGGGACAAAAGCTGGCTGGTTCGCCTTCGCAGTTTTAGGCTATTCCACTGTGGCATTATTGTTCGCGGCGATGCAGGGTTCAGATTATGTTGAAACTTATCCTTGGCAGCCGATAGGAGAATTTGGATTAAAGCTCGATGGCTTGAGCCTGCCCTTCGCCGCTATCATCTACATTCTGTCAACAACTCTTGCAGTCTACTCAATACCGTACATGAAGCGTAAGATCGAGGAAGACTTCCATAATCACGCTGGGGAGAACGAGCAGGCAATCAAGAGCAAGACAGGCTTGTACTACTCGTTATACATGCTGTACGCTGCAGGCATGTTGGGGACGGTACTTGCAACAAACCTGATACAGTTTTACATATTCTTTGAACTGATGTTAATACCTTCATTTTTCCTGATTGCAGAGTTCGGCTACGGAGACCGCTACAGAATCTCGATGATGTACTTCCTGTGGACCCATGTAGGAGCAGTCGTACTTTTGGGTGCAATTTTGGCAATAGGGTTCCTAACGGGAAGTTTCGATTTTGCAAAGATAGCGACCTCAGCACTCCCCGAAGGGATAAGGACATGGATTGCAGTTGCCGTAAGCCTTGGCTTATTCGTAAAACTTGCCGCAGCTGGACTGCATGTCTGGCTTCCTTACGCTCATGCTGAGGCTCCAACGCCGATTAGCGCGCTGTTATCTCCAGCTATGATAGGAATAGGAGGATACGCCTTCATTAGAATTCTTGTCTTTCTGGTTCCTTCAGCATATCCGACGATCGCGTTCTGGGTGAGCGTTTGGGGCTTGATCACAATGGCATATGGAGGGATGATGGCGTTTGCACAGGACGACATCAAGAGGGTCTTCGCATATTCAAGCGTCAGTCAGATGGGCTACATCATCTTCGGTATGGCTTCCGCATACTACATTGGAGTCGTTGGTTCTGTATTTCAGTATGTCAGTCATGGTACTGGCAAGGCCCTGCTCTTCATGGCAGCAGGAGCAATAATAATGCAGACTGGAGGGTTGAGGAGCATAAGCAAGCTCGGAGGTTTAGCAAGCAAACTTCCAATCACGGCAACGTGTGCGATGATAGGCTTCTTGGTGATAATAGGAGTTCCTCCGACGAACGGGTTCCAATCTGAGTGGATGCTATTCTTCGGCTCTTTTGCGGGGGCATTGCACTCTGGTGCTCAGGACAGGTTGATAATTACCGGGTTAGCGTTGGCAACTACTCCTCTTACTGCAGGCTACGCATTGTGGACTATGAGGAGGGTATTTTTTGGAAAGTTGCCTCCAAACCTTGCAAATGTCAAAGACCCTTCAGCTACAATAACCATACCATTGCTATTCCTTGCCGCTCTTAGCATAATCTTGGGAATCTACCCAGACCTAGTCGTCCAGAGGTTGATACCTCTTCTCAGCGGAGTGATGAAGTAAGATGGCAGAACTCGCTTTCCCATTTGCACCTTGGCTTGTATGGGCTATACCGATGTTTGGAGCGCTGCTCATTCCTCTGTACGCAAAGCTTGGCGACAAGTCCCGCGATTACATCGCAGTGATTTTCCCTCTCCTGTCAGCGATTTCAGCAGCTATGATGCTTCCCTTAGCTCTTAATGGGCAAATCTTCCACCAGCAGATTCCCTGGATAACCTCTCTGAACATCAAGGCTGGAGTCCTTGCAGACCCTCTGGGCGTCTTGATGGCGAACATTGTAGCCTGGATTTCGTTTCTCATCATGGTTTACAGTATAGGCTACATGCACGGAGATACCAATCTTACAAGATATTGGTTCTTCATGAACCTCTTCATAGGCAGCATGCAATTAATCGTATTATCGGACAATTTTCTGCAGCTGTTCTTCGGCTGGGAAGGAGTCGGATTATGCTCCTATGCATTGATAGGGTTCTGGAATAAGGATAAGGAGAAGGACTATGTTGGAACCGTTGGCCATACGGCATGGGGATTTGCTCAAGCTTATTCGCCTAGCCATGCGGGCATGAAAGCCTTCATTACCACAAGGGTAGGAGATGTTGCATTTTTGATAGGAATTTTGACGCTATTCTTCTATTCGGGAACGTTCGGCTATACGGAGCTTGCCGCTGAACACCAGTGGGCTGTTGAGCTTGCAAGGTCCGGCCTTCTAATTCCTGTAGCAGTTCTGATATTTGGAGGGGCAATAGGCAAATCCGCTCAATTCCCATTACACGAGTGGTTGCCCGATGCGATGGCAGGCCCTACATCAGTTTCGGCTTTGATACATGCAGCTACGATGGTCAAGGCAGGAGTATTTCTCGTTGCAAGAATCGGCCCTCTATTCTATGCAGCAGTCCAATCAGCTCAATTGGTTGAACCTTTCTTCCAGACAGTTGCTTGGATAGGCGCGATTACCGCATTCTTGGCCGCGAGTCAAGCGTTGGTTGCAAGGGAAGTGAAGAAGGTTCTGGCATATTCTACGGTTTCGCAGATAGGCTACATGATGCTAGGATTGGGAGTTGCAGGATTATCCAGCGAGTTTGTCGGAGGTTTCGTTGCTGGCTTCTTTCACCTTACTAGCCATGCAATATTCAAGGCTGCGCTTTTCATGGGTGCAGGAGTGCTAATTCACGCCACGGAAACTAAGTACATGGACGAAATGGGAGGACTCAAGGGCGGCATGAAGAAAACTTACTTTGCAATGCTGGTAGCTACGGGTTCGTTGGCAGGGGTTCCTTTCCTTAGCGGTTTCTGGAGCAAAGACGCGATTCTGGCATCCGTGCTAGATGTTGAGGGTACTATGGCCTACGGCCTGTTTGGCTTGGCTACTATAACAGCGATAATGACTGCCTTCTACTCGTTCAGGATGATTGGCATGATATTCTTCGGCAAGAAGAGCCATCACCTTCAGGAGATGGAGCACCACGGGCATGATGTACACGAAGCTCCGACAGTTATGTGGCTGCCAATTGCAATTCTTGCTGTTGCAACCTTGACTATTGGAGTAACGGGGCCCTTCTTCGAGGGCTTCCTTGAAACTGCATTTGCAAAGAACCTTGAAGAGCTCTATGGGATGCAAATCGTTGAGCACGGCTTTGCGCTGAACCCTGTTGCAGTTTCAGCATCCGTTTTGGCTTTGGTTATTGGAGGGTTCTTTGGCTACAATTACTACATAGCGAGGAAGTCAGACCCGTTCAGGATGGTGCAGTCGAACGCCTTTCTAGGTGCTATGCACAAATTCCTTGAGAATAGATGGTATATTGACGCATTGTACTATAAGGTCT
>Ga0209431_10004801_pt1 | contig 10564 bp, 8 predicted proteins | sample RifCSP13_3_FD_184021 | JGI IMG/M metagenome (GOLD analysis project Ga0209431, IMG submission 184021) | Soil microbial communities from Rifle, Colorado - Rifle CSP2_sed 13_3 (SPAdes) (version 2) | ecosystem: Environmental > Terrestrial > Deep subsurface > Rock core/Sediment | place: Rifle... | reverse complement strand
TGAATTAAGGATGATAACTGCTTGTCTAGTTTTTCAGAACGAAGCGACATTTCGGGACACTTAAAATCTTTTCTTATTAAACCAGCTGAATGGATTCCACCATGATGCTTCAGATATAGAAGGGTTTATGGTAATACTAAAAAATAATGAATGAAGTAAAAACAATGGATACAAAAATATTTTTCATATACTTCATTATATAACAATCAAAGCAGGCAAACTCTGCGATAAAAGTATTGACCTGACGCCACATATCTAATAGAGTTACTATATGAGATATATTTTTGCCATTATAGGCAGTGTGGTTGTAGCTGTGAGTTTAGTCGCTCTTGGATTTAACATTAGACAAGTGGATAAAGAAAGAGCTACTTTAACGACTAACTTAGAACAGCGAGCTTCTTTACTCGCAGACAGTCTAAAAGAATCTGTTGAACCTTATTATGCTAATTCTTCACAATCTTCATTCCAAACTTCTCTTCAAAAAGTTGTTGATAAATTTGCAAATCGTGAACGCTTGGCCGGAATTGCTCTCTATGACAACAAGGGTGCTCTCATTGCCACTTCTTCCGGATTACCAAAAACAATAATTGAGAATACAAAAATCGTTACTGATGCTATGGATAGTAATACATCAAGCAATGTTTTTTTTGATGCTGATAGTGAGAATCGTTATGTGCATGTTGATCCCTTACATAACGACGAAAGTATTGTGGGGGCACTCATGGTTGTGCAAAATGCAGGATATATAAACACTAGCATAAGAGAAATTTGGGAAGGTAACTTATTAAGATTATTAATCCAGATAATAATATTTTCGATCACTATTTTTATAATTTTGAGATTTTTTATTTTTCGTCAAGTCATTCGCTTTGTAGAATCGGTGAAAAAAATTAGAATGGGCGAGGGTAAGGAAAGTTTTAAAGATGAAGGAAGATATTCTTTTTTTACCCCCCTTGCAAAAGAAATTACTCATATCACAAAAAGTTTATCTCAAGCGCGTTTATCGGCTCGAGAAGAAGCCCGAATGCGATTAGAGAAGCTTGATAGCCCATGGACGGCTGAACGACTATCTGAATTTATAAAATCAACCCTGAAAGACCGTCCTATTTTTGTTGTATCTAATCGCGAACCCTATGAACATTATACTGACTCAAAAGGTAAAATAACTTACCGAGTACCGGCCGGCGGGGCTATTACTGCCTTGGAACCAGTAATGGAGGCATGCGGTGGCACCTGGATAGCCTGGGGTAGTGGCAATGCTGATAAGTCGATGGTGGATAAAGAAAATAAAATAAAAGTTCCCCCGTACGAGCCAAAATACACCTTGAAAAGAGTGTGGCTCTCAGCTACGGAGGTTGATGGCTACTACAAAGGATTTTCCAGCGAAGCCCTTTGGCCGCTTTGCCATATGGCGCATACTCGTCCACTTTTTAGAAAAGAAGACTGGCATGAGTATAAAAAAGTCAACGGGATATTCGCCAAAAGCCTTTTGGCGGAAATTAAAGATATCCAAAATCCCTTCATCTTGATTCAAGATTATCATTTGGCTTTATTACCACAGATGATAAAAGAGAGCCGACCAGACGCGCAAATCGGATTGTTTTGGCATATACCTTGGCCCTCTCCGGAAGCTTTCAGTATTTGTCCTTGGCGTAAAAATATTCTACAAGGAATGCTTGGCGCTGACATCATTGGTTTTCATATACAGCAATATTGCAACAATTTTATGGATACGATAGCTAAAGAGCTTGAGTCTTTGTGCGACCTCGAACAATTTTCCGTGGCTTATCATGACCATATAAGCTATGTTAAATCTTTCCCTATCAGTATCGCTTTTACAGGAAGCCAGAGCAATGAACCGCATGATTCAGTTGAAGATAGAAAATCTTTGGATAAATTGGGCATACATTCCCAATATCTCGGTTTGGGTGTAGATAGACTAGAGTATACCAAAGGGTTGCTTGAAAGATTTAAGGCGGTGGAATTTTTCCTGGACACATATCCTTTATATAGGGATAAATTTACCTTTCTGCAAATAGCTTCGCCTAGCCGCGAGAGTGTTCCAAAATACCAGGAGTTTGGTGAAGAGGTGTCAAAAGAAGCACAACGCATCAACGATAAGTTTAAGACTAAAACATGGAAGCCGATCATTCTTTTAAAAGAACACTACTCTCACGAAGAACTGGCGCCTCTTTTTAGAATCGCCGATGTGTGTATGGTAACATCGCTTCACGATGGTATGAATTTGGTGGCCAAAGAATATATCGCTGGCAGGGACAATGAAAATGGCGTCCTCATATTAAGTCAATTTGCCGGCGCGGTTCGCGATTTAAAAGGAGCATTGATCATTAATCCATACAGCGCCGAAGAAACATCCGAAGCTATTAATACGGCGCTAAACATGTCGCTAGTTGAACAGCGTAAGCGGATGAAAAAAATGCGAGAATCCGTCAAAAATTACAATATTTTTCGCTGGTCCGCGGAGTTTATCAAAGCGGTAGTAAGTTTGAGTTAGCTTGAAATAAATTTTTTAAATTCTTCTTCAGGCTGATAAGACAATTGCTGGCTGAAATTTTTTATTGCTTCATACATAAAACTCTCTGAATTACGAAACAAGCAAACCTCACTTTTCCCCAGCCATGTCTAAATACCTTCAGCTGTCTGAATTTTTGAAACAGAAGTTTCGTTTTTCTCAAAAACAACTTCTCTACCTAAGCACATAGGCGAGAATTGAATAAATATAATTGGCAAGATAGCCGTCAATGGATCTCGGAAACAAAGTCAGAAACGCATACAACATTTTAAGATTTCGGAAGTTTAGTTCGATCAGCATCAGCCGTCATGTTCATTTTAAGTCCATAGTAGAAGCCTTTTCCGGAATGTCCCCAAGAGGAGAGCAGTTTCATCGTCTTGTGGCACTTTGCATTCTTGTTGAGACAGACTGGAACATCAGTAGAATCTGTATGCTTGATTACGTGAGCATTTTTCTGGTTCCATTTCAATATCATGTTGAGGATTACCAAAGCATGAAATGCAAACCGATTCATTTGCACACACAATGTTTTGTAACTTTCTCTCGGGGTGAAGATGTCAAAGATTGCTTTCTTGGTTGGTATACCGACTGTCTGTTTGAAGATTGAGAGAGCAATTGTTTCTTCTCCTTGCAGTGCTAGTTTTCGACCAGTGCTTTTGTGTAATTTCAGTTGTAATTGTTTTGAGAAAAACTTAACTTTTGCTAGAATATTAGAGTGTAGTTGAATAGTGGTATTCATACAAAAAGCACCTCACGGCGCTTTTTGTATTCTAACTCATTTTAGGGGAAATTGGGAGTTTCGTAATTCAAGGTATTAGAAGAAAAAGTTTGGGTTTTTCCCACGGTTTCTCCCAATTGGGATCGAATAGCATGTCGTGGCGAATTGTGACCAAATCCATCCGAAGCAATTTTGCAAGGTCTTCTTACCACTGAATCCTGTTCTTGCTGAGTAGGCAGAGTAGCAACTGCTTGATCAGCTCCAGCACGCGTGTGAGTTTCGGGTTTTGGAGCATTTCTGTGAGGTTTTCGAGCACGCTTTTTCGCATGGTCTTCCTTTCTTTTCCGTGTTTTGCACGTCTGGGGTCTCCCGCAATGGGAGATTATCCCTGAGATGCACGCTGTTTGTTTTTATGGTTACAGCGTTCTTTGGAAGTCCGCATAGAGACACCCAAAGAACGCCATAACAAAAGGGCTATCAATGATCTATTTCTGAAAATGATACTACTCTTAAATTTTACATAGTCAATCAAATAAAAAACATAGTTCTTGCACTGTCTACTATCTTTTACATATGTTCGAGATCGTAGACAAATTAGAAACTTATGGATTTCAAAAAAGTAGCCAATTCTTCCCCTTTGATTTCCCGCAGAGCGCCAGGTTTTAGATTGCCCAATTTTATATTCATTATTCTCTCGCGTTTAAGGTCGGCGACTTCTTGAAAAAGCGCCGAACACATGCGGCGGATTTGGTGTTTCTTGCCTTCAGTTAGGATTATTCTAAACGAAAAATCGTTTAGAATTTTCACTTTACATTTTTTGGTCATATATGGAGCTTTACCTTTGACTCCTTCTATCGCCACCCCTTTCCCCATATTTTTCTTAAAGCTTGAGCGCAGTTTGTTCAAAGTTTTCACCACATATTCTTTTTCGTGAAAATATTTTGGATTTAAGAGTTGGTCGGTGATTCGTCCATCGTTGGTTAAAATCAAAAGCCCATGCGAAGCTTTGTCGAGCCGGCCGAGGGGGAAGAGATCCTCTCGCGGCGAGTCGGTTTCAATGCCTATCGGTTTATTGTAAGCAAAATATTTATATTCTTTTTGTTCGGCTCCTTTTACTTCTACTCTATCTGCTTCATTTACTTTACTGCCGAGCAGAGCCAATTTGCCATTAATGAAAACTTTCTTCTCTTTCACTAGTTCATCTGCTCCTCTTCGCGTCGAGATTTTTTTAAGAGCCAGGTATTTGTTGATTCTCATCATATTAGCTTACCATAATATATTTATGGTAGGCTATTCGGTCGTCTGCCGAAAGACTGGTCGTAGAAAAGATGTTTAGAAATGAATACGAGTAAGAGTATGAGCACAAAGAGAAGCAACCATCCGAAAATATTTGTCGGAAGAAACCCAGCGCCAAAGACGCTAGCCGGCAGGACATTCTGATTGAGCGATTCTGGGGTTAATGATGCTGGTTCACTAACTTGCGCGGAAGCGTATGTATTGACGAATTGAGAGATGCCGGAAGGATTAACATAGGAGAGAGTCGCCGGGAAATTCAAATTTGTCCCAGCTGGAACATCGTCTCCGACTCTGGCTCGGATAGTCACTAGGCCTTGGCTGTTAGCGGGCAGGGTGCCCAAATTGAAAACTAAATTATTGCCAAAGACCATCGGATTATTTCCGCTGGTGAACATATAATTCACTTCCTGTGGCAAGGTGGCTTGCAGAGTGAGGCCGGTAATCGCTCCGGTACCGATATTTTGGTAACCAATAGTGTAGTTTATTTCATCTCCGGGACGCGGCCGAGTATTGTCGATAGACGAAGTTACTTCATCTCGGCGGTCGATAGAAGAATTTATTAAAACAAGTGAAGTTGGGGCAGCTGTAGTTGTAACTGGTCTAGGAGTGACGGCGGCCACAGTTTGTCCACGGACGGTTACCGTCACCGAATCAGTAGCCGAAGCGACATTGTTGCTGCAAGTGAGGGTATAGGTTCTGGTTCCAGTCAAGGCTCCGGTATAAAAAGATCCCGGACCAATGTTTCTTGTTCCGGCCCAGCCGTTTACTCCGCCGGAAGCCACACAAGAAGTCACATTGCTGGTAAACCAACGAAGATTGGTAACCCCATTGTAATTTACTGTACCAGCATCTACCGAAAGAATCACCGTCGGATTTTGCACAGTCTGGACTGGCTGAACGTTGTTTACATATACTGTCACCGAATCACTTCGGCTGCCTTCGTCGTTACTACAATTAATACTGAAAGTGGTGGTATTAGTTAAGTTTCCAGTGAAAAAAGATCCTGATCGGCTTCGGCTGCCGGACCAGCCATTGGTGCCGCCACTTGCTCGGCAAGAATCAGCGTCATTGGAGTTCCAAGTAATTGTGCTAGATCCATTGTAATTTACATTTGCTGGATTGGCATAAATATCCACAGTCGGTTCATCATCGTTGTTATCTTCATCGTCCACTCGAACGGTTACCGAATCTTCATCGGAGTCACGGCTGTTGGTGCAGGTAATATAATAAGTAACATCGCGAGTTAGATCGCCGGTATCAAAAGAACCGGATCGGCTGATACTGCCCGACCAACCGTTCGCTCCGCCAGAAGCTCGACAATCATCTGCATTGTCGGAAGACCAGCGAATCGTAGTGCTGTCGTCGAAATCTATTCGCGTATCATCGGCGCGAATATCAACAGTCGGATTTGGAACTGGAGTTATGTATCTGCAAGGCAACGCTTCCCGATAATTTATGGCGCTCGGGTTCTGACAAACTTGCGGAGGATAAACACAGGGAAGCCTTCCGCCATAATTATTGGCAGTTGTGTCTCTGCAAACTTGAATAGGAGTTTGGTGAGGACGGGGCTCAGGTCGATAAGAAGAATGATAGGTATTGTATATATTATTATAGTAAGAGTTAGAACCAGGTTCTACGAAAACGGTTGTGGTCGAGTCTCTGTCTGTCGAAAAACCAGGGAGGAGCAGAGGCGGAAGGTTATCTTGGGGTCTGCCATCCAGAATATTGCCAATATGCTGGGTCGGATCCAAAAAATCCACCACGTCGTCCCAAAAATCCGCCTTAGCCGAAGAAGGAAAAAATGTAAATAAAACAAAGCCCAAAAAGGCAATAATACCCAATATCAATCCAATAGACAATTGTGTTTTTTGACTCACTCTATTTAGCGTAGCACTTTTCAATATAAATGTCAAGGCAGGTTCGCCTGAGAAAAAGTCAAGCAGTGAGGAATTCCAGAAAATCCAATACTTACAGTTTACATCGAAATTTGCTATGATGCATCTATATGGCAAAAGATGAAAAGGTTAAAAAAGATGGCGAAAAAGGTCATCATTACGATGCCTCTGACATCTCGGTTTTAGAGGGTCTGGAGCCGGTACGGCGGCGTCCGGGCATGTATATCGGGACTACAGGACCGGAAGGATTGCATCATTTGGTTTGGGAAATTTTTGACAACTCGCGCGACGAAGCAATGGGGGGCTTTTGTAATGATATTGAAGTAACGCTTCTCCCGGGTAACAGGGTGCGGGTAGCAGACAATGGCCGAGGCATACCAGTGGATACTCATAAAAAAACCAAAGTCTCGGCTTTGGAGACGGTGATGACAACTTTGCATGCCGGGGGTAAATTCGGCGGTGAGGGTTACAAAATCTCCGGCGGTCTGCATGGAGTCGGCGCTAGTGTTGTGAACGCCCTTTCGATTTATTTCCGGGCGGAAGTACACCGGGACGGCGGTATTTATGTGCAGGAATATTCGCAGGGCAAGAAAAAATTTGCAGTGAAAAAAATAGACAACTCAAAACTGCACGGCACTATTGTTACCTTTGAACCAGACCAAGAAATTTTTTCCACCAAAGGCGGATCCACCTCGGGCGGAAAGGATAATAAAATCGCGTTTGACTGGCAGACGATCGTCAACCACATCCGCCAGCAGGCTTACTTGGTCAAGGGACTCAAAATTTTAATTATTGACGCGCGAGAATGGGAGAAAGGCAAGGAGCTGGAAGAAACGGACGTTTTTTATTTCCGAGACCTAGGACTCGAGCTCCCTTCGGCCTCTTTTTATTTTGAAGGCGGGCTGGTTTCCCTGATTAAGTATTACAATAGATTTCAGAAACCAATCCAGAAAGACATTTTTTATGTAGAAAAAGAATTGGATGGCGTCGGAGTGGAGATAGCGCTCCAATATGTGGACGATATTGTGGACAGGATTGTTCCTTTTGCCAACAACATCAACACTCCAGAGGGCGGCACGCATGTGACCGGTTTTAAAACGGCGCTGACCCGAACTTTGAACACTTATTGTAAGAAAAATGAAATGATGAAAGAGTCTGAAGGGGGATTTACAGGAGAAGATGTTTTGGAAGGTCTTACAGTGGCTATTTCCGTCAAACTGCGGGAGATTCAGTTTGAAGGCCAAACCAAATCCAAACTCGGCAGCATGGAAGCCCAAGGCGCAGTGGCTACGGTTTTCGGCGAGGCGTTTAACAATTTCTTGGAAGAAAATCCTGATGAGGCCAAGGCAATAATCAATAAATCAATTCTGGCGCTCAAGGCTCGCAAAGCCGCGAAAGCGGCCAAGGATTCGATTCTTCGCAAGGGCGCCCTGGAAGGGATGACGCTACCGGGGAAATTGGCGGACTGCCAAACCAAGGACGCCTCTGAATCGGAATTGTTCTTGGTGGAGGGCGACAGCGCCGGGGGGTCGGCCAAACAAGGTCGCGACCGCCGTACCCAGGCCATATTGCCACTTCGCGGGAAAATTTTGAATGTCGAACGGGCGCGCATCGACAAGATGCTTGCTTCTAAAGAAGTGAAGTCCTTAGTCATCGCTATGGGTACTTCCATCGGTGATACTTTTGATTTGGGAAAAATGCGCTATCATAAAATAATCATAGCCACCGATGCCGACGTGGACGGCTCACATATTCGCACCTTGTTGCTTACTCTTTTTTATCGATATTTTCGGCAAGTCATTGATGCGGGATATGTTTACATTGCCCAGCCTCCGCTTTATAAAATAAAAAAGGGCAAAGAAATTTCTTACGCTTATACCGATGAAGAGAGAATTAAAATTGTGGGACGTCCCGCTGCCGAGATTGACATGATTGAACATCCCGGTCCCGAAGTTGACGAGGTGCCTACAGCACCTGGCCTAGAAAGTCTGGATTCAACAGAAAACAATATCGGCACTGGGGCGACAAAGTACCACATTCAGCGCTACAAAGGTCTTGGAGAAATGAACCCGGAGGAGCTTTGGGAAACAACGATGGATCCAGCCAATCGTATACTCAAAAAAGTTAATATTGATGATGCCGAAGAGGCTAATAAAATTTTTGATATCCTCATGGGCTCCGAAGTCCCGCCTCGCAAATCCTTCATCCAATCGAATGCTAAACTAGCGGAAATTGATATTTAAAGTTATGCAGAGTATCTCGGAGCTTCTTCGGCGATATGAGCTTGATGGTTGAAATTGCGAGCAAAAGCGTAAAGGATACTGGAGAGTCGATTCAAGTAAACTAAAGTTTCTTTGCCGACAGTGATTTTTCCTTCATCCACCACTGCGACCACTCTTCGCTCCGCCCGGCGAGCGATGGTGCGGGCGATGTCGGAGAGGGCAGCTAGCTCCACACCACCCGAGACAAAAAAAGTTTTAATCGGCGGCAGAATTTTTTCTATGCCATCAATTATTTCTTCCAACCATTTTATTTTCTCTGGCGAAATAGTTTTCGGAGCGCCGGCGAGCTCGGCTTGGATTATAAAAAGATCCTGCTGGATCTGGCCGATCTTTTCAGCAACATCCCCGCCTGCTTTTATTTTTAGCAAGCCCAAAAATGAATTAATTTCATCCAGCGAACCCAAGGCTTCGGCGATGCTCGAGCTTTTAGATACTCTCTGGTCGCAACCGAAAGTCTTGGTGGTGCCAGTGTCTCCTTTTCTGGTGTAAAGCATAATAAAGAATACTGTTATTTTTAAACTTTCTCTGTTTATTCAAATCCCATCCAAGAATCACACGCGTTCTTTGAGGAACCAATTCTGTTATCGGAAATTTTTCCAATTGACACCTCAACTTGTTTTCCATTCCAAACAATTCCTTCGGGTAAAGTAGTTAGGTAAATTTTGAGTTCAAAATCATTCTTAAAATACGTTGTTGAATATGCCTTGCGTTTTCCCGCTGCTCTTTGATAAAGATACTCATCATAGACACATGTCCACCCCTTTTCTTTTAACTGGTTTTTATACTTTTCCACCACTTCTCCTAAAAACAGATTTGAATTATAGGAACATCGAAAACTTGGATTATAGTCAAAATAATTATCTTGACTGTCAAATCGTGTCGCATCACATATTCCATTTGCAGTATAAACTGAGATCGATTTCAACGCATCCGTTAATAAATTTTTATCTCCATTTGTATTTTGCGTCCCCTTATTTGTTTGTTGAACTTGATTTGGATTGACAACAGCGGGTGATTCTGTTTTCTTACTTTTATATAAATATACACCACTACTAATAACTAACACCGCAATAATTGCCATCAATAATGGTACAATAAAACCTTTTCGTGAGTTTTTCATATTTTTTTGTTAAATTTTTAATAAATTAAGAGCTTTTTTTAGGTCCCTTGCATTGCTATAAGTTCTGCTAACCTTTCCCGTAGCAGTATCTTTATCGGCTTCTTTTTCTTTCGCTTGCCATTCTTTGGTCCAGAAAAAAATTTGCTTAATGTCAATAAATTCCAAAAAACTATGAAAAAGCTGATATTCCTTTTTAGGCACAGCTACTAATTCGCCGCTTATTTGTCCTGGAATTGTTATGTTGGTCATACGAGTGCTATTATAACACGGCTGTAAATTAAAATCTAATTGCAAAACTCTTTTCCTGGCAGGTTTTATACTTCGCAGACTCCGGCTACACAAGCGAATTCTTTGGCGCCAGTCGTGTTGTCCGCGGCTTCGTATTGGGAAAGTTTAGAGAAATCAATTTTGCCGATGGACTTTGAACGTCGCTCGTATTCTTCTCTGGTGATGGCTTCGTAGGGAGCGAGCTGATAAACGTGTTCGGATCGAGGCAAGAAGGACATTCCGCCGACGAATTCCCAGTTTTCATAAACAAAGTTTCCAACCGCCAGCCATTCATTCGGGCCGACATAAATCGTGGCCGAAGGATTGTGCTCCACGAAATGTTCTTTGAGTCGCTTCCATTCTTTCATTAGGTCCAGGGCCGTGACTTCATCCTTAAAAATAGCTCCCTCCGGGGCCTTGACTGGAAATTCCAAAACAAAGGTGGTAGCGGTC
>Ga0209431_10004795_pt1 | contig 10570 bp, 10 predicted proteins | sample RifCSP13_3_FD_184021 | JGI IMG/M metagenome (GOLD analysis project Ga0209431, IMG submission 184021) | Soil microbial communities from Rifle, Colorado - Rifle CSP2_sed 13_3 (SPAdes) (version 2) | ecosystem: Environmental > Terrestrial > Deep subsurface > Rock core/Sediment | place: Rifle... | reverse complement strand
GGTCTCGACAACTCGCGGCGGGTAGGCGTTCGCCTTCAATTCCTGCCAGAGGTTTTTCATTCGGGTCAAAGTCGGTTGCGCCGCCTCCCAATCTTCGAGACGGGCATTCTCGAGGATCCCCCAAGCACTGATCGACAGGAGCGGGAGCTGGTTGGGCGACACTTCGTTGATCCGATCGGTGGGTATGGCGAGAGCGAGCGCCTCGACATCGCCGCCCGAGCTGGTGTCGAATTCGCCGTAGCCGGGAGCGAACACCTTGTCGGAGCTGGAGCCGTCGAGGTGCAGTTCCTCCATGACGACCGCCCCACTCACCGGTCCCATGGGACCGTCGACGGTCTGGTCGATCCGCTTGACGGTGATTTCCTCGAAGACGACCCCGGTCACGTTCTCGGCCCGGAAGACGTCGCCCACCTGGGGGTCTGCGGGCATGATCATGGCGGGGGGCCCATCCCGGCCCGCAAGCCATGAGCCCTCGGTGATGGTGACGATGCCATCCCGGTAATCGAACACATGCTCGCCCAGGTACCAAACGGATCCGTCGTCTGCCTGGGCGTAGCGGTCGATGGCGACCTCTTCGATGCTCCCGTCGAGGTAGGCGGTGTACTGCGACACCACCACCGCGATCGGCTCTCGTCCACGGTCACGAAGTGCTCACCCGGGATCAGTGTGGTCTCCGAGCGGAACGGCAGCCCGTCGACCTCCCCGAGCAGTACCACCGAATCGAGTGCGCTGATCGGAAACAGCGGGTTGGTGATCTCGGTTGGGTTGGAGAATCTGGGGCGCTCGAGATCCACACGCTCATCCGTCGGGGCGCAGCCCTCACCGCTATAGGTGCCGCATCGGGTGACCGGCCATTCGACGTTCGTCCCCTCGACCGCGGAGCGAGCAGGCACCGAGTCGTTCGTAGTCCCTGAACAGGCAGCACCGGCGACGACGAGGACAGCAAGCGCCCCGGCCAGTGTTCGATTGAGCATGGTTCTCATTGCGCCCTGTCCGGAATTCGCCGAGTTGGTGACATCCCCAACCTATGAAAACGGAACTGACTCGAACCTGACTCGGGTTTTTCCTGCTGTGGGCATCTTGGATGCAGCCTCGTTACCGGGGCACGAGAGGCCCCGTCTCTAGCCTTCGCTGGTGCCATTGAACGAAGTGGATCGGGACACCGACCCGGGTTCGCCGCCGTCACCACAGGCCGAGTCGGCACGCGACGCAAGGAATGCGGAGCGGCTCGCCGCCTGGGAACGGACGATGAACCCGGTCATCATGGTGGCGGCCATTTTTCCCATCGTCGTCTCGCTGACACTGCAGGGTCAGAGCAGCGAGGCCGTGTGGCTCGACATCGGGTCGTGGATCATCTTCATCGCCGACTTCGTCGTCCATCTCCGATGGAAGCCCGGCTACTTACAGTCGGGCGTGGGGAAGTTCGACCTAAGCATTGTGGTGCTCACGGCACCCTGGTTCCTCATTCCCGGGTTGGGCAACACGAGAGTTCTCGGCCTCGCCCGGCTCGGCCGACTGGGACGGGTCTTCGTCGTCTCGGCCAAGAGCCCGGTGTTGCAGAAGCTGGGGCAGCGTTTGGGTGGAGCGGCGCTGTACGGGCTCGTGCTCATGCTTTGCTGTGCGCTCATCGTTTACCGGGTCGAGCCGGAGTCGTCGGGCTTTGCGACCTATGGCGACGCGATGTGGTGGGCCATCGTCACCTTCACCACGGTGGGCTACGGCGACTTCTTCCCGGTGACGTCAGCAGGGCGTTTTGCCGCCATGTTCCTGATGATCGGTGGTGTCGCCCTCATCGGCACCCTGGCCGCCACTCTTGGCTCGTTCTTCGCCGGTGGCGGGGATGCAGACAAGGAGCCAGCGCCGCCGGAGGACACCGCCGCCACCGGCGGAGCGCAGGACGAATTGCTTGGTGAGGTCCGATTGTTGCGGGCCGAGATCGCCGAGTTGCGGGGCGCTGCCGACGGGCCGTAGTACTTGATCGGTCACGAAACGGATTGACATTTCGCATCCGTTCTATATAGTGAACCATATGGTTCAGTATCAGGTCCTCGATCGAACCTTCTCGGCACTCGCCGATCCCACGCGGCGGAAGATCCTTGACCGTCTGGGACGCGGCCCGGCATCGATAAGCGAGTTGGCGAGACCATTCGGGATGTCGCTGACCGGGCTCAAGAAGCACGTCCAGATCCTCGAAGAAGCGAAGCTCGTCTCCACCCAGAAGATCGGGCGGACCCGCGAGTGCCGTCTCGGCCCCGAGCCACTGGAGGACGCGGTGAATTGGATCGAGATGTACCGGCGTCATTGGGAGCGTCGGCTCGATGGAATCGAGGCCTACCTCGAAAGCAAGAAGGGAGAACAGAAATGACATACGAGCTCAGAGTGGAGCGGCTGATCGCGGCCACACCCGAAGAGGTGTTCGAGGCCTACACCGACCCCGAGGCGATGAAGATCTGGTTCCAGCTATTGGGGGCGCCCATGATCGTCGAGGTCGAGGTCGATCTGCGAGTGGGCGGAAAGATGGTGGCCGCATGGGGATTTGCGCCTGATCAGCTGTTCCGCGAGACCAACCTGTTCGAGGTGGTCGACCGGCCGCACCGCATCGTCGCGAAATCGACTGGCAGCACCCCCGACGGGGAGACCCTGGACACCGACGTCGAGGTCCTGTTCCAGGAACGGGACGGCAAGACGCTCATGACAGTCATCCAAACCGGCTTCCCGGACGAGGAGACGAGGGACTTCTTTGCCACTACCGCCTGGATCGGCGCCTTCGATCGGATCGAGGCGTACTTTGCCACCAGGATCGTGGCTTGATTCCCGACCTGAACCGGCGCCGTCGGCCGGATCTCAGCTAGCGCGGTTGATGCCGGACACGATCGCCTGCAGGGAGGCGGTCGTGATGTCGGAGTCGATGCCCACTCCCCACAGGGTGCGGTCACCGACCTCCATTTCGACATAGCTGACAGCCTGGGCATCGGTTCCCGCCCCGATCGAGTGCTCGTGATAGTCGAGGACCCGGCATCCGACACCGAGGTCCTTCTTGAAAGCGTTCACGAACGCCTCGATCGACCCGCCGCCGTGACTCTGGATCAGGATTTCATCGTCGTTACGTCGCACCAGGGCGGTGATGCTGGTGCCGTGCACGTCCTCTGTGTGGGAGATCTCAAAGCTCAGAAGCTCGAACGGCTTGAGGATGGCCAGATAGTGACGGCGGAACTCGGTCCAGATCTCGGCGGCGGTGATCTCCTGGCCGGTGGTGTCGGTGATTCCCTGGATGACCCGGGTGAACTCGATCTGGAGTCGGCGAGGGATCTCGAGCTCCTGTTCGGTCTTGAGGAGATAGGCCACCCCACCCTTGCCAGATTGTGAGTTGACTCTGATCACATCCTCGTAGGTACGTCCTACGTCCTGGGGGTCGATCGGGAGATAGGGAACCTCCCAGATGGCCTGGCCAGTCTTCTCCATCGCCTCGAACCCCTTCTTGATCGCGTCTTGATGCGATCCGGAGAAGGCGGTGTACACCAGGTCTCCCACATATGGGTGACGGGGATGGACCGGCAGTTGGTTGCAGTGCTCGGCAATTCTCCGATACTCGTTGATGTTGCTCAGGGACAACTCGGGATCCACACCCTGGCTGAACAGGTTCAGGGCCAGAGTCACCAGATCCACATTCCCGGTCCGCTCGCCGTTGCCGAAAAGGGTGCCCTCGACCCGCTGGGCGCCGGCCATCAATCCGATCTCGGCTGCCGCCACCGCGGTGCCGCGATCGTTGTGAGGATGCAGTGACAGGACCACGGCCGGCCTGTCCCTTATCTCACGATGGAACCACTCGATCATGTCGCCATAGATGTTGGGGGTGCTCATCTCCACTGTCGACGGAAGGTTGAGGATTATCGGGCGCTCCGGAGCGGGCTCGATGACGTCCATCACCGCCTCACAGACTTCCTTGGCGAACGGCAGTTCGGTGCCGGTGAAACTCTCCGGCGAATACTCGTAACGGATATCGGATCCGGCCACATATTGCTCCTGGGCCCGGCAATGCTCTGCCCCCTTCACCGCGATGTCGACGATCCCGGCCTCATCGGTGCCAAAGACCACCCGGCGTTGCAGGTGGGAGGTGGAGTTGTAGAGGTGAACGATGGCCTTGGGCACTCCCACCAGGCTCTGGTAGGTCCGTTCGATCAGCTCCGGCCTGGCTTGGGTCAGAACCTGAATGGTGACGTGATCAGGGATCACCTTGTCCTGGATGATCTGACGAATGAAGTCGAAGTCGGGCTGGGAAGCTGCGGGGAATCCGACCTCTATCTCCGGAAACCCGATGTCGACCAGACACTCGAACATGAGCCGTTTTCGATCCGGGTCCATCGGCTCGATGAGGGCCTGGTTGCCGTCTCGCAGGTCGACACTGCACCAGAGCGGGGCGCTCGTCAGCCTCCGGTCGGGCCAGGTGCGATCATCGAGGCGTATCTCCGGATAGGACCGGTATTTCTCGATCGGCATCACGCCGGGCTTGGCGTTCTTCGTCTTGGCCGCGGTCATCGTGGTAGATGGTAAACGTCAGTCGGGTGGCGGTGTCCAGATACTCGAAAAACCGGAGACCCCGCCACAGAGATAGTCTCAGTCTCAGTGTCTTCTCCCCTGCCTTCGGTGGATCAGCTCTTCCGTTCGATGGGGGAGACCGACCTCCCCCGGACTCTGGTCACCAATGTTGTTCGCGCCGCCCTGGCACAGGCACGAGCCAATGATCGAAAGGGACAACCCTTTGCTGATCCCGAGACCGTGGCCCGGGCGGCCCTGCACACGCTCGATGCTTCGCGTCCCAAGACCGTTCTCAATGCAACTGGCGTCCTGCTTCACACCAATCTGGGCCGGGCCCCGTTGGCCACCGCTGCAGCCGAGGCGGCTCGGGTGGCGGCCGTGGGTTTCGGCAACACCGAGCTGGACCTGAGCACCGGGGTCAGGGGCGAGCGTGGTGCCTATCTACACGGGCTTTTCGCCGGTCTGGTTGGCGCCGAGTGGGCATTGGCAGTGAACAACAACGCCGGGGCCCTCTTCTTGGTCCTGGCCTCGCTCGCCCGGGGAGGGGATGTGCCGATTTCGCGCGGTGAGCTGATCGAGATCGGCGGCTCCTACCGGCTCCCCGATCTGTTCGCGGCGGCCGGGGTGGGAATGGTCGAGGTGGGGACCACCAACCGGACTCGAGCGGCCGATTACGAGGCGGCAGTCACTCCGGCTACTGCCCTCATACTCAAGGTCCACCCGTCGAATTACCGGATCATCGGATTCACCGAGGAAGCTGCGATATCCGAATTGGCACGGTTGGCTCGCAACCAAGGGATTCCCTTCGTGCTGGATGCCGGATCGGGACTGATCGACGACAGAGTGCCCTGGGTTCCCGGACCCCCACCGGAGTGGCTGGCCGGCGAACCGGGGGTGCGACAGGCCGTCGAGGCCGGTGTCGATCTGGTGTTGTTCTCTGGCGACAAGCTGTTCGGGGGCCCCCAGGCTGGGATCATCGTCGGCCGTGCCGACTTGGTGAGGCAGTTAGCCGGTTCTCCGGTGGCTAGGGCGTTGCGGCTGGACGGGCCGACTCTCGCCGCGCTTACCGTCACGGCCGAGATCTATGCCGACGGCCGGGGCGCCGAACTGCCTTTCTGGAAGATGGCGATCGCCGAATTCTCCGAGTTGGAAAGGCGGGCCAAGGCCGTGGTCCGCCAATCAGGGTTGGCAGACGCCCGGATCGAGAGGTCGCTGTCGACTCCAGGGGCGGGCTCCGCACCCGATGGTGGTTTGCCAAGCCCGGTCATCGTCATGGATCGCGAGGCCGATTCGGCCTTCCTCAGGCTTCTGGCAGCCGAGCCGATCCCGGTGCTGGCACGCCGGGAATCCGGGAAGCTGATCGTGGATCTGAGGTGTGTCCCCCAAGAGCATGACGTCGACGTGGCGGAGGCATTGAGTCGGGCATGCCGGTCATAGGCACCGCAGGCCACGTCGACCATGGCAAGTCAACGCTGATTACGGCGTTGACCGGGCGCGACCCGGACCGCTTCGAGGAGGAGAAGCGGCGCGGCCTCACCATCGATCTCGGGTTCTCCTGGATGACGCTTCCCGGCGGGGTCGAGGTCTCATTCGTCGATGTCCCTGGACACGACCGATACATGAAGAACATGCTCGCCGGCGCGGGAGGTATCGACGTCGGGATGCTGGTCGTGGCAGCCGACGAGGGCTGGAAGCCACAGACCGAGGAGCATCTGGCGGTGCTCGACCTCCTCGGTGTGGATCGGGCGGTGGTGGCCCTCACCAAGATCGACCGGGTCGATCCGGACACCCAGGACATGGTCGAGTTGGACATCGCGGAGAAACTCGAGGGAACTTCGGTGGCGTCGGCGCCGGTCGTTCCGGTGGCCGCACCGACCGGGCAGGGTCTCACCGAGTTGGTGGCAGCCCTCCAAGCGGCGGTTATGACGTCGGAGCCGTCAACCGCGTCCACGCCCCGGGTGTGGGTGGACCGGGTGTTTTCGATGGCCGGGGCGGGCACGGTAGTCACCGGGACGCTGGTCGAAGGCACCCTTTCGGCCGGCGATGAGGTCGGCCTCTGGCCACCGCAAATCAGATCCCGAATCAAGGCGATCCAGGTGCATGAGCAACCCCGCTCTCGGGTCAAAGCCAGGTCCCGAGTCGCGGTGGTCCTGGCCGGTGTCGACCGCTCCGCGCCTCACCGAGGCGACATGTTGGGGCCTCCCCGTGATGTGTTCCCCACCCGCCGATTCACCGCCAGCATCCGACCCGCGCGATACGAGACGGTTCTCAAGGAGCGTGGCTCCTATCACCTTCACGTGGGCAGTGCCGCCACAGCGACCAAGGTGCGACTGCTCGACTCCGAGCATCCCGACTTCGCAGTCCTAGATCTTGATGATCCCTTGCCGCTGCGGGTTGGTGACGTCTTCATCCTTCGGGATGTGGGCCGCCGGCTGGTGGTGGGCGGTGGTCGGGTCCTGGATCCGCAACCCTCCCGATCCCGGTCGTCGATGGTGACCGGGGCGCTTCGGATGTCTCACGTTGTGACTGGCGAACCCGACGCGAAAGCCGACGCCCTCCTCGAAGTCCGGGGCCGTGATTCTCTGAGAGTCTTGAGTGCGCACTCTGGTGGCGGGCGACCGTCGAACGGGACCGGGGACCAGAGGATCGCCCTATCAGCACAGGAGGCGGCGGTCATCACCGCCCGAATTCGTGAGGCCGTCGAGACCTACCAGACCCGATACCTGTGGCGGGTTGGGATCCCGATCGTGGAACTGGCAACCCAGATGGAGTTGCCGCCGGCGATCATCGAGAAGTTGGTTGCCACCGAACCGGGATTGAGGATGGAAGGGTCTGCCGTCTCCTCCGGGGCGGTCGCCGATCCAACGACCGACAAACGGTGGCCCTCCGCCGCCGCCAGGCTCGAGGCAACCGGCCTGGTGCCCATCTCCCCGACCGATCTGGACTTGGACCCGGAGTTGGTCGCCGCTCTGGTGCGAAATGGGCATCTGGTTCGGATCTCTGACGATCTGGTCTATCCAACCCAACATGTCGAGATGTTGGTCGATGTCCTGCGCGGGCTCGATGAGCCGTTCACCGTGGGAGAGTTTCGAGAGGCGGGGCAGATCTCCCGCAAGTGCGCGGTCTCGCTCCTGGAGTGGGCCGATCGCCGCGGGATCACCCGGCGGGTGGGCGACCGACGTCTGTTGATTGATGATTCCCCGGCTCGATAGGGTGGTCATGGAGGCGTCCGAGCGCCTGGTGGGCTTCCCGGTCTTCAAAACCGGTGAGGGGTCGATTCGATCCCTGGCGGGTTCGATTCCCGTCCGCCTCCGCCACAACCGGAAGACCCTCGGGTTGCAGGGGATTCCGGGGCAGTTCTTTCTTCTGTACTCTTCTTGCCACAGCGTGTTTCAGAGCCTTTCGAGAATCTGGACTGCACGGCCGGCGCAGAGAGGAATGAGATGCCGCTCTACATGGACCGCCACGACGTACCGGGCGCGACTGCGGAAGAAGTAGCACAGGCCCACACCAGTGATCTCGCTATTGAGGCCGAACATGGCGTCCAGTTCATCTCGTATTGGTTCGATGCAGACCGCGGTGAGGTGTTCTGCTTCGCCAAGGCGCCGGGGCCTGAGCATTTGGAGGCAGTGCACCGGGCATCGCATGGTCTGGTCCCCAATGAAATCATCAGCGTTTCCGAAGACAGCGTCTTGCGGTTCTTGGGCAGGATCAACGATCCCGTCGACCACACTCAGATCGAGAGCCCGTTTCGAACCATCCTCTTCACAGACCTGGAAGGGTCGACTTCACTGCTCGGAGAGGTCGGGGAGCCAGCCTTCATGGCTCTCCTCACCGAGCACGACATGATTATCCGGCGTGCCCTCGTGGCTTCGAGAGGGCGCGAAGTGAAACACACCGGCGACGGAATCATGGCCTCGCTCGACGACGTGGCAAATGCCCTGGAATGCTCCCTTACGATTCAAGAAGGATTCGACGCAAGAAACCTTGAAGGCGAAGCGCCAGAGCTTCGAGTCCGGATCGGGTTAGCCGCCGGCCAACCCGTCCACCACAACGACGACATGTTCGGATCGACGGTGAACCTGGCCAGCCGAATCTGTGATGCCGCCGAAGCCGGAACCGTCCTCGTATCCGACGTCGTGCACGACCTGGGTATCAAGGAGGGCTTTTCCTTTCGTCAAGGTGACGAACGAATGCTGAAAGGATTCTCCGATCCGACTCGAGTGTTCGAGCTGCTGCGCGCTCATCCCTGACAGCCGGATAAGGTTTTGGCCACCAAGTGTGATCCGGTCCCCTGGCGGGTTCGATTCCCGTCCGCCTCCGCCAATCCCACGACCGGTACCCTGGCCGACGATGACTGAATCCCGTGTTCAGAGTGAGCTTGTTGGTCTTCTGGTCCAGACTGCGCGCGACCATCATGCGGCGACAGGTGGGCCCGACACCCGGTGGGCCGAGTGGTACGCCGAACGTCTCATCAACGATGTGAATCGAGTTCTCGATACCGAGATGAGTGCGCCCGAACTGGCGGAGTGGCTTGCCTCGGCAGATCGACGCTACGTCGCTGAACAACCCCAAGAATCGTGGCCAACGGCTTATGCCCAGTGGCTGCTCGCTGATCAGGGCTGAGCGCACCCTGGCCACTTAACCCAGCCTGATCCGTGACTCTCCCATGGTTATCTCACCGATGACCGCGGTGCTTGGCGTGCCCTCTCGGGCCAGAGCGCTGACGAGGGCCCCGGCTCGATCCGACGCCACCGAGATCAGGAGCCCACCCGAAGTCTGGGCATCGGCCAGCACCCTCAGCGTCGTTTCATCCACCTCCCCGGCGTCGAGCAATGGTCGCACCGCGGCCAGATTGCGGGTGCTCCCTCCCGGATAGACCCCGCCGTCCACCAGGTCGCGCACCCCGGACAGCACCGGGACCTGCGCGGCATGGATGGTGGCGCCCACGCCCGATGCCGCCAGCACCTCACTTAGGTGACCGAGCAACCCGAAACCGGTGATATCCGTGGCGGAATGGGCCCCCGCCTCGACCATGGCGATCGCCGCTCCCGAATTGAGATTGGTCATGACATCGACGGCCGCCTGGCGAAGGGCATCCGGGCAGACGCCTCTCTTGATCGCGGTGGACACCACCCCGGTCCCCAGCGGCTTGGTCAACACCAGAAGGTCCCCGGGGAGAGCCCCGGCGTTGGTGACCGGCGCCCCCGATTCAAGAAGCCCGGTGACGGCAAACCCGTATTTGGGCTCGGGGTCGTCGATGGAGTGCCCGCCGATGATGGTCGTGCCGCTCTTGGCCATGACATCGGCGCCTCCCCGGATCACCTCGCCCAACTCGGAGAAGGGCAGTTGCTCCCGGGGCCAACACACCAACTGAAGGGCGGTCAACGGGGTCCCCCCCATGGCGTAGACGTCGGAAAGGGCGTTGACCGCCGCGATCTCACCCCAGAGGTAGGGGTCGTCGACGATCGGAGTGAAGAAATCGACGGTCTGGACCAGATGCTCCCCGGATGGGAGACGGAACACGCCGGCGTCGTCGGCTGTGGCGAAACCGACCACCAGGTCGGGTGAGATGGTTGCCGGGTGCCCGGCCATCGAACCGACCACCTCGGCGAGGTCGATTGGACTCAGCTTGCAGCCACAACCGGCGCCATGGGAGAACTCGGTGAGACGGCGTTCGGCCACGGGCCGAGGGTAACGCCGCCCGTCACCACCGGCACCCGGCTTCCTGCTCTGAGCAGAACCGAGCCCGACCGCTAAGTTCGCGTCGAAATCGAATGAGAGAGAAGTTGGAAAACACCAACGTATCAACCGTGACCGCCCCAAACCAGCGAGCCATTCGTCTCGGCGATAAGAGCTATCCGGTCGTTCTCCCCAGCATTCGTGACCCTCGTCTCCATCTGGCGGCCGTGATCATCTCGATCCACATCCTGGGACAGGTCGCCTTCGGATTCCGGGTCTCGGTGCCACAGATCGTCTCCGCCATCCTCACCTCCTTCATCATCGAGCTGGTCTGGACGTTTGCCCGAAGCAG
>Ga0209431_10004792_pt1 | contig 10575 bp, 12 predicted proteins | sample RifCSP13_3_FD_184021 | JGI IMG/M metagenome (GOLD analysis project Ga0209431, IMG submission 184021) | Soil microbial communities from Rifle, Colorado - Rifle CSP2_sed 13_3 (SPAdes) (version 2) | ecosystem: Environmental > Terrestrial > Deep subsurface > Rock core/Sediment | place: Rifle... | reverse complement strand
GGTAGTCTATTATATGCATTTTGTCCGCACGCCGGAAGAAGTCCAATTCGCCATTTTTGACAATGGCCTGCAAGTGGGGCACCGCATTATCAAATGGCGAGAGTTGAAAAATTTTTGGATTTTATATGATCCGCCCGAAGTGAAAAAACTTTATTTCAGCTTCAAATCGTCAATCCGCCCGTATCTTTCAATTCCGCTTGCCAAACAAAATCCCGTTGAACTGCGCAAAACGCTCGCCAAGTATTTGGAAGAGGATTTGGAACAGGAGGAAGAGCCAGCCAGCGAGCAATGGGGAAAGATTTTAAAGTTGTAGTATTATGCCCTCGTCGTTCAACGGATAGGACGCAGCCCTGCGAAGGCTGAGATTGAGGTTCAATTCCTCACGAGGGCAAATGTGAAACATTTGACCGAGAGCGATATACTAAATGTATGTCGCGTTGGGAATTGAAGGGCGCGAGTGCGTGCAGCGCCCCGGACTCCGAGTCGGAGCGAGGAGGATTCCCTCCGAGGGCACCACGCGTACGCCTCGTTAGCTCAGTTGGTAGAGCGGCTCCCTCTTAAGGAGATGGTCGGGGGTTCGAATCCCTCACGGGGCATTTATTAAAAGTTAAAGAGTTTTATTTCGCCTCACAGAGTTTATTCGCGGAATTGGCGCGCTGAACAACTAATTTGTATTTAATTCCCAGGATAAATTTTTTTAATAATATTTATGGGAAGTTTAGTTGATTAATTATTATGAAATAAGCTTTTATCGTTATTTTTATGGGACAACAAATGACTCAACTTGCTTCTCAAAGAAGTAATTTAAAATCTGTCTACTTATTTTTAGCTGTTATCATTATTGTGCTGATAGTGGGGGCAGGACTCTACATGTGGGCAAGTCAAAAACAATCAAAGCTTAATGAAAAAATAATCGATCTTCAAAACGAAATTAATCAACCAAAACAGCAGGTGGATGATCTCCGGGCAGTTAGTCATAATGATAATCAAAATAACTCTCAAGATTTCAGCACTAAGTATTACGAATACAAATTGCAAACTCAATATGGTGAGAAATGGGATCAAAAGCTCATTCGGCGATTTGTGAAATGGTTTGGGTGAACGAGGAAAAAATAAAATATGCTGTATTTGACCATGTCAAGTACCCATTTTTTAAACACTTGGTCTCATCGTAATCTCCTGATTAATTAATTGATAATTTCGACCTTTTAATCTTTGAGCGAATACGGCGGGCGGACATTTAAGAGCGCTATGGATTCGGAAATGGTTGTAATAATGGATTTGTCGGGCAATCGCTTCAACCAATTCGCCAAGGTTAGGATAAATTTCCGGATGTCCCAACTCCAGCTTAAAGCCGGAATAAAACGATTCTTGATAGCCGTTTTGCCAAGGGCTCGCTTTAGCGCTCATAGACACTTTGATGTTCAGGCTTTTTAAAAGATTCAAATATTCTTTGTTCCGGTATTCTGATCCCTGATCGCTGTGGATGATGGCCGGAACCGGGTTAAACATCAGGGCATCAAGCAGGGCCAGCGCCACCAGTTCGGTGTTGTGCTTAGTTGATACGGCCCAACCGACCACCTGTCTGGTGAAAATATCTTCCACTGTGGCCAGATAAACAAATTTTCCAAAATACGGCAAATAGGTAAAATCCGAGACCCAGACTTGATGGGGGCGTTTAATGGTTAATCCCGAGATAAGGTTAGAGATAGCGGCGGGCGTTTGGTTTAAATCTTTGGGTTTTTTGGGTATTTTTCTTTTTCTTTTAATCTTTAATCCGAATAATTTCATCACTCTTTTTACTCGTTTTTTGTTAATTTCAAGCTCCCAAGCAATGCGCCGATGGCCGTAGACTTTATGATCAGACATCACTTTTTCAATCGCGGCTTTAAGCATTAAATCTTTGGCCGGAAGTATCGGTTCGTAATACAAAGCGGAACGGGAAACGCCCAACCGCCCGGCCAGTTCAATTTTGTTTTTAGGCGGAGCAAGGCGGTTAATCGCCGCGGCCATAACGGATTTTTTTTCCCAGTTTATCTTGAACGGTAAAAAGGCCAATGATTTTTAATAAAGCCTCGTTTTCTCTTTTCAGCTTGGCCAGTTCCAGCAAAGCGCCGGTTCCTTGAGCGGTTTTTCTTAAGAGATTGTAGATCGTTTTTGGGACCACTCCGTATTCTTTTGATAAATTCGACACCTTCTCGCCTTTTTCCTTAATCCGATTGATGATTTCCCGCTTTTGTTCCTTGGTTAATTGCGGATAGCCTCTGGGCATATTTGAGCAATGATTAATAATAATCATTATCAGGATATCACATTGAGACTATGTGTGCAGTATATGGGGTACGGGCCACCAATCTAAAAAGATAAAAGGCTATGATTCAAGCTCTGAAGCCGCAAGGAAATCTATTCTGATAGAGTACCGAGAGTTTAATCCATAAAGTAATGAGTTGTGTTTCTCTAATAGAAAGACTTGTAATTAGATATGCTCGCCATTTATGGAAAAAGTTATTTTAGTGGATGAGAATGATAATGAAACAGGAACTGAAGAAAAAATAAAAGCGCATAAGGATGGAAAATTGCATAGAGCGTTTTCCATTTTTATTTTTAATTCAAAATGCGAGCTCTTGCTTCAGAGGCGGGCGAAAGAAAAATATCACTTTATTTATAAAGTGAAAGTCAATGATCTTTTTGAGAATGAATACGACCATATTTTTGTCGGTAAATCTAATCAAGACCCGCGGCCCAATCCGTAAGAAGTTGAAGATTATCAATGGATTGATCAAGAAAAACTGAAAAAAGATATTTTAGCAAATCCGGATAAATATACCTATTGGTTTAAAGCGTCTTTGAGAAATGTTTTAAAATTTACAACATAAATGCTTAGTTTAATCGCGGAAAACAATCCTACTACACTATGTAGTAGGATTGTTTTTATGTACTATCCCCTGCCGTTATTTTATTTTTTGTGATATAATGAGGTTATTAAAATTATTTATTTGCAAAATATGTCCTTAAAATTTGATGAGAAAAATTTTAGTGATGAGGTGATTAAATCAGACATACCGGTGATAGTGGATTTTTGGGCTGAGTGGTGCGGACCGTGCCATATTATGCTGCCAATCATTGATGAAGCCGCAAAAGAATATGCGAGTAAGATTAAGATTGGGAAAGTTAATGTGGATGAAAACCAAGTTTTATCAAGCCAATACGGAATAATGAGCATTCCGACAATTTTAGCGTTTAAAGCTGGAAAGATCGTCGGTCAATTAATGGGGGCACGACCAAAAAAGGATTTAATAGACCTTATTAATAAGATCATCGTTTAGTCAAATTGTTCCACGTGGAACAATTTTGGGAAGAGTAATAATTAAAATGTTCCACGTGGAACATTTATATGAAAATTGTGCTAAGGTCAGCGAATAAGCCAAATCTTGACGAGGAAAATATTTTATGGAGCGCAGGATACAGCAATGTTTGCGGTATTGATGAGGTTGGGCGCGGCTGTTGGGCTGGTCCAATTGTGGCCGGAGCGGTAATATTTGGAGCAAAAGTCAATATTACAGCAAAGGAATTGTGGCAGATAAATGATTCTAAAAAAATAATCCCAAAAAAACGCGAACAGTTAGCGGGATATATAATTCATAATGCAAAGCATTGGGGCATAGGATTCGTAGTCTCCAAAGAATTAGATAAAATCGGACTATCTAAAGCAAATACGCTTGCGATGGAACGCGCAGTGCAAAATCTTGGAAATAAGCCGGATTTTTGCCTAATTGATGGAAATGTAATAAAAAAATCGCCAGTGATTGGTTTGTTTAAAAACATTATAAAAGGAGACACGATATCAATAAGTATTGCCGCGGCATCAATTCTGGCAAAGGTTTTTAGAGATAAGCTAATGAAATCGGTTGATGAGCTGTACCCGGAATATGATTTTGAGAAACATAAGGGATACGGAACAAATGCGCACAGGAAAAGCATACTAAAAAACGGCATATTACCAATTCATCGCAAATCCTTTGCTCCAATTAAAGAATTGCTTTGAATTACGAAACTAACTCTTTGTCATTGCGAGGAGCTGTAGCTCCGAAGCAATCTCCGATAAATTGCGGGATTACCACACCCTTTCGGGGCTCGCAATGACAACAGACGAGACATTTCGTAATTAACAGGAATTAACAAAATAATGTTCCACGTGGAACAATTACTCTTAAATATCTTATGATAGGAACAAATGTAAGTCAACAAACGGTTCAGACATCTTTTGAGAACGAAACAGTACTGGATCCTAAGAAGGTGCTGCAATATTGCGGTGTGAAGCCGGGGATGAATTTAGCTGATTTAGGTTGCGGTCCAAATGGCTATTTTGCGATACCGATGGCGAAAATGATTGGCCATGGTTCAAAAGTATACGCCATTGATATTATAAAGGCGTCTTTAGAGTCACTGAAAAGTAAGGCAGACCTAATGGGTCTTTCAAATATTATTACAGTTTGGTCAAATCTTGAAAAGGTGGGAGCAGCGAATGTTCCACGTGGAACAATTGATATGTGTTTTATAGTAAATACTCTTAATCAATCAAATCAACATCGCGAGATTCTCATAGAAACAGCATCATTATTGAAACCAAACGGAAAGATTATAATAATTGATTGGGATAAAAATACTGGAGGAGGCGGGCCGCTAAATCACCAGCGAGTTTCAAAGGAAAGTATTAAAAAAACAACCAATGAACTTGGAATAAGGGTGATTAAAGAATTTATGGCGAGTAAATTCCATTTTGGGCTAATTTTAGATAAAATTGTATCATAAATTTGCTATTTTAGCAAATTTATATCATAATGTGAATATAATCTCTAAATTATCCAATTTTTTAAATATAAAGTCAAGTCACGATAATGAGGAGATAATTATTAAAGAATATAATCTTTCTGATTTCCCTGAATTAGACGATTGCAGTATTGGTAAACTTGGTGAAGAATTGGCGAAAAAATATTATCAAAATTTGGGGTATAAAATTGTTGACACAAATACTCGCAAGCGTTTTGGAGAGATTGATATAATAGCACAAAATAATGGTCAAACAATTTTTTGCGAAGTAAAGACTCGCTCCTCGGACAGATTCGGCAGTGCCGTCGAATCGCTGACCCACACAAAGAAAAAGCGGATATTGAGAATGATCCGCTATTATTGTCTCAAAAATAAAGTTTCAGACGAAAACATCCGCGCCGATTTTGTGGCCATTCAAATCAATGGCGGTACGGCCGAACTGAAGCATTTTCAGGGAATTGAGTTAATTTGAAAGAGCTATGAAGAAAGTTAAACTTCGCGAGGCAGATTTGCATATTCACAGCCATTTCAGCGATGGCGATTGTTCCGTGGAAGAATTGGTAAAAAGAATAAAGCGGGCGGGATTGAAAGCTGCGGTTCTTACCGATCACGACAAAATTGACGGGCAAATATTATTTTTAAAATTGTGCAAGTAAAAAAATATTGCCGCAGTAGCCGGAATTGAAATATCCACTACCTACCGGCAACCCGGTGTTCCAGATGCCGAACTGCATATTTTAGGATATGATTTTGATCTGAAAAAACTTCAAGCAGACAGGAAAATTCTGGTTTATAATATCCAATCTCGGCAACGGCAGATCGCCGGCTTGATCAGTCAATACAAAAAGAGAAAAACTTTTTTTACATCAGCAGAAAAAATAGAAAAGATATTTGGCCTGCCGCATCCGGTCATTAATCATTATTGGGTGAATCGCGCCAGAGCCATTGATATGCTTAAGAAATCAAAAAAACATTTGTCGTTTTTTGAAGCGCGGAAAATCGCAGCCAAGGAAATCAAAAAATACGGACCGTTTCACTTTGGTTTGGATGGTCTGGAAGGTTTTACCGAAAGAAATTCCGGCGCGGAAACCAAATGGCTTATAAAGCTCTGCCAAAAGCACGGCCTTAATCCTTATTTCGGCGGCACTGATTATCATGGCCACAAAATTACCGAGCACAAGCCCGGGCGATATTTGGGCAAAGGCGGAATCAAGTACAAAGAATTTGCAAAAAATTTCGAACAAAAAAATCCCTTGAAGCGATAAATGCCTCAAGGGAATGCAGAAAATTGTCTTAAGAATGTTTATCGCGGAAAAGCGGCGGCGCGTTCGGCCATGATTTTGTTAGCCTTGAGCAGCGCGTCTTTTGTCCCGCAGTCAATATACGATCCTTCCGGAAGCATCGTATATCGCATCCGTCCCTCTTTGATAAAATAATGAGAAATGTCGCCGATGGTTATTTCTTGATTGTTTCTTTCTTTCATCAATCGTCGGATAAGGCCGAAGACTTCAGGCGGAAAAATAAAGCAGGCGGTTTGAATAATTTCGCTGAAGCGCTCCATTGATTTATCAACCAGTTTCGTGACTCGTCCGTCTTTTATTTTTATTTGCCCGTATTTCTCATGGTCATCATGGCCATTAAGCGGCATTGCGAAAAGGTGCGGCGCTTTTTTGCCCGTAAACGATAATGGCGTTAAATACAAACTGTCGCCCAAAATCGCAACAAAATCTTCCTTTCCGATCCACCGTTCGGCTAGAAGCAAAGTGCCGCCGGGACCCATTGTTTCCCGTTCGTATACATACATCAAGTGCGCGCCCAAATCCGATCCGTCCTTAAGCATCTCAAGAAAAAGTCCCGGATGTTTTTCGTTCAGACTTAATAAAATATCTGTTATCCCTCCTCCAACCAAAGCGCTGATCACATGCATAATCATCGGCCGATCGTAAATTGGCAGAAGATGCTTGTTGAGCGGATTGGTTAATGGATACAGCCTTGTTCCTTTTCCCCCGGCAATAATTATTCCTTTCATCGTTTTCTCCCTCCTTTTGTTTTATGGTTTGAATTTATCCGTCTTTATTTAGCGATTTGGAAAGAACATCTTGCAAGGATTTTCTTGCATATTGAATTTTTATGGGAAAGCGAAGCATCATCTCGTCCGTTTCGTTTTTAGCGAAAAAATGTCCGAGCTTGCCAAAACCCCTGATCGGATCATCCGGAAGCGCCGGGACAATATGCCAATGCAAATGCTTGACGCTGGCTTCCGAGCCCGGACCGAATTGTAAAAAAATTTCAACTCCGGATCCCGGATATGTTTTTTGAATAGTCTTTGCTGCCGTTTTAACGATTATTCGGCGATCGAGCGCTTCATTATTTGTTTCCTCTTCAAGATCAGCAATATGGCGTTTTGGAACAATTAAGGTATGTCCTTCAAATTTCGGATAAAAATTGACGAGCCAAACATAAGAATCATTTTCAACAATCTTGCCGCGGCCGTCTCTGACGGCTTCGGCGCGGATGACTTCAGAGTCGCAAAACGGACAAACATCGCCGTCTTGCTTCGGCGAATATTCTTTTCTGAACGGGCTGTAAAAATACGCCATATTTTAATTATTTAATTAAAGCAATTCCATCTTAAAGTATTTGAAGGATAAATACAAGAGCCTAGGTAATTTGACAAAATTTTACAGTATGCTACACTGTCAAACAGAAACTAGCCAATTAGGCTAGTCATTTTTTTACCAATTTATTATGTCCTCACAAATTTATCAGGCGATTCAGCAGATTTGCGAAGAAAAAAATCTGCAAATGGAGCAAGTGGTGGCTACGATTGAAGCGGCTTTGGCCGCGGCTTATCGTAAAGACTTCGGAGAAAAGAACGAAAATGTTAAAGTGGAATTTGAACCGAAAACCGGCCAATTCCGCGTTTTTGATATAAAAATGATTGTAGAAGGCCCGGCCGAAGATAAAGAAGAAATTAATCCCCGATCGGAAATTCTTCTTTCCGAATATATTAAAGATCATTCGGACGCCAAGACCGGCGATGAGATAAAAACCGAGCTTTTTCCTACAGCCGAATTCGGCCGAATGGCGGCGCAGACCGCCAAACAAGTGGTGATTCAAAGATTGCGCGAAGCCGAACGGGAAATGATTTTTAATGAGTATAAAGGCAAAGAAGGAGAAATTATTGTCGGGACGGTGCAGCGAGTGGAAGGCCGCTTGGTCTTGGTTAATTTGGGAAGCGTTACGGCCATTGTGCCGCCGTCCGAGCAAATTCCGCACGAGCGGTATGATTCCGGACAGCGCATCAAAGCGGTGGTCAGTTCGGTAAGCATCGGACCAAGAGGACCGGAGGTGGTGCTTTCGCGCGCCAGCCCTGAGATGGTGCGAAAATTTTTTACAATAGAAGTTCCGGAAATCGCCAATGGCGCGGTGGAGCTTAAGGCCGTGGCCCGGGAAGCCGGTGAGCGATCAAAAATCGCGGTCAAAGCTACGGAAGAAAATATTGATCCGATAGGCGCATGTGTCGGACAAAGAGGATCGCGCGTGCAAACCGTCATTTCAGAATTGGGCGGAGAAAAAATTGACATCATAGAATACAGCGATGATCCCATAGAATTTATCACCAACGCTCTGGCTCCGGCTAAAGTCCTGAATATCAAGCTTAATGAAGAAGCTAAGGGAGCATCCGTGGAAGTTGATTCGTCTCAATTTTCTTTGGCCATCGGCCGGGGCGGGCAAAATGTGCGGCTCGCTTCAAAACTGACCGGCTGGAAGATTAGTTTAATTGAAAAAAGGCCGGAAGGGTCTGAAGAGAAAATTGAGGAAGCGGTCAAGACAATAGAAGGAGAAAAACCGGAAGAAGGAAAAATTGAAGAAATAGTTAAGGAGAGTCCGGAGAAAAGCAAATCGGAAGAGATTGAGAAAAGGGAAGAAGAAAAAGAGTCAAAAGAATAAACTTGCAGTATTAAAAATTGAAAATTATCAAAATTATAAAATTTTACTGAATATATGTATTTAAATCTTTTCATACTTTCCGGCGTTATCGCCATTATTTACGGATTATTATTGGCGCGTTGGATTATCAAGCTTCCGGCCGGTACTGAAAAAATGCAAGAAATTGCCGGAGCGATCCAAGCGGGCGCGAAAGCCTATTTAAATAGGCAGTACAAAACCATTGCCGTGATCGCGGTGATTATCACGGCTATTCTTTATTACAAATTGGGACCCACTACCGCGGCCGGATTTTTGGTCGGCGCAGTTTTCTCGGCCATAGCCGGATATATCGGCATGATGGTTTCGGTGCGAGCTAATGTGCGCACAACTGAAGCGGCTAAAAATGGAATATCCCCCGCTTTTAATGTGGCGGTCAAAGGCGGTGCAGTCACCGGATTACTGGTGGTTGGCTTGGGAATGGTCGCAGTGGCCGGATTTTATTATTTGACAAAAGATATTTCCGCTCTGATGGGTTTGGGGTTTGGCGGAAGTTTAATTTCCGTATTCGCCAGGCTGGGCGGAGGAATTTATACTAAAGCGGCGGATGTAGGCGCGGATTTGGTGGGGAAAGTGGAAAAAGGAATTCCGGAAGATGACCCGAGAAATCCGGCTGTGATCGCGGACAATGTGGGCGACAATGTGGGCGACTGCGCCGGTATGGCCGCGGATCTTTTTGAAACTTATGCCGTCACCACTATTGCGGCAATGCTTTTGGGATCATTTATGTTTCCGGATAATGATTTGATAATTGCTTATCCGATCGCTTTGGGCGCGGTCGCCATCATCGCTTCTATTGTCGGGACTTGGTTTACCAAGTTGAGCGCTGACGGCGCCATTATGAAATCGCTTTACAAGGGAGTCGCAATTTCCGCCGTGCTCTCCGCTATTGGATTTTATTTTATAACTAATAATTTAATCAAGGATATTGAACATTCGTCTTGGAATATCTATTTAACGACGCTTATTGGCTTGGGCGTTACCGTGCTTCTGGTAGCTATTACCGAATATTTCACTTCAACCAAATATAAGCCGGTAAAATCAATCGCGGCCGCTTCCCAAAGCGGGCACGGCACAAATGTTATTGCCGGATTGGCCGTGTCTATGAAATCAACCGCTTTGCCCATAATTGTCATCGCGGGTGCGATTTTCGGAGCGTACCAATTGGCCGGACTTTACGGCGTGGCTATCGCCGCGATGAGTATGGTTTCGCTTACCGGTATTATTGTTACGCTTGACGCGTACGGACCGATCACGGATAATGCGGGCGGCATTGCGGAAATGGCCGGTCTGCCCAAAGAGGTGAGAGAAGTTACTGATCCTTTGGACGCGGTGGGCAATACCACTAAAGCCGTGACTAAGGGATACGCTATCGGTTCCGCCGGTCTGGCCGCCACCGTGCTTTTTGCTTTGTATGTTCAAGAAGTTGAAAAAATAGGGAAAACGGTTGAATTCGCTCTGCAAGATCCGGCGGTTTTGATCGGGCTTTTTATCGGCGGTCTTTTGCCTTATCTTTTCGGCGCGTATGCTATGGAAGCAGTGGGTAAAGTGGCTGGCAATGTAGTGGAAGAAGTGCGGAGGCAATTCAGAGAAATTCCGGGAATTATGGAAGGAACTGCTAAACCTGATTATGGCCAAGCGGTAGACATTGTCACTCGCGGCGCTTTGCGCGCTATGATTTTACCGGCAATAATTCCAGTGGCCGCTCCCCTCTTAATAGCTTTCTTATTTCCTAATGATGCGGCGAAAATTATA
>Ga0209431_10004785_pt1 | contig 10587 bp, 8 predicted proteins | sample RifCSP13_3_FD_184021 | JGI IMG/M metagenome (GOLD analysis project Ga0209431, IMG submission 184021) | Soil microbial communities from Rifle, Colorado - Rifle CSP2_sed 13_3 (SPAdes) (version 2) | ecosystem: Environmental > Terrestrial > Deep subsurface > Rock core/Sediment | place: Rifle... | reverse complement strand
TTTTCATTGGTCCTTATGGGCATAAGATCCCTCCCTGTCGATCTCTTCTATTTTTTCGATAACCTCATCCACCAGCCACTGGGGTGTCGAGGCCCCTGCTGTAATCCCCACCTCGCCTACCCCCTGAAACCAATCCGGATGGAGCTCATCCGCCGTTTCAATATGCTCGGTGCGCGTATGTCTCCCGCAGATCTCGGCAAGCCTCTTGGTATTCCCGCTGTTCCAGCCGCCAACGACGATCATCAGATCCACCATGCGGGCCAGCTCATCCGCTGCATACTGGTTGCTCCTCGTCGCCCCGCAGACCGTATTCTTTATCTTCCATTTCAGCCCATTCGCCTTGATATACTGTTCAATCTTTTTATATTTGGAGAATTCCTGGGTAGTCTGGAACACGATAGCGGTCCGTTCAGGGGCCTTCTCTATAATCTCCTCCAGATCCGAGACCACATGGATGGAACATCCGGGGATGTTATGGCGTGCATGGCCTACAATGCCGCGGACCTCTGCATGCCTCTCATCCCCTACGACAAATAATGCATAGCCCCGGCGGCAGAATTCTACGGCATAATCCTGGACATCCTTTACAAATCTGCACGTCGCATCGACAATGCGGAGGGAATTGGCCATGGCCTTTTCGTAGTCTTCCGGCGGGATGCCGTGCGCCCTTATGACAAGGTTACCATCCCTGTAGTCCCCCAAGTCTTCCACAGATTCTATTCCGTATTCTTCCCTGAGGCGCTCTATCTCCTGAGGATTGTGTATCAGGGGACCGTAAGTCTTCGTCGGATGGGATGCTGATTGCGCCACCTCTGTAGCCTTTTTTATCGCCTCCCTGACACCAAAGCAAAAACCTGAATGCCGGGCAATCTTGATCTCTATCATATGATCTTATTTTATATTATCTGGCCTCATTCTTGCAAACTATAAATTTATAGAAAATTGACTTCTTTATCTCAATAACCTATGCTTTAATACCGGATTTTCTGGGGGGTACTGATGAGATATGCCATAATAATATATTTATGTTTCCCTATATTAATCTTTAGTTTCCTTTACCCTTCATTATCGTTAAATGCAGCCCAGCAGACAATAGACAAGGCCCCGGTCTCTATCTCTATCGATGAGAACCCGGCTTTAGAGTTGCAGATCATAGAATTTTTCACCGCCTTAGCCGCTGCGTATAAGAAAGGGGAGACCGACGGGTATCTATCGTTTTATTCTGCCGCAGCAGTCGAAAATGGCCTCAACTCCTTTGAAAAGATCAAGGCCCGCTATCTGACGGATATAGCCGATAATACCGTCACTGCCTATGAATTTGATATCTATGAGATCAAAAACCTTGGGCGTTACTCTGTCATCGATGGCGCCTACAATAAGACCTTTGTGAATAAGTCAAACGGCGAGACCTACAACGCCGGCGGAGACGTGCGGATAAAGGTGTTACGGGAACAGGGGTTCAAGATAGAGACGATAGATTATGACCGCTATATCCGGAATGAATATATGATTGGGCCGGAGGATATCTTAGAGATCTCCGTATGGAAATCCCCTGACCTCTCTACGGCGACGATTGTACGGCCGGATGGGATGATATCCCTTCCATTGATAGGGGAGCTAAAGGCAAATAACCGTACAGCAAGAGAATTAAAAGGGGTCATAGAACAGAGATTAGGTGAGTACAAACAGGACCCTGTGGTGTCAGTCATTGTCAAAGAGGCAAACAGTCAGTCCATATATATCATGGGCGAGATTGCAAGGCCGGGTAAATATCTCCTCCGGAGCGAAACGAGAATATTGCAGGCCATCTCCTTAGCGGGCGGATTTACCCCAGGCGCCAACAAGGATAACATCATCATCTTGCGGAAAAATTTAATCAATCCTGAAGGAAAGAAGATAAGAATAAAATATTCTGATATAATATCCGGGAAAAACCCTGAGGCAAATATACTTGTGAGATCAGGGGATACTATTTTACTGCAACCCTATTGATCGGGGATATATTAAAATGAATATAAAATTCAAACAGATCGTTGTTATTCTCTTCTACATGTTGATATTTATCCAACCCATTTCATCCTATGGCGCTGAATCAGTCGCCGGTAAGACGGCAGTACTTGAAAATATTATCCAGGATAATGAGATCATAAAACTGCTTAAATCCTTCGCAAAGGCCTACAAGACAGGAGACACAGATGCCTATATAACCTTCTATGCCGCCAATGTCCTGGAGAACGGGGTCAATACCCTTGATAAGATTAAGGCGGACTACCTGTACACCCTATCCAAGAATATTATCACAGTATATGAATTCGAACTCTCTGATATCAAAAACCTCGGAGGCTCTGCAATTGTAGATACAATCTATAATAAGACCTTAGTAGAAAAATCAAAGGGGGATACCTTTATCACCAGCGGGAATGTCCGTTTAAAGGTCATAAAAGAGAATAACCAGCTAAGAATTACCGCGATAGATTATGACAAATATATTAAGAATGACTATATTATTGGACCGGAGGATGTTATAGAGGTCTCTGTATGGAAATCTCCGGACCTTTCCACGACGATCATGGTCCGGCCCGATGGAATGATCTCCCTTCCCTTGATCGGTGATATCCAGGCAAGCAGCCATACAGCAAAAGAGCTGAAAGAAGAGATCGCGCAGAAGCTGACCGAATACAAGCAGGACCCTATTGTATCCATCATAGTCAAGGAGGCAAACAGCCAGGCTATCTATGTCACCGGCGAGGTCGCCCGGCCCGGAAAATACCCCCTCCGGAGCGAGACCACTATAGTCCAGGCCATTACCCTGGCAGGCGGGTTTACTCAGTGGGCTGATAAGGATCAGATCGTTATTATACGGAAAAGCCCGATGAACCCTGAAGGAAACAGATTTACGCTCAAATATTCTGATATTGTCTCTGGTAAGAACATGAAGGCCAATATACTGCTGAAGGCCGGGGACAGTGTCATTGTACCGTAATCAGTAAGTGTATTTTGTCCCATAATAATATTTGGAATAATTCGACTCGACTTCATTAAGGACTGCGCCAATGATCTTGTCCGGAGGGATAGAACCAAGGGCCCTCTTTACGATGCTCCTCGGGGTTTTACCCGCCTTTATTACAAGCAATATCCCATCAACGAGGGTAGCATAGATGCTCATGTCGGCCAGAGGGATGATGGGGGGCGTATCTATAATGATATATTTAAAATAGCCCCTGACAGAGTTTAACAACTCTTGCATCTTCGGGGATGAAAGGAGTCTCGATGGGTTGCCAATCGTCTTTCCCGCAAGGAGCACTGAGAGCCTTCCATCGAATAACTGGATAGCGGAGGCATTAAAATCTCCCTTCCCCTCCAGTACATCCGAGAGGCCGAATACCGGGGATCGCTTGAGATACTCATGGAGATTCGGATTCTTCAGATCCCCCTCGATGAGAAGGACTCGCTCATCAAAATCTCTTGCCATAGAGATTGCCAGATTCAGCGACGTAAATGACTTGCCCTCAGACTTTAATGAACTGGTTATGGCAAGCGCATAGGACGACTTATTCTGTCTCATCTGCGAAATCCGGGTACAGAGCACCCGGTATTGCTCCGCAGCAATGGAATAGGGTTCCCGTATGGTTACCAGCCGGTCATCAACAAAAGTCCCATTCCCTTCCCGGCCTTCATGCAGAACCCGCAAAGGCATCCCCTCTTTCTCTACCGGGATCAACATCGGCGTCTTATCTGCCACATCGTTGCGTTTTAACCATCCTATCCGCATAAGATCAAATATCCTCAATGAGTCCCTGTCCTTATCCTGGGTATAGATACAAGCACCGGGAGGCCAAGGACAGCGTAAACATCCTCATCCTTTCTAAAAGATGCATCTATATACTCTAACAGGAATACAAGTCCAGCCCCGCTTCCAAGCCCTATAGCGAGTCCAAGCAGAATGATCTTATTACGATCAGGTTTAAAGGGCTTCAACGGCAGGTTTGCAGGATCAAGCACCTTAAATTGCTCTCCCTTTTGCCTCTTTTCGAGATTCTCTGCAAGCTGTGCATCGAGCTTCTTGTTTAAGAGATTCTGGTAGTTGGCCTTTGTATTCTCGTAATCTCTCACCAGCGCCGCCATTTGCTGCTCCCGTGCCGGTATACGCTCAACACGGCCTTGTAATACAGCAATATTCTTCGCTATCTCCTTCTGTTTCTCCTTTAGATTCTTGCTCTCAGAGCTAACCTCTATCAGTTGATTATAGAGGATTGTATACAGGGGATTATCCCCTGCCCCGGGGGGTCTCACCATCACCGGGGCTTTCGGGGCCTTCGGACCCTGCTCCGGCGTCTTTTCTATCTGCAACTCCTTCTCTAACTCAGTTATCTCATTTTTAAACCTGATGATGTCAGGGTATTTATCGGTATAGACGGTTGAAAGCTGGGAAAGCTCTGTCTGTAAATTAAGGAGTCGTGCCCGCCGCGGGTCAACTGCGCTAACCCCGCCCCCCCCTCTTTCCATAATAAGATTGGGATTGATCTCTGAAACCTGCTTCTCAAGCATAATCTTTCTGTCCTCTGCAGACCGGAGCGCATCATTCGTGCTCTGAAGTTCCAGTTGGAACCGGTCCAGTGTCCTCAGATTTGCCTCAAGCTGGGAGGGGAGCTCACCCATAAACTTTTCTTTGTATGCCTTTATCTGCCCCTCGTGATCTTCCAGGACAGTCTTAAGGCCCTGAAGCTGGGCATCAAGGAACTCGGTAGTCCCTTCTGCCTGCTGCTCACGGACCTTCAGGTTCTCTTCTATAAACAGAGATGCAAGCCTGCTGGTCACATGCATTACCGTCTCAGAGTCATTACCCATATAGGCAATCGTGAACGATGATAAATCCCTATTCCTTGTCTCCCCCCCCTTCACGGCCACCTCTATATTGCCCCTCATGATATCTACAACCTCATCAGAGGTCAGTTTGTCTTTCGCATCTTTGTAAAGGTCGAACTCCTTTATGATAGATTCAAGCCTTGTCCTGCTCATGACCTGCTGTGTAATCGTGTTCACACGGTCGTTTATATCTACAGTAATAGTAGGTTTGACATAAGCTTCAGGGACCTTTTGAGGCTCAACCAGTATCAGGGTTGTCGACTTATAGACAGGAGGAATGAGGATCAGGGCTAAGAGGGTCCCGACAATAGAGAGGATAAAGGGAATGATAATAAACCACTTCCGCCGGAAGATGATTTCTATAACATCTTCTAACTGTACCTGCCTTTGAACCTGAGGTTCCATGTCTTATTCCGGGATGTGGACCCTGCCCCCTCCGCCTTCTTTTGCCATATTCAGCGCTAATTCGGCTTTTTGTATAAGGGTCTCAAGGTCACTGGCATGGGTAGGGAAACAGGCCACTCCGATGTTCCCCCTGAGCATCACCTCATAGCCGTCCACCCTGAAGGCGTAATGTTTGATCCGTTCGTTGATCCTCTCTCCCACCTTAGAGGATGCGTTGGAGTCCGACTGATCGAGTATGATAAAAAATTTATTATTGTCTATCCTTCCAATGGTATCCGTACCCCTAATCTCCTCCCTCACTAAGGAGGCCAATCTCTTCAGTAGCATGTTTTCTTCACCCTCGCCCAAGTCTGCCGGGATTTTATCGCCTTGAAGTATCATCAATGAAAAGAAATAGAGATATCTGCTGGCCTTCTTAACCTCAAGGCCCAGAAGGTATTCAAAGAATTCCTTCTCGAGAGTGTGAGTAACTCTATCGAACATCAGTTTTTCTTTGTCCCTAAAAAGTTCTGCGAGATATTGTGATGTCATATCGTAGATGCCACAATCCTTATTCAAAGGATAAGTGCAATATCAATGCCATTGGACTAACAGTGCCAACAGGTATTATCAAGATGTACGTGGGTAGAGGCCTTACTAAAATAGGAAGATAGCTTCCATTTTTTACTCTAACAGGTTATATCGTTTCATCTTATAAAAGAGCGTCTTATAGCTGATAGACAGGATCTCTGCAGTCTTTTTTTTATTCCACCTACAGGCGATAAGGGCCTTTTTGATAGTCTCCTCTTCGACCTTCCTGACAGCCCCCTGGGCGATCTCCCGCAGATTACAGGGTTTAAATGATTTAACTGCCGGCTCTGCTGTCTCTATGTTTCCCTCCGGACTCTGATTCTTCTCAGGGTGAATAGCCTCTGCCTTACCCGCCTCCCCGGTGTGATGGCCTAATTCAATCTTTTCATTCCCCAGCACAATGATCCTCTTGATCACGTTTTCCAGCTCCCTGACATTCCCAGGCCAGGGATACGCTATAAAGCGCTCCATGGTCTCCTGCGAGAGGACAGGAATCTCCTTGTTATATAACTGACAATACTTATGCATGAAAAATTCTGTCAGAACAGGTATGTCATCCTTCCTTTCTCTAAGGGAAGGCATCGTGATACCCACCACATTGAGCCTGTAAAAGAGGTCTTCTCTAAAGGTACCCGCGGCAACGCCTCGTTCAAGATTTTTATTCGTAGCGGCTATAACCCGCACATCCACCTTTACTTCCTTACCCCCTACCTTGGAAAACGCCCCGTCCTGAAGCACCTGCAGGAGTTTTACCTGCAGAGAGTGAGGTACGTCACCTATCTCATCCAAAAATATTGTCCCCCCATTGGCGAACTCAAACTTGCCGGGATTGCTCCTGTGCGCACCGGTAAAGGCGCCCTTTTCATGGCCAAATAGTTCACTTTCAAGAAGCCCTTCGGGTATGGCCGCACAGAGGACCTTAACAAAGGGTTTATCTCTCCGTTTCGAGCACCGGCAGAGTGCCTGGGCAGCAAGCTCTTTTCCTGTACCGCTTTCTCCGCGCAACAGGACCGTAACATCTGCCTCAGCCACACGCTTTATGATATTCTTTACATCGAGGATTCGCTTGCTCTTCCCGAGGATCAGATTGTCTATGCCCTCCGGCTCCGGGATATTATCTCTCGATTCGGGTGGGACATAATCCTCATTGCCTTTCGTTAGATATCGTGCTATCTTATCCCGCAATTCGATAGAGTTGACAGGCGTCTTTATAAATCCGCTAATGTCAATATTAGAAGACTCTTCTCTTCCGATTGCAGGGGTAAGGAGGAAGATGGGGATATCTCGATTGACCTCTTTGATCTTTGAGGCAGCGACGCTCCAGTGGAGCCCCTGGAGACCTGAGTCAATGACCACCAGTGAGGGTACATTCTTATTTAAAATCTTAAACCCTTCATTGTATCTTTCTACAGCATGTACCTCAAAACCAAAATTCTGGATGAGGGACTTCAGGTTACCACTCTGCAGAGGATCGGAGACGATGAGGAGGACATTTGATGGCTTATTCATGTAAAACCTCTAAGACCTCGATGACTCCTGTTTACCACAAGGAATACTTCGTTATATATTGGGAAGTCTTTGTGCCTTGTGAAAACGATTACTTATTTTATCCAATTCACTTCCAAAATACTCCTTATTGTAATGGAATTGCATAACAAGTCAAGTCAAATAAATGACTATGTACCGGAGGGGATTATGAAGAGACAGTTGACCCTTGTCCTTATTATCTTAATAACAACACTCATCTCCTGCAGCACGCCTGAACAAAAAAGGGCAAAACATATGGAGAGGGGAATAGGATACTACAATAATGGCAAATATAATGAGGCCATCATAGAATTTAAAAATGTGGTCCAGATGGCCCCGAAGGACGCAGAAGGTCATTACCACTTAGGTCTTGCCTATCTCAAATCCGGCAAGATTCCTAATCTTCCCAATGCGTACAAAGAGCTTACTCAAGCGGTTGAATTGAATCCTGACATCACAGATGCCCACCTGCATATAGGCAACCTCTTCCTGTTGTCCCGGGAATATGAAAAGGCCCGCGAAAAGGGAGAGATTGTGTTAAAGAAAGAGACAGGCAATGTCGACGCCCATCTCCTTTTGGGGAACGCGTTAGCCGGCCTCAAAAGAGGCGATGAGGCGATAGGAGAAATAAGGAAGGCGATAGAATTAGATCCAAAACGGACTGCATCTTACATTAATCTTGGCGGACTTTATATGCTTCAGCAAAACTTAGACGCGGCTGAAAAGGTATTTAAAGAGGCCCTCTCTGTGGATGCTAAATTCGCACAGGGGCGCTTGGCCCTGGCCAGTCTTTATATCTTCAAGAAGGATCCAAAATCAGCGGAGAATGAATATCAAGAGGCCCTTAAGATCAATCCAAAAGATTTGACCCTCCACATCACCTTTGGGAATTTCTATGTCTCTCAGAAGAGGTTTGATGAGGCAGAGGCCAAATACAAGGAGGCCGCCGGCCTTGCCGGTGACAATCCATTACCCTATATAGTCCTCGGAGACTTTTATCTTCTTCAGGGAAAAGAGGCTGCGGCTATAGAGGCCTATCAAAAAGGGGATAAGATAAAACCAACGAGTGCCACTGCAAAGAAAAGGCTGGCATCCTATTACCTGTCAAAGATGAAGTTTGATGAGGCGTCAAAACAGGTTGAGGATATACTCAAGAAGAACCCCAATGACCCTGACGGACATGTCCTAAAGGGAAGGATCGCACTTGCCAGGATGAAGGTCTCAGAGGCGGTATCAGAATTCCAGCAAGTGCTGAAGGATGAACCTGGCCGGGCGGATGCACGATATTACCTGGCCCAGACCCATATCCTTTCCGGGGATCTGCAGTTAGCAAAGAATGAACTGACAGAGGCGCTGAAGACCGCTCCAAATTCTGTTGACGCCAGGATAAGTCTTGCGGATGTATACCTGAGACTTCATTCCTTTGACGATGCTATTGTTGAAGCCAAAAAGGTCGTCACTTTTCAGCCGGATAACCGTCATGCGAGGAGGATACTTGGAGATGCCTATACAGGGAAAAGGGATATTCCCAATGCCCTGTCCCAATACCAGGAACTTCTGCGTATCGCACCGGATGACCCGCTCGGCCATTACCGCCTCGGCATCCTGTACAAGGCACAAAAGAAATACACAGAGGCCTTGTCCGAACTTGAAAAGGCGCTGTCGTTAAGTCCTAAATCAGCCTATATCCTGGCGCAGATTATGGGCATCCTATCAGAAAAGGACGGGGTGGACAAGGCCATAGAGCGGGCAAATCGACAGTTAGCCCTTTCCGCGGATAATCCCCTTATCTATAATCTCATAGGAAAGGGGTACCTCATGAAGAAGGATGAAAAAAAGGCAGAAGAGTATTTTAATAAGTCTATCGAGACGGATAAAAATGCCCTAATCTCCTATCTCGATCTGGGGGCCCTGTATGCAAGAAATAAGACCTATGATAAGGCAATAACCCGTTATGAAGAAGCCATAAAGGTCAATCCAAACTACCTGCCGGCTTATATGCTCGCAGGCATCATCTACGATACCCAGAAAAAATATGATAAGGCGAAAGAATACTATGAAAAGGCGCTAAAGATAGATCCGAAGTTTGTCCCTGCGGCAAACAATCTTGCATGGATCTATGCGGAGCACGGAGGGAACATCGATGTGGCCCTGGACCTTGCACAACAGGCAAAAGAAAAACTTCCAGAGGACCCGGCAGTCTCTGACACCCTCGGCTGGATCTACTACAGAAAAGGCGCGCTTTTGAAGGCCATCTCGTTATTAAAAGAGGGTAGCGAAAAACTGGAGAACAATCCTGCGACACACTATCATCTTGGAATGGCTTACTACAAAAATGGGAATAAGGAACTGGCGAGGAAGGAGCTTGAAGCGGCCCTGAAATTAAATCAGAATTTCGATGGGGCGCAGGAGGCGCAAAATACCCTGAAGAACCTGAATCGCTGAGGAGGCTATTCTTCCCCTGATGCGTGCCTCAGAAGCCATGTTTCATTAGAAGAGGTTTCGTTTGAAGAGGTATCGTTTAAATAACCGCCGAAGATAGCCATCGTGTCATTCTCTACATTAAGAATCGCTGAATGATTGGCTCTGGCGTCGGGGTAAGACACCTTTGCGGTATGAAAGATAACATTCGAACTCCATGTGGTGGGTCCTTCAGCGCCATTGGCCTTCTCTAAGACCCAGAGATCATCCAAAAGGCCCTCGTTGGCATCTACTCCCCCAAAGATGGTCATATGGTTGGTCGCGGAGTTAAATACTGCGGTATGTCCCTGGCGGCCGGCCGGAAGATCTCCAGACACAGATAAAGGTTGCCAGGAAGGGGGCGTGCCCTGGCCGCTTTCGTCCAGCCCATTTGCATGATTTAAGACCCATATATCATTTAAAAGTTCAGAGTCTTTGCTCCCCCCGAAAACGATCATTCTGTTGTTGATGTTATCATACACCGCCGAATGCATCATTCTTGGATTTGGGATACTGCCCGATGCAGGTGTTATATTAATCCAGGCAGGGTCCCCTCCAAATCCATTCGCATTAGTAAGGACCCAGACGTCATTAAGCAGCGTTGTGGTGTTTCCATCCGTTTCAGCCCCGCCGAAGACAATAACGCGATTGCTGCCAGGGTCATAGACCATGGAAAATCCAAAACGGCTTGAAGGAGACTGGCCTGCTCCTTCTGACAATTGAACCCACGTGGGGGTCCCTCCACTTGCATCGGCATCG
>Ga0209431_10004781_pt1 | contig 10594 bp, 9 predicted proteins | sample RifCSP13_3_FD_184021 | JGI IMG/M metagenome (GOLD analysis project Ga0209431, IMG submission 184021) | Soil microbial communities from Rifle, Colorado - Rifle CSP2_sed 13_3 (SPAdes) (version 2) | ecosystem: Environmental > Terrestrial > Deep subsurface > Rock core/Sediment | place: Rifle... | reverse complement strand
ACAATCAATGCTCAAATATGAAAAAACACTATAAAAGTGATGTCTCCCAAAGTTGGAACAAAAATATTGAAAAACACTATAAAAGTGATGTTTACCAAAGTTGGAACTAAATTCACAGCGTATTTACAATCAAAAATCAGGAATGGGTTTTACGTGATGTAACTTTTTTGGAAAAAAATTTATTCTAAATATTGACGCGTTTATGGTGGTGGTACAGCAAAGTTTGCTCTTACCAAACCATATCCATACAGATTATCCCTACCACTTGCACCAAGTTCTAGTGCAGTACTATCAAGAATGTTTCTTACTTGTGCACTTGACAAGCTGCCATCGTCCTTCCACATCAATGCAGCAACACCACTAACATGAGGTGTTGCCATTGATGTTCCACTCATTGTGGTGTATCCACCACCAAGCAATGTTGACTTGATGCTAACTCCTGGAGCTGATATCTCAACTTTAGGTCCAGTGCTTGACCATGAAGCTCTTTTGTTATTTGCGTCTGTAGCTGCAACAGCTATAACAGAATCATATTTTGCAGGATATCCCACACTGTCATTTTTTCCAGCTTTATTACCGCTGTTGCCAGCAGCTGCAACAACTAGAATATCCTTTCCATAAGCAGTATCAACAGCAGTCTTGAGTGCATCTGATCCTGATGAACCACCCAAGCTCATTGAAATAACTTTAGCACTATTGCTAGCACACCAGTTTATTCCAGCAATGACATTACTGTAGCTTCCACTTCCAGCACTGTTCAATACTTTGGCAACAATCAAGTCAGCTTCAGGTGCTACTCCAACAACACCTTCACCATTTAGTTCTGCAGCTATTGTGCCAGAAACATGTGTACCATGACCGTTGTCATCAAATGGAAATGCGTCTCCATTAACAAAGTCCCATCCAGTAACATAATTATCGTTCAAGTCAGGATGGGTGTAATCTATACCAGTGTCCACAACACAAACTCTGATTCCCGTTCCCTTGTTGTAAGAATGCACCACGTCAGCTTCTATATGATTAACTCCCCAAGAGTTTTGATATTCTGTATTTAATGAAGTGGCATGACCCATAATGTGAGCCTCTGCATCTGGCTCTACATATGTAATGTTTGGATTGTGCGAGAGTCCTTGGATCGCACTTTCAGGCACGCTTGCTGCAATCACGTTTATGAACGGAGCAAAGTCATACTTTACATCTCCGCCAAAGGCTCTAACCACAGAGTCGTCTGGCTTTCCATTAAAGCCAATCAATACATCGACTTTGTTTTGAGCTGCTAGAGAGTATGGTACAAGAGAGACTACCAGAATTAAAAGAACAGAAAAAACCACAGCCTTATTTCTCATTTCAAAAAAACAGAGTCTTCAGAGCCTTATTAACATTTGGCAGCATTTGTTTTTACAAAAATACACCTCATGTGATCTATGCACCAAAAATTTAGAACAAACTAAGAAAAAATCCAGTCAACCTGTATGTAAAGATCAAGACATACAGATCACGAATCTGATTCGTGTGTAATTTTTTCATATGAGAAGAAAATTTTCTGATTTCTCATTTCCAAATATGGAAGTGTCTGTTCGCCAAAAGACGCCCTCGTGCATTTGTTGCTTTTTATACCTTATTTCCATAATTGAAAATAACCCTTATTGCAATATTTTTCATGACGCTTTTGATCTTCTTTCCAAGTAACGCAAAAGGAAGTGAACTTACTACAATTAACACATTTCTTCCATGGAAGACTCAAGATAAAATATTACAAGTATCAATAATTAAAGAAACGCCACTCTCGCCAGATCAAATAGAAAATGTAAAAAAAGCGATAACAGGTGATGGTACAATAAAATTTGATGACACCACAACATATGTCAGCTGGCAAGAGGCACTAGAAACAACATCTGATTACAAGACAAAGCTTTCCATGCCAGCAATAGAGGTAGTTGCTGACAATAACAACAAAGCTGACATTACCATAACTATAACAGATGAAAAAGATGCAAAAGGCTATTCTGGATTTACAACATATGTAATTGAAGACAACCAGATAGTAAAATCAAATGTTACCATTTATGATATAAATAACATAACTGGTGAGCAAATTTCATCAATTACAAGACATGAGTTTGGTCATGCTCTAGGACTAGCCCATGCAGACTCGCCTGATGATTTGATGTATGATATAGTTCAAGTGCCGTCTTATGTAACAGATTGTGATTTAGACACACTGTTGGCCTTGTACGATGGTAATGTGAAAAGCACTTCAGCGTGCGGCGTTTAAAAACCAAGACCAAAGTGCAGCGATGGATTTAAAACCCATCGCATAATGCTTTTATCCTTTTCTTTTTCTCATTTCCATAATTGAAAATAACCCTCATTGCCATATCGCTGATGATATTTTTGATCTTCTTGCCTGTCAACGCAAAAGGCAGTGAACTTACAACAATTAACACATTTCTTCCCTGGAAAATCCAAGATGACAAAACATTGCAAGTATCAATAATTAAAGAGACGCCACTCTCACCAGACCAAATAAAGAGTATAAAAAAAGCGATAACAGGTTTTGGTACAATAAAATTTGATGACACAGTAGCATATGTTAGCTGGCAAGAGGCACTAGAAACTACAGATTACAAGACAAAGATTTCCATGCCAGCAATAGAGATGATTGTCGATAACAACGTAGAAGCTGACATTATAATAACTATAACTGATGAAAATAATGCAGAAGGCTATTCCGGACAAACAACACATGTAGTGGATAACAACGAGATAGTAAAATCAAACATTACCATATACGACATCAACAACATTCCACTCTATCAAATTTCATCAATTACAAGACACGAGTTTGGCCATGCCTTAGGACTGGCTCATTCAGATTCTCCTGATGATCTGATGTATGACATTGTTTATCTGTCATCATATGTAACAGATTGTGACATAGACACATTGTTAGCATTGTACGATGGTAATGTGCAAAGCGTTTCAGAGTGCGGCATTTAAAAAATCATTATTTAAAATTACAGATCAAGCTCGCTTTTTTCCTGTAATTTCTCGGTGAGCTCAAGATAGCTGCAAGGATCAAGTTGTTTTGCAAATCCCTTGTCTATGTTAATAAGATAAATCGAGTGCAATCTCGCGTTTAGTATGTCGTCATAGTCTATTGGCGGATTTTTGTAAAACCTATCACATAGTGCTTTTATTTTTTTAATTTCGTCTGCAGTTCGTTCACCTGGGGACTTTAAAAATAATTTTGGGACAGGCAGTATCCCAACAACTGGCGTGGCAAGACCAAACTTGGAGCAATATTTACTGTATCTTGCAATCTTGCTTGCAATTCTTGCTACATAGTAATCAATGGTATCTAACGCATGATCAGGCGGAGTAAATCCTGTCTCAATTTCCATTATGAATGTGCCATCACCTTTTGTTGCAAAGACATCACATACTAGAGAATCAGAGAGAGGTTTTTCGATATCTATAGAATATCCTTGTGAGATAAGATTAGACGCGCAGATTATCTCCAAAACAGAGTGATTTATTTTTACCAGATTTTTTTGGTATAGTTCGATTAGTTTTTCTCTAACATAGTTTATCCTTGCTTTAACTTCAGCTGGTTTTCCCTCTGAGAGTCGCTGCGCTATCGCATATACATCGTCAGTGAATTTTTCTACGTCCAAAATCTAGCGTACTTTTGTTCTCGTGTTTTAAGAAGATATCTGATAAAAAAGTTTAGTCAGAATGTGATTCATCATAATTTAAAAAGGGATCATAGCAACAGATCTTGTTGGTTATTAAAAACATCACAGTACTAGGCTCTGGTATCATGGGCCACGGGATTGCCCAAGTCTCTGCGATGTCTGGGTATAATGTAGTGTTAAGAGATGTCGAGCAACAGTTTTTGGATAAAGCCATGGAAAAAATAAAATGGAGCCTTGACAAGCTAGTATCAAAACAAAAACTTTCACAACAAGATGCAAATGATATCCTTGCAAGAATAGTTCCAAAAGTAGATCTTGCCGATGCACTAAAAAATTGTGATTTGATGATTGAAGCAGTTCCAGAAATTATGGAACTAAAGAAAAAAGTTTATGCCGAAGTCGACAAGGTTGCGGATACAAAAACAGTCTTTGCGTCAAATACAAGCACGTTACCTATAACAGAAATTGCAAACACCACATCAAGGCCAGAGAGGTTCATAGGGATTCATTTTTTCAATCCACCACAGCTAATGAAACTAGTTGAGGTAATCCCCGGTCAAAAGACATCGCAGGAATTAATCCAGACAACAATTGATTTTGTAAAATCAGTTTCAAAAGAACCAGTCTTGTGCAAAAGAGATGTTGCAGGATTTATTGTAAACCGCATATTCATTCCACTTGTACATGAAGCTGCATGGGCGATAGACCGAGATGGTGCATCAATGACAGAGATTGATTCTGCAGTAAAGTTCAGACTAGGTTTTCCCATGGGAATTTTTGAGCTTGCAGATTTTACAGGACTAGATGTGATTCACAAAGCTACAATTGAGATGCATTCAAGGGACAAAAAAGTAATCAACCCACACAAAAAAATAGAAGAATTGTTTAACCAAAAAAAGCTTGGACAAAAATCAGGTTCAGGATTTTATGAATATGCAGGAGACAAGTATGAACGGATTCCATTGTCAGAAGAGCTTGCAAAAAAATTCAATCCAATTCGCCTTGTTGCAAACATGCTAAACAACGCTGCATGGCTTGTTACAAATCAAGCAAGCGATGTTACCGAGATTGAAAAAGCCTTGCAACTAGGCATGGGACTAAAAAATCCAATATTTGAAACTGGAAAAGAATTTGGAATCAGTAACATAGTAAAAGAGTTAAAATCACAAGCACAAAAGTATGGCCAGTTTTATGAACCAGATCCTTTGCTTGTCTCTATGCAGAATTAATTTTTTCTAAAATATACTTGACTGCGTCTTTTGGTGAATCCATTCCAACTATGAGCACGTTTTGTCTGTGATCAAGATACTTGTCAGCAAACATATCAGCTGTTCCACCAGTATTTTTTATTGCGACAATTGGTTTTTTGTACATGTATGCAGCACATGTTTCTGATAAAGTTCCAGAGCCACCACCTATTATTATGACACCGTCTGCAGAAAGCGCATTAAGAAAATCTCTTGCCAAACCCAACCCACTTGGTATTACAATATCACAGTATTCATTTGCAAAAGATGGATCATTTTGAGGAATGATTCCAACTGTGAGGCCTCCTGCATCTTTTGCTCCATTACATGCAGCGCGCATTACTCCACCAAGGCCGCCAGTTATCAGCACCGAGCCTGATTTTGCCACCTCCATCCCTGTGTCATAGGCTATTTTTTCAAGAGCAGGGTTTGAACTATCTTCGTTATTTCCTATCACAAGAATTTGTTTTTTCTTTGCCATGCATTACATAATTAACAATATAATAAAAGTCGTGATTATAACTTACCACAAAGGATATTAAATCAAATATTCAAATTGAACCATGGAAAAACGTTCAATGCCAATTTGTTTTACATCTGATCAGTACAAGATGGTAGAAGAGATTGCAAAACGAAAGGGCATGCTAAATGCAAGCCAGCTTATCGAAGAAGTACTAGAGCAGAACTAAAACCACGCCGATTTCTTTTCATCAAATCTATTCATCATATAATATATTCCACGTATCAAAAGATTCCATTATTGAAATCATTTTATAAAAATCATACATCGATTAGTTACTAACGTTTTTTTAACAGATATGCAGATTCTATCTGTGGGTTTACTACATCGCAAGCCATCATTTTGTACTGTATGTAAAAAGAGTATCACTCATAAACACAGACCAAAGCGAGAATGGAACGTAGAGAGTCCATTGTGTTCTGATTGTTATATCAACGAGATGCAAAAACACTATGATTTGAGTATTAAACAGAAATGTGTTATTTGTGGAATAGAAAAAAACGTACCAGATTTGTGGGAACCACGATGGCAGTGGGAAATGAAGGGTCTTCTTTGCAAGCCTTGTTTTGATAATAAAGGAATAGAACATGACAAGTTACGAAACTTTTGTAACATATGTGGAGCAAAGCTTGGTGTTATAAGGTATAATCCAAAGAAACAATGGTCTATACAAGGACAGATTTGCAGAAATTGCTGGGATGTACAAAAAGCAAAAGATGATCAATGATGCATCTTTTTAAAAAATTCAAATGTGTAAAGTGTGATAAAAAATTCAAACAGCAAGAAGAACTTATGCAACACGAACAAGTAGTACATGGAAAAGATCTGCTCTATGATTGTAAAGAATGCAACGAATTTTTTTCAAGCATGGAACAGATGAGAACTCATCTGCAAAGATTTCATTCTTACAGCGGAACTAGGGACATCTAGACTGCTTTTAGTGATTTTACTACTGGAGGTCTTAGCTTGGCAAAGACTCGGAATCCGCAGATGCATTTTATTTCAGGCAATCTGGTTAGCTCAGATTGTGTAACAGGAGTTCCACATCTCATACATGAATACACTACACTAAAACTTGGAGCTTGTGATTTTTCTTCAGCAATTTCTTGAGATTCTTCAGTTGCCATGTCTTTAATCAAAAATGTCTGTAATTTAAGGCTACCACTCTATTCTAAAAGTCTGCCCTTTTGCAATATCTTGTTTTGCCCACCTAATTACATATGTGCTATCATTTTTTCTAACAGTGGGTACAATGCTAGATTTTTTCTTCTCATCAGTTTCTTGGTTGATGTCATACAAGACTGGTTCCTTTATAGAATCGTCAGCGGGATATTCCATCTTTAAAACAAACTTTTGACAGTCGATAAGAAATGCGTTCTCAAAATATCTTTCAGGTTCTTCCACTTCATATTCTAGGATATAATAACGTCCAGTCTCACCTTTTGTTATTGGCACATTAAAGTTTGTAGTGAACTCTTTCTGAGTAGGTTCGTCGATGTTAATACTTGATATCTTCAAGTCATGATTAGTTTCGTCATAAACTTTGACTTTGAGGTCATTTAACGAATTTTTTTCAATATCGGTTGCTATGCCATGAAGAACAGTATAAATTGGTTCATCAGAAATATTTCTAACTTCATAAGTTCTTTTGTGATGAACAAGCATTGTATCAGGATCCTTTATTGTAAGTAACACCTCGACAAAAGGATAAAGAGTTGTCTTTTGCCGTTTTACAATCTCTTCTCCCATCTTGCTTCTCATGGCAGCGCCTTTTGTTGGATGCTTTGGATTTCCAAATCCCTTGCCGTATGCAGAATATATCAGCATGGTTTGACCGTGCTTTATTGTAAAATCATGCACTGGCTTTATCATCTCTCTGTATTCATCAGATAGTTCTCTAAGTGATTCAGCTAAACTTGGACTAAGCAATATGTGCCAGTCATCGCCAAAGTCCATTACTCTTCTTGTAAGAATTATTCCTGGACCCCAAACGTTTTTGTTATTTAAGACATCATTAACTATGAAAACATTGCCAGCATGAAGACCTATCCTAACTCTTACTATTTCTGATGGAATTTTAGATTTGTTGTACGCCAAAAGTTTTTCATGCAGTTGTATTGCCAGATGCAGAGGAAGTTCTGGACCTTGGAGAAAACCAATTGCCATACCATCACCTGTCGGGAGAACAAGCATGAGATCCTTTGGAGTGTTAACAAACACATCACACTCTGCTATACTTTTGTTTAGAACCTCAATTTTTTTTATCTGAGTTTTAGTAGACATTGCTGGATCAGAGAGCCCAACTACATCTACAAAAAAGAAATTTGCGTGAATTAGATTTAGTGTTGTATTGATTACCATTTGTCTACACTATCTAAAACCTACAAATAAACACTGCCTGTTACACCTCTAGTATTCCGTTTGAGATTAACCATTGAAGGCCATGGATAAATTCGTCATCTGAAATAAGATTGCTTGACCACCAGCTTGCGTTGTTTTTAATCCATTGAGGAATTTCTTTAGACCCAGAATCAATTAATGTAGTTTTAGGAACTGTGATTACTCCATTTTGAATTAAATATTGAATTCCTTGCACAAAGTCAGAATCTCCTATCTCTCCTTTTGACCACCAGTTAGCGTTGTTCTTAATCCATTCTGGAATTTGTTGCACTGTGTCTGAGCTTACAACCTGGATTGCATCAAACATCTTGTTATCACGCGAGTTATTTTGCTCGTCCCAAGCTCTTACTATGATATCTGATTTTTCCATGGGTTTTGCGAATTCCACTGCAAGGTCGAGCTCAAGTTTACCATTTATCAGAGAATTTGCAACGCTGACAGTTTTGAAAAATCCTTGTGGATCTACGATTTGCACTGGATTATTTTTTTCATATATTATGTAGGTGTTGCTATCAGAAATCTCTCTTGCTGTGCCACGCAAGTTTGTATACACAGCTATATGCTTTATCGTAGAAGAACCACCGTCATCATTAAGACGGAATTTCAGATTAGCTTTTTCTCCCACCTTAATTATTTGTGTAGTCATATTAGTTGGATTCAATTCCAGTTCAAGTAATCCGCCAAAACCATTTTGGTTTTCAGATGTTGATGGTGTTACAAATACCACACCTGTTAGCATAGGCGGAGCAGATCCGCTGCTACCTCCAAATCCTGCAAGTAAAAATGCCGTAGATTTGACACCACCAATTGCAAATTTGGAAAAGCCACTAACATCAGCAATTGCCAAAAACGACAAATCGTCTTGGTCAAATAACTCGTTAAGTGATCCATCTGTGTTCTTGAACTTATCCCCGTCGCTGTCCTCTATCGATGTTGGCGCCTGCTCTGTGGCAGGATCAAATATGCCATCCTCGTTTTGGTCATGTAATATTGTTACTGTGTCAAATGCCAGTCCGTTATCTAGCATCTGTTGTTTGGTAAAGATGATCGATAATGTACAGCTAGAGATGCATATGTCAGGGGAATCAGATGCGATTTTAAGATTTAGTACATCGCCCATGAATGCAAAAGTAGTTAGTTGACGTGTTTCCAAATTGGTAAATGAAGTTGAAGCAGTGTCGGTGGAGACCAGTATGAATCCAGTATCACCAGTCTGTTGTTTCAATTGCCATGTGATATTAGACGAGGTTGTTAGCTGTGCAAACACATTTGGTGGAATTTCTATTCTTGTTGGTCCTACAACCGGTGTTGCAGACACAGTAGATGGCAGACCAGGTCCTACAAAGCTTACTGCAGATACTTCAAAATCGTATGATACTCCGTTTTCAAGGCCAGTTACAGTTGCTCTTGTAGATATGCTTGGTCCATCTTCAAAGACAGCAAATGAATTGTCTCCTGTCCTAAACTCTACAACATAGTCTGTGATTGGAAATCCACCGTCAAATACAGGAGCAGTCCATGTTAGTGAAACTTTGGTATCTTCAGCTATTGCTCTAAGATTTGTTGGTGCATCTGGTACTGTAGCTCTGGTAATTGTTACAGCTGCAGCATAAGTCTGACCTGAATTATCAAAAGCGTTTAGACCAATTTGGTAAGAGCCTACAACATCTGGAACAAATGTTGATGATTGTTCTGTATCACTAGACAGTGTGGATTGTGAATCTGCAGGTGCTGTCATTGACCACTGATATGAATATGGTGCTTCTCCACCAATTGTACTTGCAGACACAGTAATAGTCTGTCCTACGGGTGATATGCCATGTGGATTAATGGATGCAGTAAATCTTGGAGCAGGGTTTGGTTCTGGTACTATGGCAACACCAAATAACCACCCAAGATCGCTAGCAATGGTGGTTACTGTACCAGTCGGAGTCACGGAAGAAAGTGTACCAATAACAACACCAGGGACAATATAATTTCCACTTGAATCTATGGCAATAGAAAATGGAGTGTCAAGACTGCTGGAGGCAACAATTTGAGTTACCGCACCAGTTGGTGTCACGGAATATAATATGTCACCAGTAGTAACTGCAATATAGTTTCCACTCGAGTCTATGGCGGCACATACAGAACCGCTAGCAATGGTGGTAACTATACCAGTTGTGTGATCCACCGAAACTGGACCACCGCCTTGACCAGATACAATATAGTCTCCACTTGAATCGATGGCAACACATCGTGGAAAGAAAATACTGCTGGAGGTAACAATGTGAGTTATTGCACCAGTTGGAGTCACGGAAAGTAGTCTACCGCCATCTTGATGATTCCCAAAATCAGTTACAATATAATTTCCGCCTGAATCTATGGTAACACCTGATGGACTACCAAGACCGCTGGAGGCGATGACAGTTACTGTACCACCAGTCGGAGTCACAGAAAGTAGTCTACCATTCTGATCAGCTACAATATAATTTCCACCCGAATCTATGGCAACACCTAATGGACTACCAAGACCGGTTGAGGCAATGGTAGTTATTGTACCAGTTGGAGTCACGTAAAGTAGTCTTTGATTAAGATTATCAGTTACAATATAGTCACCAGGTGCTGCGGGTACTGTTGGTCCCACCATTGGTGTTGCAGACACAGTAGATGGCAGACCAGGTCCTACAAAGCTTACTGCAGATACTTCAAAATCGTATGATACTCCGTTTTCAAGGCCAGTTACAGTT
>Ga0209431_10004779_pt1 | contig 10594 bp, 11 predicted proteins | sample RifCSP13_3_FD_184021 | JGI IMG/M metagenome (GOLD analysis project Ga0209431, IMG submission 184021) | Soil microbial communities from Rifle, Colorado - Rifle CSP2_sed 13_3 (SPAdes) (version 2) | ecosystem: Environmental > Terrestrial > Deep subsurface > Rock core/Sediment | place: Rifle... | reverse complement strand
AAGAAATTTCACCTATAGTGGTTACGCCGCATTGTAAGAGCATTTTGATCCCTTCTTCAACGGATGTTTCTATTTCTTCTCTTGATGTGTCTGCCATCCTAGCTTTTATAATATGTTCAAGCCAGCTTATGAATCCACTGAACTTCCCAATCCTCTTGCCTATCCATCCTAGCTCAAGGTGGGTGTGGGCATTTACAAATCCAGGAAGAAGGATTCCATTTCCGAGCTCAAGAGTAGGTATACCTTGATATTTCTTTTTAAGCTTAGATGCTTTTCCAATTTCTCTAATCTTTCCATCAACTATCAAAATGGAACCCTTTATTAGCGGAGGGGAGGAAATTGGCAAAAAGTTTTCTGCTGTTATTAGTAACTTTTCCATCTAGTGAATATTTGACTGCAAATGGATAGGCTCCATTAGCCAAACTTAAACTGCAAGCACAAATTACCAAATCACAAATTCCAATTCCCAAGAATCCAGAAGGATAAAATCTTTCTTCTAAGTACTGACTTCTAGCTCCCGACTTCTTATTTGTGATTTTGTGCTTGTGATTTGGAATTTGTGGTCCTATTCATGGTTGAGTTATTATAATGCCTTTGGTTCTAAACCGAGGAGAATTTGTTAATCTTTTCTAATAAGTCTTGACTGATCGTGCCCACGTAAACTTCCTCCACTGGTCCTCGCATCTTTATTGACCAGTCATCCCTGATTTGAATCTGTAACTCTCCGCCAGGCATTGATACGGTTACATATTTGTCTGTCAAACCATTTCTAAAACAAGCTGCAGCAACTGCACATGAACTGCTTCCTGACGCAAGGGTGTATCCAACTCCGCGCTCCCAGATAAGAATATTTACTTTATTCCTTGATTCCACGTGAGCAAACTGAACGTTAATCCTATTAGGAAAAAGTGGGTGGGTTTCGAGTATCGGGCCCAGTTTCCTGGCATATCCTTCATCAAGTTCGTTAACAAAAAACACACAGTGTGGATTTCCAACTGAGACTGCTGTAAATCTCAGTATTTCGCCATTTACCCTGATTTCTTCCCCAACCACTTCTCTGTCCTCCCCTTCAACCGGTATGAGCTTGCTTCTAAAAGTAGCCTCGCCCATTTCTACTATGACAAAAGATACTATGTTGTTTATCACCTCTAGCTCAGCTGTGACTATACCACCAGGTGTATCAATATTGAACAACTCTTTTTTAGTATATTCATGTTCGTATAAAAATTTTGCGAAAATCCTTAGCCCATTTCCGCTTTTCTCTGCCGAACTTCCATCTGGATTAAAGATCTTAAGCCCAAAGTCTGTTTTGTTTGAAGGTACAAGAAGGAGTATCCCATCCGACCCAATTCCATAGTTCCTATGACAGATAAGCTTGATAACATCAGGATTCAGTTCAAATGAAATATTGGATCTATCTAGAATAATGTAATCGTTTCCTAGTCCGTGGGATTTTACGAATTTATTCATTGGGATCTTCTAATATTGTATGTTATTTTCTCGAAAAGGTAAGATGCAATAGGTTGTGAGAAAATCCTATAATATTATTAAGAAAATTCAATTTGGTGGCTAGGACTGGGAAACTTTGAATTGGCCTATATATTAGTACGACAATCGCAAAATTTTAGTCTTCTTAGTAATAGGGGTTGCCTGATAAATAAGAGACTGAAATCAGACCACCTCTTCTTGATAACCCTCTGCTCCACGGAAGATTACCTTGAATAAATTTGTAGCTGAGATTATGCCTACCAATTTTCTCCCATCCATTACTGGCAGATAACGAACGTTTTCTTCATACATGATCCTTACAAGCTCATCAACGCTATCTTCAGCCTGGGCACATTGGGCACTCTCAGTCATAACATCTCTAATCTTTGTCTTTTCAGGGTTTTTTCCTTCAGCAACAACCCGAACTAAAAGGTCATTTTGCGTAAATATACCAAAAGTCGGTTTTGGGGTTTGAATAATAAGCGCACCTATCTCATGCTTTGCCATGATTTGTGCTGCTTCCTTTACTGACGTATTCTCATCAACGGATATAATGTCCTCACTCATGATTTCACGTGCTTTCATGATTTTAACTCATCCTTTCTTAATCAAAAGTAAAAAATTGCCAAAGGTTGAGATACTCGATCTCTTTGAGTGAAATTTATGATATAAATTATTCTTCTAAAATAAACGTAATCTTAACGTGGGCGCGATATTCGGTGATTTTGCCTTTTTCTATATGAGCGTTCATCTTGGTAACCTCGATACCGGTGAGCCCGCGAAGAGTCTTGTTTGCTCTCTTGAGAGCATTTTGGACTGCATCCTCCCATGATTTGCTCGATGACCCAATCACCTCTGATATTCTTGCTACAGCCATAGTAGTAGTCTCCTTATTATGTTATTTGTTATCAACATTTATATCAAGGCTTGTAAAGAAAGTCAAGTAGGAAATATATCATTTATGCTAAAATTTTATACACAAAACCTCTATCATATTAGATTTGTGATAGAGATGCTTGGACAGATTTTATCAAACGGTGGAAATAGTAGACTTAATTAGCAGCCCAAGTTTTGGGATACCCTTGTTAGTTAATATCTATGTTGATCTCTGATGTTATATCCTGAATAGTTCTTGTGTACTTAAGAAGTTCTAGCTTAGGATAATTCAGTAAAATTCACTTAGACCTTGCTATTAACCAATCTGCTACCCTTGGCCAGAGGTCTTTTAAGGCCTTGCTACTAACCGAGAGCCCTATGTGTCCAGTTGGGTAAATAACAGTCTCTTTATCTTTACTTGATATTAGGTCATTGAAGACCTTGCTAGAGGCAGGAGGTACGAGATGGTCGTGCTCTGCTATAAGGTTTAGTGTAGAACACCCAATCTTTTTAAGCTCAACAAGCTTTCCATTGATTCTGAGTTTGTTTTCTACAAGTAGGTTTTCCTGATAACAGAGCTTAATAAATTCCCTAAAAACATCGCCAGCTACTGGGATATTATCGTTTATCCATTTTTCCATGGCAAGGAAGTTCTCAACAAAGTCTTCATTATCTATATTTTCATAAAAGCTTACATATTTAGAAAACATGTTCTGTATCGGTTTCATTATAAGAAATCCTGTCTGTAAGAATTCTGGAGGAGCATTCCCGTATGCATCAATGAATTTGTCAACATCGAAATGAGGTTTGTCTCCCCAAAGGTTTAACATGCCTCCATCAACCTTGAAATCAATTCCTGCGGTCATAAGAATTAGGTTTTGCACACCCTCTGGATAAAGCGCAGTGTACATAGCGGACATTGTGCCACCCATGCAGTACCCAAGAAGACTCACCTTGTCTGAACCCGATATTTTTTTGACCTTTTCAACTACCTTTTTTATATAACGGTTAATATAATGGTTTAGATTTAGATGCTTATCTTCATCCCCAGGGGTTCCCCAATCAATAAGATATACGTCTAATCCCTTTTTTAGGAGTACTTCAACAACGCTCTTTCCAGGTTTTAGGTCGAGTATGTAAGGGCGATTTATTAGTGCAAAAATCAAAATAAGAGGAACAGGATGGGGTTTTTCTACTACAGGATAATAATGAAGAAGCCTAAGTTTATTTTCTGTAAAGATAACCTCATGAGGAGTTATGCCTAGTTTAATCTCAGGCGGATTTGTTAAAGCTAATTCCACGCCCTTTATGAATTTTTCTCTCAACTTTTCTGTTTGCTGCATCAAGGATTCAAGGTAATTTGTCGCCATTCTATCTCATAACCTCTTAATATTTAATATTAACATCAAGTCAAATGAATGCAATCCTGTGTTCTAATTCGGTATTCTCACGACATTTATTAATCATTATATTTCTAGAAACTTGCCACATAAGAAATGACAAATTAGTAATCAAATATAAATTTAACCCTAAGAAGAAGACTTCTTAGTTGTAGCACGTCCTCCTGTTTTTAATTCATCAATCTTGTCCCAAATGTCATTTATTTTGGCTTCTAGGTTGTTAAGTGATGCCAAAACCCTATCAATATCGTTTTTTGTTGGGAGACGCATGTTATTAAGGCTTCTCTCCATGACTTCATCAAGGTATTTTTTAAGCCCTGAGGATTTCTCAATTAATTTCCCAGCACTTGCGGCGAATAAAGGACTTTTAAGCCACATCTCCAGGGCCTCAGACATACTTTTTTCCCAGGTTTCATAAAACCTTTTGTAATACAAAGCTGGATCGAAATCCATTGTTTTATCATTACCTGCCGCCACGTCTTTATTTAGTAGTGGGCTCTTTGACCACATCTCCAGTGCTTCAGACATAGACTTTTCCCACACTTCATAAAACTTTTTGTAATAATCCATGTAGTCAAACTTTTCTTCACTCATCGTTTCTACCTCCCTTTTTTTGTGCTCCCTTTTTTAGTTCTGTGGTTAATTTCTTCGTACTTTGAATTTTATTAATTTTTTCTTCGACCTTGTTGACTTTGACTTCTAATTTATCCAGGGACTTGACTAGCTTGTCCATATCATGCATCGCTGGAATAAATCTGTGTTTTAGGGTTCTATCCATGATGTCATATATGTAATCTTTAAACTCTACTGATTTTTCTATAGCTTTTATTGTGCTACAAGTAAAAATTGGGTTATGGAACCAGACCCCCATAGCTTTAGACATGGATCTTTCCCATGATTCATAGAGTATCTTAAAATAACTAAAATAGCATGACTCCTCATCCTTGCTTATCTCGGGCATCAGCCACTCTCCTAACAATTAGTATCTATCATGATATTTAAATAATTAAGGGTTAGCAACATAAGGGTTGTTTTCTTTTATCTAAAGCCGTATTTCTAACCTAAGAGCAATCTTGTAAATCAAAGCTTATAAACTTACGATGCTTAAACATATCACTCAACCACATCTATATTCAAATTTTATTTAAGTTTTTTGTAAACTGGTTTATACGAAGCACATTGAGAAATTGTTTCCAAAGCAATCTTATTGGGCAAGAACGCTTTTTTGCTACGTTCTTCCCGCTTATAAAATTCAGGCGATTTTTTGCATCTCTAGGCCCCATCAAATTTACTAAAGTGTAATTTTATAACGAATGTTAGTTATAATCCCAAACCAAACACTTATATGGTTCGCAAATTACACCCCTTTGATATATAAAGTTGGGAATTAGATCTGTTGATTTAAGACACGCCCTAATCTGAGAGTGTGTCTGAATAAATCTACCTGTTTATATTAAGGCTTAGACTTTTAAGAGGTTAAGGTATTCCTCGAAGAACGAAAAAGCCTTGTCTGCTGTTTTTTGACTAAGACTCACAGTCTCCTTTGCAAACTTCTCGGAGGCGCTTCTTACAAGCTGTGCGTAATCCCTCTGTACACCTGCTATGCGGTCAAAGGCCCCGTCAAATGCTTTCTGATGGTTGCCATTCCAAAGGCCAGTAGTTTGGCCTGAGAATTTCTCAAAGACATCCTTTAATTGCTCATTATACTCTTTCTGAGTAGTAAGGAACTGATCAAATTGAGCATTTGCAAACTTCAGGTTATCTTCCCATAAAGAAAGGAAAAGCTTAAGGCTTGCAAGATAATTTTCTTTCACTAAGCCTGTAAGGCTCTTAAAATTCTCTGTAAAATCAGAGACTTTTATCTCCTCTTTCTCTTTTTTCTCCGCCATTTAAATTTACCTCCTAAATTAATTTTATATTAGTATAATCATATTAAATAATTTGTCAAGGGTCTTCTTCGCAAATGCAAAATTATTATATTATAATAATTCATTAAATTAAGGCACTTACAATATAGGGTTATCTATTTAATATGGCACAGGCTAACACTAATGGGTTAGATTCGTTACACGCATTCAATATTTCATAGAGTATTCGTTAAGACTTTTGTAGTGCCATATGAACTTTATTCATAAATTAGTTTATTATCCGAAACATCGAAATTAGATGTTATAATTCCTGGAAAATGTTTTTATTCATCAATATTAAAAAATGGCGAGATTATATATGCAAGCAAGCCCTATTGACATTACTCTTTATGCTTTCACTCATTACTTATTTAATTTTCAGTTTCTTCCCTGTCTATAGTCAGGAGATATTGTATCAAAATAAGAATGAAAAAATAAAAAGTAGGACAGTCGCCTGTCTTCTTCCATTAAGTGGCAAGTATGAATTAATAGGTAAGAAGGCCTTAAGAGGAATTCTCACTGCAAGAAATCTATTCCAGTCTGAGAACGATACTCAGATTATTGTCAAAGACTATGGAGATAGCGATCTAGAACTTAAAAAAGCCATTGATGAGGTCGTTACAAAAGACAATGCATCGGTTGTGATAGGTCCCCTTCTTAGCAGCTCTATTAGGGAAGTGAGTTCTAGTGTCAAATCTCTTAGGGTACCAACAGTCGTGTTTCCGCTATCTAAAGAAGTATCATTGGAAAATCCTTACATTATAAGTTTTTCCTACCCTGTAGAAAAACAGGCTCAAGTGCTTGCAAGGTATGCAGTGCAGGATATCAAGATAACAAGCCTTGGCATTCTATATCCAAGGAGTGATCTTGGAGAATTATTTAAAGAAGCCTTCATTAAGGGTACAAAAGAGTTCGGTGGAGAAATTATCTACATTGGTTCATATGATCCTAAACTTCTTGATATTTTAACTGAAATCGGGTGGATAAGTTCAAGACGCCCTGAAGCGATTTTCATACCGGATGCTGCTACACATTCGGGTGAGATAGTATTGAAACTGAGACAAGAGAATGGCCTAGAGGATTTAATCCTTCTTGGCCCAAATACATGGAACAGCAGGTCTTTTCTCAAAACCGTGGGTTTTGATGTTGATGGAATTATTTTTACTGATTTCTTTTTCTCTGGAAGTGAGCGATGGATTGATTTTAGTAACAAATTTAGAGCTGCTTTTCATGAGGAACCGGAATTTTTTGAATATCAGGTATACGAAGCAGCTAGTCTTATTTTTCATGTTTTACAAAACCCGATTCAGAGAAGAGAGCAGATAAAGGAGAGGATCCTTTCTCTCAGAGACAACCCTCTTTTTGATATTGCTCAAAACATAGATGGAAGCCTAGAAATCTCTCCGAAGCCCCTTATTCTTACGATAAATGATGGGGAGATAGTAAGGGTGAAGTAAGGAGTTTTAGAATTAAAGTTAATTAAGGCCCAAGATAAGGTATTAGTTCGGATTCCCCCCCGTAACTATATAAGAGTTAGAACTTTCGTCTGGTTAGGAAAATCAGAACTACTTCTATCTATCAATCACTCGATTTACTTCATCATAAATTTCTTGAAGTGAAACATTGTGTCGGTTTGCTGCGCTCTTACAGTCCTCGTATTCAGGCTTTGCTCTTTTTATTCCTAATTCAGGCTCATCGACTATTTTTACCCTTATGTCACCATATCTTGTAGAGATAATCCGCTCTTTTCTTCTCAGCTTAAATCGGTTTGCCTCTGTGTATCTTACGCCAAGTGTTGTTGATTCTTTGAAAAGGGTTTCGGTTACCTTTTGGGCCCCGCCTTCCTTAGAGATCACTTTAACAATATGTCCTGGTCTTCCTCTCTTCATCATTGCATTTACTACAGAGACGTCAAGAGCCTCTTCTAGTAAGAGTAATTTATCAAATAGGTTATCAAACGCTTCAGGGCTCATATCGTCAATATTGCTTTCGATGACAACTACTGTGTCTTTCTCCATCCCTTCTGAATTAATGTTATCTTCACCAAGTATTGCTCTTAATACATTTGGATATTCATGTGAATTTCTTGTCCCGGCGCCGTAACCGATTTTTGAAATCCTCATTCTTGGGAACGAACCGAATCCCTTTGAGATAACTTTTAGAATTGCAGCGCCGGTTGGGGTCACGAGTTCCTCGTTTCTCTCTGATTCATACATCTCGACACCACGTAGAAGTTCCAAAACTGCGGGGGATGGACCTGGATAAAGCCCGTGTTCCATTTTTATTAGGCTCCTTGAAAAGGGAATCGCTGAAGAGTAGATCTCCTCTATTCCAAGGAGATTAATCCCAATTGTTGTGCCTATTACATCCACTATTGAATCTATACCTCCAACTTCATGAAAATGGATCTCTTCAGGTTTTACACCGTGAATCTTAGCTTCGGCCTCTGCCAACTTCTCGAATATTAAAACTGCAGTCTTTCTTACTTTATCGTTAAGTTTACTTCTTTGGATTATACTTCTTATCTCTTTAAAGTTTCTTTCAGTCTTATCTTTTCCAGGTGTTACATTAAATTTGTATGCTTTGATTCCTGATCTATTTACGAATCTAGCGCTTATCTTGTATCCCTTTACTGGAAGGTTACTTAGTTCACTTCTTAGGTTTTCTAGGTCTACCCCAAGATGAATAAGCGAGCCGAGAATCATATCTCCGCTAGCACCTGAAAAGCAGTCAAAGTAGAGCCTTTTCAAGTTTGTTTCCTCTTATTCAATACATTCCAAGGAAATCATGCCTTCCAGGAGCGAGGTAGCCGATTACAAAGAATGTAAAGAGTACAACTCCAAATCCGATCACAGCCCCAAGAGCGGCTTTTCTCCCTCTCCAGCCTGTGGAAAGCCTTCCGTGAATTAAAACAGCGTATAGAAACCACGTTACAACAGACCATGTTTCCTTCGGTCCCCAACTCCAAAGTGTTCCCCAAATTTCTTTTACTGATAGTAGTCCGAGTGCTAGTCCTAGTGTAAGTAAGGGAAAACCCACGAAAAGGCAAACTTGGTTGAGACTATCAAGCGATGTGAGGGATGGTAATTTCATTAAAAAGGTTCCTACGCGCTTCGATTTTATCCGTTTTTCTTGGAAAAGGTATAGAACACCAGCAATAAAAGCTATTGTAAAGAGGGCTTCTCCTAAGAACACGAGACCAATGTGAGTCAGAATCCAAGGGTTTCTGAGGGATGGATCATGTTCGATTATACCTTGGGGGAGAATTACAGAAGGTATCGTCATGAGAAATGCAAAAGGGGCTACAAAGGCTCCGAATACTGTGGCTTTAAACCTTGCCTGTGAAACTATATAGACTATGGCAATAAACCACGAGAAGGAATAAAGACTCCTATCAAGTCCACCAGCAATAGGATCGCCTTGTAAATACGTTAAGACAAGATCTACAGTGTGTAACGCTACTCCTATCCTAAATGTGTGAAACCCCCATCTGGAGACACTCTGGTTCTGTGTCCAGATGTGGCTGCAGTAAAGGAAAGAAGAAATCAAATAAAAAAGTGAAATAATCAGGTGAAAGTCCATGTTTATATTTTAATTAACTATGGGGTACAAATAAATAAGGGTGGATCGTGGTTTGTAAGTCGTGGTTCGGTGTTTGCGATCCGTGACTCATTTTCTCGATGCCCGATTCACGATGCACGATACCCGAATTACGATCCGACGGCTTGTTTTAGTTTTTCAGTTTGATAATGTGAGATTAAAGCTTGGATTAGCTCCTCTAAATCGCCGTCTAAGGCAGCATCAAGCCTGTAAAGCGTAAGGCCTATTCGGTGATCTGTAATCCTATTCTGGGAGAAGTTATAGGTTCTAATCTTCTCGCTTCTATCACCGCTGCCGACCATACTTCGTCTCATGTTTGATATTTCACTTTCACGTTTTTTTTCTTCGATCTCGTAGAGCCTTGCACGAAGAACCTTCATTGCAACAACACGGTTCTGATGTTGAGAACGCTCATTCTGGCAACTAGCTACTATTCCGGTAGGGAGATGGGTTATCCTTACTGCCGAGTCGGTTTTATTCACATGCTGGCCGCCCTTACCACCTGCGCGAAACGTGTCAATCCTTAAATCTTTTTCATCCACAGTAACCTCAACATCGTCAGGTTCGGCAAGAACCGCTACAGTTGCCGTGGATGTATGAACCCTTCCACCAGCTTCAGTCGTGGGTACCCTCTGTACCCTATGAACACCACCCTCATATTTTAATTTGCTCCAGACGTTTTTCCCTTGTATCTCAGCAATTACCTCTTTGAATCCTCCGATCCCGGTTTCGTTCATGTCCATTATCTCGACCTTCCATCCATTCCTTTCAGCATATCTCGTATACATTCTGAATAGGTCTGCTGCAAAAAGAGCGGCTTCCTCACCGCCGGTTCCTGCACGGATCTCTATAAATACATTCTTAGTATCATCGGGGTCTTTCGGGAGAAGCAAAAGGCGAAGCTTTTCTTCAAGTATAACCTGCTTTTTTTCAAGTGAAGAAATCTCTTCACGAGCAAGTTCTCCTACCTCTTTGTCCCCGAGTAGTACTCTATTTTTCTCAATCTCTTCTCGAGTACTTTTATGTTCTCTGTAAGTCTCAACGATTTCGCTTATCTCGGAGCGTTGCTTTGAGTAGCGGTGGATTTCAGAAGGGCTTATACTAGGGTTACTGAGGACTTTCTCAATATCCTCATACCTTTTTTCAAACTCTTCAAGACGTCTAAGCATTCCAATTTCAGCCATATTCATTTATAATTTTTACATGCCTTGCAAAAATTTCAAGATTAGATTAAACTTTATGTACTAAGATTATGGAAACAATAGATATTCTTGAAAGCAGGATACAAGAGACACTTTCAAGGAAGGCAAGGCTAGAAGAAGA
>Ga0209431_10004769_pt1 | contig 10608 bp, 9 predicted proteins | sample RifCSP13_3_FD_184021 | JGI IMG/M metagenome (GOLD analysis project Ga0209431, IMG submission 184021) | Soil microbial communities from Rifle, Colorado - Rifle CSP2_sed 13_3 (SPAdes) (version 2) | ecosystem: Environmental > Terrestrial > Deep subsurface > Rock core/Sediment | place: Rifle... | reverse complement strand
TGAGCGGAGCCGCGCAGCGGCGCAGTCGAAAGATGAGCCTCCTGAGCGGAGCCGCGCAGCGGCGCAGTCGAAGGAGGCGATAGAGAACGCGCCTGCGGATCTGCGACTCCGGAATTGGCAATTCTCCCCGGATCAAATTCAGTTCCGCAACACGGTCACGCTCGACCTGCGCCGCACGGAGGCCGAGCTGCTCGCCGGGATGAAGCAAAAGACGCGCTACAACGTCCGGCTGGCCGAGCGCAGAGGCGTGCGCATCCGCCTCGGCGACCTCGCCGATCTCGACCTGCGCCGCACGGAGGCCGAGCTGCTCGCCGGGATGAAGCAAAAGACGCGCTACAACGTCCGGCTGGCCGAGCGCAGAGGCGTGCGCATCCGCCTCGGCGACCTCGCCGATCTCGACCTTCTCTATCGCATGTATGTGGAGACTTCGGCGCGCGATGGCTTTGTCATACGCTCCGCCGATTACTACCGCGATGCGTGGGGGAGCTTCATCCAGGCGGGCCTCGCTCAGCCGCTCATCGCCGAGGTGGAGGGCCAGGTCGTGAGCGCGGTCATCATGTTCAAATTTGCGAAAACCGCCTGGTACATGTATGGCATGAGCCGCCAGGCCCACCGCGAAAAGATGCCCAACCACTTATTGCAATGGGAGGCCATCCGCTGGGCCAAAGCGCAGGGGTGTGCGACTTACGACTTTTGGGGTGCGCCCGACGAGTTCGTGGAGACCGACCCTATGTGGGGCGTGTGGAAATTCAAAGAAGGCTTCGGCGGGCAGGTCACCTGCCACGTCGGCGCATGGGATTACGCCCCCTCGCCGGTCCTCTACTGGTTGTACACGGTCGTTATGCCGCGGATGCTGGACGTGATGCGATGGAGGGGGAAGCGGAAGACACAACAGACGCTGGAATAACTTCTTGGCTCATCCCTAAAATGCCTGTCAACGTGGGCCGCGGCAAGGGTTCTCACCCTTTCAATCGCTGAGCCAACTTCTTTTTACTTACGTTGCAGAGTGCGGAGGGTCTGTACCACTTCCGCCGGGAGATTAGCGATCTCGGCGAAGACGAAGAGCGAATCCGGCAGAGTCTCGGCCCACAGCCAATCTACTCTCAGCCAGAAACCGGGCAGCACTTTGGAGTGGTACACCCCATCTTTCCCAACCGGGACGGGCTGATACTGCCCGCGCTCGTCCAATTGATAGAACTCAGCGCGGGGGCGCTTAGCGCGCGGGTCAATGATCCAGTACTCCGGCACGCCGTACTGCTCGTACTCCTCGAATTTTTCCACCCGGTCGCGCGTCACGCTGTCGTCGGAGACAATTTCAATCACCATATCCGCCGGGCCTCGAATGCCCTGCTCGGTCACACGCGATTCGTGCTCGCGTGTCACAAAGAGAATATCCGGCTCGCGCCCCGATCCCTCGGGACTGAGTTTCATTTGGTAAGGCGCTATGAAAAACCGCCCCGCGCGGAAGAACTGATTAAAGAGGCCAAACAGTTCAAGCAGAAAACGGACTATTTCTTGATGCCGCTCTTTCGCCGTCATATGAATAATCACCTCCCCGTTGACCCATTCCGCGTGCATATCCTCGTCGGCCCACGCCAGAAACTCTTCGTAGGTCATCCGCAGTCGTTCGCCGGGTTTAGGCAGTTCGCGGGTCGCCATACCATTCTCCTTTCCGGTCTATAATGGCCTGAAAGCAATTGTACGCTCAATGTAACCAAATCACAATGAGAGGCGCGCGATTATGCCGATTGACCTGCCTCGCTTTCACCTGGCCCACCTCCCCACCCCACTGGAGTTTCTCCCGCGCTTGAGCCGGGAACTCGGCCCGCGCATCTACGTCAAGCGCGACGACCAGACCGGCCTGGCGGGCGGCGGGAACAAGACGCGCAAGCTGGAATTTCTTGTCGCCGACGCCTTGGCGCAAAAAGCCGATGTCCTCATCACCGTCGGCGCGGTGCAATCGAACCACTGCCGCCAGACGGCTGCGGCTGCCGCGAAAGCGGGTTTGCGCTGCCTCCTCGTCCTGCGCGGCGATGAGCCAAAAGAAACCACAGGCAATTTACTGCTCGACCATCTGTTGGGCGCGAAGGTGTTGTGGGCGGGCAAGCGGTCGCGCGAAGAGGTGATGGCGGAAGTCGCCGACGAGGAACGCGCCGCCGGGCGCAAGCCGTATCCCGTCCCGCTGGGCGGCTCCACGCCGCTGGGCGCAGCGGCTTACGCGCTGGCGATGGAAGAGCTCAAAGCGCAAATGGAAGCGCAGACGCTAAACTTCGACCGCATCCTCTTCGCGTCCAGCTCGGGCGGGACGCACGCCGGGTTGGTCGTGGGCCAGCAGATCACCGGCTTTCGCGGCGAGGTGTTGGGCGTCAGCGTAGACGAGGACCGAGAGACGCTGACCAGCACCGTGGCGCGCATCGCGACCGGGACCGCCTCCCTGCTCGGCCAGCCGCGCGCTTACGCGCCACAGGATATCTCAGCGAATGTTGATTACCTGGGCGCGGGCTACGCCATCATGGGAGAGCCTGAGCGCGAGGCGATTGAGTTGTTCGCGCAAACGGAGGGGGTCCTGGTTGACCCGGTTTACACGGGCCGCGCGGCGGCGGGGATGATTGACCTGATCCGGCGCGGGGTGATCCGCATAGGCGAGACCATCCTGTTCTGGCACACGGGCGGGACGCCCGCACTGTATGCGTATGAAGAGCAATTGACCGAATGACCAATGTTGAAATGACAAATGCGCTAAAAGCCCATTTTGTCATTTGCTCATTTGCTCATTGGTCATTGCAAACGTCCACCCGTTCTGCCAGAACGCAAGTGCGGCCGTGCAACCAAAGCCGAGCGCGTATAAAAAGACGAACGGCGCGAGGCCGGGCGCGAGGTCCAGCGCCAATAGCCCGGTCGCCAGCGCGTAGAGCGCGAGGAGCAGCTCACCCCACGTCGTCCAGTCAATCGGTAGCGCATAAGCGCCCTCCCGTCCGGTGACAGACACACCTTTCGGCGTGCGCCGGAATTCGTGCCCGCCGCCGAAGAACGCCTCGCACATGGCGCGCGTGTTCGTCAGCGCGAGGCCAATCCCCGCGCAAAACAGCAGGGGGTAGTAAAGCATCCGCCGGGGCCAGGCGTCACGGCGGAGCGTGATTTGCCCCCACAGGCCGACGAAGACCGGCACGAGCGTGAGCCAGCCAAACCCGCTCAAGTTCAGCGGCGTGCGCCCGTGCTGCAGCACGACGGGCAGGCTGAGAAGGAGCGTGACGAGCGCCAGCGGCTGGATAAAAAAGCCCCCGATGTGCAGGAACCCCAAAATTTTGCGTAAGAGCGAGACGCGCGCCGTGAGCAGCTGCGGCCCAAGCTTGCGGAGGACCTGGAACGCGCCTGTGGCCCAGCGGAACTGCTGGTTCTTGAGCGCCATGATCGAGGAGGGGAGCTCAGCGGGAACGGCCAGGTCGGCGCGGTAATCCAGCCGCCAGCCTTTGAGCTGGGCGCGGTACGAAAGGTCGAGGTCCTCGGCCAGCGTGTCGCCCTGCCAGCCGCCCGCGTCGTCAATGCACGCTCTGCGCCACACCCCGGCGCTGCCGTTGAAGTTCATGAGCAACCCCGCCGAACTGCGCGCGACCTGGTCAACCATGAAGTAGCCGTCGGCGCCGAGGGCCTGCGCGCGGGTCAGCGCGTTCTGGTCGGGGTTCAGGTGCTCCCAGCGAGCTTGCAGCATGCCCAGGCGTGGGGCGACGAAAAAGGCCGGGATGGCGCGGCGCAAGAAGTCGGGCGGGGGCGCGAAGTCGGCGTCGAACACGGCGACGAACTCGGCCGTGGATGACGCCAGGCCCTCGGCCAGCGCGCCCGCCTTGAAGCCCACGCGGTTCGCGCGGTGGTGGTACGTGACGTCCCGTCCGCGCGCCCGGTGATAGGCCGCACACGCCCTGGCGATGGAGGCAGTGTCGTCCGTCGAGTCGTCGAGAACTTGAACGGTGAGCAGATGAGGCGGGTAGTCGAGCGCGGCGGCGGCGGCAATCAGCCGCTCGACGACATAGCGCTCGTTGAAGACCGGTAGTTGCACGAGGACGGAGGGCCACCGCGCCGGGGCGGGCGCGGGCGCCCGGACCCCGCGCATCCACGCGGCCACGGCGATCAACGCCAGCAGGAGGAGATGGAAGCCGAAGACCGCCATCCCCACAATCGCCAGGGTGTAAATCCAACTCAGGAAAAGCACAACGCCACTCTCAGACAAACGAGGACCCGCGACAACGTTCGTCGCGGGTCCCGCGCAAAGCCGCAGCCCCAACGGGCCGGACTATTTCAGGCTGATTAATTCGAAGACCGGGACCGGTTTGACCCGCCCTTTGACCTTGAGGGGCTCCAAGGGGTTGACCAGCACGACGTCCTGCACGCGTTCGTACACGGCGTCGCTGATGAAGACTTTGCCGGGGAAGCCGTTCTCCTGCAGGCGCTTGGCAGTGTTGACCGTGTCGCCGATGATCGTGTAGTCCAGGCGGTCTTTCGTGCCGACCAGCCCGACGACGGCTTCGCCCAGATGCACGGCGATGCGGTACGAAAGGCGGAAGCGCGGGTCCATCACTTCCTGCAGAGCGGTGATGTCGTCACGCATGCGGATAGCCGCGCGCACCGCCCGCAGGGGATGGTCCGGCTGGTCGTCCGGCGCGTTGAAGAAGGCCATCACCGCGTCGCCGATGTACTTGTCCACCGTGGCCTCGTGCAGGAGCATGGCCTCCGCCGCCGTGCCTACGTACCGGTTCAATATTTCGATCAGGGTTTCCGGGTCGAGCGTTTCGCTGAGGGAGGTGAACCCCACAATGTCGGCGAAGACGATGCTGAGTTCCTTGCGCGTCCCGCCGACCGCGAGCTCTTCCGGGTTCAGGCGCTCGATCACCGCCGGGGGCACCATCCGCTTGAAGACCTCGAACTTGCCTTGCAGGAGTTTCTTCTCCGTGAGGTCGTCCATGACGATCGCCAACCCTTGCCCCGCGCCCTGCCCGGCATCTTTCAGGGGGGCCACGTTCAGGCTCCAGTTCAGCACGCCACGGTCGGGCAGCACCGGCCTCACCTCGTGCCCGACGACGGGACGCCGTTCGGTTTTGACTTTATCCAACATGCTGGAGAAGGTCTCGCCCAGCGCGGGCAGGGCCTCCATCAGCGCCCGGCCGACGATCTCGGCGGAGGCGCGCCCCAGGATGTTCTCAGCCGCCCGGTTGCACAGCGTGATCATGTCCTGCACGTCGGTCGTGATGACGCCCGAGGCGATGGAGGCGAACACGTTGTCGAGGAGCGTCTTGAGATCGTTGACCTGCTGGAACTGCCGCGCGTTCTCGATGGCGATGGCGGCCTGGTTGGCAAACGCCGCCAGCAGGTCGCGCTCTCGTTCGGTGAACAGCCCCGTGCGGATGCGGTTGTCTACGTAGATCACGCCTGTGACGACGCCCTTCACCTTGAGCGGCACGCAGACGATCGAGCGCAGGTTGTAGCCGATGACGCTTTCCTGCGCCGAGAAGCGCGGATCGGCCTGCGCGTTCGTCGTCACGATCGGTTCGCCCTGTTCCGCGACCATCCCGACGATGGTCCGGCTCACCTGAAATTCACTCCGGTCCAGCGACTCGCGCTCGACGTTGCGGGCGATGCGGAACTGCAGCGCGCCCTTGTCGTCCCGGAGCATGAGAAAGCCGCGCTCCGCGGCCGTGAGCCGGATGATGGTGTCCATCACTTGGTTGAGGACGGTAGTGAGGTCGAGCGAGGAGTTGATGACGGCGGAGGTGTCGGCCAGGGCGCGCAGGCGGGATACCTCATCTTCCTGCGAGGCCACCTGCGGCCTGAGCTTTTCCAGCGTGTCGCGCAACTGCGCCAACCCGTCCGTCACTCCGGGGGGATAGCTCAATCCGGCCCTGGCGAGAACATCCTTCTGGCTGGTCAACAACGCCTTGATATCCGCGGCCAGTTTGCTCATGTCGCCGATCTGTTTGCCGAGGATGGATAACGGGGCGGTAGGCATCTCTAGGACATTACCTCCACAACAAACGGAAGTATAACCATGCGAGTCATCGTGGATTATACGTCAAGCGGAGGGATTAGCAAAGATTGAGGCGACGAGCGTGACACAACCGGCTCAACACGGGCGCATGTCACGCGCCGCCTCTCCAACGCGCAATGATCTTGCGCGTGGAGGCAAACGCAAGCTCGGGCAATTCGGCGGGGCTGAAGTAACCCGCGTCCGAAGCGTCGTCGCCGGGGGCCGGTTCGCCGCTCATCACCTCGGCCTGGTAGGCGATGAAGATATCGGCCCCTTCCATATCCTGTTCTTTGGCGATGACGTCAAACAACCCGGTAATGCGAACTTTGAGGCCGGTTTCTTCTTCGGCTTCGCGCGCGGCGGCGTGGACCGGGTCTTCGCCTTTGTCCACGAAGCCGGCCGGGACCGACCACTTGCCCCGCTCGGGATCATTGGCGCGGCGGACGAGCAGGAGCTTGCCCGCGCGTTCGATGACGACGCCGACGGCGACTTTGGGGTCAATGAAATGGATGCGCCTGCACTGCGGGCAAACCGGGCGGACGCGGCCATAGGCCTCGCGGTATTCCAGCGCGTGCCCGCAGCGCAGGCAGAAGTTGATATCATCCATCCGCGGGATGCTTTAACTACCGCGCGCGAGCCAGGCGACGACGGCGAGGAGCACCACAAGCGCCGCCAGCCCCACTTCCACATAGCGCAGAGGCGGAGTGACCAATGGTGTGGGGGCCTGAGCCGGCGCGGGCGCCTCAGCCGGAGGCACGGCGAGGGCTTCGGTGCTGGAAGCAGTCAACGCAGAGTCTGCGACGGCCATGGGGGTTTCGGTAGGCGCCGCCATCGCGCGGGCCGCATCGCCAGGGGTTTCGGTAACTGCCGGGGTCGCTCCCGGCAACCCGCCAGCTGCGCCGGGGGGCGGGGTGAGCGCCGGTGCTGCGATGGCTGCCTCGGAGGCAGCGGCGGTCGCCTCCACCGTGGCGGCTTTGCTCGCAGTCGCCGAGGTCGCTTCGGCCGATAGGCCGACTGGGGCCTCGGTCGGCGCCACATCCATTTCTTGCTGCGCCGCCGGGGTTGGAGCAGTTGTTGATTCGACGGCGAAACTCTGGACTTCCCGCGGCGCCGACGCGAGGCTGCCACGAGAACTGCTCCAATCCACCACCAGGACGAAGATCAAAGCCACGGCTGCGAACGCCGTCGCCAGGCGCAGCGCCGGGAACAGCCGCAGGCCCCGAGGGCGGCGCACGGCCTCCGCCTGAGCCGCAGTTAAGGTGAAGCTGCGCGGCGGCTTGACCGTCGGCAGGGCGCGCAGGAGGCGCACCGTCACTCGCAAATCGGTCAAAGCCGAGCGGAGTCCGGGCTCGCCCGCCAGGCGGGCTTCGAGGCCGGCTTTCTCGGCGGGCGAAAGCTGGTTGTCGAGGTAGGCCGAGAGGCGGTCGAGGTCCCGAGGAGTAGTCATGCCATGCTCTCCTCTTCAAGACGATAAACGGCGGCGATCAGTTCCCACAGGTTAAGACCGTGTCACTCTATCGTGGTCGCTTTCGATGCGCGCGTAAAGCGCCCGGCTTCATGCCTTCGCAACTGTGCCAACGCCAGCGAGAGCATTTGAGCCGTTTGATTCAGAATGTCGGTGAGATAGTCGGACATGATATGCAGTAGAGTGAATTGTCGTATAAATGGTCTCCCAAAACAAGTGGCGGCTTTCTGACAGTATCTCTATAATGGGCGCCGCAAGAGCCGCGCTCAAAATCATCCCCTTGAGCATGATGACTTGATCACCGAGGCTGGTTCCGAGCGCTTGTCCCACCACGAAATCGGGTTATAACATCTGCTATGGCTGGACATTTTCTCGTCACTGGCGCGATGGGCTGTATTGGCTCATGGGTGGTTCGCAACCTGGTATCTGCGAACATCTCCGTCACCGCCTTCGATCTCTCTACTGATCCGCGCCGTCTTGCTCTGCTCCTCACCCCCGACGAACTCGCCCGCATCCACTTCGTCTCCGGCGATCTTACCGACCTCGCCGCGCTGGAACGCGCATTGGACGAAAACGCGGTCACGCACGTCATTCACCTCGCCGCCCTGCAAGTCCCGTTCTGCAAAGCCGACCCCCCGTTGGGCGCGCGCGTTAACGTCGTTGGCACCGTCAACGTGTTCGAGGCTGTGAAGAAGCGCCGACACATCAACAAAGTCGTCTATGCCTCCTCCGCGGCGGTGTACAGCGACGCCGATGCTTACCCGGCGGGTGTTCCCGTGCCGCAGGATGCCCCTTTGCGCCCCAATACCCTGTATGGCGTCTACAAGCAGGCCAACGAAGGCGCAGCGCGCGTCTACTGGCAGGATAACCGGGTGAGCAGCATCGGCCTCCGCCCCTATGTGGTGTACGGCGTCGGGCGCGATCAGGGCCTGACCGCGACGCCGACCAAAGCCATGTTCGCCGCCGCCGTCCGCCGACCCTATCACATTTCCTATGGCGGGCGATGCGATTTTGAATACGTCGAAGATGTCGCCCGCGCCTTCATTGCCGCCGCTTGGGTGCCCTTCGAGGGTGCTGAGGTGTTTAATCTCACGGGGGCCGCGGTCCACATGCACGAGGTGGTCGCCGCCATTGAAGCCGCCGCGCCAGAGATGAAAGGCCGAATCACCTTTGAAACCAAACCCCTGCCCTTCCCCGAAGAGGTGGATGGTGCGCCCCTGGCCCGCGTGCTGAGTGATCTCCGGCGCACACCGCTGGCAGAGGGCGTGGCCGATACCATCCAGCGCTTTCGCGAACTCGTGGCCTCTGGGAAGATGAAAAAGGATGAGATGTTGAAGTGATTACGCGCCGCTTTGAAAACAAGTCTATCCTCGTCACGGGCGGTTCTTCGGGCATCGGCAAGGCGACGGCGGAACGCTTCGCCCGCGAGGGAGGGCGCGTCCTTATCTTCGCCGACCGCGCCGAAGAACTACGCCAGGCCGCCGAAACTTTTTGCGCTGAGGGACTGGACGTGATCGAATGCCACGGCGATGTCTCGATGGCCGCCGACGTGGACCGGGCTGTGGCGCTGGCCGTGCAAACGTTCGGAAAGATTGATGTCCTGGTGAGCAACGCCGGGTTTGCGTACTACGAGCCGTTTGTCGAGATCAGCGAGGCGCACTGGGACCGGCTGATGGCGGTCAATCTCAAAGGGATGTTTCTTTTCAGTCAGCGTGTGGTACGGGAAATGATCCCGCGCGGAGGCGGCGTGATCCTGTTCACATCGTCAGTCAACGGGTTGAGCGCTGAGACCGGGTTGGCTTCCTACAACGCTTCCAAGGCGGGCGTCATCCTGCTGATGAAGACGCTCGCGCTCGAACTTGGGCCACGCCGCATCCGCGTCAATGTCGTTTGCCCCGGCTTTATTGATACCCCCATCACCCACGACTTCATCAAGCGCGATCCGCACTGGCCGGAATACCTGCGCAGCATCCCCTGGGGCCGCGCGGGCCGACCCGCAGAAGTGGCGGCGGCGTTTGCCTTTCTCGCCTCCGACGACGCGGAATACATCACGGGTGAATGCCTGGTGATTGACGGCGGGCAGATGGCCGCGCTGACCACACCAGGATTGCAGGGCGAGCGCCAGTTGTAGCCTGACCGCGGAGAACGCGGAGCGCGCGGAGCAAAAGCCTCTCGCTTCTTCTCTGCGTTCTCCGCGCACTCGGCGGCGAGAAACACGGAGGATAAGATGAATGAGGATCGTCGCACAATTTTCCCGGAGGGCGGTCCCAAGCCCGGCGGACCGTATTCGCCCGCGATGGTGAGCGGCGGGTTTGTTTTCGTCGCCGGGCAGGTGGGCCGGGAGCCGGCGACCGGCCAACTGGCGGGCGATACCATCGAAGCGCAAACCCGGCAGACGCTGGAGAACATCGGTACGCTGTTGCGGGCAGCCGGCTGTGACTTCGATGATGTGGTGAAGACGACCGCTTACATTACCCGGCCCGAATTCTTTCAACTCTTCAACGAAATCTACAAGCAGTTTTTCCCCGAGCCGCGTCCGGCCCGCTCGACCGTCGTCTGCGCCCTGGTGGATACCGCCCTGCTCGTGGAAGTGGACGTGATTGCGCGATTGCCCAACTGAGACTCGTCCGCGAATGGCGCATTCATTCGCGCCCATTCGCGGACACTCCTTAAGCATGAAGACCATTGACGACCTCGACACCCCGGCGCTGGCCGTTGACCTCGACGTGATGGAGGCCAACCTGGCGCGGATGCAGAATTACTGCAACGCGCACGGACTGGGTCTGCGCCCACACATCAAGACCCACAAGATTCCGGCGCTCGCGCACCAGCAACTCGCTCTCGGCGCGCGAGGCATCGCCTGCCAGAAACTCGGCGAGGCCGAGGTGATGGCCGACGCCGGGATCGCAGACATTCTGATCCCGTACAACCTCGTCGGCCAACGGAAACTCGAGCGCTTGGCCGCCCTGGCCCGGCGCGCACACGTTACGGTGGCTGCGGATTCGGCGGACGCGGCCCGCCCGATGGAGGCGTATCTCGCCGAACAAGGCGTCACAGTCGGCGTGGTGGTCGAGTTGACGAGCGAGCTGAATCGGTGCGGCGTGACCGACGCGCGGGCCGCCGCTGC
>Ga0209431_10004768_pt1 | contig 10608 bp, 7 predicted proteins | sample RifCSP13_3_FD_184021 | JGI IMG/M metagenome (GOLD analysis project Ga0209431, IMG submission 184021) | Soil microbial communities from Rifle, Colorado - Rifle CSP2_sed 13_3 (SPAdes) (version 2) | ecosystem: Environmental > Terrestrial > Deep subsurface > Rock core/Sediment | place: Rifle... | reverse complement strand
AAAACAGGCCAGCAGCTCCCCTTTGCAGCGCTACGCAATTGACCGCTACTTCGTGCCCCGGATCAGCAACCGTCTTGGCGTGGTGCTGGCAGTTGACCTGGGAGGTCCAAAGCCTCTGGTCTTAGGTACGATCAATGAACACGACCCACGCGTCGTTAAAAAGTGGTTGGAGCCGCTATTGAACGGCAGCAGCATTGAGGTGAGCATCCTGGGCACCGACCTTTTTATCAGCCATATTTTTGGTCAAATGGGGGAGACTTCCCAGACAACCGCCCGGTAATCCGCTCTCGAAACGGATAAAATACCCCATAACACCGTATTCGTTGCCCTGGACAGGCAGCAGAACCTCAGACGTCCGACGATTATCCGCCCCCGCTCAGCAGGCGGATTTTTTTCCAGGGCGGCAAGTTCGATTCCTCTGCCAGAACACCCCGCAGCTCGAAGATTTGGTCGCGCAGGATGGCGGCTTTCTCAAATTCCAGGTTCCTGGCGGCATCCTTCATTTGGGTTTCCAATTCAGAGATCACCTTTTGGAGCTCTGATTTTGGAAGACCGCTGGTTCCCTTGACATGGTATTCGCCCCGCGCTTCGGCCACTGCTTTGACGGAAAGCTGGTCAGTCAGATCACGCACTGCTTTGTAAATACTTACCGGCTGGATGCCATGCTCTTGGTTAAAGGCGACCTGCTTGGCCCGGCGACGGTTGGTCTCATCGATTGCCCTGCGCATCGAATCGGTAACCCGGTCGGCATACATGATGACCTTGCCCTCCGCGTGGCGAGCAGCCCGCCCGATCGTCTGGATGAGGGCGGTGTCTGATCGCAAAAAACCTTCCTTGTCAGCGTCTAAGATCGCCACCAGGGATACCTCGGGTAAGTCCAGCCCTTCCCGCAGCAGGTTGATCCCCACGACGACGTCAAACACACCCAGTCGCAGGTCCCGCAATATGCCTACTCTTTCAAGCGTGTCGATTTCAGAGTGCAGGTAGTGCACTTTGGTCCCCAACTCCATCAGGTAATCGGCCAGCTTTTCAGCCATCCGCTTGGTCAGGGTGGTTACCAGGGTGCGTTGACCGAGTTCCACTCGCCCCCTGATTTCAGCAATCAGGTCGTCGATCTGGCCTTCGGTGGGGCGGACATCCACCGCCGGATCGACCAGGCCGGTCGGGCGGATGATTTGTTCAACCACCTGGTCTCTGCGCTTCATTTCGTATGGACCGGGCGTGGCGGAGGTGTAGATGGTAAACCCCATATGCTCTTCGAACTCATCAAACGTCAGCGGGCGGTTATCCAGAGCGGAAGGCAGGCGAAAGCCATACTCAACCAGCGTCTCTTTGCGCGAGCGGTCGCCATTGTACATACCGCGGATCTGGGGCACCGTCATGTGGGATTCATCCAATACCAGTAAATATTCGCTGGGCAGGTAATCCATCAAAGTCCAGGGAGGGGAGCCGGCTGGTCGTTGGTCAAGGTGGCGAGAGTAGTTTTCGATGCCAGCGCAGTATCCCACCTCGCGAAGCATTTCCAGGTCATAGCGCGTGCGCTGATCCAGGCGCTGGGCTTCGAGGTGTTTTTCATTATGCTTATACCACTTCATCCGCTCTTCCAGCTCTGTCTCGATATCGATAATGGCCTGATTCAACTTGTCCTGGTCGGTGATGAAGTGCCGGGCAGGGTAGATCGCAATCGTGCTCAACTGGCGGCACAGCTCTCCGGTCATGGGGTCGAACTCGATAACTCGCTCGACCTCGTCGCCAAAAAATGTGATCCGGTATCCGGTTTTGTCCTGGTAGGCGGGCACGATCTCTAGTGTATCCCCACGGACGCGAAAAGTGCCAGGCCGCAGTTCGAGATCGTTGCGTTCGTACTGGCTCTCAATCAACTGGCGCAGCAAAGCATTTCGCCGGTAGACTTGCCCGCTTTCTAGATTGATCACCACGCGCCCGTAAGCCTCTGGATTGCCGATGCCATAGATGCACGATACCGAGGCGACGATGATCACATCTTTGCGCGACATCAAGGCAGTTGTTGCTGCCAGCCGCAGGCGTTCGATCTCCTCATTGATATCGCTGTCTTTTTCAATGTACAGGTCGTGGCGAGGCACATACGCCTCGGGTTGGTAGTAGTCATAATAAGAGACAAAATATTCAACCGCATTCTCAGGAAAAAATTCCTTGAATTCGGCATACAATTGGGCTGCCAATGTTTTATTGTGAGCCATCACCAGGGCGGGTAATTGGACTTGTTCGATCACGGAGGCAATCGTGAAAGTCTTGCCTGTCCCGGTGGCGCCGAGAAGCACCTGGTGCTGGTGGCCTTTTCTGATGCCATCGACGAGCTGCCGGATCGCTTCCGGCTGATCCCCCATGGGTTTGAAGGGCGCTTGTAATTTAAATTCCATGGCTCTATTCTCTCACATAAATGGGATTGCTGAAAATCCAGCCGCGGCGCAGGCCTTTATAATGGATATAAGCTTCAACCCGGTAAACGCCAGCTTCAGCACTGATGTACGTGCACGTTTCCCTTTTCGTCCATGTTTTGATGACCCTGCCATCTTTGAGGAGCTGGCATTCAGTCCGGCGCGGCAGGCGGATTTGAAAGGTGATGCCATGCCTGGCGGAGATCTCCTCGCCCATCTGGGCGGTTCTCTCTTTGCCGTGGGCCAAAAAACGAAATCCCCGGGTGGGGGCGGGCAAATCATAGCCAACGAACGCGCGACCCTGACCTAGGGCGTGCAAGATCGATTGGCGGTCCTCGATCACCTCGCCGCTGAGCGGTTCGGGCAGGAGCAGGTGTGTATTTATGCCTCGGAAATGGAACTCGTAGGGGAACAGGGTGCGCCGCAAGGGGCCCATTCTTGCCGGTAAGGCATGTGCATCCGAGCCGCCGATGGCGACGACCCGTCTTCCCTCGTTTAAAAGCTCATCCCATTTCTGAAGCGTCTTCAAGAAGGGACCGTGGGCTACCCGGTGCGGGTTAAATGCGTAATAAATGGCATGCAGTTTGCTTTTTAAGAGGGATTTGAACTCCGATAAGCCATTCCATAATTCAATGCCGGTAAACCCGCGCACCTGCCAATCCACCCAGGAGATATCCACCTCGCCCACGGCGGGCGCGGCAGGGTCAACCGGGTGAGCGATAAAGGTAAGACCGCCTGCCTGGATGATAGCGTCGATAAGTTTTTGCGGATCATATCCTAATGGGGCGAGCTCTCTGTCCATGCCGAGAACGAGCAGGTGATTTTTTTGGGGATCACGCGTCTGGTCGTGGATCTCCTCGCCAATCAGGAGCAGCACATGCTGGTTATGGTTCTTGTAGTAATCTTCGGGTCCTAAAACCAGAACGTTGTGGTCGGTGACGATTACCACGTCAACCCCCGCCTGCATGGCAGCCTGGACGATCGCGCCATGGCTGCCGTGCCCATCCGAATAGCGCGTATGCATGTGCAGGTTGACAATAATCTCGTGCATCAGGTTAAGGTCAAATCAAGGAATTGAGTATTTGACGATTCAACCAACGAAAGGTATAATCCGCCTGCTAAATTGATCAGGCTTGTTGGGAACCGTCGCTATAAGCTGATCAGAGCGATCCCAATGATCTAGTGGTCAAAGATGAAACCAGGAGGTTTGTGTGGAGATTTATCTCGACATTGCATTGATTATAACGTCAATTGCATTGATCGCCAGTGTGATCTTGCAGAGTAAAGGCGCCGGGTTAGGAGGCTTGACTGGCGCGGACAGCGGCGGCATCTTTACCGCCCGGCGGGGAATTGAAAAGACCCTCTTCCGGATTACCATCGCTCTAAGCGCCCTCTTTTTTATTTTATCGATCGCAACCGTGATTGTGACAGGATAGCAGCTCAGACCAAAAGACTACCACAGGTACTCACCCGACACTCGGTCTGGCCTCAGGGCGGCGAATCCCGGGCGTGTGTCTTCCAGGTCATCCGATAACCGGAAACCTGTTGAATCGCCGGGCAGAGCAACGCCCTTTTTTTGTACCTGTTCCAATGATGAAAAATTTACGCTGGCAACTCCTGATTGTCCTCCTGGCTCTGATCGCGATAGCCATCCTTCTACTCACCCAGCAACCGGTGATCCTGCAGACGGCTGCGCCGGTCGTGCAGCCGTCTACCGGGGGTATATATACAGAGGGGATTGTGGGCGCCTTCGGTCGCCTGAACCCCCTGCTCAGCTATTACAACAGCGCCGATCGTGACGTGAGCGCGCTCATTTTCAGCGGTTTGGTTCGCTTCGATGATCGCGGCCTGCCAATCGCGGATCTGGCCGAGTCCTGGGGGTATTCGAAGGACGGTATGGCCTATAATTTTTCGATCCGCCAAAACGCGGTCTGGCACGATGGTAAGACAGTGAGCAGCGAAGACATCGCATTCACGGTGGAACTGCTGCGCGACGATAGTATGCCAGTCCCGGAGGACCTGCGCAAATTATGGGAGCAAATCGAGGTCGTTATCATCGATGAAAAGACCATCCAGTTCAGACTCCCAGAGCCCTTTTCGCCTTTTCTGGATTATCTGTCTTTTGGCATATTGCCAAAGCATGCGCTTGAGGGGATCCCACCCGAAGCCCTTACGGATGACGAATTCAATCTAGAGCCGGTTGGCAGCGGACCCTACCGCTTTGAACGCCTGCTGACCAAAGATGGAGCGATTCAGGGGCTGGTCTTATCTGCTTTTGATAGCTATTATGCCAATCGACCTTTTATCGATCAAATCGTGATTCGCTATTACCCTGACGAGGGTACAGCATTGGCTGCTTACCGTGCGGGTGAGATTATGGGCATCAGCCGGGTTACTTCCTCCATGCTCCTCGAGGTGCTCCAGGTACCCGAGTTGAATGTATATACCGGCAGGTTGCCGCAGCTCACCCTCATCTACTTCAATCTCGATGACCCGCGATTGCCATTTTTCCAGGACGCCACACTGCGGCGGGCGCTGTTAATGAGCATCAACCGGCAGCGCCTGATTGACACGCACATGACTGGGCAGGCGATCCTTGCAGATGGGCCGATCTTTCCAGGCACCTGGGCTTTTTATGATGGCATTGAACGCGTCCCTTACGATCCCGATGCAGCCGTGAATTTTATCCGAGACGCTGGCTATACCATCCCGGCTGAAGGGGGAAACGTGCGCGTCAAGGAGGATACGGTTTTTCGTTTTGAGATGGTTTACCCGGATGACCCAGCCCATCAGGCGGTAATTGAGTCTATCCAATCGGATTGGGCCCGGGTGGGGGTGGAAGTGGTACCGGTCCCGGCAAGCTATGATGAATTGGTGGACAAGTACCTTGAGCCGCGCGCCTACCAGGCTGCTCTGGTTGCCCTGAACCTTGCTCGTTCGCCTGACCCGGATCCTTATCCCTTTTGGAGCCAGGCGCAAATAACCAGCGGTCAAAATTATGCCCAGTGGAACGACAGGCGGGCGAGTGAGTATCTTGAGCTGGCCAGGATCACGACTGACATCGAGGAGCGGGCCAAGGCTTATCGCAACTTTCAGGTGCGCTTCATCCAGGAAATGCCAGCTCTCCCTCTTTTCTATCCGGTGTATTCTTATGCCGTGGACAACCAGGTTCAAGGGGTCAGGGTTGGATCGCTTTTTGACCCGAGTGACCGGTTCGCCAATGTCACCTCATGGTTCCTGGTGACAAGCAGAGCTCAGGCGGCGGAGACCAGTCCTACCGTTACCCCTTAGGGATTCCGCGAGTACAGTCTGCGGTAGATAGTAAAGATTTCGTAGACGCCGCGGATGTAATTACGGGTTTCTTCGAAGCGGATGACTTCCAGAAACAGGTCCGGGTCATCGGGGGCGATTTTTTTCCACGCAATCGCGTTTCCTGGTCCGCCATTATATGCAGCCAAGGCGGCATATATGTCGCCATCGAAATAATCCCGCCAGGTTGATAAGTAGTCTGCGCCCAGAGTGAGGCTTACAATCGGGCGGTACAGATCCTCATGCGTAAATTCTTCTGGCCAGTCCAATCGGCTGGCGATCTCCTCGCCGGTGGCCGGAATGATCTGCATCAAGCCGCGCGCCCCAGCCGATGAGCGCACAAATCCCTCAAATGCGCTTTCCTGGCGGATCACGCTATATAACAATAGGGGGTGCAGGTTGTTTTGTTGAGCAACGGGAAGCACCAGGTCGGCGTAATACGTTCCAAAACGGATGTGGTTGAAAAATATGGGGGCGTTCATCGTTTCAGCGTCGTCCATCCCAGCCAGGTCCAATACGCGCCGCGCGACCAGGATCGCAGACCGGTACAAACCTAAATCAGAAAGATATACTGCAAGCTGGTAGTTGGCCAACGGGTCGGTTTGGATGGAGGAGCGCAGATCCTCGAATTCAGCCCTGGCTGCCTCGAATAAACCCAATAGCCACAATTCGCGACCGCGCATCAGGCGCGGGTCGGCGCCGAGCGGCCCTGGAGAAGACAGGTCAACGCTTTCCAGCAAACCAAAGGTGTTCCTCACCCAGGCGTCAGCCTGGCCTTTTTCGCCGGCGTAATCCATGGAAAGGTCAAATTGCTGGGGCGGTGAAAATGGCGGCCTGGGGATCAAAAGGTCCCGCGCCCGTTCACTATAATAGCCTGTCGGATCGAGGCTGGCTGCCAGTTCCCAGGAGGCTGTGCTGGCAGATTGATCTCTTAGCGCGTGTTGGGCTTTACCCTGCCAGAACAACGCTGCTGTTCGGTCCTCCAGGCTGAGCGAATTTTCAAGGAAACGCTGGAATATCGACAGCGCGCCGCTGTTATCTTGCATGCGGTAGTGGGTTATCCCGGCAAGGAACAGTGCGCGCTGAGCTCGTTCGTACATTGGGTAATCGACCGACACTTTCACCCACAATTCAGCAGCCGTCTGCAGCCTGTTATCCCGCTCGGCAATCCGGGCGGCTTCGAATAAAAATTCCCCCGCCCGTGGATGGTCAGGAACACTGCTGGCAAAATTGAACAGGGTTTGAATGGCCGCCCCATAGTCGTTCAGGGAAGTCCACAGGGTATAGGCTTTCTGTTCCCAAGCGCGATCCCAGAATCGATCTTCCGGGTAATCGTTGATGACGAGATCCCATTCTGCGATGGCAGCCTGGTGCGACCCAACAGCCCGGAGGGTCAACCCGTTATAGTAATGCGCCGCTGCCTGGTCTGGCTCGCCGGACTGGAAATAGCGTTCGAAAGCTGCCCGCGCCACCCCGTATTCCCCGGCGTAATAATCGACAATGCCGCGATTGAGCTCATTGACAGGTACTCCAGCGTTTACCAGGGCGACCAAAGCCAGGTAGGAGTCATACGCGACGGGAAAGTTGTTGACCGCATCCTGATACACTGCGTATGCCTGTTCGAACTGACCTATGGCTGTGTAGATCTGGCCGCTGAGGTAATCAATCTGAGCTTTAGTGAAATCAGATTGCGTCTGGGAGTAGATTTCCTGGTAAACGCCCAAAGCTGTTTCATAGTCGCCTAAGGTGGCGTGGCTCTGGGCAATTTTCATTTTAATGGGCAGTGGGTCGAGCGTCCCTGGCGATTGCAAGGCGGCGCGGTAATCGATCAGAGCATCTGCAATTTGACCAGCGGCAGCGAGCGCGTCGGCGCGCAGATTGAGCACGTAGGCATCGATCAGACCTGGACGGAGCGCCAGATAATTTTTGTAGGCCTCGGCGGCTTCTACGTAACGTCCAATGGAGGCATAAGCCTGGCCCAGGTAAAAATAAGCGTAAGGAAGTTGACTTTCAGTGGGGTATTGATCCAACAACAGCTCGAGGTCTGCGATCGCTGTTTCGTATTCACCTGCAAGCAAGCGTGTTTTTGCCTGGCCTAATAATGCGGCGGAGGATACCTCGAGATCTTGGCCAGCCTGTAATACGGTCTCGTATTGTTCTAGCGCTTCCTCCCAATCGCCGTTCAATGTGGCTTTCTCTCCGCTGGCAATGCGCATGGCTGGCAGTGGTGTGGAAGTGGGCTCAGGCGTTGGAGAGGGGGATAATGTTTCAGTGGGCGTTGGGGCAGAGGTTGTTAGAACAACCACCGGTTCATCCGTGGTACGTGGCTGCATAAAGGGCAAGTATGCAATCGCAGAACACGCCAGCGTCATGGACACGATGATGGCTAGTAAAACGGTTTTCGATCTTTGCATGACGGTCAATATAACCCAGGGAGGAACAAGTGTCAATGATGGCATCTGCGATGGCATCTACGATGGCATCTACGATGGCATCTATGGGCGCTATCCACAAGAAATTGATAGATCCTGCATTTTATGATGATAGTATTCCTGGAGTAACCAATATCTTATCTACTCGAAGACCATCCATATCGACAATTTCCAAACGCAGATTCTCCCACTCGAAGGATTCTCCAGCGGAGGGGATGCGGCCTAAATAAGTGATCACAAACCCGCCCAGCGTCTGGTAATAGTTCTCCTCCTCGCCAGGCAGATTAGCCAGGCTAAATAAATCTTTAAACTTGTCGATATCGAGCATCCCATCCAACAAGTATGTGCCATCCTCTCGGAGAATGATGTGTGGGTCGGTTACATCGAGCTCGTCTGGGAAGTCTCCAGCAATCGCCTCCAGGATATCGGTTATGGTCGTGAGCCCCTGGATGCCACCAAACTCATCGATGATAATAGCGATCTGGGTATGACTCTCCCGAAAACGCTTTAATGTCTCTAGGATGGTCATGTTCTCTGGCAGGTATAAGGGTTGGTAGAGTATTTCCTCCAGGTTAAGAGGACTCCCACCCAGACATTGCGCCAGAAGGTCCTTTACCTGCACCATACCCACAATGTTATCCACGCTGCCCCTGGCTACCGGGTAGGATGAGTAATGGGCGGATTTGAGCTTCGCCCGGATCACCCCGACCTGATCTTCCAAATCCAGCCAGACGATCTCGGTGCGAGGTGTCATCTGGGCTAAAATGGGTCGTTCGGCCAGCCGGAATACCTGTTGGACCATCTCCTCTTCTTCTGGTTCAATAATCCCTCCTTCGGCCCCTTGTTCGATGAGCAACTTTATCTCCTCCTCAGTGATTTCCGGATCGGTGCTTGGACGCACACCCAGAACACGTAGGATTAAACTGGTTGAAAAACTGAGCAGGTGAACCAGGGGCAATGTCAGGCGAGAGATTTTCAGCATCATCGGGGCAACGGCTGCGGCGATCCTTTCGGGGTTGTTCAGACCGATATGTTTTGGGGCAAGCTCTCCTAATATCAGAGACAGATACGTGAGCGCGACCACAACCGTACCGACGCTGATTGCCTGGCTGTATTCAGCTAAGATCGGCATCTGGGTCTGATTGAAAAAGGATTCGAGTTCTGTTGCAATAGTTGCTCCACTGATTGCGCCAGTAAGGATACCAACCAGGGTGATGCCGATTTGAATGGTGGAAAGAAAGAGACTGGGTTGGTTGGCAATTTCCAGGGCAGCTTGAGCGCCTGCAAAGCCATCCGCAGCCCTTTGTTGCAGCCTGATTTTTCGGGCTGACACAACGGCGATTTCGGACATCGCAAAAAAGCCGTTGAGAAGGAGCAGGAAGAGGATAACCAGGATTTCAAAAGATAAGTTTTCCATCGAGATTTACCCGCATAAACTATTCTACATAACAGAGTAATGCGCGCCGCATGGATTTGTCTAATTTCTCATCACGCCCATGGGTGATATTGAAGTTAAATTCTACTTCATTTTTATTCATGCCCCCCATTTTTGGCTCCATGCGGTTTCGTCTGGCTCCGAATGAAGCACCAACTACCTCTTCGACTTTGTTGCGGGAGCTTTCTGAGCGGAGAGAAGCGCAGTCGAAGAACGCTCCCGCAACTCCACTCAGAGAGATCGAGCTCTCTTATCGCTGAAAGGTTACGTGAATACCGGCGATAGGTCACCTTTGACAAAGGGGGCGTCCCATGTTAAACTCACTGGGCTTTACAGTAGGGCTATGACGCTCTCCGGTGAGGGCGTCTTTTGGTGTTGAAAATGAGAACGGTTGAATGGGATGCAGCAGAACAGTGCGTGCGCATGATCGACCAGCGCCTGCTTCCGGCGGAGTTTAAACTGGTTTCTTACCGGGATTATCGGCAGGTAGCCCAGGCGATCCAGCAGATGGTGGTGCGCGGCGCGCCAGCCATTGGCGCTGCCGCCGCTTTTGGACTGGCCCTCGCTGCTCAGAGATCACGCGCCGCGAATAAGGATGCCTTGATTCAAGAGATCCACGAAGCAGCAGCTACACTCAGCTCTGCCCGCCCGACAGCAGCCAACCTGACCTGGGGCTTGCGGCGTGTCCTGGACGCGGCGGAAAGGGGGGAGGGCGGCGTGGAGGCTATCGTCGGGGCAGTGCTGATGGAAGCTCAGCGGATCGCCGATGAAGATGTGGTGATCAACCAGCGCATGGCGCGCTATGGCGCGGAGCTGATCGATGATGGCGATACGATCATTCACCACTGCAATACCGGCGCCCTGGCTACAGTGGATTGGGGGACAGCCCTGGGCGTGATCCGCATGGCGCACACCCAGGGAAAACGAGTGCATGTGCTCGTCGATGAGACCCGGCCTCGCCTGCAAGGGGCGCGGCTGACAGCCTGGGAACTCGAGCAATATAAGATTCCGTATG
>Ga0209431_10004764_pt1 | contig 10610 bp, 8 predicted proteins | sample RifCSP13_3_FD_184021 | JGI IMG/M metagenome (GOLD analysis project Ga0209431, IMG submission 184021) | Soil microbial communities from Rifle, Colorado - Rifle CSP2_sed 13_3 (SPAdes) (version 2) | ecosystem: Environmental > Terrestrial > Deep subsurface > Rock core/Sediment | place: Rifle... | reverse complement strand
TAATCGTCAAACGTGCTGACCATGGCGACCGCCAGCACCCGATCCTGGACGACGAAGGGTACCACCAGAATGGACTTGAGGCCGAGCCGGCGAACGACTTCCTTATCGGTGCGCGGGTCGGTCTGCGCGTCGAGGCAGACGACCGGCCGTTTTCTTTCGAGTACCTGGCGCGTGAAAGCATCCTGCCTTGGATCCAACGTGCGCGTTCGGAAGGCCTGCTCGAAGTCAGCGCCCAGGTCGGCGGGGTTTGCCCAGCCTTCACTAGGGATGAGCAATCCGCTGCCCTCGTCCATGAGGTAAATGCTGCAGTGAGGCACGCCTACCGCCGCGGCGATGCCGATGGCTACCTGACGCAAGACCTGGTCCAAATTCAGAGAACTGCTGGCTGCCTGGGCCGCCTCCAGCATCAGGGTTGTGCGATGCTGATGCTCCTGGAGCGAGCGACTCATCGCCGTGGCGTACAGCTGCCCGAATCGGCCGATCATGCGGCGCAGGCAGGCATCGAGTTGAGTGATGGCGTTAGCCGCCTCGCGTGAACCGGGGCGATACGTCTCCCACATGACGGGCAGCACTGCCTCCTGGCACAGGAGCAGAGCCTCGATCACCTCGCCGATGTCGAACCCCATGTGAAGCCGGGTGAGACTGACGTCGGCGAGGTAGCTGTCCAAAGCCGTGTAGGAGCCGGTTCGGAGCGCCTGTGTGATCGCTGCCAACCCCCGCCTCGTCGAGGCACGCAGCTCGTCCAGGGGTCGCTCGCGGTAGTGGGAGTCGGGCAGCCGGCGAACCAGTTCTGCCCAGGTTGTGGCGATCGTCTCCCGGTGGCGATCAAGCAGATCCGGAAGATTGAGGTCTCGCGCGGTCTGTTCGGCCATTGCGTCTCGTCTTTCCAGAGTGGTGCAACATCGGCAGCCATCCCGCTGTCGAGGGCGCTATGCACATTTCACAGATGTTGCGCGCTCTGGGGCATTCTTAAGTATACTTGCGTCGGCAGATGAGCGAACCTGAGCAAGATCACGAGGACGAGAGGACTATTGTCCTGACCTTGCCGCTGATAATATAGACAGATCAGACCGACGGCTGTCAGATTGGTCTAGATAAGGGGTAGCGCAATGGGGCCAACAACTCTGGGATTGCTGGCCCCGATCACGACATGTATGGGGCAGACTCTGGAAAAAGAAAACACCACAGATTCTCAGTCCGCGGTGTTGCTCAGTAGCGGGGGAGGAATTTGAATCTTGGCTCTTCGGGTTACCCCAGCACCTGCCGGTGTGGGGCAGGTATGAGCTGCAATCTTGCAACGTCTATCGGAGACCGTCAGTCCAGCCGTTTGAGGTCAGCCTGACGAGCGCCAGTCCGGACAGACTGGCGTGCTCTGTCTTGGCTGTCTATATACCTGATTCCACGATGGCTGTCAAGTCCCATGCTAATCTGTGTCTGCGCAGTTTCCGGTGTTTTGGGTTGTCTCAGCGAGCGTGGGCCGCTTGAGCGCCGAGCCGAACCTTCCACCGGACGCGCACACAGACACGTGCGGGTGAAGGCTCGCATTGGGTAGCGATTTGAATTTTGGGGCGTGTGTTTTATAATTGATTCGTGTCCTCGCCAATTCTAGCCACTAAGCTGTATATCCCCCTACCTCGGCTAAAGGTGGTCCTCCGCCCGCGCCTGATCGAGCGCTTGAATGAAGGCTTGCAGCGCAGACCGGGCGTGATGCTTATCTCTGCTCCCGCGGGCTTTGGCAAAACCACGCTGGTCAGCAAGTGGATTGAGGATTGCAGATTGCTGAGTGCTGATTGGGCGTCATCAGCAAACAGGCAGGCTATCTCTAATCCGCAATCCAAAATCGGCAATCTAAAGTTCGCGTGGTTGTCGCTGGACGAAGGCGATAATGACCCTGCGCGTTTTCTCATTTATCTCATCGCGGCCTTGCAGACGATTGCGCCACAGGTTGGAGAAGTCACGCTGGGGGCGCTTCAATCCTCGCAGCCGCCGCCCATGGACGTGCTGCTGACGGCCCTGCTGAATGATCTCATCACGCTGGGCGATGTCGTGCTCGTGCTTGACGATTACCACGTGATCGAGTCCCCGCCGATCGATGAGGCGCTCACCTTCCTCGTCGATCATCTGCCACCGCCGCTGCGGCTGGTCATGGCCAGCCGAGAGGATCCCCAACTCCCACTGGCCCGGCTGCGCGCTCGGGGCCAATTGACCGAACTGCGCGCCGCCGATCTGCGCTTCACGCCCGATGAAGCCGCCGATTTTCTCAACCAGGTGATGGGCCTCAACCTCTCGGCGGCAGACATCGCCGCATTGGAAACGCGCACGGAAGGTTGGATCGCCGGGCTGCAGCTCGCCGCGCTGTCCATGCAAGGCCGATCCGATACCGCGACGTTCATTCAAGCGTTCGCCGGCAGTCATCGCTTTGTGCTGGACTACTTGATGGAAGAGGTCTTGCAGCGCCAACCTGAACCAGTGCGCCGCTTCTTGCTGCACACGTCTATTCTCGATCGATTGTGCGGGTCACTGTGCGACTCGGTTACAGAACGCGCCGACGGACGAAATATGCTCGATGCGCTGGAACGGAGCAATCTCTTCATCGTGCCGCTCGACGATCAACGCCAGTGGTATCGCTATCACCATCTCTTCGCCGATGTGCTGCAGGCGCGTTTGATCGAAGAGCAAGCCGATCGGGTGTCGGCGCTCCATCGGCGGGCAAGCGAATGGTACGGGCAGAACGATCTACCCGCCGAAGCGATCCAACATGCGCTGATCGCCAAAGACTTTGAACGCGCGGCTTATCTGCTGGAGCGGGTCTGGCCGGCGATGGACCTCAGTTACCAGTCAGCCGCCTGGCTGAACTGGGCGAAGACACTGCCCAATGATCTCATCCGCGCCCGCCCGGTGATGTGCCTGGGCTATGCGTGGGCGTTGCTGAATGGCGGCGAGCTGGAAGCCAGCGAGTCCTGGCTGCACGCTGCCGAGCGCTGGCTGGAACCAAGAACGGATTCATCGGCTCAGATGGTCGTCGTAGACGCAGCAGAATTTCGGTCACTGCCCGCCTCGATCGCCGGCGCCCGGGCCTATCGCGCGCTGGCTTTGGGTGATATCGCCGGCACTAAAGTGTACGCTCGGCAGACGCTGACGCTTGCTCCTGAAAATGATCTCGTCCGTCGCACTCAGGCCACCGCATTGCTGGGACTGGCCGAATATGCCAGCGGCGACCTGCCAGCCGCCGAGCGATCTCTGCTCGATTTCCAGGCGAGTATGTGGCAGGCCGGTGACATCGCCACTGCCATCGGCATCACCTTTATCTTAGCAAACATCAAGCTGGCCCGCGGTCGTCTGCGCGAAGCTGTGAGTTACTATCAGCATGCTTTGCAACACGCCGAGAGTCGAGGCGCGCCGCCGCCCATAGGAACGTGCGAGCTCTATCGGGGCCTCAGCGAGCTGCTCTGCGAGCAAGGCGATCTGGAAGCCACGGCGCAACACTTGCTCACTGCGCAGAAGTTGGGCGAGCAGGCGGCGACCACCGGCTGGCCGCATCGTTTGACCATTGCACAAGCACGCCTTAAAGAGGTTCAAGGGGATTTGGATGGGGCGCTGGGTTTGCTGGACGAAGCGGAACGGCTGAATATCAGAGATCCATTACCCAATGTGCGGCCCATCGCGGCGTTGAAAGCGCGGGTGTGGATCAGGCAAGGTCGATTGATCGAGGCCGACAGATGGGTGCGTGAGCAGGGCTTGTCTCCAGATGATGACCTCAGTTACTTGCGTGAGTTCGAACACCTCACGTTGGTCCGCGTGCTCGTCGCCCGTTACAAAACCGATCGACTAGATGACGCCCTACAGGGAGCATTAGGATTGCTGGAACGCCTCTTACAGGCGGCAGAAGAAGGCAGCCGTACAGGAAGCGTGATCGAAATCCTGCTGTTGCAGGGGCTGGCACATCAGGCACAGGACGACCTTCCTCGCGCGCTCGCCTCGCTGGAACGCGCCCTGATGCTAGCTGAACCGGAAGGCTACGTTCAACTCTTTGTGGATGAGGGTAAACCCATAGCCGATCTATTGACAAGGATGAAGGTGGAAGGCTGCAAGCGAAAAGAGTATATCCACAAATTGCTGGCCGCCTTTGGAACCCAACTCGCAGTTCATCCTTCATCCTTCAGCCCTCAGCCTTTGGTTGAGCCGTTGAGCGAGCGTGAATTAGAAGTGTTGAAATTGCTCGGAACCGAATTGAGCGGTCCGGAAATCGCCCGCAAACTCAGTGTGTCGCTGAACACGGTGCGGACGCACACCAAGAACATCTACAGCAAGCTCGAGGTGAGCAGCCGCCGGGCGGCCGTCCGCCGCGCAGAAGAACTAGGTTTGTTGTAAAGAACGATTACCCCCGCAGCCCCGGCAAGATTCGCCGGGGTTGTATGTTTTCCACTGAATCACCCCCTCAATCACCACATGATGTGATGACGACTCACCATGCCTGTTGGTATTCTGTAATTGAAGACAGACGAGGCGCGGCATGAGCGACACCCACCCGATCATTCCCATTCAGGACGAGCCGGCCGTTTACGAGATTCGCCTCAAAGGGCAGCTGGCCGATCGGTGGGCCGGGTGGTTCGGTGACGTCAGCATCAACCTGGACGACGACGGCACAACGCGGCTGACTTGCCCGGTGATCGATCAGGCGGCCTTGTACGGCCTGCTCAAGAAAGTGCGCAGTCTGGGGATGCCGCTGCTATCAGTCAATCGCGTTGCAGCCGATCAAAATGACATTCATCACTATCCTTCGCACAAGGAGATTGAAAATGAGTGACTTGCAGAAATCCGGGGGCATCGCGGCACTGCTCCACGCCGCGGCGTACGTGGTGGGCATGGTCCTGGGCTTCACGTTGATCTTCCCCCTGCTGAACGCCGCGCCCGATGAGTACCTGAAGTTTCTGACCGATAACCAAACCCTGGTGTATGTGTGGAATTTGATCAGCTATTGGGGTTCTGCCATCACGCTGGTAATCATGGTGCTGGCGTTGTACGAGCGGTTGAAGAGCGGCTCGCCGGCCCTGATGCAGATGGCGACGGTCTTCGGTTTGATCTGGGCGGGACTGATCATTGCCAGCGGTAACCTCATGCTGCATAACCTCGGCGTCGTCGCCGACCTCTTCGGCAAAGATCCGGCGCAGGCTGTTATGGCGTGGACAGCACTTGAGTCGGTGGAGAACGGGATCACGAGCGGGAACGAGCTGGTGGGTAGCTTATGGGTTCTGTTGTTGAGCCTGGCCGCCTTGCGCATGGGCGGACTGACGCGCGCCCTCAGCTATCTGGGCGTGGTGCTCGGTATTGCGGGCAGCCTCACGCTGATCCCGGCTTTGGCCGAGACGATGATTATGATTTTCGGGCCGGGCATGGTCGTCTGGTCGGCCTGGGTAGGGATCGTTATGCTGCGCCGCCGCCCTAACGTGACCATGCAAAAATCGGCTGCGTTCGTTGCACGCTAGAAAACAACTGAAGATGAAGGAGTCAGCGATGAAAGTCTGCATTGTGGGGGCCTCTGGAAAACTGGGCCAGTGCATGGTACAGCACGCGCTCGCGAAGGGATACGAGGTGACGGGGGTGTGCCGGGAACGCAGCGTGGGCAAGCTCGACGCGTTCAAGGGGCGCATCACCGTCTTGCCCGGCGCGACGAACAACCGCGTAGTGATCAAGCAAGCCGTCACCGGGTGTGACGGGGTGCTCACTGTGCTGGTCCCCTGGGGTGTTCATCATTACTCGTAGGGCACAGCCCAGGCGGTACTCGACTACGCACGACCGGGTGCGCGCCTCATCTTTTCCTGCGGCTGGCACATCACCTACGACGGCCAAGACGTGTATTCACCGGCCTTCAAGGCAGCTGTAAAAGTAGGTGGAGTGATCGGGCGGTTGTTGCGCGCCGTAGACATCGACGATCAAGTGGAAGCGTGCCGGCGGATCTTCGTCAGCGACACGCGGTGGACAGTTGTGCGCGGAAGCGATCTTGAAGAAGGCGAGAGCCAAGGCCTGCCCGTGTGGAGCCGCCACGTGGGCGATCCCATTCTTGTGAGCAACCTGACGCGCCGCGTGGACTACGCGTTGTTCATGGTCGAGGCTCTGACGAACGATAAATTGATCCACGAAGCCCCGGCCATTGTCGGCTGCCGCACACCATCGGCGCTGGCTTATGCCGCTGCTCATTAAAAGAAAGGATACCCTCATGAAAGCCATTGTTTACACTGAATACGGAACACCGGATGTGTTGCAGCTCAAGGAAGTGGTGAAGCCTGCGCCGAAGGACAACGAAGTCCTGATCCGTATCCACGCTACGCCCGTTAACTTCGGCGATATTCTCGCCCGGGATTTCAAAAGTGTCACGCCGCGCAAGTTCAACATGCCGATCTTCTTCTGGCTGCCTGCAGGTTTAGCGTTTGGGTTCAACAAGCCGAAGAAACACATCCTGGGCAGCGAGTTCGCCGGGGAAGTTGAAGCCGTCGGCACAGCAGTGACACGCTTCAAGCCCGGCGATCAAGTCTTTGGCTATCGCGGCCAGAACATGGGCGCATATGCCGAATATCTGTGCATGCCCGAAGACGGGGTACTGGCAATCAAACCAGCCAACCTGACTTTCACGGAAGCCGCGGCCATTCCTTACGGAGCCTTCCATGCGCTGAACATGTTGAAAAAGGCCAACGTCCAACCGGGACAAAAGATCCTGATCAACGGGGCCAGCGGCGGGATTGGTTCAGCAGCGGCACAACTGGCAAAGTCGCACTTTGGGGCACACGTGACCGGAGTGTGCAGCACGCCGCGCGTAGCGTACGTGAAGTCACTGGGTGCGGATAAGGTCATCGATTACACGCGTGAGGACTTTACCCGCAACGGCGAGACCTATGACGCGATTTTTGACATCCTGGGCAAGAGTTCATTCGCGCGCTGCAAAAATTCGCTCAAGCCCAGCGGCCTTCTGCTCTTTGTCAGCTTCAAGACGAAACATCTGCTGCAGATGTTGTGGACTTCCATCCGCGGCGACAAGAGAGTCATCTGCGCGCTGCTGCCCGAAAAGGCTGAGGACCTCCTGCTTGTCAAAGAGCTGGTCGAGGCAGGGAAGATCAAAGCTATCATCGATAAGTGCTATCCACTGGAACAGGCGGCCGAGGCGCACCGGTATCTCGAAGCGGGGCGCAAAGCGGGCAGTGTCGTTATCACGCTGTCAGCGCCGTGATCCGGTCAGGTGGGGGCATTGTATAATGAGCCTATGTCTGCGCCCATCTTAGCCACCAAGCTCCACATCCCCCCGCCTCGACCCGACATGATTCCCCGCCCGCGCCTGATCGAGCGGCTGAACGCGGGCCTGCTGGCAGGGCGCAAGCTCACGTTGATCTCGGCCCCTGCCGGCTTTGGTAAAACCACGCTGGTCAGCGAATGGATCAATCAAAAGGCGGAAGGCGGAAGGGTGAAGGATGAATCAAGCGCCCCCGCCTTTCAGCCCTCATCCTTCCGCCTTCATCCTTTCAAATTTGCGTGGTTGTCGCTGGAGGAGGCTGATAACGATCTTGCCCGAGTGCTGGTGTACGTCGTCGCCGCGCTGCAGACGGTTGCGCCGCACATCGGCGCAGGCGTGTTGAGCGCACTGCAAGCATCTCAGCCGCCAACCGCAGCGCTGCTGACGGCGCTGCTCAACGAAATCGCCGCAATCTCCGATCGGGTGGTGTTGGTGCTGGATGATTATCATGCGATCGATTCTCAACCGATTGATGAGGCGTTGACCTTCCTAGTCGATCATCTGCCGCCGCAGATGCAGCTGGTCATCACCACTCGAGAGGATCCTCAACTTCCGTTGGCCCGGTTCCGCGCGCGAGGCCAATTGACCGAACTGCGCGCCGACGATTTGCGCTTCACCCCGACTGAAGCGGCTGAGTTCCTCAACCGCTCGATGGGCCTCTCAACGGACGACATCGCTGCGCTGGAATCTCGCACGGAGGGTTGGATCGCCGGGTTGCAGTTGGCCGCGCTGGCCTTCTCCGGGATGACTTTCCGGGTGGCGAGCTGACAATTGCGCTGGATGGCATCCGCTAGACTGGACCGGAAATAGAATGCCTGGGTACTGGCCGATCGGCCCGCTGGCGCAGGGTCGAAACGTGATCATGATCGCGTTAAACGCGATCAGCGCCCTTGAATGATCGCGTTTCGCAGCCCAGAGACAGCAGTTGGTGTCGGCTTTGCCAATCACGCTGCAGCGCGATTGGCTACGATCTCAAGGAGGTCACTCCACATGTTTGAGAAGTAACGAGGATGGGTTCAGACCAATAACTCGCAGATTATGGGTTCCGCTCGTAAGGTGTATATCACAGGCCATTTGAGACAACGCAAACACCGCGGACTGAAAGTCTGCGGTGCTGTTTTAGTAGCGGGGGTTGGATTCGAACCTGCGGCCTCCGGGTTACGAGCTCGAATCCTAGATGACCGATCTTTCGACCGCCGGGCCATGTATTCTCGGCCAGCCCGACGAGCGCGGGTATCAATCTGATCCGAGCATACGGCGCGTGCAGTCATGGCATTCATGTTGCCTACACACAAGATGCACTGAAAACCGAATGATGCGCTCTCAGGGCAGTGGATGCCAGATCTGCGAGAGGGCAATGGCCATCGCGGCGAGGAGCGCGCCGATGGCCGTAAACGCTACGCTGATTTCCGTGGTCTCGTGCTTGAGGATCAAGTACGTGGGAAGTTTCTGGAAAACATGCTGAAGCTCGTCCGCGCTCTCAGCCGCGTAATAGGTTCCACCCGTCATATCCGCAACTTGCTTCAGCGTCGCCTCGTCAATCCCCCTGCGAAACCCGCCGCCCCCAAACTGCCCGCCACCTCCAAATTGCTGGCCGCCGCCAAACGGGTCACTATCCTGACATCGCGGGCCGCCAAACGGGTTGAATTCACTCTCGGTTCCAAACCCGATGGTGTAGACACGGACTCCACGGTCGGCGGCTTGCTGCGCGGCCTCCGAAGGCAATGGACCCACATTGCTCGCCCCATCGGTGAGTAAGACAATGATCTCCGGCGCATACATCCCTTGTGGCACCGGCGTCGGCTCGACCCCGGGCGATGTGTCGGTCACACTCGGCGCGACGTTCGGGTCTATTTCGGCAATCGCATCCAGCGATTTGAGAATGGCGCTGCCAATGGCTGTTCTGCGGGCCGGGGCCAGGCGGTCGATAGCATCTTGCAGTACTTCCTGATCCGTCGTCGGCGGCTGGATCAATACCGCGAAACCGGCGAACGCGACGATGCCGATCTGCGTGCCGAACGGTTGGCGCTGAATGAACGACAGCGCGGCGGCCTTGGCCGCCTCCAAGCGGTTAGGCTCGATATCGGTCGAGCACATGCTCCGCGAGACATCGATTGCGAGAACGATGGTCGTCTGGCCGGTGGGCACACTGACGATGGCCACCGGGCGCCCTAATGCGATCACCAGGCTCGCCAGCGCGAGGAGGAACAGGGCAAACGGGAGATGGCGGCGCAGGCGTGACGGGTGAGGAAGCGCCGCGCGCACCAAAGCCAGGCTGGAGTAGCGCACCGCAAAACGCCGCCGTCGTCGCAGCATCCAAATATATACTGCGACAATCAGAGGAATTAATCCCAGCAGGAGAAGGAACCCCGGCCAAAGCAAGGCCATCGACTACCTCCCATGCGCCCTGAAAGCGCGTCTTACAACCCGTAGAGCGGGCATCCCTATGCCCGCTCTTGACGCATGGGGATGCGTCAACCACGGGTGGGGATGCGTCAACCACAGGGCTTTAAGACAGTCTCTGACAGATTCGCCGATAAGATCACGGCAAGCGGCTGAACCACAGGAGCGACAATGCACCGCCGATCAGCAAGACGAGAATGCCGGCGCCCGCAAGAATAGAAGTGACTTCCATCTTGTCCGGTTTGATAACCAACTGCAGGTTAAGATTTTCGTAGATCTCGCGTAGGCTTTGTTCGCTCTCGGCGTTGTAATAGGCGCCATCGGTGAGCTGCGAGATTTGTTGCAGCATCGCCTCGTCGAGCTGCGTGTGAACGGTGAAGCCGTTGACGTGCAGTGTGGTCCCCGCCGCGCTGCCGATGCCAACCGTGTAGATGCGCACGCCACGGTCTGCGGCTGTCTGCGCCGCGGCGAGCGGGTCCGGTGATACGTTGTTCTCGCCGTCGCTGAGCAGGACGATGACGGCAGACGTGTACATCCCGTCGGGCACAGGCGTCGGCGTGGGTGTGGGCGCCGGTGTAAGGTTACCGGTAAGGGGCGGGGCCTGCCCGGCGTCTACGGCGGAAATCGTATTGAGCGAAGCGAGAATCCCCTGCCCGAGCGATGTGCCGCGCTCCGGCGTCAAGCGGTTGACCGAGGCAAGGATGGTCTCCGGGTCGTTTGTCGGCGCTTGCACCGCAAAGCCGCTATCGCTGAACGCGACGACGCCGATCTGCACTCCCGGCGGCTGGCGCTCCACGAAGTCCCGCGCGGCGGCCTTAGCCGCTTCCATCCGGGTCGGCTTCAAATCGTCGGCCGCCATGCTGCCGGAAACGTCAAACGCAAGGATGACCGTGCCTTCTATGCGGGGCAGGCTGACCACGGTCTG
>Ga0209431_10004761_pt1 | contig 10615 bp, 9 predicted proteins | sample RifCSP13_3_FD_184021 | JGI IMG/M metagenome (GOLD analysis project Ga0209431, IMG submission 184021) | Soil microbial communities from Rifle, Colorado - Rifle CSP2_sed 13_3 (SPAdes) (version 2) | ecosystem: Environmental > Terrestrial > Deep subsurface > Rock core/Sediment | place: Rifle... | reverse complement strand
GAGCGTCTTCCCAAGGCCTGTATCTGTACCTGTAATAAAATATCCCTTTGCCATGATATGTGAAGTATGCTTTATGATGTACGATGTGTTAAATTATTAAATGCAAAATATAGAATTAAAAATTAAAAGTTCAAAATTCCGCAGTCTGCATTCTTCATTTTGGTGTCATCAGCCAGCAAGACAAGCGTCTCAGTTGTTGGATCCCGAATTTCGAAATCTTTGTTCATAAAATATTATTTTTTGCTTTCAAATCTTTTTGCTATTTCACCCAAAAGCTTTTCCTTGTCGAAAGGCTTTTCTAAGAAAGAAACATTTCCTAATGCCTGGAAGCAACGGTAAGTTTTTTCATCCAAAGCTGATGCCATAATTACTGGCACATCCTTGTATCTTGAGTCTCTTCTCAGGATAGCAAAGAGCCTGTCTCCCGTTAAACCGTCCATTAATATATCAAGAATTACAATATCAAATTTCTTTTCCTTTATTTTTTTCAGTCCCTCATCCGCATTTGAAACAAGGGTAACGGTGTAAGGTTCCCCCTGTAACATATCTTTATAAAATTCCTGCATTTCAGGGTCATCTTCTACAATCAGCAATTCATTCATATATCTTTAACTCCTTTATAATAAGTTTCGAGTGTTGAATATGTTCTTAAGAATTACGTCGTTAATTACTTCCAAAATCTGCGGTTGGACATTAATGAGCACAGATTTACACCGATTTTTCAACAGTATATAAAAGCACTGTAAATTATCAATTGGGTAAGTTAACAAAAAATAATAAACCATTAATTTATCTGTGCTTAGTCTGCTGCCTATTGTAAGATTCAGGTGCGTTATTTTATAATTGGCAATGCAAATTTAAACTTTGAGCCCTTCCCTTTTCCCTCAGACTCTGCCCAGATTTTGCCTTTATGCGATTTTACAATATTATTACAAATAGCAAGGCCTATTCCTGCCCCGAAAGATGAGGGGTTTTCTTTATAAAATTTCTCAAATACCCTTTCTCGTATCGCCTCGTCAAGACCCTTACCTGTGTCTTCTATAGTTACTTCAACTGTATCTGAGTGTGTCCTTGCTGATATCCTGATTTCGCCATTTTCGGTGAACTTTATAGCGTTATCCACAAGGTGTGTTATCAGGTGGTGCAATTTGTCCTTATCTGCCTTAAAGGCGGGTAGATTATTTTGAATAAGGTTTATCAGTGTATTCTTTTTCAGTCGGGCTTTTTCATTAAGTTCCCGAATAATTCGTTCAGTAAGTTCCGTAAGTAATATGTCGGATAACTTTAAAGGTTCAATGCCCGATTCCAATTTTGATATATCAAGTATATTTTTTATGACGTTTTTTAAACGATTGGCATTGTTTCGAAGTATTTCGCTGATTTGTGGAATTTTTTCCTGCTTAAGTTCAGTTCCAGCGCTTATTGAACGTTCGAACATATCAATAGCCATTTCTATTTTTGCAACAGGCGTCTTCAATTCGTGCGTTACGTCGCGTATAAGGTTTTCTTTCATCTCTTCCAGCCTTTTCTTTTCTGTGATATCGCGGCAGAAACCTTCAACGCCAATTATAGTGCCTTCCTGTTTAATTGGAAGGGCTTCAAGCGACAGCCATACTATTTTACCTTCTTTGTGAGTAACCCGGAATTCAAGGTCTGCTATGCTTTCACACGTGCCGGTTAATATTTGTGATATTTCATATTGTACCCTTTCCTGGTCTTCCGTATGGCATAGTGAAAGCCCGTAACCCCTGTTGTCGTAAAATTGATTTGCAGGATATCCCGTTATCTTTTCTACAGAAGGACTCATCAGGATAAATTCACCTGTGTTTTTACATTCAAAGATAATATCCGGGGAGCTTTCTATAACGCTTCTGTATTTCTCTTCGGCCTCTTTAATTTTATTAAATAGTCGTGTATTTTCAATAGCCATAGCTAATTGAGGGGCAATTTTTGAAAAGAAATCAATGTGTTTTCTTGAATAATAATTTTTTCTTTTACTTCCAAAATTAACGCTGCCAATTACCCGACCTTTATATTCAAGGGGGAAACCCATTCTGGAATGAATCCCCTCCTTATTTAATAAAGTATCTGTAAGAAACCTGCCTTTGGATGTGTCTTCAACTATCACAGGTTGACGGAATTGTACGACCCTCTTCATCATGCTGCCTTCCATGGGATATAAAACACCTTCTTGAAGCGCAGTGTATTCATAGCCTTTCGACAGTACGAATGTTTCGTACAGACTATCGTTTTCTGCGATAAGGGTAACGCTTAAACGGTCGAAATCAATTACCTTTGAAAGCTCCTCGCTCATAGTCTGATATACATTCCTTATATCCAGACTGGAGAAGATAATTTTGTTTATGTTTAGGATAATCTCTTTTTTGTTTGTAAACATGATATCCTGTTAAAATATTATCTGGGTTTTATCATGCAGCGTGACATGTTGACTATAAATATAAGAAGCTTCTAATATAAACTAAGTAACCGCATGGTTTCAGTCTGTGTAAAGCGCACGAACTAAAGGTTGCGGCTAACCCCGGAGAAATTTGAATGTTTATGTATAGTTAACGTCATAATAAAATTGAAAACCTATTGTAATAATGTCATTCCCACGAAAGTGGGAATCCAAAAAATATGGGGGAAGAAATGGATTCCTGCTTTCGCAGGAATGACAACTAGCCTTGGTCTTTCCTATAGCTCACACCAGTTTATTTTTTTTGTTCGAGGTGTTTCTTAATTGCCAGTTGTGTTATGGCAAATTCCTCAATCTTTCTGACCCTTTGCAGGATATGGTGCCATTCTTTCTCAGTACCACAAGGCCCTTCTTCCCTGGCCTTTTTCTCAAGCTTTTTTAAGTCCGTTTCTAATAAATCGAGTCTGTTTTTGAGGTCTTTCACGATTTTTCTCCGTATTAATTATGGAATTATTTTGTTGGTTTTTCATTCAAGTTAAAAAGTGAAAATTCGTCTTTCGCCTTGTCAGTCCAGCCTTTTGCAGTATATGCAATACCAAGCTTCTGGTGTATTTCCCTGTCTTTGGGTTTATAGGCCAGGGCCTTTTTGAATTCATCGATCGCACCGTCAATCATTCCGTTTGAAAAGTAAGAAAACCCGAGATTGAAATGAATATAAGCCTTTTGTTTCGTTTTATTTTCATGGATGAGTTCCAGAGACTTTTGATATTCAGGAATGGCCTCATTATGCAGCCCCTTGCAGCGATAGGCATAACCAAGATTATAGTGGGCCTCCGCTGAATCTGGGTTTTGGGTAATAGCCGTTTGAAATGCGCATACGGCTTCATCCAGCAAACCCATGTCCCGGTATAACAAACCTTGATAATAATAGAGGTCTGGATAGTTTTTATCCGTTTCCAATATTTTATTATAGGCAGCGAGGGCCTCTGAACAATTGCCTTGATTTCCGCAATCCAGCGCAAATTGGAACAGGTCGTCATTGCTCATCAGGCTTAATTTACCATTTATCTGTTGAATATCGAGGTTGTCAGGGCTACGTGTGTTTTTATTATCAAGGTTTTTGGACTTGTAAACACTCCCTATGCTTGTATGCGTCGCATTTTCCTTGCTGCACCCTATTGTAGTAAATATGAATGAAAAAATAAATAAGAGTAATGTATATTTCCACATAAAAACCTTTCTAGTGACATGAAAATCGTTTCACGCTTGGTAGTATCATAAGACCCGAAGTAGATTTTAGAGCCAAACAAAATATACTATAATGAGCACAACTTTACAAGTTTGCATTATCACAATTTTTCAGATTAAAGGAATGATACAGTATTTTCAAGAAGATTTAAAGAAGGAAGGGCATTGAGTGCCGTCAATGCTCATAAATCGCTTGACTTGAATTAGTGGATTTGTTAGGTTCATTGCATGAATCGTGTTGAGGAAATATGCAAAAAATATAATATAGCCCTGTGCTATATCTTCGGCTCTCAGAGAGAAATGGGGAAGTCCATAGTTTTAGAAGGCAAACGCGTGGAAATGATTGACCCTGAATCAGATATTGATTTTGCGGTCTTGTTTACTAATATACCTGAAAATATCTGAATATTATTCCTAAATTCTACAATTGGACACAGATTAACATGGATAAGTATTGATAAAGCAACGATATAATTCTTTGTGTTGACTCACCTATTAGACGCTTATCAAAAATATTTTAACATCTTTTGCAAAAAAATAGGTGCAAATGAAAAAGGCAAAAGTCAAAATTAAGGCAAGTTATGCACTTAAAATTTTCATTTTGAAATTGTATTTTTTACTTCCGACTCGTTCAGGTTATGTCGAGGCGAACTAATCTATACCAATTTAAAAAATTAAAAAATTGTATTAGCTATAGACATAGGTAACAGTTTTGTAATAAGGAAAAGTTTGTAATTTTTGCAGGGGTGTACACCCCTGTAGGCCCATGTGTGGTCTTTTGTTGTTAAAGAATTCATCGTACTTTTTACGTTCTTTTACAAGATGGTCAAGATTCCTAATTTTTTGTAAACGGTAAAACTCCTCTCCATCGGTTCTATGAGACCTTTCTACTTTGCCGTTTTGCTCTGGACAAGAAGGCCTATTGAGCTTGTGTTTTATACCCAACCCCTTGCACGACAGGGTAAAAGGATGTGTCCTGGGCTGCCGTAAGGAATGGGTTTTGGGTTCACCGGTGTAAGCATTGGTAAAGACGGAGTCGTTATCGGTCCTGATGTGCCTGATCTTGAAAGGAAAGCGTCTGAAGATATATTGCAAGAAGTCCAGAGAGTTTGATGTAGAGCGTTCCTGGTAAAGTTTGGTGAATTTAATCCTGGTAGAGTCGTCCTGAGCGGAGTACTGAACAAAGCTCCCGGGTCTGTAGCCGCCCAGCAGCTTTATATCTACCTGCAGGTATCCTGGAGAGGGCATCTGATAACATTTAGGTTTTCTGCGCATCTTCTTGGGTTTCTCAATGAAGCCGTTACGTTTTAAAATGGCGTATATGGTGGACCTTGGAAGCGAGATATTATAGTCCTTCAATAGAAATAGCCGTATACGGTCTGGGCCGAAGGAAGTGGTTTTACGAAGCCTTATGATGATAGACTGAATATATTCATGGGTAAGCATAGGGGAGCGTCTGGGACGTTTTGAGCGATCAATGAGGCTTGCTGCAGGGTCACCTCCTGAGTCTTCGTAACGTTTAAGCCATTTATAGAAACATTTACGAGATATGCCAAAATACAGGCATACCTTTGAGACGTTATTAATCTTTTTATACATGAGCATCCAAGCTAACCTTTTTCGAATAAGTTGATCATAATAATACTTGGGCATGGGTAACATCTCCATAAAAGAATTTCGTAAGTCGCCTATCCCTATGGGATAGGCATAACATCTTACATAAACTGTTACCCATGTCTATATACTTTACAAAAAATTAAAAAATTTTATTGACATTTAAATATTTAGTAGTGTATAATTATGAATTTATAATTTAAAAGCGTTTTTGTTGTATTAATCAATTGTTCGATAAAGGCAAATCCTGAGTGATCAGGGGGCGCAAAGTAAAGGGTCTTTGAAAGAAACGAAGCAGTGCAAAAAGACAGCCTTACTGCCGAAGACTTTGTTGAAGTCTTTGAGAGTAAGGCTTTTTTATTTATAAAGCACAGCTTAAAAGCGTTTTTGTTGTATTAATCAATTGTTCGATAAAGGCAAACCCTGAGTGATCAGGGGGCGCAAAGTAAAGGGTCTTTAAAAGAAACGAAGCAGTACAAAAAGACAGCCTTACTGCCGAAGACTTTGTTGAAGTCTTTGAGAGTAAGGCTTTTTTATTTTAATGGTACTTTACCCATATTTTTTACTGATAAGAGAAGTAATCACAGAGACACGAAGCCGGAAAGAATAAAGAAAAACCTTTATGGCTTGGCAGCTTTGTGTGAGGAAACAGAAGCGTGAGGAAACAGAATACTATACGTCGTAAATAAGTTTGTGTGTTTTTCGTAGGGCAACCCTTCAGGGTTGCTTATAGCAAGGCTAAAGCCTTGTCCTACGCCAATAATTTATTTAGCACATTCAATATTGAAGTGCCAAAGGAAAGAAAATAGATGAACAAAAATATAATACGCTGGTACAAGAATGTAGGACAACCCTTCAGGGTTGCTTATAACAAGGCTGAAGCCTTGCCCCGCATTCTTATCTTTAGTGTTTGCTTAATCCCCTGTCTGGTTCAAACAGTCCAGGCACAAACAGCTATTCTTGAATATAAATTTAACGAGACAGGCAGCACAGCACCCAGCACTGGTTCAAATGCAACCGTACTGATCCTTAAAGATAGCTCAGGAGCCGCAACAGATCTTCATTCTGCCGATAGTCTGGGTGTTTCTGGTTTAGCAGGAGACCGTGCCTTTGATAACACCGCTTCGACGTCTATGGGAGGCAGTGGCGGCAGGGCAGAACAGGCAGACCTTGCGGCAATTGATACACTTAAATCCTTCACCCTGCAGGGCTGGTTTAAAACAGATGGAATCAGTACACTGGGAACCAATGCAAGGTTGTTTCATAATTTCGCTGGAAGTAATGGGTTTGATCTGTATGGGAAATCCACGATTAACGGTGATATGACCCTCGGGGTTGATAATGGAGATGCCGATACTTCGGGCGCTATTTATGGAGATACGCAAACATGGATCTTTTTTGCCGTAACGTATGATGGTACCCTTGCTTCGAATAACGTTAAGTTTTATAAAGGATCAGGGATTTCAACAGTAACACAGATTGGCACACACACAGTAAACAAATCTGCAGTTGACAACGAAGGGACTGGACTTGGGATTGGTAATAAGAGCGGTAGCAGTAATTTTCCATTCGATGGTTTTTTAGATAACATCAGGATTTTTGGATCGCAAAGTGACAATTCAGGCGCCCTGACACTGTCTCAGTTGGAGACCTTTCGTTCAGGGGATGTGCCTCCATCGGTTATTTCCACAAGCCCCGCCAATGGAGTAACTGGGGTAGGCACCAACGTCGTTGTTACCGCCACATTCAGCGAGGCGATGCAGTCTTCTACCATTAACACAGATACATTTACTGTAAGAAATGGCAGCAGCAACATTAGCGGAACGGTTTCTTACAGTGGTACGACAGCCACATTTACACCGTCAGCAAACTTGTCTGCTTCCACCACCTATACGGCAACGGTTACCACAGGGGCGAAGGATTCAACGGGTGCTTCAATGGCTAGTAATTACACCTGGAGTTTTACCACCGGTTCGGGACCTGATACCACTCCCCCCACCGTTAGTTCAACGATTCCAGCCAATGGAGCAACCGACGTGGCTATTAACAGTTCCGTTCGTGTCACATTTAGTGAGGCGATGGATGCCGCTACCATTACCACATCCACATTTACGGTAAATACGGGTAGTAATAACATAAGCGGTTCGGTGTCATATAGCGGTACGACAGCGACATTTACCCCTTCAAGCAACTTTGATCGTTCCACCACATATACAGTAATGATTACCACGGGGGTAAAGGATTTAACCGGCAATGCAATGGTTACAAGCTATTATTCAAGCTTTACTACCGGTTCATCGCCTGATAATGCGCCGCCGCAGGTAGCCTCCACGAGCCCGTCGAATGGGGCAACGGGTGTGGCTATTAACAGTGTCATTATTGCCACGTTCAGCGAGGCAATGGATACCTCTACCATTAGTACGTCCACATTTACCGTAAGCAAAGGGGGAAGTAATATCAGCGGCGCGGTATCTTACAGCGGTACGACAGCCACATTTACTCCATCTGCAAATCTGGATTTCGATACGATATATACAGCAACGATTACTACAGGAGTGAAAGACTTAGCCGGCAACGCAATGAACTCTAATTCCACCTGGAGCTTTACCACGACCTCATTGCCGAGTACACCCGAGCCTCCTCCCACAGAAGAATTCACAGTCACTTCTGTTAGTCCAGAAGATGGCGATACTGATATACCGATAGACACATTGGTACTTGCAACCTTTTCCATGTTTATTAACGGTTCCACCTTTAACACAGATACCTTTAAATTAAGTGATGGTGTTAATGAAGTGACTGGTACGGTAACTACGGATGGCGCAACTGCCATATTTACCCCCTTGTCTGATCTGGCTTATAATACCGCATATACGGCAAGGGTCACAACGGGAGCACAAGCGGCAAATTATGGAGGGACAACGTTGGATAATGACTACACCTGGAGCTTTACAACAATTCCGGATACTATCCAGCCAACCGTCATTTCCACAAGTCCCGCCAATAGCGATACCGAGGTGCCAATTGATAGTATAATTACTGTAATGTTTAGCGAGGAGATGGATACCTCTACCATTGCAACAGACACATTTATCGTAAACGATGGCAGTGGTGATATTAGTGGAATTGTGTCCTACAGTGGTGCGATAGCCACATTTACGCCGTCAGGCAACCTGTCTGATTCAACCGCATATACGGTACGGATTACCACAGGGGCAAAGGATTTAGCCGGTAATGCAATGGCATCTCCCTACACCTGGAGCTTTACGACGGGGGACTTTACTGCGCCAACGGTCATTTCCACAAGTCCTGTCAATGGGGCTACCGGTGTAGCAATTGATAGTGTCATTACCGTCACGTTCAGCGATGTAATGGATGCCTCTACCATTACAACAAATACATTTACACTAAGCGATGGGAGTGGTAATATCAGTGGGACAGGCTCTTATAGTGGCATGACAGTCACATTTACACCGTCTGCAAATCTGGATTTCAATACAACGTATACGACAACGGTTACCACAGGGGTGAAGGATTTAAACGGTAATGCAATGACATCTGACTACACATGGAGCTTTACGACAATTTCAGCACTACCTACGCCAACAATTACGCCTACACCGACAGCAACAGCAACTACAACACCGACGTCAACAGCAACACCAACACCAACAGTTACAGCAACGCCAGCAATTTTAACAGGTAATATTACGGGCAGAGTAATGGATGCTGTAACAAAGAATGGCATAAATGGAGCAATAATATCTATGGCAGGTCAAACCGTTGCAATGACACGAAGGATAAGTGATATAACTGGCACATATGTGATACAGGACGTATCCGTTGGTGGATATACGCTGACGGCTTCGGCAACTGGTTATCAATCATCATCGCAGGAAGTAACGGTAGCATCGGGTGAAACGACAACGGCTAATTTTACATTAGAGCCTGTAACAACACCAACTCCGACGCCAACAGTAACAGCAACACCGGAATCATGTGATGTTGCCACGGCAATAACTTCAAGTTCTTCTACGATTACAGTAGAGAAGGGCAACAGCACAACTGTAACTATTACGGTAACAGGCGTGAATGGATGCGCAGTAGTTGATGATACGATAAAGGCTTCTGTCAATGACAGCAGTACAACAACGGTTTCACCGTCTAAGGTGAAGACAGATGCTAATGGACGGGTGACATTCACGATTACAGGCAACAATAATGGTTCAGCGAAGGTAACTTTCAAGGAGTCCACAGCGAACCTGAAGACAAAAGCAACTGTAAGCGTAACGAAGTAAAATAATTGCTGAGCATAAATTAATTAATTAGTTAAGAAAAGGGGTATCATGCCGAGAGGTACGATGCCGCTTTCTTTTTATATAGAGGGGTATCTAATTGTTGCGCTTACTTCACCCTCATACAAGAAAAACGGTCGTATATACAAAAAGGAATGATATTGGATATTCGGTCAATGGTCAGAGATTTCTCGTTACGCTAGAAATAACAATTTTTCCAGTTTTATTCATGCCCTATTTGAGAAGTGATATTGTATGTTTTTTGCTTAACCAACTAAATGCCCCCACTACAATAAAATTGCGCTTTTCGGGGACAAATATCTCAGAAATGACCTTCTGTACATCCTCCAGTTTAATATCATGGATTTTTTGAGCCTGTTTTTCAGGGGTATCGGGCATTTGAGGCGCAAGTAATAGCTCCTCAATGCCAAACCAGTTAGCCATGGCAAGTGGGCTGTCCATGATTAACTGTGTCTGGCTGAATACGCGCGCTTCCGTCCTCTTTAGTTCCTGTTCCGTTATACCTTCACGATAGAATTTATGTATTTCGTCCATTACTGCCTTTGTGGTCTTTTCGAGATTACTCTTTTTTGTTGACGTGTAAATGTCAATAGACCCCACATCAGAAAACATGGTGGGATAACAAGCAATATCATAAACCAACCCCAGTTTTTCCCTCACGTTTAGCGACATCCTTGAACTGATGCCTCCTCCCAGCACATCTGAAATCAGAAGTGTAATAAGGACATTTTTGTGTTTATATGGGTATGCCTTATGGCAGAGCTTAAAGCTGACAGTCTGGGAAGGTGATTTTTTGAATAAATATCTCGGTTCTGTTTGCGTGGTTTTTAAAGGTGGTTTTTCACCCGTAAATTTTCCCTGTAAATTTCCAAATGATTTGTTTATAAGATGAATAACCTGTTCCTTTTTGATGTTCCCACTTATACACAGAACCATATTTTCAGGGACAAAGAATCTTTCGTAATGCGCTTTTAAGTCCTCAACGGTTATTCCTGTAATGGTTTTTTCATCGCCAAACAAA
>Ga0209431_10004760_pt1 | contig 10615 bp, 15 predicted proteins | sample RifCSP13_3_FD_184021 | JGI IMG/M metagenome (GOLD analysis project Ga0209431, IMG submission 184021) | Soil microbial communities from Rifle, Colorado - Rifle CSP2_sed 13_3 (SPAdes) (version 2) | ecosystem: Environmental > Terrestrial > Deep subsurface > Rock core/Sediment | place: Rifle... | reverse complement strand
AATGGTCTTCGCGCCAACCAATCGCAAGGCGACGTTGACTACGTCTGTTTCGCTGGGCATTTATCCAGTCGCCTGTTTCGGTGGGCGACCACGGCGCCTACCCGTTTCGGTGGATTTATCCGCCGATGGCGCTGCCGCCATGGGTGGAGATTCGGCTGACGCCTTGTCGATGCCGACTGATTCAGTCACCCACCAATCTCCGATTTGGTCAGCTTTGCGCGAAAACACCGTCTTCGTCACCGGCTGATAATGATCGGTACTAATGGTCCGCACGGATTCCGATTCCTCTGAAACAACGAACCGGGCACAAGCGAGCAATTTCGTCTTTTCATGGTTCAGAAACTGAACATTGAAGTACGTGCCGCACCCCCATCCCTGGGTGGCCAGGATGCGCGGAATCTCTTTGGAGAGGTCTACCTGTTCGCGCGGTTGATAGAACTTGACGGTAGGGGAATCCGGGGTGACGATGATTTCAGGGAAAATTACCATTTTGCCTCCAGTTGTCGTAGATGATCTTATCCTGTGCCTTGCGATGTTTCAAATAGGTAGCGTCTATCCGTGCTTTCTTATTGGAAAAGTGTCTGTGCTCCAGAACAACCTCCGGCACTCTCCTCAGTACACCGCGATCCGTCGCAATGTCTTGCCATGCGCTATCAATGTAGAGACGGTCGAGACCAGGAATTGAGAGCCACCCCATCGAACGAACGAGGTCACCGCCGAGAACAAAATGCGGCGCTCCATCCGGATCATGGCCACCCGCCGGAACAGCCATGCCGTCGCTACCTGCTGCTTCGATCAGCTTTGTGTCCCAGCCGTTTGTTATTGGCACAACATCATCTGCAATGAACCCCATCCACGAGAGATACTTATGCCGCTGGTAAGCGGCGTTGTATATGGCTGACAGTGGACCACGTTGACCAACTACAAGCCGCCAAGATTGCGGCATATTCATGGCTTCGTATTGCTCACGGCATGGGTCGTCAAAGTCGATACACAATTCAACACCTGTTGAAGCTCCTGTTTTTCCCCATGAGCCTATGAGGCGTTGTATGTTTTGTGGGCGTGACCTAGATGGCAATATCCACATCTTATTGCTTTATTGCGCCTCGTCCGGTTCCCATGGCACGCCTTAGCATCTCCATGTAAATAATCTTTGGGTGATACCGTGTTCTGACTTCTTCCGACAGTCTTTGCGCGTAACGGTCAATCGTGGCGCCGTCTATATCTCGCACGATGTCGGCTGCCTCTTTCGGATCGCGGTAGATCATGTAGCAGTCGGATGGAAACCAGTTCCCGATCGGGGAGCCTTCGGATTCCAGAAGGGCGCACCCAGCCCACCCGGCTTCCAAGACACGTCCCTTTATGTGGTTTCTGTGACCAGAACCGGTCAGTGAAATATTCAATACCATTCGGCAACGACGCAGGTAACGCACATGGTCTGGGTAAGTGTCCCCGCTTTCACGATGTCTCACGGCAAGCCCACCAAACCATTCCAGTGCCTTCACGATTTCAGAACGACCGTTCCACTTCCCAACGGAACCGGAAAAGCCGAACCGGATATCCTTTTCTAAATCGATATCGAATGGTCTGGTATCGACCGGCGTCAGCGTGGACAGATCGACCGGCGCGTCGGATGGTCCGTCGATCCCGACCTGTAAATCAAAGCACCGCATGCGTGCGTAAGTAGCCAGCACCGGATGCCATGGGCGGTCTGCCGAGTCTGAACAAAAATTGATTGTTGGGGCGATGCGTCTCAATTCCTGGTATGTCTCGGGACGAGGGTTGCCTAACCCCTTCATCGCGCCTATGTAGAAGATCACGTCAGGTTTTGCCACTCTGACGGCATCGATAATTACCTGATCGTTTCTGATTCCTTCGTGATTGAACGTCACTTGTTCTGCTTTACCACCAAAGGCGCACTCCCACGCGCTAATATGGTTCACACAATCCGATGTCTGAGTTGTTATGAACATTCCCTTCATCGCTGCAATACTGTGCATTTCTTTACACGCTTACGCCAGTAATCGAGCAAGTCTTCCATCGTTTGCTTGAACGGTATTTCCGGCTGCCATCCGGTATGAGCTTTGAATTTGGAACAATCCGGTACTTGTAGGTCGGCATCAATCGGTCGTAGCCGATCATGGTCTATTTCGATACCGTACCGATGGCCAGCGGCATCGAATAGCGATTCCAGCACATCTCCCACGGTACAAGTATGGCTCCCGCCGATGTTATAAACCTCTCCGCTTTTTGGATTTTCGGTAAGCGCCATGTGATACGCCCTGACGGCATCCCTGACATCTGCTATGGTTCTGAGTGAATTCAGATTGCCGACTTTTATGACCGGTGGGATCATTCCGGCCTCGATCATCGCTATCTGCTTGGCAAAGGTTGATTCTGAAAAAACGTCGCCCCGGCGCGGACCGGTATGGGTAAACATCCGTGTAATAATGACGTTCAGCCCATAAGCCTGCGCGTATAATTGCCCCAGCATATCCGTTCCGGCCTTCGATATTGCGTAGGGGCTGGCGGGATGAAAACGACAATCCTCATTTATAGGCACGAATTCTTTAGGTACTCGCCCGTAGACTTCGGAACTGGAACATACATGTGTCCAAGCCTGCGGCGCTTCATTACGAACCGCCTCCAGAAGATTCAGTGTACCGATGACATTGGTTTGAATCGTCTCTGTTGGTATGTCGAAGCTGGTTTTAGGGTAGCTCTGCGCCGCAAGGTGAAATATATAATCAGCTCCTTTTACCGCGTTTCGCATCGACCCAGCATCATTCAAATCGGAATAAAAAATGCGAATACGATCATTGCGATTGATGCGATCAGACAGTTCTTCCAGATTATCCAGCGAGTCGTTCCATCGCATCGCACCGACTATTTCCCAGCCGGTATTCGCTAGCAAATATTCCGCCAGATGGGAGGCAACAAAACCTCCAAGACCAGTAATGAGCGCGCGTTTCAACGATCACGTTCCGAGAGGACCGGATTAGTATCCGGCCATCGGATTGCCAGCGCTGGATCGTTCCATTTCCATGTGAACTCTTCGTCTTCGCCGTAATCCGTGGATTGCTTATATGAGTACACCACATCGGTAAGTGCGTAATAACCAAGTCCACAGCCAGCCGGCACTAACAAACGTAGTCGATTGCTCTCGGAAAGAATGAAGTAATCCACCGTGCTTCGGTCTGGGGACACTACCACCACATAGGCTTTCCCCACGATGCAGGATACGAGCTTTACCGTGTTTGGTGCCCCATGAATACCGCGCAGCACACCGCGATGCGATACGGAAAGATTGTCTCGCCGCCATGAGAAACCCGGCAATGCCAAATCACTCCATGTCTCGATAAATTCTCCACGCAAGTCCTCAAAACGCACCGGATTGAGGACTTGCGCTCCGGTTTTATTCACTATCAAACACACGCCAATTTCCAAAGTCTTCAGGCAAATCCGCCGCTAATGCGTCTATTTTGTAATCCTTACGACCTCCGGCTTCCTCGGCCAGAATATTTTTGGCGGTATTCCTTACGCCATTTATGGAGTGTGTGAATCTGAGCAGCTTATCTTGTTCGTTTCCCCCGGCGCGGGCCTTACTCTCCGACTCCCATATGCAACGGTTGGTAAGCTGAATCATCGTGATCGCCATCACGGCACGCGCATTCAATTTGTGATTCAGCCCGTCAAGAATGATATCTATATCGTGCAGAACAAGTTCGCGTTCCTCGATATATTCTTTCCGGCGTTCTGGAATAAAGATCATTTTTAATTGCACGATTGTCAGTCTGTCAATGAGATCAGACAGCGTGGGGAGATACTTGCGATCGGTCATAGTGACAGCAATGTTTCACGCACATGCTCACAGGATTCATCGTTCATGCCTTGATGGCATCCGATTGAAAATCCCTGTCTCATTACATGGTCGGCGTGTTTCAAGTCTCCAAATACGCGATGCGGCCATAATTTCATGGCGGGCTGTCTGGCGATGTTTCCGCAAATAAGCGCCCTGGTTTCAATGCCGTTCTTTTCCAGCTTCTCCCTGATATGCCCGGCGTGTGGACTCATGGAATTTTTCTTTACGACAACAGGAAACCCGAACCATGAGGACTTGGCCTTCGGTAATTCCTGCTGCGTCTGGAAAATATCGTAATGACCGAATATTTCAGACAGATTCTTCGCTATCCTGCGTCGCGCTTCAATAAACCCATTGAGCTTTTTTATCTGAACCAAGCCGATAGCTGCCTGTAATTCCGTGGCGCGTAGATTGTAGCCTGCGTTTACAAACAGGAAACGTGGGTCAATGTCTGGATACAGTTTCCGATATTCGCCGTCATCATCCAAATCCCTTGTCCATCCGTGCGCTCTAAGGATACGCATGAGATCGGAAATTTGTTTCTTACCCGATACACACATGCCACCTTCCAACGTGGTCATGTGATGGGAAAAATAAAAACTGAATGTAGCAATCTCGCCGAATGTCCCGACGGGCCTATCGTCCCATGTAGCTCCTAATGCTTCACAACAATCCTCGATAATCCAGTATCTGTCATTGAGGTATGACAATTTATCCATATCGCACGGATTACCATAGACGTGGACTGGCATAATTGCTCTGGTACGAGGCCCAATCGCTTGTCTAACCTGTCTCATGTCTATATTCAGCGTCTCCGGATCGATATCGACAATAACCGGGACTAGTCCATGCTGCACCAAAGGCCAAACAGTGGTTGACCAAGAAAGGGCGGAAACGATAACTTCGTCTCCGGGATGGAGCGCATTCATTACCGGATTGCACAAGGCCGCCACAGCCAGAAGATTAGCGGACGACCCGGAATTGCACATCACGGAATGAGCGTATGAAAACGCTTTCTCAAATTCTTTTACTTTATTACCGCTGGTTACATTGGTGGATCGCAAAACCTCGACAGCCGCCGCAACCTCCTGTTCATCGAATGTGGGCTCATGCAGACGTATCTTCATGCGACCTCAAAGGTGTTAGTTTTACGGCTATTTTCCGCATGTGACAGCAACTGCAAATTCACAGGGACATGCAAACCACAAACTAGAGCATGCTTAAGCGGTACGATGTGATCCACGGTCAAACCTTCAGTTCGCGCTTTGACATAAATCTCCTTCAGCGCAGAACGATCAACCCAAGACGGTGTCGCTGTCTTCCGAGCCGCCTTTCGTTCTGCGCCGCATGCGTTCCGCCAAACACGGTTCGCTGCATACCACTTCTTAAAGTATGCGTAGCGTTTCGCGGTGTTGCGTGCGTAATAATCTCGCGCTTGTTCGCGGAACTTATCTGGATCGCTCATGCGGACAATTTTGCTATATGTCGCATTCTTTTCTTTTATCTTTTCTTTGTGCTTTGTGCGGTATCTGCGCAGAATCGCTTTCCGCTCTTCTGGGTGTGCTATCTGCCACGCTCTCGCCTCAGCCAACCGGCGTCCACGATTGTCAAGATAATTTGATCTAACCCGTCTTTCCTCTTGCTCTACGTTTTTTATTGACCACTTTTTCTGGCTCTCGCGCACTTTCTCAATATTGTTGGCCGCCCACTGTTTATGGGCCGCTCTGACCTTTTCTGGATTCGCTTTTTCATGGGCCCGAACGGAAGCGCAAATATTCTTCCTATTCTTCATATAATAGCGGCGGTCGCTTTCGGCCTTCGCCTTCTTTCTTTCCGCCTCACTTCTCATGGTACATATCTGCCCATTCAGTCAGAACGGTAGATCCATCGCGATCCAGAGCCGCTGCATAAGCTGGAATAATATCATCCGGGTTTTCTAATTGCACGAAAACCGTATTGGCGCACATAGATTCAAATGCTCGCGAAAAATTCCCGACATGCTGTGGTCCTGGATAAAGCGGTTTACTGGATCCAACACCGACACGAACAATCACATGGGCGCCCATCTTATCCATATGGTTAATCAGTTGATTCGCGGCCAGAGTCAGAAAATTCCATCTCGGATAAATGGACACAGGCACTAACCCAGCCAAGGCCATGCCGATGCACATTCCTAGCTGAAGCTCTTCCGCTACCGGCAGTTCGATGCGCTTCTCAGGCGGAACGCCTTGTAGCGTTGTGCTCATGAAGGTTCCGGCATCTCGGACACCCTGCCCCAAGAACACAACGCGCTCGTCAAGCGCCAGTTCTTGCATGGCTTCGCAGAGTGATTTCTGGTAACTCAAAACTGAATCCTGCGACCAGCGCCGGCGTGCGGGTACTTGCTGGTGTACCTGTAACGAACAACCCTGACAGGCTTGGTATCGGATTGAGGTCTATTAAGACCCCATGACTCTCGCGTATCCGTACACACGGAGACAGCGTTATCCTCGATCACGACAGTCAGCGGCAAGGCGAAATTACCAGCGTATTTTATGGCTTCGTGCAATATGCCCAGCTCAGACGCCATGTCGCCGACAAATAGCCAGACCATTTCATCCGCACCGCTGCGCTTGATGGCGAGTGCCGTACCGAGAGCAATCGGGACTGTGCCGCCCACAATGGCGCTTCCGTAGACGCGCTGCTTATCGAATCTGAGCGCCATCGACTCGCCACGATGGATAGCGGCACGTAGTTCTTCAGGCGGTACGCCTTTCAGTAGAGCCTTGCTGTGACCTCTCCAAGTGACATAAACCCAGTCATTCGGTTTGATCGTCTTGAAGACGGTTATTAAGTCGTCCTCGTTACCGCTTTCAAGATGCACCGGATAACGTATTTCACCACGGTTAAAGATGTCTGCGATGCTTTCCTCGAAAGCAATCAGCTCGTCTTTCGTCACGCGGCGCGGCCCAGTCTGGTTGCCGTCATCCATACGATTCGATCATGTCCTTGTATTCATTCTCTACCAACAGCTTTCGCGGTAGCCGTCCTCTCGACATCATGCGCCTGATATTATCAAAACCAGTCGTACCGAACTTTCTCACAATCGACTCTTGGTAATCAGGATTTATATAATACTGACGGAACGCTTCATCACGAAACGCCAGCACCTCGGCGCTAGATAGAGCGTCTGTCGGTAACGGCTTCGCGTCGAACGAATGCTGGCTGTATCCAGACCACGAATCCGGCAAGTCTTCCGAACGTGTCTCGTCGAATAGCCTTGAGCCAGGATACGGCATCGCGCTGTAGAAATTAGCGAACTCAAGGTCAAGCGACTTGGCTAGATCAAGCGTTTGCTGCATAGTCTCAGCGGTATCATCCTTTAATCCATAGATGAAGTTCCCAATTACATTGATCCCCGCACCCTGAATCGCCTTCACAACATTGCGAATATCGTCCTCGTCCAGTGACTTGATCGCTCCGTCCCGGACGTGGGCAGAACCGGATTCAATCCCCAAGGCCAGCCACCGGATACCGGCGCGGCGCATCAGCGATAGTGTTTCCGGCTTCACCGTGTCGATACGGGCATAGGCCCAAATATTCAGTTCAGCAGCGAACGGCAAGGCCGCTAGTCCTTCGCAGATTGGCAGGTAATGACTTTGGTCAAGGACGAACATCTCGTCGGCGATCTTGAATGTCTTCACACCGTACATCTGATACAGGTGCTTTATCTGTTCAACGACCTTCGACGGCGTTCTGCGCCGGTACGTGCTGGAATGCTGGAACACGTTAATGCAGCAGAAGGAACACTTGAACGGGCAGCCCAGTGTCGTGTAGATAGAGGCATATGGCTGTCTCGGTGAACCGTCCAGACACTGCCAAGTATGGGCGCGGTACTGGCTCACGGGGAGCAAGCCCCACACATCGCCATGCAGATCGTCGATGGGTATAAGTGGGGCGCGACGGTTCTTCACGATGGCGTTATCCCACCAGACAAGCCCATCTATGTGCGGTAAAGGTTCGTTATTGAGTAGTCCAAGCAATGTGATTGGCCCCTCTCCGTCACACACATAATCAACATCTTCTTCGCGCAGCGTTCTCTCAGGCAATGCCGATGGATGGTTGCCGATCATGATCTTCGGACAGCCTTGGATCGCATTAGCAAGTAGCGAGGCACCCGTCATTTGCTGCGTAGAGGCGGAAGGTTGCTGTCCTGATACGACAATAGCGACCAGCCTTGGGTTCAGCTTCTTGACCTCTTCCGCAACCTGTTCCGGTGTCCAGCGCCAGGCGTCTTGATCGAGGACCGCAACATCGAAGCCTCTGTCTACCAACCATCCGGCGATCATGCGGCACCAAGGATTTGGCTCAATGGCGGACAGGTCGTCGGACAGGTTCTGGTAGATCGTCCGGGATGCGCCCGGATTGATAATAACTACGTCGGTCATACGATAGTAAACCCGTCTAAATCGTTATCTGGCATGTCAAATGGTTTCGGCTTCCCGTGATAACAAACCACTCTCGCATCTTTCGGCATAGTCCTCAGTTTCAAGAAGCGTCTGACTTTATACGATACGCACCAATCTTTCGGGAAAGTCGTCACGTTCGGCAACTGTTCGGAGATACAGTCCTGATCGCCATTCAAACGATCCATTATGGATGGATTGAACTCAGTGAATAGCTCGTTAATTGAATCTTGCTCTGCGTCCCATGCCATTACCGAACTGTTGAATTTCGCCTTATTCGGCTCTTTGATCTCTTTGAAGTTTTCGACTACCGCAAACGTGGCTGGCAGATTTGCCAAGTCATCGAGAGAGCCTATTACCGTCACGTCCAGATCAAGGTAAAGAACTCTTCCGCTGAACCGTCCTGGCTGAAACAACGAGACCTTTGCCCACCAGCCCGGAAACGGCGAGTCGTCCACGCATACGAACTTGTACGGCTGGCTCATGTGTTCGGAGACCATGCGCTCAAGTCTGTCTACGTGGGATCGGTTGTACGTCGGACCAGGCGAAAGGACGCAGGCTACGGTAAGAATCCGAGTATCTCCCGCGTTAGCCCGCTCATGGAATAACAGCCTTCGTGCCAATCCGTATCGGATGCTATCTCAGATGCGTACTGGTTTGTGACTTCCGCTTTGCTCATCATCATGCCGGGTCTGTGGCCCGTGTAATTACCGGGCAATAGGGGGCAACCGCATAACACAACGGTATCGAATCCTATCAACTTGGCAACTTTCCGTGCGCCCCACGCACTGCCACCGCCACCCGGTATGTTCCACCAGTATTCGACGTAAGGCAGGTCGCCATGCTTTTGCTTGTTGGAACTGTGTACGGTAAAGCCTTCACCGAACAAGCGGCGCTGGTGCCTGATCCACTCACAGCCTTTTTCCACAAATCGTTGCGGATGACAGCTATAGAGGGCGATTGTTTTTACTTCTCTGGATGCACCATTGACTGCAATGATTGGTGCATCGCCTATGATCTTTCTGGCTTGCGTTAGGTCTTCGTGAAGACACCAAGCATTACCAGCCACGATACAAGAACCGCTATGCTGAAACGGATACAGTGGCGATGCACTCATGTACTGTGGGAAGACGGTTAGATTTCATCTTGTTTTCCGTCGGCGATAATAACTGCAAGTTCCATGGGACGTGGAGGCCGCAAACAATCTTATTGCGAATCGGAATAATGTGATCCACTTCCAGTCCTCGTCTTGCCGCCCCTTTGTAAATTGCCCGTATTTTCGATCTATCCTCACTCGTCAACCATACTGGCATAGCATTATTCTTGCGCGCTCTATATCTGGCTAAGTTTTCGCGCTTCTGTTCAGGAGTTTCCAGAGCTTTTAATCTGGTTCTTTCACTATCTTTATTCTTATCCCAATACTTTCTAGCTAACTTTTTGCTGCGCTCCGGGTTCTGTTGCTTCCATTTCTTCGCTCGAACTCTAGCGGCTATAGGATTTTTACGGTGCTGCTCTTTTGAGCAGGTAAGTAGTTTTTCTCTGTTTTCCTGATAATAACGACGATGATATTCTTTCAGTCGTTCACTGTTATTCGCCTGATACTTCTTCTGATAAGCGGCGCGCTCAGAATTTTTCTGTCGCGCCGTGAAATTAATTTGATCTCTATTCTTGACACGATAGCGCTTATTAGCAGCGCTCACGCTGTCACGATTCTTGGCACGCCATGCCGCAAGGTACGTCTTTCTTTTTTCCGTGATCGCCACAAAACAATTTTAACAACAAAGACGACAAAAAGAAAGGGGGCCGAAGCCCCCTCCAATACTCGAAAGACCGAGTTATTAAGTACCCGATGAAAAGAGCGAGGTAGTAAGCCAAATCTGAGCCAGATTTACGGCTCCCGCACTTGCCGCTGCATCATTAGCGATGACGTTAGTCACCACCAACTGTAACGCATTGGTCAGCGTACTGCCTGACGCAAACGGTACGCCGGACCATTCAAACACATTGACTAGATCACCAATCTGAAGATTGAGATTGTCGTCAAGATTATTGAAAAAACCACTGGCCTCAACATCGTCAACATCGTCTACGGACCCGTCCGAATCATATCGGTAAAACATACGACCCGGAGGGGCGTTAATCAGACCAAACAAACGTCCAGCTACATAAGCCATGATTAGTTCCTCCTTACGATGTGGCGATGGCGGATGTGTCGTTGAGGTTGCCCTCAATCACGCCCGTATCGTCGATGAGAAGCGCATTGCCGCTCATCATGTGGTTGACGAAATGCGCCGCACGATCACCATGC
>Ga0209431_10004759_pt1 | contig 10620 bp, 23 predicted proteins | sample RifCSP13_3_FD_184021 | JGI IMG/M metagenome (GOLD analysis project Ga0209431, IMG submission 184021) | Soil microbial communities from Rifle, Colorado - Rifle CSP2_sed 13_3 (SPAdes) (version 2) | ecosystem: Environmental > Terrestrial > Deep subsurface > Rock core/Sediment | place: Rifle... | reverse complement strand
CTGATGGCGGTGGAGTGGTTGTATACACGTGCATATCGGGCATTTCACGAACATGCAGACCCGCTCCCCAATATGCCTTGAGATGTTCCCAGGCACTTCCATTCCAAAGCCACGAATGAGATCCGGCAGCAGAGTCGGGAATAATATAACCGTTTGCCTGTAAGTATTCTTGGATTTCCATCCATGCCCATTCTGGCTTTTCGGTTGTGTACCAATCCCGCCGTGGAGAAATATATTTACTGTTTGAGAGATGCAAAAACAATCTGAATGTTTCCATCGGCACGTTGGTATTTTCAAAGAATTCTCGAATTTCGCCGCGCTTCATCCGATACCGCATGTGGGGAAATTCAAACGCCATCATTGCACGGGCTTCGTCATCCAGTTGACCAATTGCACGAGCAAACTCAGTCATGATCTCCACACGATGATTGAGACCTTCCAAAACCAATAAAAATAAGACAACTCCAGCCACTAAAAAAAATGATACTGCTCCTGCGTTGAACGCAGTATATACGCGCCCAGATGCCACCGCGCTAAGAGCAAAAAAACCAATAGCGATGAAAATAGATACCATCAAATGATGGAACTTCGGAACGAATCCAAACATAGTAAACCTAGTAAGAGAACATCACCATAATCAGAATGAACACCGTGATTGAAACACTAATCAACGCGAGAAGGAAAAACGCTATCCTTTGCCTGATAAACACTCCACCGAGAAGGACAAATAACAGACTTATGATAGCCGTGACCATCGCATGATTTGATTGGTATTGCATTGCAATATCCTTTCTTCTCTAACATCTACTTTTCTTCTTCCCACTCATCTTCCGTTTTCGTCTTTTGTTTGAACACAAACCTACGCACGGGGTACCGTCCACGATTGAGCAAGATCATCAGTAGTATAAACGCGACTATGGTTGTTGCACCTACGCAAAAAACTTCAATGGGGATTGTCATTATCTATCCTTCTAAGAATGATACTCAGTATCAGGCTTTTTTAGTTGCGGCGGTACATCTTCCGGGTACACAGTGATAACGTCATCAGAAGACGCCGGCAATACTTGACTGTGCCGGTTTTCCAATTGCGCTGCCATTCGCAACATCTTTTCATGCGATCGCGTTGTCAACCGGCCTTGAACTTTTGCGTTGTGTTCAGCAATCTTGCGATACTCAGCACGCCGTTGATCCATGTACGGCTCATTCCATTCTTCCCGCGATGTTGGTTGCGAGCCATGTGGAATGCTCAGAAGAACAGCAATCAATAAAACAATTATCAATATTACGGTTAGAATCCACATTGTTACGCGCCTCCTGCGCAATTGTTCGTTGCATCACGCGCGCTTTCCACGTGTGTGAGGCAACAACTCTATTCCGGAGCGGGCTAACGGGTTAGGCTTTAGTGGCTGGGCCGGATTCTTCACAGTTTGGACACCAAGCCTGATACCGCAAAATACCACAGACCGGGCACGGTGTAGCCCAGTCCACTGCAAGCCTGTGTTCTACGGCTTCACCGCGGGCACGTTCAAACGGCTTACCGCATAAATCAATATGCTGACCATCTTCACCAGCACGTTCGACCTTGATAACGCGGACACCCAAACGGCGGGCAGTGGCAATCAGGCGAGTAGTATTCGCGTCAAATAGATGTGCGATTACAGGATACCGCCTGAACATTGGATGACCCATGTTTATATTATGAATATGCAACGCCTGCCCGCCTTGTTTGGAGTAGGCTTTCGCTTCACGGATTTCTTTCATTTCAAAACTCACCATAATTTCACCTTGAGCCGTAGAACGGGGCGCGAAATGAGCAGCGAGCGGGGCGTTTAGGATTGCCCGTCATAGACACAGAAGGCATTGTTGTTCGTTGCCCTCTTCATCAACGATATAACCACTGCCGCCACAGTCAGGGCAATCCTGCCCCGCATCGTCTGCTCCAATTCGCAGTTGTGCGTCGCGGGTCTGGCAATCCCACACGAGTTGGCAATTGTAAATCTCTATGCGTGCCTCATTGCCATCAGCATCCACAATTTGTATCCACCATTGTTTTTCGTCCAACTTCTCCAGGTGTACCGTACAATTCCTTGCAACGATTTCGTCTAGCTCGCCATCATTATCTTTTCGTATGTCCATTAGCAGCTCCTTATTGCTTTCAGAGCACGGCTGCGAATTGCATTTCGCGCCCCTGTGAGATTTGAAACCAAATGCCACATCCAGCCATTTTTGTTCAATCGTCTTGATAACTCTTCTTGTGTAATCATCTCCACACTCCAATCTCTTCTGCCAACGCCGTTACCGCGGCACTGACAGAAATATTACGCATTCGAGAGAATACGTTAATCACATCCATTGGCGGCATCCCGCAAACTTGGCATCCGGCCAGTTGGCGCAACGTGTCAATCCACGCGGACTGATGTTTATCATCGTGAAATGGACACAACGCCTTGAGCCATCTACCATCAACACTGCTTCGTTGCACGCCTGCAAACAATGTCTCAATTCGCACAGACGCTTTGATCTTTGAAATCAAATCCATTGCATCCATGCTCGCCTGTGCAAACGGATCATTTTGACACTCAGTATTGGTACTCACAAATTCCGGCATCGTGCCGTTGAATTTGGCAGTCTCAGCCGTCACCCGTGGAAACAAATCCACTGGTAAAATTGTCTCAACGTTCGGCACTTCAACCAAATGCAGCTCACCCACAGGCACATACTGAGTACCAGTCGGATGCGTGCATCCCGGTCCAACCACATACCGACCTTGCGCCTGCACATCAATGCCCGCGGACCGAGCAATGCGCTTTGAATTCTCCGCGCGCTCAGTCGTTCGCAAATATACATGCATCCCATGTGCAGTGATGACTTTGAACGACGTTGCAACTACCCAATTCATATTCAGATAATGCATCGTCGCGCGCCAAAGGTCAAACCATTCAAACGTGTCAAAGTCTAGGACTACCAAGTTACCCCATCCGCAGATCACACCATAGTTGTTCCAGTCAGTTGCAAACCACTGTGTAAGATACTCAGTATCAGGAAACAGACTTTGAAGCCATCCCCATGAAGGTAACATTGGCTCCTTAGATCGGTGATAGAGAGGCATCACTGCAATGCCCATCTGGATGAGTTGTCTGACAAAGTCTAGTTTTGTACTGTGCATGTTTATGTCCTTCTTTGGTTAAGTATCCTTGTTCTGGAAAATTTCTGAGAGTTCCATGAATAATTATGTTTATACGAAAGAATTTATTTCGTGTAGAGTTGTGAAGTTGTACCTGTGTTCTTAAGTGACACACAGGTACAACTTGATACACGAAGTTGTACGAGGTTGTGTTTTTCACAACTTTTCACAACCGATACAACTTTCATAGGTTTTTTGCCTCTTCTTTGCCTTCCAAAGTAAGGCCATACTCAGCCAGTGCGCCGCGCCCGCCTGCATCTGTGCGCTCAACCAAAGGTATTGTCATTCCAGCAAGATCATAGACAGCACGCCGCGCGGTTGCAGACGAACACGAATCGGCGTCACCTTCAATGTTTTGAAGTGAACTATTTCCCATCTTCAACAAGTAGCGTAAAACATAATTCTGTCCGGGTGGATAATTCTTTTTCTTCTTTGGTTTTGCTGAAGAGATAAGCCAGAACATGCCCGGCGGTACTGAGATCATGAATTGAGCTTGTGCGGCGAAGTCCGTTGGTTCTGTGTCACGCGCTTTGGTTGTTTTGAATGTAATAAGATCGCTCTTTGGTTCACTCTCGACCTGCATGAGTAAATCTAGTGCTCCCTTTATCGCCGTGCTGCCACGATAATCGCCTTTGCTTTTATTTGCGTGATGGATAATGATGATTGCAACTTGTAGGATTTCGGCAATTTGACGAAGAGCTAGAAATATCGGTTGGACGTCTTTGACCAGGTTCTCGTCTCTTCCTGGCATGACATCGGCAAGAGCGTCAATAATTATCAGTTTGGAACCGGTAACGACAATTTGCGCGGTAAGTTCGTTTATCCAGTCTTTATTGCCGAGGTCAAAGCCCGCGAGCGAAATAACGTTCACCGGCGTTTGGTCATCCGTATTATGTCCACGCAACGTATCACCCAGGCGGCGAAGGATTCTCCGCTTTCCGCTTTCCTCGTCAATAATGAGTACGTTGCTTTTGCAGGTTTTGAACCCTATCCAGTCATCGCCATTGGCAACGCAAACCGCCATGTCGAGGATTGCCCATGTCTTTTTACTGCCGCCTTCGCCATAGAAGATATTGACACTGCCCGCGGAGATGAGGTTATCCACGATCCAGCTTATAGGCGGTTGTGGCTGTAATGCGTCGTGCGCGGTGAGAATTTGAATCGGTGGAATCGCCATGATGTTTATAAACCGGGTTGAAAAGAAATGTTGAAATCACCGAATCCAAATTCCATAGTCCACGTTACAAGCCACCAACCAAGCCACAAACTTTTATAATTGCTTTTCAAATCAACTCCAAACATAAATGGATACTTCCAATCAATTTTCTTCATTGTGTCATTCCTCAAAGCAAAAAGCCGCCTACCTGTGTTTTCCATCGCTCTTGCTTAGGGAACGCGGACGTTAACAGATAGACGGCTGTATGCAGAAAACAAAACGTCCGAACATTCCCTAAGCACTTGCAGTATATCACATGCGCGCGCATTGGTGGAGGTCATTGCATCGGGTCCGGTTCAGTGCTGCCATACTGAGTATCATTCTTCTCTTTTTGCACCTTGCCAGTTTCGTCAACGGGTATCAACACGAACCGTTGATAAATTGCAGGTGTTCCACAGGTTTTGCAAGTGCGCCAATTTTGTGTGGGCTTGTCACACTTCGGGCAGTACCATAGTTCCATGTTCATAATTTCTCTTTTTGCATTTCTTCAGACTGAATAATTACATTTTGTGTCTTTGCAAGCTGGTCAAGAAACTTATCCACTTTGCCGCGCGCCTTTTCAGAGACAAATATTCCTGCTTCAGCTTGCATAACCGTTACCGCGGTCTCTGCCAGTGTGAGGCACACGCGCAACCGGCGATTGAGAATTTCCAATGCCTGATTGCTATCAAATAATTCAGCAACGGCTTGCTTGGTATTTTCAAACTCATCCAATGCCTCATTGAGATCGTCTGTGTGGCCGGTGATGTTCAGTATGCGTTCTTGGAGTTCGGTGCTCATGATGGCGTTTCAAACATTGGTAAGTTATGAGTTTTCATTTTCTTATTCCAATTTTCCCAAGCGCGAGTGACAATGCCTGAGCCGGGGTATAGATCGTGAAACTCATCCCCCGTCTGAGCTCCAAGTATTCCAAATAGCCAGTAACAAACCTTTATAGGCTTTGCACCCATCAAACCTTTTTCCATCGTCATGTTTGCAGATATCCAATCTCGTACAGATGGAATATTACGTTCTTGTTTTCGCGGGTGCCAAAACAAAACAGGCTCCCAAGCATAGACCGGGTTTTGTCCGGGTTTCCATGAGCAAAACGGTTTGACCCATGCACCAATGCGGATATCGTCAGGACAGGATGGATATCCTAAAATTGTTTTCAGACTGTTTGTGTAGCATGACAACGCCCAAGCGCCATATTCTTCACACATTCGTTTCATCAGCTCGTTGTGATCCACTTCCGCGCATTGTGGATCATCTTTGTAATATCGGGAATAGCCGATATATGGAGGATCTGCGTAAGCAATCTTCATGATGTCAGCAGCAGCTTTTGCACATTGGCGGCAAGCTCTTTGACTTGCGCGGCGGTGACACCTTGACCGCCGGATGCTTTCGCAAGTTTGCGAAGAAACGCCTGCCCGTCGCCGCCTTCGGGACCGACATAGATGGTATCGATTTTGGCTCGAAAGGTTTTTGCAACGCTGATACATCCTTCTTCGTTTTGTGGTTCCCCGTCGCTGATGACGATAAACCGGATGCCTGTCACATCTGCGACTTTGGCAAACTTTAGAGCCTTCGCTAGATCCGTCCCACCTTCATAGTTGAATGGAATCCCACTCGGACAAAAGATTACATCGTCTGAGAATGACAGTAACGCGAGTTTCCCCGGTAAACTCGCTTGCAGGTTCTTGAGTTCCTCACACGCGACATCATAGCGAGACTTTCCCCCGCGGCTATCTTCCGCGCACATGGAGCCGGACGTATCCACAATGATGATGACATCAGCATTGATGAACGTCTCCGCGATGCTCTGATTGTTTTGCTGTGCAATTGCACCTAGTGAGCCTTTGATAAGTTGAGTGTTATTCATTGTTCTTTTTCTCCTGATATTCAGAATTCAAAACATATAGATAGCCGCGTTCCTCGTTGAGAGGATAGAACCATGCCAATTGATACTGAGTAGCCATCTCCTGAGCTTGCGCCTTCGTGACTGCAAAGCAGCGCAACGGGTCACGCGGTAATTCGCGGGTGTTGGAAATGGTTGTCATGCCCACACCTCGCTAAAATGATTATCTCCTGCTTTCCAGGACACTACCAATACCCTTCCGTGAGCATCGGTGATGTCCTGCCAGGCGAAGATTTTTGACACATTGAAAATTCCCATTGCATCTATACCCTCAGCCATGATGAGACCACAACGCAACGGTGATCTATAACCCGCTACTGAGTAGTGGTTATTAGATTTTGGAGTGTTCTTCAAACTCGCCTCAAGTGCCAGTCCCGCGTTATAGCGTTCACGGTTGCGCGCATCGCTCAAAATCTGATATGCGTGATTGATCGTTTTGAATTGCTCTTCGGCGTTCGGTTCACGGCACGTGTCAGGATGCCACTGCCTCGCCATGCGCCAAAAACCTTTTTTGATTTCGTCATCAGTAGCACTCCGACTAACCAACAATACTGAGTACAAAGTCGCCGCCTGGTCAGGCGTCGCCTCGATACCTTCGAACCACGCGCGAAGAACGGTTTCCGAAAATATCACGTTCCAGCCGTCTTTGTAATATCCGTATGCACTTCGCTCATCTCCGCCGCGGTCTTTCGTTGCACCGATGTATCGCACGTCAAGAATTTGTTGCTTGATAGTTGGCTTTGATGCAATGCCAGTTGGTAACAGTGGCAGTTCACCAAAATATTTATTGCAGAGATTTTGCAACGTGGCACCGTGGGCCGGTGTGACAATCCATTGCTTTGATTCAGCTTTCCATCGTCGATCGGTGTATGGGATTGCATTTTTAAGTTCAGCGACAAACCCAGGATCGTATGGCGTTCGTACCGCGATGCCACCACCATCAGGGGTCAAACTACATTTAGTCATGTTTCACCTTTTTGTATGCTTGCTGGCTTATGCGTGTCTCGTTAGCGATGCCGCGTGCCTGGTTACGGATGTACTTGAAATGTTGCAATGCTTCCGGTGTCCGTTCCCACCAGCGCGGCATAATGGCATAGGGTGAGCGCTCTTTCATAAGTCCGAACTTTTCTAAAACAGTTTCGTCTTTTGGCAACCATTTACCGCCGCTTTTTGCAATGCGGTTCAGGGTTCCAGCAGCAATTCCGTGAGTACGGGATAATGCTCGCCAGGACGTACCATTCCGATTTTCAAGCAGGAGCGATTTTGCGAGCTTCTTGGCTTTAGGTTTGTCTATGTATCTCATAGCATCTCTAATCGTGTCACAAGCTTGTGACACCCCTTAGTTGGAATTCTAGGAGCCTTCTACACTCTCCGGTGCCAGTCACTTTTCCCGTTTAGGGTCGCTTTATAAATTCCGTTGCATCGAACACATCGCGCGTTAGATGCTCCCAAAACCAGCGGATAGAGAGAAAGGCAGTCAACGCACCGGGTATCTGACATATTCCCGGTCTCGTGCTTCTCTTCGTGTTGTATCTTCCTTCGTAAAATTAATTTCTTTTCCATTGAATAATTCCTTGCCCGCAGTCCTTTCCCATTTGCTAAAGTCTCATCTCACACCTGCGGGCGCGTGCAAGGTGGAAAGTTCCGCTTACGGTTGCGGAGGCGACTATTGCAAATGCTCATGCGTTCACCACAGAACGACTCAACGGGTTGCAAGAATTTGCTTGCCCAATAACCACTTATAAGAGTCTAGAAATCTTGGTTACTAACTGCTGTTTGCTCATCGTCCGAAAGATACTCAGTATCAAACTGCTTCCAACTTCTGTCTTACAGTTTCAATCTCACCGTTGACCGGGATCTTGCCATCATTGGCCTGCATGACCGCTTCCGCGCCATACTGAGTAACAAGTTCCTGCAACGGATCAATGTTCGTTGCAACCACATGCACCACGTCCCCGCCTTCGGTCAGTGCAACACCATATATCTCAGGTGCTTTCATGAGGGTTGTCATTCCCGCGGTGACATCAGGGAATACAACATCAGCGGCGAATCCGATTGCACGCCACAGACACATATTTTCCTCGTATTTCATCCAACCTGAATCGGGTTTGAGAAGTCCAGCTTTTGCAGCCATCTCCATCGTGAATTTTGACGTGTGAGAAAATCCTGTGGTGCGCGTCATGACGCATTCGTAACCGAAGAATTTTCCTTTATCTTCCAATCGGTTGATTTTGATCTCTTTGACAAATGGGTTACTCAGTAACAGCGCCATTGCACCACGTGGGCTAAGTGCGGGTTTTCCCTGGATGACTTGCACCAGCTCAAAAGATGCTGTCATGGATAATCCGAGTTCATATCCTTTTAGCATGATTGCTGCCGCTTGTTCCGGTGACATCACACCGAACAAATGCGCTTTGTGCATGACCGGAGCCATTTTTTCGATCATCGCCCAGATACCGGGGGTGAGTTCCCGTGTTGCAGCGGTGGGCACAATGGTGGTTTCTTTTACAGGTGTCACGGTTGCGACATTGGTTTTTTTAGTTGTCATTGGTTTGTCCTTTCATAACTTTTTCAAGATTTGTTTCATCTTCAATACACATCAGTTCTCTAAGTCTTTTCCTTACGCTCAAACTCACCGGCGCCTTGATGTCCAAATCAGTCAGACCGATAAGAGCATCAGACAAGTTGTCACTTGACCATGCTAAAATATTCTGTGCATGTTCAACGCCGATGCCAGGGATACCAGTGAGAAAGTCAATTTTGGGCCCCAGGTTTCGCGCTGGTCTGGGAGCAACGATCCTCGTTTGTGGATCACGTGAGCGTGTGCCGATACGTAATATGCATGACTCATAGTCCATATCACCATTGCAAAAGATGACGAAGACACCTAGCTCCTGTATACTGAGTATCGCTCCCTGCACACTGGCAAAACTCCACCCTGTCTCACGTCCATCGGCGACTACTTTCCCATTGCCATTGGGAAGGAATGAGCCTGTGATAATTAGATATGGCCAGAAAGTCAAAGGCTCATTCCTTACTTGTTGTGCGTTTCTAACTTCAGTCATGCGTGCGAGCTGAGGAAACAATCTCTCTTCTTTGAGTGTATTCAAAAAGTCAGTTGCAGTCTTGCGCTCAAATACCAGCGTGCATCCGTCATCAGTCAACGCGGTCACATCAAATGCCTTTGGATCGTGATCGATCATTTTCGGCACGCCACCGAACTTTAGATTCTTAAAGAAATCGGGTTCAGTATTTGCAATGGTCAAAGCTAGGCTTTGGCGATGGCGGCATGAAGTATGTCGTGCAATTTTTGTTCGCTTCCAAATTGGAATGATGAGTGCTCGCCATATACATTCAACCAATTGAAAGCCGCCTCGCACGCTTCCAACATTTCAGGCGCGGCGGCAATCAGACGGGCATTAGATTCAATTTCTTGCGGATCGGTTATTAGATATTTTGCCTCGGCAATCTGCCCGCTTTTATCCTTTCCACCTACGTCCATGATCGGGCCTCTGCCGTCTTTATCTGCGATAACAAACCACGCGTCACCGCTCAACGGATGTGTGACTAAATACTTCCACGGCCCCGGCGTAGGTTTGTTCATAATGATTTCTCCTGTATTACTGAATGACACTTCGGGCACACGCTCAATGCCCCAGAAACAAAACCAGACACGATCACATTCGGCGTTACATCCTGTTTGCATCGATGACACCATGACGATTTTTTAGCTATGACAATCAAAATTTTTGTCTGGTGCAGTGGCATGGTTTGCATTTGAGAATAACGTGTTGTAGCCATTGTTATTTACCTGGGTGATATGTATTTTCATTTTCCCATTCAGCCATTGCAATGAGCGCATCATACAAATCGTGTTCTTCCGCAATTGCAAAAAACGCGCCGTCAGGTAATTCGTCATACGTATCCCGAAAAATGCAAGCATTCATAATTTCATGTGGATAATTTTTGTAATCCCGAAACTTGATTTTCTTTTCTTTGGTTGTCATTGGATAATCCTTTCAAATAATTGCTTTGGGAGTGAGGCTTCCCAATCTCACTCCCTCGGGACTTCAAACAACAGGAACAGACAAACGGTCAAAGCCCGTGCCTTCTTCCCTCGTCAGATACTCAGTATCCATACTGAGTAAAAGATTTGCCGCCGCTTCATCGTCTCTTATCGCTGCAACTTTCGCGGCTTCTTCCAAGTGAAAATCCGACGCAAATGGCACATACGCGGCAATCATTTGCACTGGCATGGTTTCAATCCTCCCGTTCATTGGATTGACATAAACAACGATGTCCATTATGCGCCTCGTTTCTCGA
>Ga0209431_10004758_pt1 | contig 10621 bp, 12 predicted proteins | sample RifCSP13_3_FD_184021 | JGI IMG/M metagenome (GOLD analysis project Ga0209431, IMG submission 184021) | Soil microbial communities from Rifle, Colorado - Rifle CSP2_sed 13_3 (SPAdes) (version 2) | ecosystem: Environmental > Terrestrial > Deep subsurface > Rock core/Sediment | place: Rifle... | reverse complement strand
TTCCTGGCCGGCTACGGCGACACGACCCGCCAGGCGTACTCGCTGGATCTGCGGCAGTGGCTTCGCTGGTGCGACAACCACGACCTGCGGGTCTTTGATGTGAGACGGGCCCATATCGAGCTGTTTGGCCCGCAGTCTCGAACAAGACGGCAAAGCAAGAGCAACCGTCGGCAGGCGGCTATCGATGGTGGCCGGGTTCTACCGATACTGTTTCGAGGAACAGCTGATACCGGTATCCCCGGCGGCTCATGTGCGTCGCCCCCGTCTCGACTACGAATCCCATGCCACCGGTTTGGATCGCAACGAGCTGGGCATGTTCTTGGTCCAGGCCGGCCTCAGTGGTGGCAGGGACCATGTGTTGGCGTGTCTGTTGGCGCTGAACGGGTTGCGCATCTCTGAAGCGTTGAATGCCGACATAGGGCAGCTTGGTGTGGAGCGGGGTCATCGGACTTTGACCATCGCCCGCAAAGGAGGAAAGATCGTCACCATCCCGTTGGCGCCCCGTACCGCCAGGGCCATCGACCTGTGTGTCGGGGAACGAGAAGACGGCCCGATCTTCCTCAACCACGACGGCACCCGCCGGTTGGATCGGCATGCCGCCACCCGGATCGTCAAACGGTTGGCGAAAAGGGGAGGGATCGACAAGAACATCTCCCCACACTCGCTCCGGCACTCGTTCATCACCGCCGCCCTGGATGCCGGTGTCGCCCTGCGGGATGTCCAAGAAGCCGCATCGCATGCTGATCCCAGAACCACCATGCGCTACGACCGGGCCTGACAATCCCTCGACCGTCACGCCACCTACATCGTCGCCACCTACCTAGCCGGAGCCAGCCGATGACCTAGAAACAAGGAACGCCCATAACTGCCGGATACTGAGCGCTGATGGGTACGCCATATCGCTCGGGACGTCGCGGTGATCTGGGCGGTCTCTCGTTGACGAGCCAATAGACTTATCGATTGTCACCCGTTTCGGCATCTCGTGCGTGTTACCTATGACAATGGAACTGGATGGACGTGACGAGGTGACCGTCGAGGCTGGGGAGCTGAAGGCTCCTGGTGGCGCGTCGTCGCCCGGCGTTCTCGACGGTTCGTTCCGCGAGAGCTTTGAGGACTTCTATGGCAGGGAGCTCCATGCGGTGATCGGATTGGCCTATGTTCTGTCGGGCAGCCGTTCCGCGGCGGAGGACCTTGCCCAGGACGCCTTTCTGGCCGCTTTTCGGCGTTGGGATCGGATCGCCTCATATGACGATCCGGGGGGTTGGGTGCGGCGGGTGCTCGTCAACCGGGCACGATCTCTTTTCCGGCGGCGCGTGGCTGAGATGAGGGCGTTGACTCGCATGCGCAATCGAGGGTTCGGCGTGCCGGAAATCCCTGCCGAGGCTGCCGAGACATGGAAGGCGGTGCGAAGCCTGCCCGTCAAACAGGCACAGGTGATCGCTTTGCGCTACTACGACCAGCGTTCAATGGAGGACATCGCTCGGATCCTTGAACGCTCGGAGAACACCGTGAAGACCCATCTCCAGCGGGCAAAGAGTGCGCTCGCTCGGATTCTCGGCGAGGAGGCCAGCAATGAAGGCTCTTGACGATCGTCTCGAACGAGACAGCGTCGCGGTGCGCCGTCACATTTTGGAGATGTCGACTCGTCCGGTAGCGGCGATTCGAACCCGCGCGGCCCGGCGACGTGTTGCGGCGGCCGCCGCTGCCTTCGCTGTCGTGCTGGGTGGGTTCGGGGCTACCACCTTGTTCCTCACGGGCGGCTCCGATGGGTCAGTTGCAACGCAATCTGCCGACCCAAACGAGCAGTCCGTTATCCCGGAGCCAGTTGGTGATGCGACATTTCTGGAATGGAGCGTGCAGAACGGCCGTCTTGGTCGCGAGGGCATACTCGAGGTACGTCTGAACGCAGACGTGGATCGGCCTGAGCTCGTTGGTGTCCGTTTGTTGTTGTGGCCAACGCTCCAGAGCAACGGCGCCTACAAGTACCAAGTACGCATCGATGGCACAGGCGACATATGTGGCTTCTTGGAAGGGCTTTTCGAGATCGACGGAAACACCGGCCAGTTCCTCAATGACGTCTTCCCGGATCCGGATGAGATGAACGTCGGAGCTAGTCGTCCGTACTTCCCATACATTTGCGAGCCGGACCCTCAGCCCGGCACGATTGATGCTGTGCTGGTCGCTCCGTTCGACCTCCTGCTCGAGCCCGGCGTACTCACCATGTCGAACTCCGGAGGCACCGTGAGATTCGTCGTCTCGAACGATTGATGCGTCAACCAGCGCTGCGCTCACGGACACTCGCGCCGTGCTGGCAACCGGGCCAGTAGGTTGCATCGCCCACCGGATGTCCCGGTGGTGTGCAGCGCGTTCCGTGACCCTTGCTGCCACAGGCAACGGTCGTAGCACACCACGCCGATCACCCAAGCCCGACCAAAGACGCGCATTCCGCCGAGTGCGCTGGATCGACACGTCGTGATCGGGTGGGCTCAGGTCGGCGCCATGCGACATCGGAAGAACGAGCGCCCGACCTCGTCCATGTCGATGTCCCGAGCGTCGTGGACCTCGACATCATCGAATCCGGCGGCGGCCAGCGCGGAGCGGACGTCGGCTTCCGGGTAACTGCGTTGCGTCAAGGTCACGTCGGTGTGCTTCCAGAGGTCGCCGTCTCGTGTCATCAGAGTGAAGTCCATCCGCCCGATGGCCTCATCAGCGTCGAATCCTGACCTGGCCACGACTACCTCATCGTCGGTGACAACGCCGAAGGATCCCCGCCATCGAGAATGGAACCCCCCCTCCATGTTCAAGTCGAACACAAACACACCGCTCGGTGCGAGAACCGCTGCCACCTGCCTAAAAACCTGCTCCAGATCCGACAGGCCCATCAGGTGGTTGAGGCTATCGAAGGTGGACACCACCACATCAGCCTGCTCGTCGAGCACAAACGATCGAGCGTCTGCCATGACAAACTTCGCATCGGGGGCATTTGCTCGGGCGAGGTCGATCATGGCGGCCGACCCGTCCACACCGATGCAGTGAAATCCCCGCTCGGTGAACGCCGCGGCCAGCTGACCGGTGCCACAACACAGGTCGACGACCGTTGACCCCCGCTCAAGATCATCCACGACCAGACGATCGAGAACCGGCACGACCCGGGTAGCGAAACTCCCCCAATAGCGGTTGTAGACATCGGCGAACGGGTCGTAGTCCGTGTATCGATCCATCTCCCCTCCTCTCACCTGCGAATACCGAATCCTCGCACACCCAGATCACCAGATACCGAGCGATAACGCTCCTGTCGCCGAACCGAGCAGAACAGGCACTGATGCGCTCTGCATGTCGTTTGGAGACGAACACGGACCGTGGCTAGCGTCGCTGGCTAGTGGGCCTGATTTGCCGGTTCGAGCGTGCTGGTCGATGCGCGACGTCGGCCCGGTCGGTGAGCGAGCTGTGCTGTCGCACGATCGCCCTCCCTCGATGCTGCCTGCTGGTACCGTCCAATGTTCCGTCGGGAGGAAATCGAGATGTGGATGGAGTGCTTCGCTGGTGACGCGAGGATCGAAGGCAACGACGCCGAGACGATCACCGATCGGTTCGTCGCTCACGCCGGGGAGAGTCATGATTGGCAGTATCCGGAAGAGGCGATCCGCAACTACGCCCGCAACTACGCCGAAGCAAACGTGCGGCTCACGGGGGGTACGGAACGGCTCTCTGAGATCGGCGCGGTCACCGTCCACCCGGTATCGGAGGACCGCATCGACGACTGGCTCAGGTTCTTCGACCACGACGCCTTCGCCGGTAATCCGGACTGGGCATCCTGCTACTGCCACGAGCCTCACGTCCCGGACACGGACGAGATCCTGGAGGGCCCATGGCGGCAAGTCCGAGCTGCGATGGTCGAGCGGCTTCGCACCGGCGGCACCGACGGGTATCTCGCCTACGTCGACGGAACGCCGGCGGGCTGGGTCAACGCTTCGCCCCGCTCCGACTACGGCCTGTACCGGCTGGTTGATCCCAGCGGGCCTGATCCGGCCTCGGTGATCGGCGTGTCATGCTTCATCATTGCCCCGCCGTATCGGCGCCACGGAATAGCTGCGATGCTCCTCGACGGGGTGATCTCTGACGCTGCCGACCGTGGTGCCCAGTGGATCGAGGGCTACCCTCACAACGCTCCCAAGGGTGCCGACGCCGGCCACTTCCGCGGACCGAGGCACCTCTACGAGGCCCGAGGGTTCGAACCCGTTGAGCGGCGCGAGCACGACACGGTGATGCGCCGCCCTGCGGTGATGGGCTAACTCGGTTCTTCTCGAGCTCAGCTCGCCACGACCCCGTTTCCCTCACCGCTACAGGCGCACCAGATCGCCCTAATCTCGCGCCATATCGCACCTATCGGGGAGTGTCCCCGATCGGCACCTTCTGCGCTACCTGCCCAGCTCGGTGACGAGCACGGACCGTGGCGAAGTCCACCCGACAGCTACGCTCGATCTGCCGGGTGTGGGCGTACGACCCTTTGTTTTTTCTTGGCTGGTGTTGTCGATTGGATGACGGGGTCCGAGCATGACCGAGCAAGCGATCGTCGAGCGGATGAAGCGCCAATGCGGGTTCGCCGATTTCGGGTTACCCGGTGAGCGTTATGGGCGGGCACTATCAAGGTGTTGCACGAGGGCGTCGATGTCGTCCGCGGTGGTGCGGTGGCTGGTTATGCAGGCGCGGATGGCGGGGCGACCTGCGAGATTGGTGGTTGAGATCCACGCCTGTCCGGAGGCCACCACACCGTCGACGATCCGTTGGTGAAATCCAGCGTCCCCGGGTCTGCTCGGATCGGCGAAGCAGACCACCGGGAAAGGTGTTCGGTTGAGGATCTGCCAACCGTCAGCGGCCAAGCCTTCACGCAGCCGGTCGGCGAGACCGGTGTCGTGTTCGAGCTGTTGGGAATAGCCCGATCGGCCGGCGGTCAACAGGGTCAGAAACAACTTCAAACCGATGAAGCGGCGGGACCATTGGTTTGAGCTCGTGTACGGGTCAGTTGTGGCGTCAACGGGGCCCGGCATGTATGCGGTCGACACCCGGTAGGTCTCGAGGAGGAGGTCTCGATGCCGAGTGATGAACATGCCGGCCCCCATCGGCACGGACAGCCACTTGTGGGCATCGACGGTGACCGAGTCAGCCTCTTCGATTCCGTTTAGGTGGGTTCGAAGCTGGTCGGAAAGGACCGCTGCGCCCGCCCAGGCTGCGTCGACGTGGAAAAAGGCTCCGTAGTCCTGGGCCGCCCCCGCAACCTCAGTCAGTGGATCGATGACTCCGGCCGAGGTGGTTCCCGCTGTTGCTACCACCAGAACCGGGCGGTGCCCGGCCCGCCGGTCGCCGGCGAGGGTCTCCCGCAGCGCCGGTACGCTCATCTTGAGGTCCTCATCAACTGGGATGAAACGGATGGCGTTGCGACCTATGCCACACACGTGCGCGATCTTCAGCCAGGCGTGATGGCTCTCCGCCGACACGCACACCACTGGGTCGGCGTCTACAGCCCGCAGCCCTCCCTCACCGAACCCGGTAAAAGCCCGCGTGAGTGCCAGGTGGAGAGCGGTTGCGTTGGCCTCGGCTCCACCACTCGTGAAGGAACCCGCGGGGTCCCCATCGAAACCAATACGCTCGCCGAAATACCGAATCAGCCACGCCTCGATCTCCGCGGCCCCAGGAGCGTGGCTCCACGCCGCCAGCTGCGGATTGAAAGCAGCCGTCAAAAGGTCCCCGATGATTCCCATAAAGGTCGGGGTCGGGTTGAACAACCCGAAATACATCGGGCTGGTCGTATGAACCGTCGCCTCAGTCAGCAAGTCAATGCACCACCTGATCGCTTCATCCGGTGTCCACGGTGTGTCCAGATGGATCTGCTCCAAGCGCGACCGCAAGTCTTCCGCCGTAACCGATGGCGCGACCGGAAGGGTTCTCACGGTCGCCGCGTGCGACACTACGAACTCGGACACCTTCTTGAGAATCAGTTCTTGCTCGTCGATAGACGGCTCTAACCCCGTCATCGTCCGGCCTCCCTCGATAGACAACAAGCCAGAGCCTACGAGGTCGAATAGCCACGCAGAACACCAAACATGCGCCATATCGCCCCTTCGACCAGGGTGCCCCCGATCGGCACGTCGGCGCTCGGTCCCTGCGGTAGGGATCGACCACCCTGGGCGGCATCAGCTGGTGGGTTTGCCTATGGGTGGGACGTGCAAGTCGAGTGCGACTGCTCGTCTGTGAGTCTTGCAGTCGCTAATTGACAACATATCGTGACACGATATATTACGGGTATATGAAGGGTATGCGCCGTTCTGGTTTTCTGATACTCAGCGCGCTGGCGGTGGAGCCTCTGCACGGCTACGGGATCATCTTGGCTGTTGAGCGGATGTCGGGTGGGGAGGTTCGTTTGGCGGTAGGGACTTTGTATGGGGCGTTGGATCGCTTGGCGGGGGAAGCCCAGGTGGAGGTGGACCACGAGGAGGTAGTACAGGGCAGGCTCCGACGCTATTACCGGTTGACCGGGTCGGGTCGGGTGGCGCTGGCGGAGGAGCTGACCCGACGGGAGCGGGAACTCTCGGCGGTGCGGGCTGAGATCGGGCAGGTCTTGGCTGGTTTCGGTAGCCCGGAGCCGGTATGAGCGGCTGGTCACGTTGGTATCGGCAGTTGCTGTTGGTGTTTCCTCGCGGGTTCCGAGACGAGCACGGCGATGAGGTGCTGGGGGTGCTGGTGGAAGATGGCGTTGGTCACCACCGGTTGTCTGAGTCGTTGAGTCTGATCAGGGAGGGTCTTCGCCTCCGGTTCTCGCCGTCCTCTGCTCATCTGCGGCCGCTGGTTCCGGCGGTTCGATTCGGTGCGTTGGGTTGGTTCGGGTTTGTAGCCGGGTTTCATCTGGTCCGCGAGTGGGCATTTGTCGCTTCCCTCTCGGGGCACACGGTGTGGAGTTGGCATCTCGTGGTTGCCGGTGCCGCCCTGTTGGTGGTGCCGCTGTTTCGAGGGGTGGTGGCCCGGCTGATCCTGGTCGCCGGTGCGGCAGCACTCCTGACGATGGAGCCGTTTTGGTTCGCCGACCGAGTGGAGTTCGCCCTCCGCTACCTGCTCGTCCCGGCGGTAGCGGTCCTCTGGGTGGACGCTCACCGTCTCCGCTGGGTGGCACCAACCGCCGGCCTGTTAGGCGCTACCACTTCGTAGCTGCTGTGGACGGGCGGCACCCCAGGGGTATACCGCTATTTAGGTGCCTATCGCATCGCGGGTCTCCTCATCATGGCGACGGTTGCGATCGCGGTGGGAGCGATCATCTTCCGTCGATTCGCGGCAGCTCTCTGGGTGCCGGCTAGGGGCTGCTCTCGCCACCGCGAAGGATCTTCGTGACTCTGGACTGTCTTTCGTGGTGGGGCCGATTCCGACGCTCGCCGGCGAGCCACTAGTGCGGCTGAACCGACGTTTCGCAGCCGCCTTGTATCCGTACATCGACGGCCAGAGTTTCACGTGGGGAGATCCCCGGGGGGCCACGCACCGGAGCGACCTGCTCAATCTCATCGTGACTCTCCACACCGCCCCGACCACCGCGACCCGACACGCCATCACAGACGACTTCGCGGTTCCGCACCGAGACATCCTGGAGTCGGCCCTCGACCATGAGGTTGCCGGCCGGGATGGCGGGCCCTACACCGACCAGACCCTGACGCTCGTTGCCGACAACGCTCAGAAGATTCAACGACTGCTCGTTCGCTACGACGACTTGGTCGACGAGTTCCGTTCACGGCCGACCCGGATGGTCCTCACCCACGGCGAGCCTCATCCCGGCAACACGATGCTCACCCACGCAGGCTTAGTGCTCATCGACTGGGACACCGTCCTGCTGGCTCCACCAGAACGCGACCTGTGGATTCTCGACGCTGGTGACGGGTCCGTCGTAGGCGCCTACTCGGCAGCAACCGGGATAACACCCCTGCCGTCGATTTTCGCGCTCTACCGCATCCGGTGGGACCTCGCAGACACTGCCGCCTACGTCCACAGATTCTGGGGGTCGCATGCGGGCACCCTCGACGATGACCAGTCATGGGATGAGCTTCGCTCCCTGATTGACCGCCTATCGAGCTGAATTCGTTTGGTCGGTCTTGTCACTCACCAGGTTGCTAAACCGGGTTGAAGGAGCCTGATGTCACCGAGCGTTCGGGGCTGCGAGCCTGCACCCCGGTATTCTCTTGGCAATGACAACACCCGTGACCCGGCCGGTGCACCGGCACGGGCGATTACCTGATCGACTGTTGGACGTGGATGCGGCCGGGTGCCGCCGGAGCGGTTCAAGCTACTGGTCGGCCACCGACGCCCGCGTGTGGCTGCTCCTCAACGTGGCTGTCGAACACTATGTCCGCGGCCGTCAGCAGCACCGATGAATCCCGGCCACACCCACGTTCCTCGAGCAGGGCGGCGCCATCTCGGTCCGCTGACGATTGCTTTTGGGCTCGTGGCGTTATTCATGGTCGTCGAGGTGGCGGCCGGGTTCTTGACCGGCTCCTTGGCATTGACCTCCGACGCAGGGCACATGGCTACCGATGCGCTGGGTTTGGCCATGGCGATGGCGGCGATCGTGGCCGCAGACCGTGCTGCCACCGGTAGAAGCCACACCTACGGGCTGTACCGGCTGGAGATCCTCGCCGCCCTCGCCAACGCCGTACTGCTGTTCGCCATCGCCGGCTATGTCATCTACGAAGCTGCCCGGCGGGTGCAAGAACCAATCGAAGTGCTGACGACCCCGATGGTGGTGGTGGCGGTTTTGGGGCTGGTGGTCAATGTGATCGGCTGGCGACTCTTGCGGTCCGGCGCCCGGGAATCGATCAACCTCAAAGGCGCCTACCTCGAAGTGATCGCAGACCTGGCCGGGTCGATCGGGGTCATCGCCGCAGCCCTGATCATGATCATGACCGGATGGGCCTACGCCGACCCGCTCTTCGCGGCACTGATCGGACTGTTTATCCTCCCGAGGGCCTGGCGCCTCGGCCATCAAGCCCTGCGCGTCCTCGTCCAGGCTGCTCCGACCGGCCTCGACCTTGACAGTATCCGCCGGGACCTATCAGCCGTCCCCGGCGTAGTCGATGTCCACGACCTGCACGTGTGGACCCTCACTTCCGATATGGACGTCGCCACCGTGCACCTGATGACCAGAGACGGAACCGACCCCCATCCCGTCCTTGACCAAGCCCGCAGCATCCTCCAGGACCTCTACCACATCACCCACGCCACCCTCCAGGTCGAACCGGACACCCATCAAGGCTGCTCGGAGGTCACCTGGTAAGAGGCGCCGATCACGCCGATCCAGCCACTCCTGGGCCCGCAGTCTGGGAGGTCTCCGAACAACCTCACCCGGCCAGGAGCCCGGCAGCCTCCTCCATGGTAAACCGCCCTTCGGTCACTTCACGACCGACCACCACCCCGCCCAGCCGTTTGCCGTCCGAAGTGAGCTCGGTCAAAGCTCTGAGGTCGGCAAGATTGCGGACCCCGCCGGCGGCAATGACGGGATCGTCCACGTACGACATCGCCTCATGGAGAATCCAGAAGTTGGGCGGCTCCGTCAAGGCGTCTCGGTTGGCTTCGGCCACCATGAACCCGGCCGCGCCCGCCGAGGAGAGCTCAATGATCACTTCTTCGAGATGGCGGCCGCTGTGGGCCGTCCAGCCCCGCACCACCAGCTCCTCGTCCGGCTTCACGTCCAGGGTGATCATGACCTTGTCCGGGAAGTCCCGGCAGATCTCCCACGTAAGCACCTGGTCCTCGATGGCCGTCGTTCCCATAGCGATGCGCCACGCCCCGGCCTCCAACCGGCGCTCCACCTCCGGGCGGGAGCGCACTCCTCCTGCCACCAGGACGGGGATATCGATCGCGGCAACGATCCGGTCGATCAGCGGCCGGTTGGAATAGTCCCCGTAGGCGGCGGCATTGAGATCCACCACAAGGAGGTGATCGGCGCCCTTTTCCGCCCAGCCGTGGGCGCGAGCCACCGGATCGGCATCGAGAGCGATGGCGGCTTCATGGACGTCGCCGTGTGGGAGCCGGACGGCCCGACCATCGAATATGTTGACGCGTGCGTAGAGATCCATGTCCCCAGGCTAGACGTTGGACGGGCTCACTAAGTGCTGTATCTCGCAGGTAGGGTCTTCGTAATGTGGGGGCATCAGTCGAGCATGATCTCCGGTTGCTGCACGATCTCGAGGAGGGTCCTGTCGAGACGAAAGGGCTCCTCCTGTCGGCAACTGAAGACGGTCCAAACCGCTGCACTAGCCCAGGTCGTGGCGTCATTGCCTGAGACCCGGTTTTCTGCGATCGCTTCCATTGCTCCTCCAAGCCACGGGCTCAGAGGGACGTACCGCCGTCCGGAGGGGCCTGGCCCGACCTTCTCCGAGGAGCGACCACCAGACTCCCCTCCGGACTCCGCAGGATCGTCACCTCTGCGCTGTAGTGCTCGCGAAGGAGGGCGGCGGTGAGCACCTCGTCCGCCGAACCTGCCGCCACGGCGCGTCCGCCAACGAGTAACACGAGGCGATCCGAGTACTGCGCAGCCAGGGTGAGGTCGTGCATGGCCGCCAGGACGGTGATCAACCGGGTTGCACGC
>Ga0209431_10004752_pt1 | contig 10627 bp, 7 predicted proteins | sample RifCSP13_3_FD_184021 | JGI IMG/M metagenome (GOLD analysis project Ga0209431, IMG submission 184021) | Soil microbial communities from Rifle, Colorado - Rifle CSP2_sed 13_3 (SPAdes) (version 2) | ecosystem: Environmental > Terrestrial > Deep subsurface > Rock core/Sediment | place: Rifle... | reverse complement strand
ACCCCGAATCTCGAGGCCGCGGCTCCCTCTTCGAAGGCGACTTCTTCGGTGGGTAGATCGACCTGATCGGAAGTAAGCGCTGATGCGGGCGGTTGGGTGGTCTGCCAGCTACGTGGTATACGAACACCCGCCTGGGTCGCCTGAGGAGCGTTGAGCGTCTCCTCCAGCACGACGATCTCAATACCGCCAACTATGTCCGAGATGAGGTTGTACATCACCGCCGCCAACGTCGTGAGACCGGTCATCAGCACCGTCCAGACGACACCCAGAAACACAGCAACCCGCAGGTATCGCTCGCCGTCGGCAAACAACTCGGCGTCCGCTTCGAGCAGCGTTATCTTCTTGCCGAAATCCTCAATCGCTTGAGGTATCCCGGCGTTGTTGACAACCGCCCAGAGGATCACCAGGCCGAGCACGAAGGCAACGGACATCACCGCATAGAAAACAATCGAGACCTTCAACACGGTCCACGGATCGAACTTGCGTATGACCCTGCGTACTCGCCGCACGGATGCCATGACCATCAACTCCTCGTGGGGCGAGTGTAACGCCGTGCCTTCGCAACCCCGGTGATCAGTCCTCCAACCCAACGATCACGCCCGTCGGGTAGTTCCCGGGGTGCAGCTACCACTGGGTATCGTGACCCGCGCGTACGATCAGGTCTGCCAACCATCGATACTTCGAAGGTTCTAGCTCCGAGACACACCACCTAGTCCTCGTCTTCTTCGAGCGGGATGGGGGCAAATGCCGAAACCGTGGTGCCGGGAGGGAGACTCATGACCCTCACACCGCTGGCTTCCCGTCTTTGGCGGCTGATCTGATTCACCTCGATGCGAATCACCACGCCATCGGAAGAGATCACGAATATTTCTGTGCCGTCGAGAATCGCCCTGGCACCGACGAGTGTTCCGCGCATTCTGGTCGGTTTGATGGCTTTGACCCCCAAGCCGCCGCGCCGCTGAGTCGGGAATCCGCTCATGGCGACGCGCTTTCCGTAGCCGCCCGAGGTGATCAACAGAACCTGCTCCCCGTCTGCACTGGAAGCGGCGCCGACCACCCGATCGCCCTCCCGGAGCTTGATGCCGCGCACCCCGCGGGTTGCACGACCCATCGGGCGAAGGTCCTTCTCGGAGAAACGAATCCCTTGACCCATCTCCGTGAACAACAACATGTCGTTCTCGCCGTTGGTCGTTCGCACCGCCACCAGCTCATCGCCGCCGACCAGGTTGATGGCGACGAGCGTCGCGTTGCGCGAGTCGTAGTCGCTGAACGGTGTCTTCTTGACCAAGCCCTGCCTGGTAACCATCACCAGGTAGCGTGAAGTCTCATAGCTACGGGTGTCGATCACGGCCTCGATCCGTTCGTCCGGAGCCAGCGGAAGCACCGCCTGCGCCAGCACCCCTTTGGCGGTCCGGTCTTTGCGGGGGATCTCGTGCGCCTTGATCCGGTGCACCTTCCCCTGGTTTGTGAAGAAGAGCAGGTAAGCGTGGGCGGTCGTGTGGACCAACTTGTTGACAACGTCGTCCTCCTGGAGTGAAGCCGCCTTGACTCCCCGACCCCCTCGACCCTGGGTTCGGTAGATGCTGGCAGTCACAGACTTGAGGTAGCCGTTGGCGGAGACCGAAACGACCAGCTCGTCGTCGGCGATCAAATCCTCCAGTGACAGATCACCCTCATCGGGGATGATCCTGCTGCGCCGGTTGTCGGCGAACTTCTCACGAATCTCGGTCAGTTCTTCGACGATCATGGCCCGCCGGCGCCCCGGATCGGCCAGGATGGCCTCGAGTTCGGCGATGAGATCCATCAACTGCCGGAGGTCCTCACGGAGCTTGCCCGTCTCCAGCGCCGTTAGGCGGCGGAGGGGCATTTCCAAAATGGCGTTCGCCTGGATCTCGGAGAGGTCGAACCTCTCAATCAAACGCGTCTTGGCCGTCGGAGTGTCTTCAGACGAACGAATGATCTGGACCACCTCGTCGATGTTGTCGACCGCAATGATCAGTCCCTCGAGAACGTGCGCCTTGGCTTTGGCATCCTCGAGGCGATGGCGGGTGCGCCGCTCTAACACTTCCATCTGATGATCGATGTAGTAACCGACCATCTCCGCGATATTGAGGGTCCGCGGCACGCTGTCGACCAGCGCCACCATATTGACCCCGAACGTCTCCTGCAGCTGCGTCATCTTGTAGAGCTGGTTGAGCACAACTTGCGGAACCGCTTCCCGCTTGAGCTCGATCACCAGTCGGGTCCCGACCCGATCCGAACTCTCGTTTCGCAGGTCGGCGATCCCTGCGATCTTCTTCTCATGAACCAGATCGGCGATCTTGGCGAGCACACGATCCTGGGAGACCTGATAGGGAAGCTCGGTCACGATGATGGCGGTCCGGCCCTTCCTTATCTCCTGCACGTCCGAGACGGCCCGCACCTTCACCGATCCCCTTCCGGTGGTGAGCGCCTCGCGAATACCCTTCGCGCCGACCAGATAGGCACCGGTCGGGAAATCAGGCCCTTTGACGATCCGCAGGTAATCCTCGAGCGGAGCGTCCGGGTTCTCGATGCCGAAGATGACGGCATCGATCACCTCACCCAGGTTGTGGGGGGGGATGTTGGTCGCCATTCCGACCGCAATCCCGGTAGCACCGTTGGCCAGCAGATTCGGGAATCGAGCAGGCAGCACCACCGGCTCCGAAGACTCACCGCTGTAGTTGTCCTGGAAGTCGACGGTATCCTCGCGAATCCCTTCCAGGAGATGCATCGCTATGGGAGACAGGCGACTCTCTGTGTACCGCATCGCAGCCGGAGGGTCGTCGACGGTGCCGAAGTTGCCCTGCGGGGAAATCAACGGGTACCGGGAGCTGAAGTCCTGTCCCAGCCGGACCAAGGCATCGTATATGGCATCGTTGCCGTGCGGGTGGTAGTTGCCCATCACGTTGCCGACCACCGTCGAGCACTTCCGGAAGCTGGTCCCGGGGCGCATCCCGGCCTCGAACATGGAATAGACGATTCGGCGTTGCACCGGCTTCATGCCGTCTCGAACATCCGGCAAGGCCCGTGACACAATGACCGACATCGCGTAATCGAGGAAGGACTTCTTGACTTCGTCGTTGATGTCGACCGTGGCGTGGTTCTCTTCGTAGGTGCGTTCGTCGACCATGTGTCTCTCTTCCCTGTCAGACGTCGAGGAAGCGGACGTCCTTGGCATTCCGCTGGATGAACTGCTTGCGAGAGGCCACATCGTCCCCCATCAAGGTGGAGAAGACCTCTTCTGCCAGGGCGGCATCCTCCAACTCCACGTTCACAAGCGTCCGGCGGGCAGGATCCATCGAGGTTTCCCACAGCTCGGAGGCGTTCATCTCGCCCAGTCCTTTGAACCGGCTCACATCGAGCTTCTTCCCATTCGTAGAAGCCCGGAGCTCGCCCAGCTCCGCATCGTCGGCAAGGTAATGGACTTCCTTGCCGGTCTTGACTCGATAGAGCGGTGGCTGGGCGAAGAAGACGTATCCGGACTCGATCAGTGGGCGCATATGACGGAAGAAGAACGTCAACAGGAGGGTCCGGATGTGAGCTCCGTCTACGTCGGCGTCGGTGAGCAACACCACCTTGTGGTAGCGGGCCTTTTCCAGATCGAATTCCTCACCGATGCTGGTACCGATGGCGGTGATCAGCGACTGGATCTCAGTGTTCTGCAGGGCCTTGGCCAACCGGGCCTTCTCCACGTTGATGATCTTGCCGCGAATCGGCAGGATCGCCTGGTTCTCGCTGTTGCGGGCCTGCTTGGCGGGGCCGGCTGCGCTATCACCCTCGACGATGAAGAGTTCGCTGACCGAGGCATCGCGCGACGAGCAGTCGGCAAGCTTGCCGGGCAGGCTTGCCGACTCGAGCAGGCTCTTCCGACGGGTCAGCTCACGGGCCTTGCGAGCCGCCAGCCTGGCTCGGGCCGCCATGAGACTCTTATCCGCTATGGCTCGACCCTCGCCGCTGTACCTCTCCAGCCACTCGGGAAGGAGACGGTTGAGGGTCTTCTCGACATAGCCGCGGATCTCGGTGTTGCCGAGCTTGGTCTTGGTCTGTCCTTCGAATTGCGGCTGACGCACTTTGACCGACACCACCGCCGTCAAGCCTTCCCGGGCATCCTCTCCGGTGAGGTTCTCATCCTTCTCCTTGAGGAGACCTTTCGATCGGGCGAAGTCGTTGATCGCCCTGGTCAGCGCTTTCCGGAACCCCTCCTCGTGCGTGCCGCCTTCGTGGGTGTTGATGTTGTTGGCAAAACTCAGCACCGTCTCCGTATAGGAGGACGTCCATTGCATGGCGACCTCCACTTCGGCGTCTTCACCCTGATCGTCGAAATAGATGACGTGAGGATGCAGTGGTTCCTTCGTGCCGTTCAAATGCTTGATGTAGTCGATCAGACCACCTTTGTACTGGAAGACCTCTTCGACAGATTCCTCTTCGCGTTCGTCGACGAGTCGGATCTCCAAACCACGATTGAGGAAAGCCATCTCGCGCAGCCGGGAGGTCACGGTGGCAAGATCGAGGGAGACCGACTCGGTGAACGTCTTCGGAGAGGGCCAGTAGGTGATAGCGGTGCCCATGCGTTTCCCCGGCTTGCCCTTCTTGACGGGACCAGTGGGACGGCCTTCTTCGAAGGTCTGGGTCCAGTGGAACCCGTCCCGCACGATTTCCGCCTCGAGTCGAGCCGACAGAGCATTGACGACCGATAGGCCCACCCCGTGTAGTCCGCCCGAAACCTGGTAGGCGCCGGCTTCGAACTTGCCGCCCGCGTGCAAGGTCGTCAGGACGGTAGTCAACGCCGATTCTTTGGTCTTCTTGTGCTTGTCGACCGGTATCCCGCGACCATTGTCCGCCACCCGGACGCTCTCGTCCTGGCGGATGGTCACGTCGATCCGGGTGCAGAAACCGGCCATGGCTTCATCGACCGCGTTGTCGACTACTTCCCACAAGAGATGGTGTAGTCCGCGCGGTCCGGTCGATCCGATGTACATACCCGGACGGCGACGTACAGCCTCGAGGCCTTCGAGGACGGTGATATCTGCGGCCCCGTACGTCTCAGAAGCGCGATTCGCTGTACTCACAAAGCTCCTTCAAAGGAAAATGGCCCGGTAGCGAAACCACCCGACGTGTCCCGCCAGAGCCATTGTTTACACGAATGTAAGTATACCGGTTTCGACAGGTTTTCCCAAGCTCTCAACTCCCACAAACACCAACAATTCAGGGCCTTTTCCAAATATCTTGCGGTCTTCTAGGCGGGTCGAACTGCCGGGGGTGGGGACTGCACCCGCACGGATCCAACCACGCCTTCCCCGAAGCGCCCATCGAGGGACCGCAAGAGGTCTCCCACCGCATACCGCAAGAGGCTCACCGCCTGTGGCGATGCTGCCTCGATCAACAGTTCTCCCCCTTTGAGGAGTACCGGCGATGCATGGGAACACCAAGGCTCGGGGGCGAGGGTCTCCCACTCACCAACCAGGCTGAGCATGACATCCAGCCGCTCGAGACCGAGGTTGTGCAACGCCTTGGCGACGAGTCCACCCATCGATTCCAGACGGCTCACGTGATACCCCCGAGCTCAACAACAAACTTCCGTCCGTCCACCGGCACTTCTTCTTCCCGCGCGGTTGTGATCAAGGTCTGAGCCGCCGGCAACATGGCGGCCAGAGCGCCGGCTCTCTCCATGTCCAGTTCTGAGAACACATCGTCGAGGAGCAACAATGCCGACTCGCCGGTGGCCTCACTGACGGCCTTGTGAGAGGCCAGACGTAGGCTCAGGGCCAGGGTTCGCTGCTCCCCCCGACTCGTCTTGGTCCGGGCGTCCCGTCCATCCACGGTGAACCACGGCTCGTCCCGGTGCGGCCCCACGGTTGTGACCCTCCGTTCCATATCAGCTCGGCGGCTGCGACCCAGGGCCTCGGAGAAAACACCTGCGATTGCATCTACGTGTGTTCCTTCCAACGACCCTCCCCATGTCGACGCATAGTGGAGCTCTACTCGCGTGCCGGCTCCAGCAAGGTTGGCGTATGTCTCGGTAATCCATGCACGGAGGGCATTGGCTGCGCCTGCCCGGCGCACCATCAGTATGCTTCCTGCCTGTGACAGACGTTGGTCCCACACTCCCAGGGTCGGCTCATCCACATCCCGGCCGGCGTGTCGCAGCAGAGCATTTCGCTGTCGTAAGGCGCGTTCGTACTCTTGCTGGTCGAGGTGGGAACCGGGCCATAATTGAACCGCCACCGCGTCGAGGAAATCTCGTCGATACCCGGGACCCCGTTTGACGATATCGAGATCATCGGGAAGGAAAACGACACCCCGAATATGACCGAGAAGGTCGGTAGACCGTACCGGACGTTGACCGTTCACCCGTACGCGGCGCCGGCCACTTCGGGGCAGCTCCGCTTCGATCACCGAACTGCTCTGGCGATGCCGTACCTCACCTCGTACCACAGCCGCCTCGCCTTCATCATTGATCAATGCTTCGTCGGGCGCTCCCCGAAACGACCGGAGCGAGGTCAGATAGGCAGCCGCCTCGAGAAGATTTGTCTTTCCCGAGCCGTTTGGACCGATAAAGACGTTGATGCCCGGATATGGTTCTATACGGAGTTGACGGTACGAGCGGAAGTCGCTGAGCTCGAGCCATGAGAGCTCCATTCAGATACGAACGGGCATCAACAGGTAGATAAAGCGGTCGTCATCAACACCGCTGATGACGCTCGGCTTGAGTCCGTCGGTCACCTCGATCTGCACTTCATCCGAATCGATGGCGGACACCCCGTCCGTGAGGTAGCGGGGGTTGAACGCAATCATCACATCTTCGGTCTCGCCCCGATACTCCCCCGGGATGTGTTCTGTCTCACCGCCGACGTCTTGGCGCGTCACCATGACCTCGACACCCCCCTCCATCAACCGAAGCCGCACCGGGATGTGATCCTCGGCCACCAGCGAGGCGCGCCCGAGAGCTTCCAACAGACCCTCCTTGGTCACAATGACACGATTGGGATAAGACTCCGGAAGCAGCTGGCGGTAATTCGGAAACGTGCCTTCGATGAGGCGAAGGGTCAGCGACCCCCGGGCGGATCCGAACACGGCCTCTCTTTGCTGGATCGAAAATTGCATCTTCGCCGCCCCGATCGTGCGGCTCAATTCCCTCAAGCCCCTGGCGGGAACAAGCCCCGAGTCCTTCAACGCAACACCAGGCAACTTTCGGACTGCCAGCCGATACGAATCGGTGGCCACCAACCGCACACCTTCGTCGTCCTTCTCGAAGAGAACCCCGGTCAATATGGGGCGGGCAGAATCGACCGATGCGCCAACGGTTGCCTGGGCAATCGCAGCTACTAACTCGTCTCCGTCGGCATCGATGGCGCCCTCCAGATCAACGTCCCCGAGGTGAGGAAACTCATCGACGGGCAGCTCACGGAAGCTGAAGCGAGGCCCTGCTCCCATGATTTCGATCTCGCTGTCACCAGAGGTGAGCGTGACGGCACCCGGGGGCATCTTCTTGATCGCCTCGGTGGCCAACCGGGCAGGGATGACAACTGAGCCTTCCTCGAGAACTTCGACCTCGGTGGTGGTTCGCACGGTCATCTCGAGATCGGTCCCCGTCACTCTGAGGTTCTTCCCCTGAACCTCACACAGAACGCCTTGCAGGATGGCCTGGGCAGGACGGACTCCGACTCCTCGATTGGCCCTCGAGAAGACATCGGCCAGGTCGTCTCGTTCAGCTCGTATCCGCAAGTTATCCCGTCCCTTCTGTTTCTAACTTCTTATTTTCAAACGGTAGTAGATGTAGTAGGCGTTGTGGATTGGGGAGAATCTGCCAACCAAGCTGGTCAGAGCATCGAGTGGCCGTCCACATGGCATCGGGACAAATGGACTGGTATCCACGATGTTTGTACGGCAAGCAGGCCTGTCTGTGGACAAAAGGTCACGTTCTCCTCAGCTGTTGGGAAAGAGCCGTCACTCTCTCGAAGACTTGATGATCGGTGAGCAAAAGGCGTTTTACTTTATCGATGGCGTGCATGACGGTGGTGTGATCGCGGCCGCCAAACATCACGCCGATCTTGGGGAGTGAAAGATCTGTTTGCTCCCTGCACAGGTACATGGCCACCTGCCGCGAGAGCACCAAGGGCTGGCGGCGGCTGGGACTACGGAGGTCGTCGGCCGAAAAGCCATACGCGGCCGCAGTGGCGGCGAGGATATCTTCAGCGGAGACTGGCCGTTGTGAGGAACTTGGAACCAGATCCTGCAACACATCCTGAGCCATGTCGAGGGTAATGCTCTGGTTGGTGAGGGCGGCGTAGGCGGTGACACGAGTGAGTGCACCTTCGAGTTCCCGGATGTTGTCCTGCACGTGCTCGGCAATGAAGTGGAGGACATCCTCGCCGACTCGCTTGGGAGCGAACTCGGCGTTCTTGCGGAGGATAGCGATACGGGTCTCGACGTCCGGAGGTTGGATATCGGTGAGCAGACCCCATTCGAATCGGCTACGGAGGCGGTCCTCCAAGGTTGCCAGATTCTTGGGATGGCGATCGGAGCTGATGACCATTTGCTTGCCTGCCTCGTAGAGGTCGTTGAAGGTGTGAAAGAACTCCTCGAGAATCTGCTCTTTTCGCTCGAAGAATTGAACGTCGTCTAATAGCAAGACATCTGTGGTGCGATAGCGGGCTTTGAACGCATCCATCCGCTTCTTGCGAATTCCGTCGATGAAGTCATTGAAGAAGTTCTCCGAAGAGACGTAACGAACTACCGCGCCGGGTCGTAACTCGAGGGCGTGGTGGCCTACAGCGTGAAGGAGATGGGTCTTCCCCAGCCCCGCCCCCCCGTAGATGAACAAGGGGTTGTAGTGGCCGCCAGGTTCTTCGGCGACGGCCATCGCGGCGGCATGGGCAAAGCGGTTTGACTGCCCGACCACGAAGTTCTCGAACGTGTATTTCGCCTGGAGGCGGCGTTCCGCGGTTGGGAGTTCTGGTAGAGGGTTGGCGGTGCCGACCGGCGGTCCCTCTTCTTCGTCTTCGAGGTCGAGGTCTCCGATCGCGGGATCGGTTGTATCGATCTCGAAGGTGAGTTCGATGATCGGTCCGAAGGTAGCCAGGGCCGCTTCTTCGAGGACGGCCAGATGTTTCTCACGGACCCAACGCAAGTGGAATTCGCTTGGTGCGGTGATGCTGATAGAACCTTCGTTCGGTCGCACCCCCAATGGAGCGAGCCAGGTCTGCCAGTTGACCGGACTAACGCGGGCTTGCACCGCGCTTCTAAAGAAGTCCACTTCCCCCGTCAGCGACTGAGGTTCCGCCACGTGTCCCCTCCCTAGTCACTACTTCTGCGATTGAAATGTCTATCCACAGATCTGTCCACAATGTGTGGAGAAACAGTTCTGCATGTCTTCCCTCCCCGGCGGAGCGACGCACAACCGAATGGGCTACATCCGGGGGAAGTGGAGCCACTCCAGGAGCGTCCGACGGTGAGCGAGTATATGTCTTCACCAAGGAGGCCACAAGAGAGCGCAAAACGTCGCCTGCAGCCCCATTTCGACTAGCCGGCGGATGAGATTTACCCAGCTTGAAGCCCGTTTTCCCCGCTCGTGAACGAAGCCGGGAAGGCCCGATTGGCTCCCAAACGAGGCCAAAAGAGCTTTTCGCGTCCTAGGAAAAATCTTCGCGGTAGGAACGATCGGGGGGCTACCTGATGGCGCCGACCCGTGTTTCTCAACCCCCCTACCCGGTCATCGCCTTTGATAAGCGGTGGACCGGCTGTAACCTTTTCTTCCACCTACAACTTCGAAATCGGGGTCCCGATGAAACGCACCTATCAACCCAATGTTCGGCGACGAAAGAGAAAGCATGGCTTCCGCACCCGGATGCGAACCCGTTCCGGACGTGCCATCCTGAGGCGTCGCCGTGCGAAAGGCCGGCAGCGTATCTCCGCCTAGCCGCCTGCGGTACGCTTCTCTTCGAGGCCGGTCTTCCTTCCAACGGGTTTTCCGCACGGGAAGACGTCGGCGTAACGGCGGGGTGGTCGTTATCGTTGCATCGGGTGCTCCAGGCCCGCCGCGCGTGGGTGTGGTGGCCGGGGTGAAGAAGGTTGGTGGTGCTGTGCAACGCAACCGCGCTAAGCGCCGCCTCCGTGAGGCGCTTGCGGGCGTTTCCCTACGGGATGGCCACGACTATGTAGTCATTGCCTCCCCGTCGGTGTTGACCGCGCCGTTGGGAGAGATAGAACGATGGTTGCGACGGGCGGTTGGTGAGGAGACACCAGATGGCTGACCTCAAAGCGAAGCGAACCGGACCGGGTGCCCGGTTCGGGCGCGTCTTCATCCGCACCTACCAAAAGGCCGTCTCGCCCGCGATGGGAAAGAACTGTCGCTACTCCCCCACTTGTTCACAGTACGCGTATGAGGCGATTGGCCGTTTCGGCCTGATACGAGGAACATGGATGGCGATGAAGAGAATCGGCCGGTGCCACCCTCTCGCTGAAGGTGGGTACGACCCGGTACCGTCCACCGCCAAGAAAGACATTTGATGTTCGACGCACTCGCCAGAATCATCGCCGTTCCGATGACGTTCTTTTACGAACTCGTTCCCAACTACGGTCTTTCCATAATTTTCCTTACGTTGGT
>Ga0209431_10004751_pt1 | contig 10628 bp, 12 predicted proteins | sample RifCSP13_3_FD_184021 | JGI IMG/M metagenome (GOLD analysis project Ga0209431, IMG submission 184021) | Soil microbial communities from Rifle, Colorado - Rifle CSP2_sed 13_3 (SPAdes) (version 2) | ecosystem: Environmental > Terrestrial > Deep subsurface > Rock core/Sediment | place: Rifle... | reverse complement strand
AGTATGACCGAGGAAAAGCTCAAAGAACTGGTAAAGGAGCTGGAAACAAAAGGGGAAGTAACTGAAAAAGAAGGAAAGGATTTATTTAAAAACCTCCTCTCCAGGGCAGACGAAGAAAAAAAAGCATTGGAGGAAAAGATTAAGAAAGGCATCAAAGATTATCTTGGAAAGGTTGACATAGCCAGCAAGGAGGAGGTAGCAAAACTTGAGAAACGGCTGCACGCCCTTGAAAAAAAGATAAACGAAATGATGGAGGAACGTTAGGACACAGATGCCGGCAAATAGGGTTAATCGTTATGCTGCTGGGTGCTCCATTCTTCAAGCGCCCTGACAATATTTAAGGCTATCTTCAGGTCAGCATCAATGCCCTCACGTGTAGCTGTGCTGTCAGAGGTAAAAGACAACCCTTTAAAATTTTCGCATATCATGATTTGGTCTACTGCTGCTGAAAACTTTGGAATGCCGTCCTTTAATGCAGGAAGCCGCAGTTGAGGATAATCAAAGGCTCCTTCTGGATATGCCACAAGATAAAACTGGGATGCAAGGACAGAGCCTTCTCCAACAATCCTGTCAAGTCTTTGCGGAGAATCTTCAGGAGGCAGTTGGTTTTTCTGAGATACCCGTTCAAGATATATTTCCGTAATCTCCACAACCTCTCCCACATAGACAAACAGTTTACCTTCCCACAGCTGAAAGGCTATCGTCCTGCCTCGCAGCTCACCTTCCCACCAGTCATGCATTATGCTTGGCTCGTATGGCTTCTTTTTGGCTAAGCTATAGAAGGCAATAATCTCTTTCAACAGTTTATTGTCAGATGAATTACCACTGATTTTAGACAAGGGGCTCTCGTATGGTTTATTCTTACTCTCTGAAGACCCTTTAAGCCATTTGAAGATGTTCATGCTCCGCATCCCCTTCACCTTTTTAAGGTCGTCAACTGTTTTAAAACCCACAAGCCTTTTCCAAGTTTCAATAATCCTTACTGCCAAATTAGGCCCGATGCCTGGAAGCGCCTCAAAATTCTGCGCTGTAGCCTTATTTATGCAATTAATAGAGCTGATTTATTTTTCTCAAAAAGTAGCCTGTCCCCTTTTCTTAACGAACCGTTACATTAACATTAAAATGTAAGCTGTTCAATGTAAGCTGTTCAATCCCTTGCCTTTTCTTCTTTAACCTGATAGTATCCATAAATATGATAGAAAAAAGATATGAAAAAATCTCTCAGACCGAGAAGAGGGTTATAGAGAACAGTATAAGAATCGCATTGGAAAAGCGCCCTGAAATTGTATTTGCCTATATCCATGGTTCTTTTGCAAAAGGAGAAGACTTTAAAGATATAGATGTGGCTGTTTACCTAAAAGATGTCCCTCCCTCTCCGCTACAATATGAACTTACCTTGGAAGCAGAACAGATGGCTTCTATCGTTCGTTATCCTGTGGATGTCCGGATATTAAATACATCGCCCCTCTCTTTTAAGTATAATGTAATAAAAGAAGGTGTGTTATTACTCGTAAGGGATGATGACCTGCGAGCCGATTTTCAGGAAGCAACCCTTGCCGGTTATTTCGATTTTGCCCCATACCGAAAAATGTATTTAAAGGAGACCCTTGGACTTGGAGCTTAATCAGGATAAAGTCAGAAAGATTACCTCAGAGATTTTAACCTCCATTGAAAGGCTTGAGGAAATAAAAAAACTTCCCAAAAATACATTCTTATCCGAACCCCACAAGATTGGAAGTGCCAAATATAGTCTTATCGTTGCAATTGAAGGCGCAATTGACCTGTGCAATCATATTATAGCAAAGAATGGTTATCGCACACCCGAAGACTATGCTGATACTTTCAAGGTTATGACGGAGAGAGGGGCGTTTGATGCAGAGTTCACAAACACCTTAATTCAAATGGCACGGTTTAGAAACCGTCTGGTGCATATCTATTGGGAAGTTGACAATAATGAACTTTATCATATCCTCCAAACCCGCCTGCAGGATATCAAAGAGTTTTTAAAGAAGTTTGGTGCATTTATTGGATTAAAGTAAGAGTTGTTTTTAGTTGAATGTATGCAGAACCGAATATTTTACAGAAGCACATTCCTTTGTAAAATAAATTCTGAAGGAAGGGATAGAGGTTCGGTAAAAAAATAGGAGAAATATGGAAAGCGCCCCTGCAATTAGCCTTCATTGTCGTAAACATATGCAGTTAATAGAACCGTCTAATTAATGTTTAGCATTCCGTTCAAATAAAAATCGGGGGAATGGAGCTTGTACTACCTTTCTTTTTGGCGGCGAGGATTTGGGCAACGAGGGTGATGAAGGGGTACTGGGGTGCTGGGCTGTTAAGCCACTACTAACTCTACAGGCAAAGGTTTGTCTATACCAACAGTTTTGCTGACATAGAGTTTTTCAATGCCAATGGTCTTTCCATTTTTATCTTTTTTCAGAATAATACCCTCGCCTGCCTCTTCACACATTACCTCATCCTCAGGGTTGCCGAACCAAATATCCATTGTATCCGCCTCATTGTTGTAATAAACTTTTACCTTGTCCATATAACATCTCCCTCCTTTATCTTATCAACAGGATATGCAGTTATTAAAAAACCTTCCATTCCTGTGTGTTTTACGACTACACAACATGGTCTATCAAACTGTTTATAATAAAAAAAGACATCTTTATCCATTTTGCTTTCTCTGATTTCATCAGACGTTTGTATAACAGCCTTATTTTTCATTACTGGATGTTTAATTGTAACAATGTATTTCCAATATTGAACTGTTGTTCCAACTTCAATATCAAGAGGCGTCTTTACGGAAAAGTATATTTCTGATTCCATTTTTCCCCTCCATAATCTCTGCCTTCTGTTCTGAAAGATAATGCGCCTGTGGCTTTTCTCTATTGCAAGACAGAAGAAAAATGTCTGTCCTGATTTATATAAAGAAAAATAAAATGGTCGCTGCTGTCCCTATTTTGTGCCAATCCCATTGAATAGAGGTTCGGGAAAAATAGGGACAGATACCATTTAACAATAAGTTCATAGTCTTTAGAACCTCCTTTGGGGACAGATTTGAAATCTGTCCCCAAGGGCATCCTAATGCATCTCACCCAACCTTTATCATCCCCCTTATTTTCTCAAACTTCTTATCCCCTATTCCTTTAACCTTTTTAAAGTCATCAACTGTTTTAAAACCATCAAGCCTTTTCCGAGTTTCAATAATCCTTTCTGCCAAATTAGGCCCGATGCCAGGGAGGACCTCAAAATCCTGTGCTGTAGCCCTGTTTATATCCAGAGGAATGGAAAAGATAATGTGCTTTTCTCCGCTCATCTGGCCTATTTGGACTGAGCCGTCCCTGCTTATTGTAATCTTTGAACCGCTTTTGACTTCTGACTTTTCCTTGGGCAATACATAGACCTTGCTATCACCAGCAGCATCTTCTACCTCAAAAACGGTTTGCTCTGCGGAAGGCGCCGGGGTAATCTTGGCAGGCACTTTAGATGTATAAAATTCTTTTAGAAAATAAACTGCTGTAAGAAAAACAGCTATAACAAGGAGGGCTGTATCCCTTGACCATTTTGTGCTATTGAAAGACATATGTACTATCCGGGATGAGAAAAAATCAGAATTGAATCAAAAAGTTGTCATTCCCGCAAAAGCGGGAATCCATAACTTATTGGATTTGCGAGAACTGGATTCCCGATAAAAACCTCGGGAATGACAGAAAAAGAGTTTTTCCACCAGTCTGCTATAGTTTACCACTCTGAAATTTTGGTTTTATCATTTACTTTTAGACTTTCGGACTCTTGGACTTTTAGACTGCCTTTCATCCTTGTAGAGTTTATATTCAAGGCTGTCCACAAGCGCCTGCCAGCTTGCCTCAATCACATTCTCAGAAACACCAACAGTCCCCCATTTTTCCTTGCCGTCGCCAGATTCCACCAGCACCCTTACTGCTGCGGCAGTCCCCTCCCCTGCCCTCAGAACCCTGACCTTAAAGTCAAGGAGTTCCACATCCTTGAGCCCGGGATAAAACTTCTCCAGCGCCTTTCTCAACGCATTATCAAGGGCATTCACAGGGCCATTGCCTTCGCTGGCTGTATGCTCAATCTTGCCGTCAACCTCAAGTTTTATGGTTGCCTCGGCATGGGGCGGCTCGCCTTCTTTCTTTTTCTCATCAATCACCCTGAAGCCGAGAAGCCTGAAATACCGCTTCCTTGCCTTCATTGCCTTCTGGATGAGCAGTTCAAAGGACGCCTCTGCACCCTCATACTGGAAGCCCTGATGCTCAAGCTCTTTAAGGGTCTTTAGTATATTCTGGACGATAGGGTCCTTGCTCTTCATATCAATGCCGAATTCCTGAGCCTTGTACATGATATTTGCCCTGCCGGAAAGGTCAGAGATTAAAATCCTCTGATGGTTGCCCACAAGCTCAGGCTTTATATGCTCATAGGTCTCGGCCTTTTTAAGTACCGCGCTCACATGCACGCCGCCCTTGTGCGCAAAGGCACTGTCTCCAACATAAGCCTGGTGCTTATTATGCGGCAGGTTTGCAAGCTCATACACAAACCTGGCTGTCTCCCTGAGCCTCCTTAATTGCTCAGAGCTTATACAGTCTATGCCCATCTTTAATTTGAGATTTGGAATAATGGAGCAGAAATTGGCATTGCCGCACCTTTCCCCAAATCCGTTTATGGTGCCATGCACCTGCACAGCCCCCTCTTTTACCGCAAGAATGGAATTTGCCACCGCAGTCTCTGAATCATTATGCGCGTGGATACCAAGGGACGCATTTATATGGTGCTTTACATCCCTGAATATCTCCACCAGTTCATCAGGCAAGGTGCCGCCGTTTGTGTCGCATAAAATAAGACACTCTGCCCCGGCCTCCTGCGCAGCCTTGAGCGTCTTTAAGGCATACTCAGGGTTTGCCTTGTAGCCGTCAAAAAAATGCTCTGCATCGTAAAATAATTCTTCCACCCTCTCCTTCAGATAAGCAAGGGAATCACAAATCAGGTCAAGGTTCTCCTCCGGAGTAATCTTCAGCGCCTCTTTTACATGCAGGTCCCAGCTTTTGCCAAATAGAGTTATAACTCTGGTGTCTGCCTTTAAAAGCGCCTTTATATTGGCATCATCCTTTGCCTTAACCCCTGCCCTCTTTGTGCTTCCGAATGCAACAAGCCGGGCAGAAGTAAGTTTTACGGATTTCATCTCTTTGAAAAACTGGATGTCCCTGGGATTTGAGCCAGGCCATCCGCCCTCAATATAGTGGATGCCAAGCTCATCCAGTTTCTGGGCAATCCGCACCTTGTCTTCAACAGAGAAATTTATATCCTCTGCCTGGGTTCCGTCTCTTAATGTTGTGTCGTAGAGTTTTAGCATAAGTTGTCCTTTTGGCATACTCCAACGGCAAAGTAAAAAGCTCCAGATGTAAGGCGGAGCATATTATGTTATGAGATTCCTCGCTTTACTCGGAACAGGCTCCGCAGATGGGCTTTTTACGAAGCCGTTACCTCTCCTCTTCCACATCTCCCTTACTGAGCCCAAACGCCTCGTGCAATGCCCTTACAGCAAGTTCAGTATACTTTGCGTCTATTACAGCGGATATCTTTATCTCTGACGTGGAAATCATCTGAATATTTATATTCTCCCTTGCCATAGTTTCGAACATCTTTGATGCAACGCCTGCATGGCTCCTCATGCCTGCGCCTACAATAGACACCTTTGCAATATTTATATCAGAAAGCACCTTTCCTGCCTTTATCTCTTTAGAAGTCTTCTCTACAAGCTGCAATGCCTTTTTAAAATCAGCCTTTGATACAGTAAATGTCAGGTCGGTATGTCCATCAAGACTTACATTCTGCACAATCATATCCACATTTATATTCGCCTTTGTAAGCGGCGCAAAGAGCTTTGCTGCTATCCCGGGCTTATCCGGCACCCTTGCTACAGTTATCTTTGCCTCGTCTTTATTATATGTAACTCCTGAGACTATCACCTTCTCCATATCCTTATCCTCCTTTGTAACAAGGGTCCCTTCTGCATCTGTGAATGATGACTTTACCATCACAGGGACATTATATTTCTTTGCAAATTCAACAGACCTTGTCTGCAACACCTTTGCGCCAAGACTTGCCATCTCAAGCATCTCGTCATAAGAGACCTTCTTCAGCTTCCTTGCATCAGGACATATATTCGGGTCTGTTGTATAAACACCCTCAACATCCGTGTATATCTCGCACACATCTGCCTTGAGCGCTGCTGCCAAAGCAACAGCAGTTGTGTCAGAGCCTCCCCTGCCAAGGGTTGTTATGTTGCCTTCTTTGTCAACACCCTGAAAACCTGCAACTACAACAACATTTCCCTTTTTGAGTTCAGAAAGTATTCTACTCGTTTCTATCTCCTCAATCCTTGCCTTGCTGAATGCGCTGTCTGTAATTATTGGCACCTGATGGCCAAGAAATGATGTCGCACCGAAACCCATGTCCTGAAGCGCCAGCGCCAAAAGGCCTATGGTAACCTGCTCCCCTGTTGAGACAACAATATCATATTCTCTGCCTATGGGGAACTCCTTCACCTGATTTGCCAGGTCAACAAGCTTGTTTGTCTCACCTGACATGGCAGATACAACTACAACAACCTTATGACCTTTCCTTTTTGTCTGCGCAACCCTTATGGCAACATTTCTAATCCTCTCCACATTGCCGACAGATGTGCCGCCATATTTTTGGACAATCAATGCCATTACCTACCTCACTTTACTTAATTATTTTCCCAATCAAACTTTCAATCTGCACCATCAAACGCAAGATTTGAGCCAAGCATATAATATTTCCGTTTCTCAATTCACGCTCAAGGAAGCTACTTTTTTCTCCCTATCTTATGAATCGCCATCCCATGCACATCTTCGCATGCTTCCAGCACAATCTCCGGCAAAGTTGGGTGGGCATGAACTGTCTCTGTTATATGCTTCAGCTTTCCGCCGCCCTTTACCACTATCGCCACCTCGCCTATCAGATCCGTTGCATGGGCTCCCACTATCGTTGCGCCAAGAACCCTGTCTGTGCCTTCCTCGGTAATTATCTGCATGAAACCCTCTGCCTCTCCCATAGTAAGGGCCTTTCCGCTTGCAGCATAAGGGAATCTGCCGATACCTATCTTAACCCCCTTTGCCTCTGCATCCTTTTCCCTGAGTCCCACGCTCGCTATTTCAGGGTCTGTGAAAATGCCTCCCGGCACTGCCGAATAATCCATCCACTTCTCTTTGCCAAGTGCATTTTCCACTGCAACTATCGCGCCTGCGCTTGCAATATGCGCAAGGAGCATCTGCCCGGTAACATCCCCAATAGCATATATCCCCTTCACATTAGTCTCCATCTTGCCGTTCACCTTAATCCGCCCCTTTTCAACTTCCACCCCTGCCTTTTCAATGCCTATGCCTGTTGAATTAAAACTCCTCCCGATTGTGACAAGCACCTTTTCAGTCAAAATTTCCTTTCCGTCCTTAAGCCTTGTCTTAACACCGCTGTCTGTCACCGTAATACTTTCCACGTTTGCCTCTGTATATACCTCAATGCCTGCATCCTTAAATGCCTTTGAAATAACCCTCACAACCTGCTTGTCCTCTGTTGAAAGGATGGTCGGGAGAAGTTCTACTACCTTCACAGAACTGCCGAACTTTGAAAATATATTCGCAAACTCGCACCCCATCACGCCGCCGCCGATTATCAAAATGCTTCTCGGCAGTTTCTTAAGATTCAACGCCTCCGTGGATGTAATGACATTCTCCTTATCAATATTAAATGCCGGTATCATGGCAGGCTCAGAACCTGTTGCAATTATAATATTTTTTGCAGCGATAACCTCGGTTGTGCCATCGTTTTTCTCAACCTTGACCTTGCCAATTGCCTCAATGGAGCCGATTCCGTTTATGACAGTAACGCTGTTTCCCTTGAGGAGCTGTCCAACGCCAGCCACAAGTTTTTTTACAACATCGTCTTTCCTCTCAACGGCCTTTGCTATATCAAAGGCAACCTCGCCTGTGCTTACACCAAATTCAGCAGCTTTTTTAACTGTGGAAATTGTCTTTGCCGAATAATAAAGCGCCTTTGTGGGGATGCACCCCCTGTTGAGGCATGTGCCACCGAGTGTATCCTTTTCAATAAGCGCCGCCTTTGCGCCAAGCTGCGCTGCCCTTATTGCGCCCACATATCCGCCTGGTCCGCCGCCTATAATAACTACATCAAATTCCTGCATCAAAAACCTCCAGCTTATAATTCTTGTTAAGCTATACTGACCAGTTCAGTTGCAACAAGTTTTGGCGGCAACCATCTTCCGCTATCATCTCTTTTATATCGTGCCTCTTCAAGGATGTCCTTCAATGTCCCTATCTTCTCGGCCTCTTCAAGGAATAACCTTACGGCGGTATTAAGCATTTCCTTTGCATGTCCCACTGTATTGCCGCAGCTTGAAACATCAAGTTCAGGACAATAGGCGACATAGGTTTCGTCTTCTTTAAAAATTATCACATCGTAGTCAATGGGTATCATAATTCCCTCCTTCTTTTATTACTATCATTTTTACATCCATCAGTAGGTAACATATTTTAAAGAATATTTAAAGAGAAAATACTCGACTCTGAAAGGGATTTTATTAAATTAGGGGATGAAAGAAGGTGAATATTAATGAGGATAGGGAACAGAGTAAGTATGAAATGTATCCTTGCCGCACTCCCGCTTTTTAAAAGGGGGCAAAGCAAGCTCTGTCAAACAATAAAATTCCTTGACAGGGAAGAACCCCGCGGGCCGCGGGGTTCTTCGATCAATATCGTTGCTAATATCCCAGAATAGAAATCAGGGTATTTAACCTTATCTCCAGGGTTGAGGATTGACCCATTCCATTACTCATTAGTTTACTAAGTACCCTGAGTGAAACCGCCGGGTCGTATCCGGCAGCCTTTAAAATCTTTACACTATATATATCTGCATCAATCTCCTTCCACAATTCAGCCGGGATGTATATCTCTCTGGAGATATGCAGCATCCCTGTTTTATTGTTATAATAATGCAGTCTTGCGAGATGGGCCACCTCATGTCCAATTATAAAAGCCATCTCATCAGCATCTTCAAACATCTCTATAAGCCCTTGGGTTACAACTATATAGCCCATAGGGTGACTGTATGCCTCTGGCCTGTACTCAGACGCATCCACTACAATTCTGATATCTTGACCTGCCGAGACTGCCAGTTCCTCTGTAATCGCCCTTACTCTATTTGCATCAATTCCGAAGGCTGGCATAACCCACAGAAACGAGATGCCTATCAGGATGGTGTACCAAGTCAAAAGGTTAAACCTGTATCCAGATATATGTGCATATTGTGGCTTCATACATTTCCCCTTTTATGGCAACTATCGGGTATTACAAAATTATCACCTCAAGAAGAAACAAGGTTTTTCACAATGCGGATAGCAAAATCCCTCCATAAGCATGTTTCGCCCATAAACTAATGGCCACCATCAGCATCACCTGATTTAAGGGGTTTGAATACCTTTGGCACCTCTTCACCTGTAACCTCAAGGATTCCAACAGCGCCCTTATCAATTGCACGGAAGATGGCATGGTCAACAAGTATATATGCACCCGGGACATCTACCTTAAAATCAACAATAGCTGCACCGCCTGGCGGTATTAAGGTTGTCTGGACATTTTTTGCAGGCTCAGAACCTACAGCACCCTGTTGATACACTGTGTCAAATATCTCCCCTATAACATGAAAGGCTGATGTAAGATTTGGCCCACCATTGCCGACATAGAGACGGACCTTATCCCCAGCATTTGCCTTTAAGTTGCCGGGTGTTGCAAGTGGATTAAACTTTACATAGTCAGGCTGCTCTGCCCGTGCCTTTTCTACAGAAAAACCCTGAGCACCTTTCTCGCCTGTTTTGCCAACAGTATAGAAATCCCCCTGCACTACATAATACTCCTTATCCACCTTTGGGAGTCCTTTCTTTGGCTCTACCAGAAGCAAACCATACATGCCGTTGGCAATGTGGGTCGGGATGTGCGTGGTTGCACAATGGTATATGTATATACCAGGATTGAGCGCCTTCCACTGAAATGCTGTTTTCCCTCCTGGAGGGGTCTGCGTTGCCTTGGCACCGCCACCAGGACCTGTTACTGCATGTATATCAATAGAGTGTATATTTTTACTGTCCTCATGATTCTTCAGTCCAAATGTAATGGTATCCCCTTCTTTAACACGAATGAATGGACCTGGGACTGTCCCATTAAATGTCCAGAACGTATATTCAACACCATCTGCCAGCTGTCCCACCTTTTCAATGGTCTCTAATTCTACACTTACATTAGCCCCTCCTGCCCTTGTAATAGCCGGCGGGACTTCTGGAGGTGCTGTAAGCTTTGCAACCTCATCCGCCCCATAGCCTCTCACAGGAATACCAACAATAAACATCCCTATCAAGAGTAAAACTTCCCATTTTCTTCTCATGACAACCCCTCCCTTTCAATTTGAGATTTTGACATGTTCCAAAATATACTTTACCCCGTTAGAGAAAGCCATCGACTCCTGTCGGTGGTATAAATCATTCCTTAGAGATGGTGGTTCAATACCACCAT
>Ga0209431_10004749_pt1 | contig 10631 bp, 5 predicted proteins | sample RifCSP13_3_FD_184021 | JGI IMG/M metagenome (GOLD analysis project Ga0209431, IMG submission 184021) | Soil microbial communities from Rifle, Colorado - Rifle CSP2_sed 13_3 (SPAdes) (version 2) | ecosystem: Environmental > Terrestrial > Deep subsurface > Rock core/Sediment | place: Rifle... | reverse complement strand
TCATGGCACACACGACGATGGGTCAGTATGCGCTCCTCTTGAAGAAGCACGCTCGGGTGGCGTGGCGGCGATGGCGTCGCGCGCGCCGCACCGGGCGCCGGGTGTCGCGCTCGTGAGGTCCCGCGTCACGTCATGAGGACGTACTGGGCGTGGGGCACCCCGTCGATCCACAGGATTCCGTCGTCCGTCACGAACCCGCCGCGCGTGGCCGCGTCAATCGTCTCCCGGCCGACGAAGTTCCCGATCGTCGCGAGGCGCATGTGCTGAAGGAGGAACTCTTCCGTGACCACGTCGCCTTCGTAGAACTTCCCGACCTCGATCTTGAGCTTCCCTTCGCGGAAGGTCCTACCGATGAGGTCCGCGTCGGCCGCCGCGACGAGGACCTCCTGGCCCTGCGTGTAGACTTTCATCCGGATTGGCGTGGGCGGCTCCCCGAACTACAACCGCTCGACGAGTTTATACTTGTTTTTGGCCGGGCTGTAGATATCGCCTTCCTGGGCCCACCGCTTGAGCCACGCGTCGACCTTCGCGGGCGGGATGCCGCGATCCTGGGCCACGCGGACGATGTCCTCGTAGTCCGCGACGCCCTCCGGTCCCGCGAGCTCGCTGATGATATCCCGCAACGCGATGATCTGCTCGCGCTGGGACTGGCTGATCCCGGTCTGGATGATGTCGATGTCGAAGTGGCCCTCCTCGCCGGCGACCATGCCCATCCAGTACTCGACGATCCGGACCGCGCGGTCCGCGTCCTCGGAGGCAACCGTTTCGCTGAGCCGAAGTCGGGCGCCAGCCTCCGCCAGTCGGATGATCGCCTCGAGCTGGCGCGGTGTGATGGGGACGCTGGATCCTGCGGCCTCTCCCGTCTTGCGGATGTCGAGATACTTCTTTTCGATGATGGCCATCGCTTCGTCTGTCATCACGGGGTAGATGCGCTTCGCATACGCCACGTATTTCCGGAGGAATTCCTGGGAGAAGTGTGGCGTGTACGGCTCCTCGATGCTCGCCGGGTCCGCCGTCGCGAGACCTGCGTCCCGTCGTTTCCGAATTTCGCCTACTTGGTGTCCCCTGAGGATGTGCACCGCCATCTCGCGATCGCGATCAGCTTGTGGACGGTCGATCATCGAGAAAATGATGTCAAAACGACTCAACAACGCGGGCGGCAAATCGATTTGCTCAGAAATGTACTTGTGTTCATCGAAACGACCGAACTTCGGGTTCGCCGCCGCGAGGACCGCACAACGTGACTGCAGGACCGCGGTGATCCCCGCTTTCGCGATGCTAATCCTCTGTTGCTCCATGGCCTCGTGGATGGCGGAGCGGTCCTGCGGATTCATCTTCTCGATTTCATCGATGCAATTGTGGACCACGACGCCGTCGCAGAGGAAATTATTGTCTCCCGGTACGCGCAAGTCGTAGACGTATCCATCGTACTCTTCGACCCGGACCTCTTGGATCCGGTCAAGTGCATAGTCGGAGCCTAAGAGGGCCTGGATTCGACCGTACTGCTCCTTCATAAGCCAAGGACGGATCGCCGCGAGGAGCTTCTCGAGAGTAGGCTTGAACGGGCTCCTCTTGCCGTGGGACAAATCGTAGAGTGTGCTCCAGTAGCGCTTGTCGAGCAGGCGCCATGGCCTCGGACGCACCATCCGCAGGATTTCCACGACGGGCCTCCTCGGGACCTCCTCATGGTCGGCAGGTTGCACACTGACCGGTCGCGGAACCGGCTTCCACTTCGCCGAATACCGTGCGATGGCATCCATCAAGCGTTCAGCATCCCTGCGGGACGTGACTTGGACGAAGAGGACATTCTGTCCTTGGCGAACCCGGGCGAAGACGTCGAGGCGACGGAGAGCATACAGGAAACGCAGGTTCGCCCGTCGGCTTGCGGAGAACATGAACTGAACGTCGACGGATTGGTATGGAGTCGGACCAACACCTGATTCCTTGAACGAAATACAGCCGTCCGCATCCATGAGGCCCGCGATGAAACCACGAAGCGCCTCATCATCGAGGCTCAAGAGATTCGCCAGGTCATCCTCCGTCAGCCAACTGTAGAGATACGCAAGCAGATTGGATCCCCGGTGCATGTGGTAAGATGCACTGCGAACTTCCTTTCCGCGGATCGTAGCGACCATCGAACGACCATGCATCCCCCAGGGGCGCGAGCTGACCGCCTTTGTTGCATGCAGGATGCGTTGGATGTATCTGAGGTGGACCCTCGATTGGAAAATGCTGATGCTGGACCGACGGTCGCCCACGAGTACGTGGCCGTCTCCGTAGATGAATCCCAAGAGGTAGGCCAGCTCTGGCGAGAGGGTCGCGACCCGCAGGCGTTCGACTGCCCCCTTCCGACCGTATGCGAAGGGCCTGCGTTTCCACGCTTCATACAGCCCCAGGTCACGAAGGATCGACCGGAACTGCGCGACACGCATCGCGCTGCGGCCAGAGAGGGTGTCTCGACTGAGTCCGTATATCCGATTCGCACCGGCGAGTGTGCGGAAGCGTTCGAGCAACCGACTCCGCACGGCTCGTTTCTCTTCCGGCCGCAGCTGTACAATCCAGTCTCCGGGGATGATATCGAGGAGAAATACGGATTCCTTGCGCGAGGGCAGCCGCTGCCCTGCGACAAGTCGCGCGTCTGGTCTCAGTCCCTGCAGCTTTTTCCAAGTGAAGGTCTCTCCATCCAACACGGTGTGGTCGGGTGTGAGGCGCAGCTCGAAGCCGGACGCAAGCTTGATGCGGAGGATGGGCCCGTGATAGTGTCGTCGCGCGACGAGCGTGGCCCTCCGAGTTCGGATCTCGGCCGACTCGGGATCGAAGGAGGTCGTTGTTCGATTCAGGGGCGCAATCTCGATTTCACGTTCGCCCGTCATTGCGGTGGTTGAGCGTCTCGGGTCGAAGAGCGTTCCGATGGGCCGGGGGACGCCGTCGACGAGAACCTCCGCCTCCGGATGGAGACACGCGAGTCCCAGATCGGCCAAGACAAGGGCCCCGGCCTCGAGGGTCCAGCGTCCTTCGCCGAATTCATCGCGAACTGCCGCAGCGGTCAATCCCGCCGCTGTCGCGGCCTTACCTGTCGCGTAGATTCCGCGGGGCGAAAGTCGGCTCATGTACGAAAGCAGTTCGGACTTTCCCGTGCCTGGATCTCCGACCATGAGCAGATGGATATCCCCGCGGATCCGTCGTCCATCCGGCAGGAGCTTCGGGACGCCGCTGAACAACTGGAGCGCCAGCGCCTCCTTCTCGACGTGCATGCCATACAGGGAGGGAGCGATAGAGGCCGTCATCATGCGGAAGATGTCCGGGCTCGCTCCCGCCTCCCGGATCAGTCGAGCGTCTTCCTCCGTGACTTCAATCTCCTCGAACTCGACCATCTCCATCTCCGTCGAGTTGACGTCGATGAAAATATCGAAAAGCGTCGACTTCGCTCCCGCACGTCCCTTCTGGATGCTGCGCAGGATCCCGTTCAATATGACTCGCTGCCCAGGTGTGATGCGTCCCGTGAGGTCGTCTTCTACGTACGCCGTGAGGCGCTGGGGCTCCTGGCCTCCTCGCAGCCCTTCCGGGGCCTCTTGGATTTCGAGCTTCTGCGTGTCGACGTACAGCGACGTCTCCGTGAGGAGCTTGAACTTCGTCGCGCTCGCGGACCGCTTACAGCCGCCTTGCTCCTCGTAGCACTCCAGCGGCTCGCGGAAGTTCTGGCCGTCCTGTTCCTCCTTGAGGATCGTTCCGCAGCGCATGCACTGGAACAACGCGCCGACCACGCGAGGTCGCACTTCGGTCGACTTTCGGACGAGCCCCTCGGCGGCGATGTACTGCCCCAGGTGCTTCGCCCGAAGGTCGCGGATCTGCACCCGCCGATCCCGGGGAAGACCCTTCATCCTCAAGTGGATCTGAAGGGACTCTTCGCCCGGTGGGCTGAGCCGGCGGATCGCCTCCTCCCCCGCCGTGAGGACGTTCAGAGGATGACGGAGCAGGTAGATCGCCATGTCCGTGTCGAAGCGGTTCAGCTCCTCGAAGGGGATCCCGAGGCTCCGTTCCTCCGGGTACCGGTCCGCGACCGCGATGATCCTCGACTGGTAGCCCATCTCGTCGAAGAACTCCTCCCACTTCGCGATGAGTTCATCCTGAGGAAACTCGACGAGCATGTCTCTCCCCCGAAGCCGCCGGAGCGGCGCACCATCCGGCGCGCTCATATCCTTTCGAGCCTCTCTTCCGGTGACTGCGTCCGCACGCGCGAGTTTAGGTGAGACCGTTTCCGATGGAACCTCTCGGCCACCGCCCGGGCTCCTACACGCACCACGAGTACCCGCACTCGCCGCACGACACGCATCCTTCGCGGTGCTTCAGATCCGACGCGCATTCCGGACATGCGCCGTTGGGTCCCGGGTCGCCCCGAGACGAGGCGGAAGTTTCGCGGGCTCTCGCCTCGGGTCGCAGGGTCCCTTCCCCATCCATCTCCAGGGGATGGAGTCCTATAGCCCTTCACGAGAGAGGTCCGCGAAAGTACTCCGCGCAATCCACGCGTGAGGCTCAAATACGTGTGACATGCTTGCGGCCGACCTCGGGATGGGATGAACGCCGAGGAACTCAGCGAACGCGTCCTGCACAACTCCTTCGAGCAGCTGCGCCTCCAGGAGGTCCAGCTCCTCCTGTCCGAGAAGCGCACCTCCCTGTCGACCCTTCGGACCGGCGTCGCGGTCCTCTCCCTCCCGATGTCCGTCGTCTCGTTCCTCGTGGCGACGTCCCAGTTTTGGGACATCGCGAACGTGCTGTACCTGATAGCGCCCCTCCTCGCGTTCTGCGCGACCCTCGTCGTGCTCGGCTCGTACCTTGTCATGCGCGCGATCGTCCGGACCCAGTCGTACGACCACAAGATCGAGGCCGTCTCGAGCGAGGACCCGCGGGTGCGCGATCTCGTGCGCATCGACCCGACGGACGAGCGAAGGTTCTTGCCGCGCGCCCGCGTATTCCGTCGCGATGAATCTCCCTGAGGAGCTCGCGGCCCTGCAGCGGTTCCATGGGCACCTCGGGGTCTACGTGACCGTGGGCCTGCGCATGGGGTCGATCGGGCGTCGTCTGCTGGGGCACTACAAGGGCCTGCGAGCCTCCGTCCGGAGCCGTCCGGAGCCCCCGATGCTCTGCGTCGTGGACGGGATCCAGTTCTCGAGCGGCTGCACGATGGGGAAGGGGAACATCGCGGTGGAATCGGGTCCGGATCCCGAGGTCGTCTTCGAGAAGGACGGACGTCGGGTGCGGGTCGCCCTGAAGCCGGGACGGCGCGAGCGAATCGATCGCGAGATGTCGAAGGACCGGGAGCTGGAGCAGTCCCTCGCCTACTACGGCATGCCTGAGGAGGAGCTGTTCGAGACCCGCGAGGGCTGAGGCAGGTCCGCCCGGGGCCTCGAAAGGCTCGTTCCTTCGACGGCTCATGGTCGAGGCGGCCGGGGCCTTCGGAGCAAGTACGCGACCAGGAGCACGGCGACGATCGTCACGGGAATCGCAATCGCAAGGATCACGATCCCGAAGGGGAAGGGCGTCGGCTCCGAACCCGGTCCGTTCGCGAACGTCAGGAGGACCTCATCGGACGCGGTGTTCCCCGCGAGGTCGACCGCGACGACCGCGACCCGATGCGGCCCATTCGTGAAGTTTGTCGTGTTGAGGCGGAAGGAGAAGGGGAACGAGGCGTCCATCGCGACGAGGCTCCCATCGATTCGCAGTTCGACCCTGCGCACGGCGTCGTCGTCGCTCGCCGTCGCGTTCACCGAGATCATGCCGGACACGTTCCCGGGGCCACGTGGGTCCGTGAGGACAATGACCGGCGAGGTCGTGTCGGGGCCCCCGACGTCGATCGCGTCGAAGCATGTGGACCCGAAGGGACCCCAGGTCCCGCCCGCGTCTCGAGCGTGGACCCACGCGCAGGTCGGCCCCGACGCGAGGGGCCATACGTCGAGCCAGGTCACGTTCTCGACGGGCCCGTCGAAGGTCCCGTCCGCGGGGTCCATCGGCGTCCCCGAGCCGTTCGCCCCGGAGAGGGGTTCCGCCGCCGCGAAGAACAACTCGGCTCCGAGGATCGCCCCCCCGCCCGACAGCCGGTCGTCCGCCGTCGCCTGGACCCAGACCGCCCTGGCCACCCCGGGGGGGTTCGGTGCGATCCGGACGCTACCTGCCCAGATCGTCGGGCCCAGCGCGTCCCCGGTGGGACGCCGGATCGCGAGGAACCCGTCCGACTCGTCCCGGCCCGTGAGGGTCGGCGTCCCCGCGTCCCGGACGAGGACCCGGACGAGGTACCGGTCCCCGTTCGGCAACAGGTCGACGTCCCATGCGTGGGACCGTGCGGTCCCGGGCACCGTCGCAATGCGCGTCCACGACGCGCCCCCGTCCTCGCTGTACGCCACCTCGAATTCGCCGATCGCGGCCCCGGTGCTCGCCGCGGTCCAGTTCACCGGAACGGTCGGACCGCCGAACGTCCCGCCGTTCGGCGCGGTCACGGTCACGCTGGGGTGGTCCCGGTCGAGGCCCGACGGGATGTCGGCCACGAGCCATCGGATCGTGTTGTCGATCACCCCGGCCCGGACCGGGCTCGTGGGGCGAAGGTCGCTCGAAGTCGTGTCGACGCTCGTCAGCTCGAAGGCGAAGTACGCGAGCCTCGAAGGGTGACCCCCCCACACGCCGACGCCCAGGGTCCCATTCGCCAGGGACGAGACCCAGCGCAGCCCGACATCCTGGCCCGCGCAGTTCGTCGGGGAGACGACCTCGTCCGTCCACACGGACGTCGTCGTGCCCCCGGCCGGGAGACGGGTGAAGCCGTCCACGGCGCCCCCGTCCCGGTGCGCCAGGTAGCCGATCCCACCTGTGTACGGCCCGCTGATCGGATCTCCGGTGAGCCCCCGCAGTCTGCCGACCGTCAATGGGTCGCACAGGAAGGACGCGCGTAGGGTGCTCCGGACCCACATGTCCGCCTCCGCACTGTAGAACTCGGAAGTCGGTTCGCTCAGGGCCCACGCGGTGTCATGAGACGTGACGAGGAGCCTCCCGCCTTCGTCGAGATACTGGCGGATCAGGTCCCTCTCGGGGCCGTCGAACGGCGGGTACTGTTCGAGTCCGACCTGCCAAAGGACGGCCAGATGCACCTGCAGGACCGGGAGGCTCGGGAGCCCCGCGTCCGCGACCTTCCACAGGGACCACGTCCACCCGTTCGAGTCGAGGGCGTTCGACCAGGATGGCTCCCGCTCCGGAGGGAAGGAGTCGTCCGCGAGGACGAGGAGCACGTCCCCGAACCGATCCGTGAGGAACCGGAAATGCCGGCCGCCGTTCGTGTCCCGTGTCTCCTGTCCGTGTCGATCGCGCGCCGCGACGTCGTAGTAGTACAGGGTGTCCGCCACTAGGCCGGAGATGGAGAGGTCGTGCATCGTCCGCAAGTTACGGTCTTCCGTGAACCCGGTGAGGGCCGTGGCCGTCGTCCCGTACCATATCCCGGAAGTCGCCCCCTCGTCCGTGCGCCACCGGATCCGTGTCGAGGCCGGACCGGGCCGATCCGCGGCGACGTCGAAGATGGCCGGGCCCACCGCATCAATCCGGGCCGTCGCGACGGCGGTGTGGGCCGGGGAGGGGTCCACGTACTCGACTCGGACCGTGTCCCCGTCCCGGACCTGGACGCCCGCGGCGGACGTGGGCCCGAACGAGATGACCGCGGAGCCGCGCCAGATCTCATCGGGGCCCGACCGGCTCAAGGGGATCAACTCGCCAGCGGACTCGAAGTTCGAGCTCAGGCGCACCTCGACCGAGGGTGCGTTCGCATCGTCCACTTCGATCCCGACCGTGTCTCCGGGCCCGTACGTCTGGCGGTCGACGGACACCCGTCCGAAGTCCGGATCGAGGTCCCCGGTCGCGACGAGGGCGTACGGCTGAGGCCCGACGGGCACGTTCGATGCCCTCACGCGGACGGTCCACTCCCCCGAGGCGGGGGTCTTGAGGATCACGGCCTCTTCGACGTTCGTCGTGTCCGATACGCCGTCCGGCTGGGACGCCCCCTGGAGGAACGTCCCGAAGTTGTTCCCCCGGTAGAGGGTGCCGTCCGGGGCGACGACCTCCAGGTCCAGGTCGTTCACGAGGGCCCGCGCCGCGCTGACCGCGGCCGGGTAGTCGGACCACGTGAGGACGACCTTGAGAGTCCGCGTCCCCGTGACTCGGAACGTGTGCACGGCGTCCTCGCCGCTGAGGAGGCCGACCGTCCCGTCGACGATCTGCGTTCGGAACGTGTCGCTCGCCGCGGCGAGGGGAAGGACGTTCGAAAGGAGGATCCGGCCGAACCCTTGCTCGTTGTTCGGCCAGGTGTCCACGCCGGGGCGGACGCAGCCGCTGCTGCACGTGAGCTGGACTCCCGACGCGATGAGGACCGCGCGGACGAGCGCCGCGCTCGGCAACCGAACGTTCCCGGGGACCGGGCGGGCCGACGGGTACCAGCCGTCCGCGAAGTACTGCCGGACGATCGCGGCGGCCGCGGCGGCGGACGGGGTCGCGTAGCTCGTCCCCGCCCAATGGTCGTCCGCCTCGCCCGCCCCGCTCCTGGGGTCCCCGTCCGACATGGACGAATCTCCATCGAAGATCCCGAGGACCGTCGGCTTGAGGCGTCCGTCCGAGGTCGGGCCGCGGCTGCTCAGGAGGATGACGTCGTTGGGCGTGCCAAGCACGGACGCGTCCGGGTTTCCCGCGCCCCCCACCGTCACGAGGTTTTTCGCGGTGGCGGGTGCGTCGACGCTCCCCGCCGCCGACCCGGAGTTCCCGGATGCGAACAGGACGGTGAAGTCCGGGTGGTCCCAGACGAACGCGTCGATCATCCGCGCCTGGATGTCGTACTCGTTCACGTCGGAACCCCAGCTGTCGCTGTGAATGCGGACGGGGGCGTCGGGGTCGTTGTAGACGAGGCCAGGTGGCCCGAACAGGTCCGCGAAGTCCTCCGGAAGGTAGTTGAGCAGGTCGATGTCCCCGGGGCACGGGGAGGTCGGATCCGGGCCGACCGTCCCGATGTCCTGCAGATAGATCTTCGCGCCGGAGGCGAGGCCGTCGTTCGGGCCCCCACCGCCTACGCGCCAGTTGTCGTTCCCTGCGAGGACGGACGAGACCGCGGTTCCGTGTCCGAACGTGCAGGCCGAGCCGCCGGGGGTGTGGTCGCTGTCTCGAATCGAGGAGGGGTCCCAGGTTCCCGTGCCTCCAGGCCAGTCGACTCGTCCTGTGAGGAAGCCCATGTTCAGGTAGCGGACGACCTTCCGGCGCCCGGCGTCGGTCGTGTTGTACAGATCGCCGAGCGTGATGAACCCCGAGGAGTGGCGGAACGCGTCGTGGTCGTAGTCGAGGCCCGTGTCCGAGACCCCGATGGTCTGGCCGCGCCCGTCCAGGCCGTTCCACCGGTACCTCTCGTCCCGGGTGGAATTGCTCGTGACGATGCGGTTCGTCTGGAGGACCCAGGCCATCTCCGCGTTAAGGGGTCTGAGGCGCGCGACCGGTTCGATGAACTCCACGTCGGGGCGCGACGCGAGGAGGGTCACGAGATTCCCGGGGATCCGCGCTCGGACCCAACGGAAGTCCTCGTTGCCGAACGTCCCCACGATGCCGGGTTCCGCGCCCGCTCGGTCGACCCGAGAGAGGCCCCGGTGCGAGAGGAAGGCGAGGAGCGAATCCCCGCGTTCGCCGGGCAGGAGGACGATGCGGACGTCGACGCGGTCTCCTAGGGAAGGAGTCCCCGGCCGGACCTTCCACGCCGGGTCGAAGGGTCCGAGCCCGTCCACGTAGGGGAGCGTGGAGAGTCCGCGGAGGGCCTCGACCGGGCCCCGGACGAGGAACGCATTCGTCGGCAGGTACCTCAGGATCTCGACGCCCCGGGCTTCCCACTCGACGCGCCACGACTCCTTGAGCGGCGCGTACACATGGACGATTCCGATCCCGAAGCCGCGGGCGTCCCGCGTCCATGGGGCCGAGGACTTGCCAAGGGACCCGGCGTCGAGGGTCCCGGCCGCGAGGTGAATCGAACCCGCGTCGGGGAGGACGTCCGCACGGAATCCCGCGTCGCGCAACGTTCGGATGGTCTCGGCGGTCCCTCGTGTGATGAGGAAGGAATCGTACGCCTCGACGGGCATCGCCCCTACGGCGAGGATTCGCTCCACGGGAGCGTCCGTGCGAAAGGTCAGGAACGTCGGGTCCGCGCCCGCAACGGCAAGGGTGGTCTCGTACCCGACCGAGGGGAACGGGATGCCCAGGAACACGGCGAGGCCGAGGACGGCGAGGACGCGCGATGCTCGGTGGGCCGTGGTCCGTTCCTCCCGGCGCGCCGCCCGCCCGTGGGGACGGCCAGGTCGAAGGGATGCCCCCGGTCTCCATTAGTCTTTTGCCCCAACGAGGGGCGCGGCCTCCGCGAGGATGCGGGTCACCTGCAGAACGCCGTTCTGGAAGATCAGGGTGTAAAAGTTCGGCGAGTGGGCGGACCCGCGCATCTTCACGCAGCGGATTCGACGTTGGATGTTCGCGTCATCGACCCGCTCCATCTTCGTGTGGAAGATCCCATCGCACAGGAACTCCTCGCCGTTCCGGCCGAAGTCCTCGCTCCCGGGTTTGAGCTCGCCGATGAGATCGGA